>JAABUT010002278.1_pt1 | contig 18958 bp, 19 predicted proteins | sample 5559281 | NCBI WGS metagenome assembly JAABUT01 (sample SAMN10711880, study PRJNA513359) | rock metagenome | isolation source: Antarctica rocks | place: Antarctica: Victoria Land, Ricker Hills nord | collected 2016-01-04
ACGTCGTCGTCGGTGCAGAAGCCGTTGCCGCTGCGTTTGAGGCAGAGCAGTCCGACGCAGCGACCGTGGAAGTCCATGACGGCGAGCCGCCGCCTACCGGTAGCGAGCATCGTCTGGTGCACCTCGTGCAGCTCAGTGTCATCTCGTACGACCCGGCCGCACAGGGTGCCTAGATCTCGTGCGAGGGCGTGGGCATCAAGGTGTCCTTCGATGTCTTCGCGTTCGACGAACGTGAGCAGGTGGCGGCGGTCGACGATAAGGGCAGCATGTACGTGGTCGTCAACGAACAAGTGCCGCACATCGCCGACCGTCGTCGTCGGGTCGCACCGTTTGGGTTCGGTCAGCATGACGTCGGTGACCGTGAGTGCTCGCGGAGGCGGCATCGTTTCGGTTGTGGCGCTGAGGCTTGTCATTGGCTGGTGAGGCTGGTCAGGATCTGCGGGCTCATCGATTTGATGAGGGTGTTGGCCCATCGGATCTGGCGCAGGGTCTGCGGATGGCAAGCGGTGGCCAGGTCGAGCAGGCTGGTGTCGCGGCTGGCTTGGGCGGCTTGGGCGAGCATTTCCCAGTGCAGTGAGTTCTCGGAGGCCATCAGGTAGAGGGTGCGCAGGTCATGGAGCACGAGCAAGCCCGGGTTCGGGTCGCCGACCGACCGCCTCGGCAGCTTTGTCCCGGATGCCGGCGAGGAGGTGCGCGGGTTCGCGTGGCGACTCGTTGAGGTCGTGACCGTAGTTGGTTGCGATGTCGGCGAGACGCTGCAGGTGCTCACGTGACCAGCGTCCCAGGTCGCGGGCGATGTGGTAGATCTCGTGTTCGGTGCGGTGTCGGTCGCTGACGGCCATCAGTTCGTCGGCGAGTCGTTGCTCTCCGTCATGTAGGTCGGCGATGACGTCTCCGATGGCGTTCACGCGTGCACCGTCGTCTCTGTGTTGTCGTGCCTGGGTCGGCTAGCGGCTGCCGCTGGCGGTTGAGCGGGGGCAGAGCCGCCGATTGCCGGTGCGGGCGAGACGCCCGGGGCCCGGTCGATGCGGTGGATCGCGGCGGCGGCGGTCTTGAACGGCGGTTGTTTGGAGACGGGTCCCAGTCGGTGGGGGTGAGTTCGTTCGCCGCCCGGCCGGGGCCGTCGCCGGGGCCGGCGCCGGTGGTGTCCCAGTAGCCGTAGTGGAAGGGCAGGAACGCGACACCGGCTCGGACACCACTGATGCGAACGCGGGCCGCACTGTTGGTCAGGTGGTGGCTATGGCGACGAGGCCGGCGATGCCGAGGGCGTACAGAATCAGCACGGCGAACGAGTCTGGTCCGAGGCGGCCGATGGTGCGACGGGGCCGCAGGATGAGCCCGACGACGTAGACGGCGGTGAGCAGGATGCCGAGGCCGGTGAGATAGATGTCGGTGTTCTGCGCCTGTGGGAGGACGGGCGTCCCGGAGATCACGGTGGCGACGAGGAACAGCACGGGCAGGAACGCGTTGCCGCCGAAGATGTCGCTGATGGCCAGCTGCGTGTCGCCGAGTTTGACGCTGGTCAGGCCAGTCGACAGTTCGGGCAGGGAGGTGGCTGCGGCCAGCACGGTGGAGCCGAACAGCACGCCGGTCAGGCCGATGTGTCCGGCGATGGCGTCGCCGGACTGTTCGAGGTAGTAACCGGCGGCGAGGGTGGCCAGCGCCGCGACGGCGAACACCGTGGCAGCGCGGGCGGTCGAGACCTTGCGTTGCGCCGCCTGCTGGTTCTTCTGATGTTTCGAGTGCCCCTTAGGTGGCTTCTGGTTGTCGGGAGCCTCGCCGGACTCCTGCCATGGCAGGCGCCCCTGGGTCTTGCTGAGCAGCAACACTCCGCCCACCCAGAGCAGCGCGATCAGCACCGACGCCGGGGCGAACCGTCCAGCGTGCAGACCGGCGGGCAGCTGGGTGCCCATCACGACCACCGTCAGCACCGCGATCACGAGGCCGCCTTCCAGGACGAGCCCGAGACTGGCTGCGCGGTAGGTCAACGATCGACGCCGGTCACCACCAAACGCGTCCAACGCGACCAGGACCAGGGTCTGGATGGCGATGCCACCAAGGATGTTGCCGGTCGCAACGCCGATGTGGTGCGACGCCGCGGCGGCGACCGTGATGGCGATCTCGGGCAGGTTCGTGGCTATCGCAAGTAGAACGACCCCGCCGAGCGCAGATCCGAGGTGCAGCCGGTCGTCGAGCACGTCGGTGGTGTTCGACAGACGGATTCCGGCGACCCAGATGACGACGGCGCAACCGACGAACACGACGATGAGCAGAGGCAGGGCCAGGGTGGACACGGTCGCGTTTCTCTTTCAGGTTGTGGTGATTTGTCGGTGCCTGATTAGCGGTCCGGACTGTCGTGGCCCGCGATGCACCGGACGAGACACGAGCTTGGGGCGAGGGCGGCGGCCCGTGCCCCCAGCGTGCGGTCGGTGGCGTCGACTGCGACGGCGTAGACGGCGTGCTGGGCAACAGAGCTGATCAGCATGGCGCGTCGCCAGCGCCAGGGCGGCAGGGTGCCGCCGACGGTGGGGAACAGTGTCATGGCCATCGCCTGGCATCCGCCGTAGAAGACGGCGAGCGCGGCCGGGCGTGGCAGGTGAGAGCGCAGGGCGGGGTAGACGCCTGCGACGGCCGACCCGTAGCCCCAGTGCACGAGCAGGAACAGCGCTGTGCGCCCGGCCGGGCTGCGCGGTTCGAACCGGAGCACGGTGGACGCGGCGGTGATGACGTGGCCGCTGGCGTCGTAGTCGACTGGTCCGCGTGAGCGTCGGCGGGCACGCTGTTCCAGCTTCAAGGTGGCGGTCATGACACTCGTGCCGACGAGACCGCAGGCGACCCCGCGCACCGATTGTGGCCAACCGTTCGCGTCCGTAGTCGTACCCGCGACCTGCAGGGGCGGGGGCCGCCCGCCGCCCGGTCGCGGCGTCGACGCCTCGTTGTCGAGCGGCATCAGGTGCCCTCGACCCTGTCGCGGTGGGTGTCCGGACGGGTGCGTAGACCGCGCAGTGCGAGCACGGTGACAACGGTGGCGGCCACGGTCTTGCCAATGGACCGTCCAGTTGCCTTAACGTGCGCGGGCGGCTGCACCGAAGGAGCGGGGTCGTGGGAGACGGCCGTCGCGGGAGTGGGCGCGGGCTCGGGCTCGCCTAGGTCGGGATCGCGGGCGTGCAGCGTGAGTTCGGGGACGGTGCGCCGCAATTGCGCCTCCTCCTTGGCGCGGGATAGGCCGAAGCCGGAGTCGCCGTGGGAGCCGCACAGAACCGAGGTGGTGGTGGCGAAGGCGTTGATCCAGTTCACCCATCCGTCCTCGTCGTCGGGGCCGGAGGGTGACGCGGCGGCGGTCGCGTGCGGGCCGGGGGTGCGTGGGTCGGGCGGTAGGCTGTTGAGCAGGTAACCGCGCAGTGCGTTGACCTGGTCCCAGAGTTGATCGGCGTACGCGCAAGACTCGCCGAGGGCTTTGGCGAGCAGTTGTGCCTGGGAGCGGTGGTCATCGGCGGTGAAGTCCTCGCGGTCGTCACGATCGACACGGTCTGGATCGAGCAGTTCCGGTTTCGGGATCTCGTACACGGTGTCCTTCTTTCGTTGCCGGCGAGGTTGACGTTGCCGGAGGGGATGTTCCCGTGATCAGCGCGCGGTGTGGATGGGCGGGACGGAGAGTCGGCTCGCGGTTTCCAGGTGCAGCGCGTGGACGAAGGCTTGGGGCAGGTTGCCGCGCATCTGGTGCTGCACGGCGTCGTATTCCTCGCTGAAAAGTTGCGGTGGGCCGGTGGCGGCGCGGGTTGTGTCGTACCAGCTGCGGGCCTCGACGGGATTGCCGAGCTGGTGATGCGTGAGGGCGACGAGGAACCCGCAGAGCAGGAACGCGCCTTCGGCGTCTGCCAGCGGACGGTCGTCGTGGCGGAAGCGGTAGGCGTAGCCGTCACGGGTCAGCTTGTCGAGGTAGGCGGCGAAGGTGGCGGTGCTGCGCGGGTCGGTCGTCGGGAGCGCCCCACGCAACGGGGGCAGCAGCAGCGCGGCGTCCAGCCCCGGGTCGTCGGCAGCGCGCTGCCACCGCCCGTCTGGATGCAGCGCGTGTGCGGCGGTGTCGGCCAGGATGCGGTCGGCCAGGCTTAACCAGTCCCCGGCCCGGGCGCCGGGCGCTGCCGCTGCGGCGGCGCGCAGGCCTGCGGCGGCGGTCAACCGGGAATGGGTCCACGCGCGCGGCTCAATCTCCCAGATGCCGGCGTCGGGCTCGCTCCATCGCTCCCCGATCGTTCGGGCCGCGGTCTCGACGGCATCCCAGATGCCGGTGTCGAGGCGGTCGTGGCGTGCGGCGGCGGCGAACAGCAGCAGCGCTTCGCCGTAGGCGTCGAGCTGGAACTGCTGGTTGACCCAGTTGCCGACGATGTCCGCACCGCCGGGGTAGCCGGGCAGGTCGAGGTGGCGCTGGTCGGGAACGCGGTCGCCGGTGATCGTGTAGGCGGGGGCCAGCGTGTCGCCGTGGTCGAGGATCCGGGCGGCGACGAAATCGACCGCGGCGTCGAGCAGCGGTTCTCCGCCCGCGACGGTGGCGGCGGCCTGCCCGGCGTAGCACTGGTCGCGGATCCAGGCGTAGCGGTAGTCGTAGTTGCGGCCGGCCCCGGCGCGTTCGGGCAGGCTGGTGGTGGCGGCGGCGACCATGCCGCCGGTGGCCGAGGTGAGCCCGCGCAGCACCGCGAAGCTGCGTCGGGTGTCGCGGGGGTTCAGCGTGGCGTCCAGCTGCGGAACGGCCGATTGCCAGGCGGCCTCGGTCGCCCGCCATGTCTTGTCCGGGTCGGTCGGCTGGTCGGGCAGCGGGCGGTCGCTCAGTTCGAGTACCAGGTCGTGTGTCGCGCCGCGTGGCAGCTCGAGGTGGAGGTCGAGGCGGGTGCGGTCGGTATGCGCGGAGGCGTCGCCCGCTCCCGTCACCCGCAGGTACAAGTGACCGAGACGTGCCGTCCACACTCGGTCGCGGCGGTGCAGGTCGCTCATCGTCGTCCGGTCGTAGTCGCCACGAGGTTCGAGGGACACGGTGATTCCGGCGGGCCGGTCGAGAGTGTGGACGCGGCGCAGCAGCACGACGCGGTGGGGGTCGGCGGGGTAGCCGAGCGCCTCACGGCATTCCACGATGCCGTCACTGGTGACCCAGCGGCTGCGCCAGATCATCGTCCCCTCGTCATACGAGCCGCCCCACACGTACGGCTCGTCCGGAGTGACGCTGAAGCTGCCGCGGCCGCCGATCAGGGCTGCGAACACGGCCGGGTGGTCCCACCGCGGTGCGCACAGCCAGACGATGTCGCCGCGCGGGCCGACTACCGCGGCCCGCTCGCCGTCGGCCAGCAGCGCGTACTCGCGCAGCACGTGCGGTTGATAAGTTGCCGGACCGGACGACGGCGCCGACGGTTGCGGCGGGTGGCCGGTCATGGTGCGGCGCTCCTGCTCGGCTGTCGAGGATGCACCGGTTTTGCAAAGCTCGCTGCGACGGCCGCGCTGAGGGCGGCTGCGAGGGCGCTCAGACTTGCGGCGCGGCGGTGACGCGGCGCAACCGCGATGAGCGGGGCCATGCTGGCGGCATGGGTGGCGTCGACCAGCGCGCCGACGACGAGGACCGTGCTGGTCGGTCTGGAGATCGTCACGACGCCTTGGATCAGTGACCTCATTCCGAGGACGCGAACCAGCCAGGCAGGTGCGGCCTGCCCGTGCGAACCGGCCGCGTGCACAGCCACTTGGCGAGGGCACAGAGCGAGCGGCACGCCGACACCGAGCTGGTAGACGCCGAGCAGCCGTGCCCGCCGGAAGCGCGCGTCAACGCCTCGCGATGTAGCGGGGGGATCTGCGACAGGCGTCCGGGTCATCAGCGCCGCCGAAGCCAGGCTGCCGCGCCGGCCATGCCTGCGGCGGCTGCACCTACCGCGCCCAGCACGCCGTGATGGTGTGACGCCCACAGCTGGGGGTCGTGGTCGATCGCTTTGGAGTCGAACACGCCGTGCGATCCGAAATCATGCCCGTCCTCACCGTCGGCCGGTTCCCACAGGTTCACCGGGGCGTTCGGGTCCTGGCGGTCTTTCGTCTGCTGGGCGGCGAACCCGGTCCGACCGAGGTAGCGGTCCAGCAAGCCCGGGGCGAGGGCATTGGCGGCGAGGGTGCCGGCGGTGCTCGACCCGACCCAGTACTCCCGACGCCGGGGATGGTCGCTGGCGAACATGACCGCGCGGGCGGCGACCTCGGGCTGATAGATCGGCGCAACGGGCTGCGCGTGGTGCGGCAGCCGCGACAGCACCCAGGAGAACTGCGGGGTGTTGACCGCCGGCATCTGCACCATCGTCACGTGCACGTTCGACTTCTCGTGCAGCAGCTCGCAGCGCAGCGACTCGTGAAAGCCTTGGATCGCGTGCTTGGCGCCGCAGTACGCCGACTGCAGCGGGATGCCGCGGTAGGCCAATGCCGAACCGACCTGCACGATCGTGCCCCGGTCACGCGGCTTCATATGTTTCAAAGCGGCCATCGTGGCGTAGACGTAGCCGAGGTAACTGACCTCGGTGACGCGGCGGAACTCTTCCGGCTTGATTTGGTCGAACGGCGCGAACACCGACGTGAACGCGACGTTGATCCACACGTCGACAGGTCCGACATCGGCCTCGACCTTCTCGGCGGCGGCGCTGACGGCATCCGGGTCGGCCACGTCCACCTGCATCGGCACGCCCGTTCCGCCGGCGCGCTCGACATCAGCGACCGCGGCATCCAGGCCGCGCCGGCCGCGCGCGATCAGCACCACGGTGTCGCCTCGACGACCGGCGGCGACCGCGCTGGCACGTCCGATACCGCCACTGGCTCCGGTTACGACCACTGTTCGACTCATCCGACTTCCTTCCGGGTTGACTTGCTGCCGCGGCGCGCGCGGTCGACTGCCGGGCGCCTCAGCCCGCTGTCGACGACCTGGCCGCGCTGGCGCACGGGGTGGCTCGTCGACGAGTGCTTCGGTCCGCTCGCTCTACTCCGTCCAGGCCAACGAGGACACGTCGCCGTGCCCGACGTCGCCCGTGGCAGCCGCGAAGGCGCGCAATGCGCGCACCAGCTCGGTGCGCCGGGTCGTGCTCATCGCCGCCAACACCGGGGCCACGGCCTCCCGTCGCGCGTTCATGACCTTGCGTAGGACGGCCTCGCCGCCAGGAGTGAGGCCGAGCTGCAACACCCGCCGATCGTCGGGGTCATCGCTGCGGGTAATGAGGTTCTTGCCCACGAGTCGGTCACACGCGCGGCTGGCCCGGGACAGGTGCAGACGAGTTGAGTCGGCCAGATCTCTCAGGCTGGACGTGCCCCTGGTAGCCAGCACCACCAAGATCCGCAGCTGCACGAGGTCCACCTGATCGGCGACCGCCTCGACCGACCAGGCCGAGATCGCGACCAGCGACCGGCACGCGTCCAGCACCGCATCGACGTCCTCGACATTGGACGGGGACGCCGCAGCGGCCCCCGCGCCTCCGCTCGAAGCTCGTCGTGTGGGCATGACTCCGAGTGTGCACGCGGTACTTGCAAAATGCAAACGTTGCGAGTAGACCGGAATTGTCGGAGGACGCCGACGACCCCTACACGGAGGTCGGCGTTACGAAAACGAATCCGGCAGCGGCGCGACTCGCTCGAACATCGAGAGCGTCACCCGAACCGACCCGATCGCTTGGGCCGACGTGCACGAACCCACACGAGAGGACACTTCCCATGGCTGAGACCGTCGCCGACGTACTGCTGAACCGGCTGCGCGAATGGGGGATCCGGCAGGTCTTCGGCTACCCCGGGGACGGCATCAACGGACTGCTTGCCGCGTGGGGCCGGGCCGACAACAACCCGCAGTTCGTGCAAGCCCGGCACGAGGAGATGGCGGCATTCGAGGCCGTCGGCTTCGCCAAGTTCTCCGGCGAGGTGGCGGTGTGTGTGGCGACCAGCGGGCCGGGTGCGGTGCACCTGCTCAATGGCCTCTACGACGCCAAACTCGACCACGTCCCGGTCGTCGCCATCGTCGGACAGACCGAACGCTCGGCGATGGGCGGGTCCTACCAGCAGGAGATCGATCTGCTGAGCCTGTTCAAGGACGTGTGCAGTGACTACGTGCAGATGTGCACCGTCCCGCAGCAGCTGCCCAACCTGATCGACCGCGCGATCCGGGTTGCGGCGAGCGAGCAGGCCCCGACCTGCATCATCATCCCGTCAGACGTGCTGGAGCTGCCCTACGAGGCCCCCGGGCATGCGTTCAAGCAGGTGCCTTCCAGTGTCGGCATGACGAGCGTGACCCCGCGCGCGGGCGACGCAGCTGTGCAGCAGACCGCCGAGATCCTCAACGCCGGCGGAAAGGTGGCGCTGCTGGTCGGCCAGGGCGCCCGCGGCTGTGAAATCGAACTCGCCAAGGTCGCCGACCTGCTCGGCGCCGGAGCCGCGAAGGCGCTGCTGGGCAAGGACGTTCTGCCCGACGACCTGCCCTGGGTCACCGGCTCGATCGGCCTGCTCGGCACGACTGCGTCCTACAAGATGATGATGGACTGCGACACGCTGCTGACGGTCGGATCCAACTTCCCCTACACGCAGTTCATGCCGCCACTTGACCAGGCTCGCGCGATTCAGATCGACAGGTCCGGCAAGTGGATCGGTATGCGCTACCCCTACGAACTCAACGTCGTCGGCGACGCCAAGACCACGTTGCAGGCGTTGATCCCGCTGCTGCACCGTAAGACCGACCGCACATGGCGCGAGACGATCGAGTCGAACGTTGAGGACTGGTGGTCCACCATCGAACGCCAGGCCACGCTCGATGCGGACCCGGTCAACCCGCTGAGCATCTTCCACGAGCTGTCCGTGCGCATGCCGGACAACGCCATCATCGCCGCCGACTCCGGCAGCTCTGCGAACTGGTACGCGCGCGTCCTGAAGTTCCGCGGCAACGTGCGCGGCTCGTTGTCGGGCACGCTGGCCACGATGGGCCCAGGCGTCCCGTATGTCATCGGCGCGAAGTGGGCGCACCCGGACCGTCCGACGATTGCGTTCGTCGGCGACGGCGCGATGCAGATGAACGGCCTGGCCGAACTGATCACCATCAAGCACTACTGGCAGCAGTGGACGGACCCGCGGCTGATCATCGCCGTGCTGCACAACAACGACCTCAACCAGGTCACCTGGGAGATGCGTGCCATGGAGGGCTCACCGAAGTTCGTCGAGTCCCAGACCCTGCCCGACGTCGACTACGCCGGCTTCGCTCGCTCACTGGGCCTGGCCGGTCACAACATCGACAAACCGAAGCAGCTCGGCAAGGCGTGGGAGGAGGCGTTGTCCGCGGACCGTCCGACCGTCCTGGACGTGCGCTGCGACCCGAACGTCCCGCCGATCCCGCCCCATGCGACGTTCGAGCAGATCAAGTCTCTTGCCGGCGCCGTTCTGCACGGCGACGAGGACACCTGGGGCTTCGCCAAACAAGGACTCAAGCAGAAGGTGCAGCAATACCTTCCGCACCGGAAGGAGAGCGACTGAGATGCGCCGCCATCCACGCAGCGAGAGTGCTGTCGCCGGCCTGCTGGAGACCGCGGTGCACGACGTGCGCACCGGACGCTTCGAGCGGACTCTGGCCGCGCTCACCGCAGCCGGGGCCGCCGTCACCGCCGCGGAAATCTACCTGTCCCATGACGGCGCGAGCTTCGGAAACAAGATGATGTGGTGGCCGATCGCGGTCGTCCCGACCGCGATACCGGCCGGCATCGCCGCCGTCGTGTCGCCGCGCGCGGCCCACACCGTCCTGCCGCTCACCTCGGCCGCGATCGTCGCCAACGGCCTGCAAGGCACGTATCTGCACTGGCGGGGCATCGCTCAACGACCCGGCGGCCTCACCCGCTACAACCTCGAAGCCGGACCGCCCGCGTTCGCGCCGCTGCTCGCCTCGATGGTTGGCGGTATGGGACTGCTCGCGGCCGTCCTGCGCCGCGAAGGCAGTGCGCCGCGCACCAGACGTCTACCTCGTTCTCGACGAGGGGGCGATACCTGATGCCCTTTCGCAGTCCGAACCAACGTGCGGTGACACCGCAAGGCAGGGGTCGTTTCGAGGCGTTCGACGTGCTCGACAGCGTCGATGCCTGGGACGATGTCACCGCCGGCGCCGTACTGGCCCGGCTGGCGCTGCCCGGGGAGCTGGCGTTCTTCACCCCGTTCGAGGTGAGCGTCGCCGGCCCGCTGCTGGACCTGCTGCTTGCCCAGGATGCCGAACCTCGGGTGCCGGTGCTGGCGCTGATCGACCATCGGCTGGCGATCGGCGAGACCGACGGCTGGCACTACGACGACCTGCCCGAAGACGCGCAGGCGTGGCGAGACACCCTGTCCGTCCTGGACGCCGACGCCCGCACCGGCCATTCGGGGCGCAGCTTTGCCACGCTCACGCCCAACGAGCAGGTGCCCCTCGTGCAGGCGGTGCAGGACCTCGCTGGCGACGGCGACCGGTGGCACGACTGGCCCGCGGCACAGGTCTGGAGCCTGTGGACCCGCTACGCGTGTACGGCCTTCTACTCCCACCCGTGGGCGTGGAACGAGATCAGCTTCCCGGGCCCGGCCTACCCGCGCGGATACCTCAACGCCGGCGTCGGGTCGCGCGAACGGTGGGAGCGGCCTGACCAGGTTGACCGCGACCCGGTGTCGTTCGCCGAACGCGTCGAGACCGCACGCCGCGACCATGCCCGCCTCACCCGACCCGAAACCGGCCAGGGAGCCGGCCGGGCGGACGGTCGGTGAGCAACATGTTGGGTATCGGTTCCCGCAGCGACTACGCCGACATACGCGCGCGCAACGATTCGGCGTGGCTGCTGCCCAACGACGGCAGCCGCACCAACCATGCGTTACGTGCTGACATGCGCCGCTACGCCGACGGCGACGACGTCGACCTGGTCGTGGTCGGCGCCGGAGCGGGCGGCGCGGTGCTCACCCAGCGCCTGGCCCGAGCCGGATGGCGCGTCGTCTGCCTCGACGCCGGCCCGTTCTGGGACCCCGACACCGACTGGGTCTCCGACGAACGCGGCTCGCACACTCTCTACTGGACCGAGCCCCGCCAGATCGGTGGGGTGGACCCCGTGCCACTCGGATCGAACAATTCCGGCCGCGGCGTCGGCGGGTCGATGGTCCACTACGCCGGCTACACCCCGCGCCTGCACCCGTCGGACTTCGCTACCCATAGTCGCGACGGCGTCGGTGCGGACTGGCCCATCGGATACTCCGACCTGAAACCGTTCTACGATGCCATCGAACACGAACTGCCGGTCGCCGGGCAGGACTGGCCCTGGGGCGACCCACACACCTACCCTCACCACCCACACCCGGTCAGCGGCAACGGAGAGATCTTCCTGCGCGGCGCCCACGCCGCCGGCATCGAGGCGCGGGTCGGGCCGGTCGCCATACCGAACGGCCGCTTCGGCAATCGGCCGCACTGCATCTACCGCGGCTTCTGCCTGCAGGGCTGCAAGGTCAATGCCAAGGCCAGCCCGCTGATCACCCACATCCCCGACGCCCTCGCCCACGGCGCCGAAGTCCGGCCCGACAGTCACGTCACCCGCGTCACGGTCGACGACCGCACCGGTGCGGTGACCGGCGTGAACTACCTGCGGGCGGGACGCGAGCACCACCAGCGGGCTCGCGCGGTGGCCGTGTGCGGGTACTCCATCGAAACCCCGCGGTTGCTGCTGCTTTCGGCCACCGACCGGTGCCCGCAGGGGCTCGGCAACGACCACGACCAGGTCGGCCGGTACCTCATGGTGCAGGGCGCGCCCCAGACCGCGGGGCGCTTCGATGACGAGATCCGCATGTACAAGTCGCCCCCGCCGGAGGTGTCGTCCGAACAGTTCTACGAAACCGACCCGCGCAAGCCCTACAAGCGCGGGTGGTCCATTCAGACCGTCAGCCCATTGCCGATCACCTGGGCCGAACATGTCGCCGCCCAAGGACATTGGGGGGCGCCGCTGCGTGAATACATGCGCGACTACGTTCACTGGGCCACCCTCGGCGCGCTGTGCGAGTACCTGCCGCAGCCGGACAACCGAGTAACCCTCGCCGAGGAAAAGGACCGCCACGGCCTGCCGGTCGCGCACTTCTCCTACACCCAGTGCGACAACGACAAACAGCTCAGCAAGGCCGCCACCGCGTCCATGGAAGCGATCCTGCACGCCGCCGGGGCCAGCGAGGTGATGACCATCGACCGTTACGCCCACCTCGTCGGTGGCGCCCGCCTCGCCGCCCGGGCCGAAGACGGTGTGGTCGACGTAGACCATCGGGTCTTCGGCGTCCCGAACCTCTACGTCGTGGACGGCAGCACCCTGCCAACCCAGGGCTCTGCGAACCCCGCCCTCACGATCATGGCGCTGGCCGCGCGAGCCGCCGACCGACTCATCCGCCTCGAACGATCAGGTCTGTCCGAACAGCATCACGCAGGCGCGTCATGAACGACCGTCAATCCGACAGCGGCCCCCCGATCACGAATGTCCACACCGCCATCTACACCTTCCCCACGCCCGATCCCGAGGCCGACGGAACGCTGCAGTGGAACGCCACCACCGCCGTGACCGTCACCCTCGAAGCCGACGGCCGCACCGGCCTGGGCTGGACCTACTCCTCACCGGCAGCTGCCGCGATAATCAGCCACCACCTTGCCGGCGTCGCGCGCCAGCACCCGGCGTTCCGGATCGCTGAGGCCTGGGAAGCCATGCATCGCGCCGGACGAAACTACGGCACCAAAGGCCTCTACCTGCAGGCCATGTCAGCAATGGATATCGCCCGCTGGGACCTCACCGCCCGCCTGCGCGAGATCCCCGTTAGTGCGCTGGCCGGCGGACGCTGCCGCGACGCCGTCCCGATCTACGGTTCGGGCGGTTTCACCACCCTCACGGACCGCCAACTCGAAGACCAGGTGCACTTGTGGCGCAGCATCGGCGCCACCGGCATGAAAATCAAAGTCGGCGAAGCATGGGGCACCCGGCCCGAGCGCGACCTGCAGCGCGTGCAACGGCTGCGTGAGCTGGCCGGTCCCCACGCCGACCTGATGGTCGACGCCAACGGCGGCTACACCATCGGCCAAGCCCGCCGCATCGGCCACGCCCTCGACGACCTCGGCGTCACCTGGTTCGAAGAACCCGTCAGCAGCGACAACCCCGATGGCCTCGCCGTGTTGCGCCAGACGCTGCGCTGCGATATCACCGCTGGCGAGTACGCCGCCGACCTCTACGACATCACCGCACTGCTCCTGGCCGTGGACTGCCTGCAACTCGACGCCACCCGCTGCGGCGGCTACACCGGCTTCCTGCGCGGCGCCACCCTCGCCGCCAGCCGCAACCTCGACATCTCCGCTCACTGCGCCCCCGCGCTGCACGCCCCGATCGCCACCGTCGTCCCCAACCTGCGCCATATCGAATTTTTCGCCGACCACGCCCGCCTCGAACCCGAACTCGTCGACGGCGCCGCCACCGCACACGACGGCCACCTCCACCCCCACGCCGCCATCGGGCACGGACTCACCCTGGCTACCAGCGCTGAACACCACCGCGTCGGCCAATGACCATCCGCGAGCCAGCAAAGGTGACCACTCAAGCACCGTTACGCAAAGATCTACATCACCCGCGTCCCTCGGTATTTGGGCGCCGGTGAAGCAATGAAGGAGCACGCATGACCGTGATCACTCACCCACAGCCCGGCGACCTGCCCGCATGGCATTCCACGTTCGCTGCCTCTGCCGAGGTCGCGACCGCCACGGGTCCACGCCGGCGGCACGCTGGACCTGTTCACCGTCGACCTGCTGCAAGGCGCCATCGACGTCCTTATCACCGCAGGCTGTACCGATGTCATCCTCGACCTGGCCGAGGTGGGCTCGATCGACCACGCCGCCGCCTGGTGCATCGCCGAGACCAGCGCCATGCTGACCAGCCGACACGGCCACCTCGCCATTCTCAACGCCAGCGAATCCGTGCAGACCTCGCTGGGCGACCTCGACTGCGTGGCATTCGCCAAGGCGAAGAACGAGCGCCGAGGCCGCGACCGGCACACGACCCCACACCATCCAGCAGCGAACCCGAGGCGTATCCCGCCATTAGATGCAGGGGGAGAGCAATGACCGAGCACGACGACCGGCCGCAGCCCTATCAGCCCGACGGAACCCGCGACCACGAGCGCCGCGACGACCGTGACGACGAAACGCACACCGACGTCATGGGCGCCCCCGACCGGGCAGCCGAAACTGACGACGTGATCGGCGGCGAGAATAAACCGCCCCCTGGAGATGACGTCATGGCGCCGGATGGCGGAGACGGCGAGACCTATCCCTAACCCCGGCCCACAACCGCGACCCGCGTCAGGAAGGAACCACGATGGGCACAGTTCGCGTGCGAGGTGCCGGCCATCCCGGCGACCCTTTCCAGACCATCCTCACCCTTACCGAACACGACATCCAGGCCGCTAAAGCGCCAGAATCAATCGTCCTCGACAACCCTGACGCGGGTTACGAGGCCGATCCCACCGTCGACATTGACAGAGTGAGCACGCGCCCAGGGTGGTCAGATTGCGATTCCCCCAAGATCGTGAAGGCTTCCTTATGCCGCTGCCGGTTGGTTAGCGGTGATCTTCTCAAACTCGGCAGGAGGGAGCAGCGCTGCGCTGCTGTGCCGCCGCCGGGTGTTGTAGAACTCGTGACACCACGCGAGAACGATCTTGCGGGCCTCGGCCTTGCTGGCGAACCTGTGCCGGGACAGGACCTCGTGTTCGAGGGTGGAGAAGAACGACTCGGCGGCGGCGTTGTCGAAGCACGACCCGACGCGCCCCATCGACTGGCGCACGCCCAGACGGACGCACAGCGCGGTGAAGCTGGCCGCGGTGTAGGTCGATCCGCGATCGGTATGGAACACGACGCCGTCGATGCGCTCACGACCGCCCCTGGCCGCTGCGGCAATCTTGATCGCGTCGCCGCACAGTTCGGCGTCCGGATGCTCGGACATCGGACAGGCCAGCAGCCGGCGCGAGAACAGATCGAGCACGGTGGCCAGGTAGAGCTTGCCCTCGCCGGTCGGGACCTCGGTCACGTCGCCGCACCACTTGCGGTTCGCCGCTGGCGCGGTGAAGTCGCGTTTGAGCAGGTCGGGAAACTTCGGCGCAGCGCGGTCCTCGCGAGTCAATCCCTTTCTGCGCTTGGGTTTGCGGCCGAAAAGGCACTGGCGGTGCATCGACTCGGCGACGGTGTTCTCACCGACCGACCAGCCCGCTTCAACCAGATCGCGGTGGATACGCGGCGAGCCGTAGGTCCGATCCGACACCTCGAACAGCCTGGCGACCTCGGCGTCGAGATCACGGCGCCGACGCAGTTGATCAGTGACCGGAGCCTTGATCCACTTGTAGAACCAGCCAATGCTGATCCCCAAGATCGCGCAGCACACCGCGACGGGTACTCGGTACAAGGTCCTCTGGTCGGCGATGAAGCGTGCCACGCTCACTTCGTCGCCTCCTTCACCCACAGGACCACGGAGCGCTTGAGCACATCACGCTCCATCCGCAGCTCGGCGACCTCGCCGCGCAGCCGCTTCAACTCGACAAGATCATCACGTGAGAGGTCGGTGCCGTCGCGGCCAGCTCGATCACGAGCAACCCAGTTAGCGAGCGTGCCCTCGTTGATCCCAAGATCACGAGCGATCTGCGCGATCGGCTTCCCGGTCTCGTGCACCAACCGCACGGCGCCCTCGCGGAACTCCGCGTCGAACTTCCGTCGTGTCTCTGGCATGACTACTCCTCATAGTGCATGCCTTCACGAAAGTGGGGGAGGTTCAGATGCAAACCGTTGCAGCACGCTCGACTTGCCCGAGCCATAGCGACCCGTGACGGCGATGTTGTAGAGCCCGTCGACCGACAGCGCACCCGACAGCAGATCCGCGTACCGCTGATGCTGGTCGGCTTCGAACCGTGGCGCTAGTGGCAACAACCCGAATTCAGCGTCGGGTACAGCGGCCGTGGGACCTCGTCTGCGGAACACTTGGTCATTCTTGCTCGCGAGTCAGTCGTCGCGCGGGCCGCCACGCGGCGACGCTTCCGACTGGGGATCGATGGTGCCGACGTGGCCGCGTTGAACGCGACGTGCATCCTGATCGAATTCGAAGCCCCGTCTGGCGCAAATGCACGCTGAAGGCACGCCGCATGTACCTCCAAGGAATGTTGGACACCCGACCAGCGCATGACGACGTGATTAGGGATCGCCGGGCCTCTGCAGTGCCGCCCAGAATCGGCGTTGCAGCGTCGTTCAGCGGTGAGCTCTCACTTGGGGTGCTCTGCCATCCGCTGCTGGGGCAGGCGCGGACGTTGGGAGGTCGGTGGCGGACAACGACGGGGTCGTGGTTCGGAAGGAAGTAGGTCGCGCGTCGTTTCGCCAGGCTGTTGAGCTGCCGGTTCCAGGGCACGCGTGCTGATTTCTCACGGTTATGTCGCTGGCACAGGGCTTGCCCGTTGCTGACCGAGGCCCGGCCGCCTCGACTGTGCGGGTGGACGTGGTCTGCCTCGAGGCGGCTGGTGGTGCGGCATCGGCCGAAGATCGATAAGTGGTATTCGCAGCGATTGCCAGCTCGGGCAAGATCACCCGGCGTCCGGCCCGATTGAACCTGCGCACTACGTCTTTCGGGTGGCCGCTGTGGATGATTCCGCGGACGAAGCGGACCAAGCCGGTCAGGACCACTAGAGCCAGTAGAACCCAGAGCCAGGGCGAGTTCTTGATCGCGGTCGCGAAGCCGTGCGCGATGTCTCCGAGGAGAGCTTTCGCGTCGAAGGTGGGCGGTGTCGGAGACGGCAAAGCGGGTGGTGGGGTGGCCACGGGGGTCCCTTGGACGTGACAGCCCCCGCCGGCGCACAGATCGTGAGCCAGTTGGCATGACCCGCGCCAGATCTTGCAGATCCTGTCGCTACTCCGGCGTCGGTCTTAGCGTGCGAGTTCAATGGCTGCTGGAGCTTCATGCTCGCGCGCAGGCTCTGGCCCCAGCTCAGAAGGTCACCATGACCACCACTGGATCGACGCAGACGACCGCGGTCGTCCCGATCATCGAGGCGCTGTTCAGCCCGGACGACAAGACCGCGCTCGCCGGTTCCTGGCCGCCTACAGCGGGCTGACCCGTGACGCGTACGCGCTCGATCTGCGGATGTACACCGCACCTACATCGTCGTCGCCTACCTCGCCGGAGCCGCCCGCTGATCACCCCGCCCCGCCGCCCGAGCGGCAGATGTGCTGCTCTGCCGGCGCGAGGTAACGCGTACGGACGCCTCGATCTGCGCGGTGACGTCCTTCAGTTGATCTTCACCCGAGGCGCGCAGATGGAGCGTTTCTGTCGGCCGGCGTCTGACCCCCATACCGGCGTTCCGTAAGGACCCGTTCGGGATTCGGAACCGGGCGGCCCTTCCGGGACACGGCACCTCCGGTGAGCGCGATGTTGACGACTCGGCCACGTAGCGTCCACGTTGCGACGCCCTCCCGCGTCACTGGTGTGGTGTGGCGATGTGGCGACTGGTGCTGGCGCGTGAGACAAGGAACGTGAAGTGATCGTCGCTGCGCGGAGCATGCACGGCAATGAATCCGCCCGCGTGCCCCGCGCTGTTCGTGACGCGGTAGGACGTCATCGATGAGCCGGTCATGCCGCAGGCCGCACGGGCCGTAATCCGCGCGCCCGGTGCCGCGACCGTGTGATCCTGCTGGCACCAGGTGCCGGCGCAGTCATCGATTCGGACCGCAGACGGCGTGTCATTGACGATGACGACGGACGTCGCGTTGATTGGGTCGGTCGGATCTGGGGCCCCGCAACCGCTGGCGGCCTGAGCCACGAAGCCGACGACAACGACGCCACAAAGCAGCGTCGCCAGGCCGAGCGCAGCGCCCTTGAGCACTCGGCGCAGCCAACTCCGATCTCTCTGCGACCGACTCGGCATCGCACCAGTCTGCCCGAGCACCAAAGTCGGGAGCCCGCAGCGTCTATCGGGAGGCCAGCCGCACTCGCGGCTTCCCGAACGACGTCGGTCACTACGCCCATCAGTTCGACCCGAGCACGATGATCACAGTCGCACAAACCTCGTCTTACGTGACACTCGGCCGGCGCGACCTCGCGCCGCTGCCGCGCATAACGACGTAGTGCCCGGCATTGAAGGCGGCGGAGCCGTGCTCGAGAATCGGCGATAGCGGACATGATCAACATATCTTCGCCGGAGGGCAACGCCCGCGCAGAACAGCTCGCGGGTCAGGCAGTCTTGGCGATCGCAGGGACCGGTTCGCGGGCGGTGAACCGCAGTTGGGTGAGGGTTTCGCCGCTGGCCCAGGCGTTGAAGGCCTTGATGTAGAGGGCGACGTGTTCGCGGGTGTCGCGGCGGCGCTGCACTACCCCGGCCTGTTTGCGGGCCATCGCGAACATCGTCTTGCGGAACATCAGCCGCGGGTCGGTCTTGGCCAGGCCGCACCGTCGATGACCCCGTCATGCCAGTCGCCCAATCGAGTCTTCTTGGTCTTGTTGGCCTGCTCCACCAGATACGCTGCGGCACCGGCGGCAGACTTGATCATTCCGGTCTCCGCGGCGATCCGGTCGGCCACCGCCACGAACTCCCGGATCTTCGGATTCGCGGCCAGGGTCTGCACGATCTGATGATTCGTCACCGCAGCCGCCCCGCCGGACCAGGACTGATCCGGGCGGTTCTGGTACTGCCACACCGTGCGCACCATCGCCGCCAGCAGCGTCGTGGACTTCTCCCCGTCGATGGCCAGCACGTCGCCGCGCCGCAGGCAAAGACATTCCCCGCGGCACCCGAATCGTGCACAGCGACGGCCACATCCCCCGCCGCTGGTTCCGCCACCACATCTGGACCCCCACCACCACCAGCGCCGGGCTACCGTTCACCGTCCGCTTCCACGACCTACGCCACGCCCACGCCTCCTGGCTCCTCGCCGGCGGAG
>JAABUT010002279.1_pt1 | contig 18954 bp, 18 predicted proteins | sample 5559281 | NCBI WGS metagenome assembly JAABUT01 (sample SAMN10711880, study PRJNA513359) | rock metagenome | isolation source: Antarctica rocks | place: Antarctica: Victoria Land, Ricker Hills nord | collected 2016-01-04
CCCCGACGATCTCGCCGGTCTCGATCTCCAGGTTGGGCACCGAGTCGGCCCGGGCGCCGTCGGTGAGGACGAGGTTGCGGTTGAGCTCGTAGGTGTCGGTGCCGCCGGCCCCGGCTCGGATGAGGACGTCGCCGACCCAGACGGTGTGGGCGCTCTCGCCCTGCAGGGCCCCCTTGTAGGTCACTCGGCTGACGCAGTCGGGCGCGTCGTGGTCGACGAAGCTGCGGTGCTCCAGGTGCTGGCCGGCGTCGGCGAAGTAGACCCCGAGGAGGGTCGCGTGGCCACCGGGACCGGCGTACCGGACGTTGGCGTTGACCCGGACGATCTCGCCGCCGATGGTCACCGAGATGTGCTTGTATGCCGCGTCCCGGCCGACCTGCGCATCGTGCTGCGCCAGGTGCAGGGCGGTGTCGTCCCAGTGCTGGACGCTGACGACGGTGAGGGACGCGCCGTCGCCGACGATGACCTCGAGGTTGCCGGCGTGCTCGCCGCTGCCCTCGTGGTCGAGGACGACGACGGCCTTGCTGTGGTGCCTGGCCTCGATGACGTGGTGGGCGTTGCTGCGCCGGCCCTCCCGGCCGGTGACGAGGACCGTGACGGGCTCGGCCAGCTCGGCCTCGGCCGGAATGGTGAGATGGAGCGCCTTCTCGGTGTTGGCGCTGGCCACGACGGCGGCCCGGTCGGCGGGCACGAGCACGGTGCCGCGTGGTGCCTCCCCCCGCGCCAGCGTCCCGACGAGGACCTCGGACGGCGCCGACACGGCATACTCCGCTGCCTCGTCCTCGCTCGGGGTGTCGCCGAGGAGGGCGCGCAGACGGTCGACCGGCGTGAAGCGCCACTCCTCCTCGCGCCCCGACGGCATGGGAAACGCCTCCACGTCGAAGGACGTCCTGCGCTCGGCCCGGGACTGGTCGGGGATGAACGCGGCAGCCGAGTCGGTGTGCCCGGGCGAGCCGGGAATGCTGGCCGCGGCTGCGACCCCGGGGCCCGACTTCTCCAACAGCGGCATCAGCCGACGGCTCCTTCCATCTGCAGCTCGATGAGGCGGTTGAGCTCGAGGGCGTACTCCATGGGCAGCTCGCGCGCGATGGGCTCGACGAACCCGCGCACGATCATGGCCATGGCCTCCTCCTCGGTCATCCCGCGGGACATGAGGTAGAACAGCTGGTCGGCCGAGACCTTGGAGACCGTCGCCTCGTGGCCCATCTGGACGTCGTCCTCGCGGACGTCGACGTAGGGATAGGTGTCCGAGCGGCTGATCGTGTCGACGAGCAGCGCGTCGCAGCGCACGGTGGACCGGCTGTTCGTCGCGCCCTCCATGACCTGGACGAGTCCCCGGTAGGACGTGCGACCGCCGCCGCGGGCCACCGACTTCGAGACGATCGTGCTCGAGGTGTTGGGTGCCGCATGGACCATCTTCGCGCCGGCGTCCTGATGCTGGCCCTCGCCCGCGAAGGCGATGGACAGGGTCTCGCCCCTGGAGTGCTCACCGAGGAGGTAGACGGCGGGGTACTTCATCGTCACCTTGGAGCCGATGTTGCCGTCGATCCACTCCATCGTCGCGCCCTCGGCGCACGTCGCGCGCTTCGTGACGAGGTTGTAGACGTTGTTCGACCAGTTCTGGATCGTGGTGTAGCGCACCCGGGCGCCCTTCTTGACGATGATCTCGACGACGGCCGAGTGCAGGGAGTCCGACTTGTAGATCGGCGCCGTGCAGCCCTCGACGTAGTGCACCGAGGAGTCCTCGTCCGCGATGATCAGGGTCCGCTCGAACTGGCCCATGTTCTCGGTGTTGATCCGGAAGTAGGCCTGCAGCGGAATGTCGACGTGGACGCCCGGCGGGATGTAGATGAACGAGCCGCCCGACCAGACCGCGGTGTTGAGCGACGCGAACTTGTTGTCGCCTGCGGGTATGACGGAGGTGAAGTACTCCCGGAAGAGCTCCTCGTGCTCGCGCAGGCCGGTGTCGGTGTCGACGAAGATGACGCCCTTCTCCTCGAGGTCCTCGCGGATCTGGTGGTAGACGACCTCGGACTCGTACTGGGCGGCGACGCCCGCGATGAGGCGCTGCTTCTCCGCCTCGGGGATGCCGAGGCGGTCGTAGGTGTTCTTGATGTCCTCGGGCAGCTCCTCCCAGGAGGTCGCCTGCTTCTCGGTGGACTTCACGAAGTACTTGATGTTCTGGAAGTCGATGCCGGTGAGGTCGGAGCCCCAGGTGGGCATGGGCTTCTTGCCGAAGAGGCGCAGCGACTTCAGCCGGAGGTCGAGCATCCACTGCGGCTCGCTCTTGCGGCCCGAGATGTCACGGACGACGTCGTCGTTGAGCCCGCGCCGCGCGTTGGTGCCGGCGGCGTCCGAGTCGGCCCAGCCGTACTCGTAACGGCCGAGGTCCTTCAGACCTGGGTTGAGCTCTTCGATGCTGGTGGTCATCGTGAGGACCTTTCCGGGTTGGGAGCGGTGCGCTTGCTGGTGCGGGTGCCCGCACGGTCCAAGGACCGGGGGCGTCGAGGTGTTCCCGAGGTGCCACGGGAGGGGACGGGGGGAGCAGCGTCGAAGCTGCGGACCTGTGGGGTCGGGATGAACGTGGTGCAGACGTGGTGCCCGGCCGCGAGGGTCGCCAGCCGCTGGACGTGCACGCCGAGCAGTCGCGAGAAGGCGTCGGTCTCGGCGTCGCAGAGGGCCGGGAACTCCTCGGCGACGCGCTGGACCGGGCAGTGGCCCTGGCAGAGCTGGACGCCGGCGAGGCCACCGGCTCCGACGGGTCGGGCGGAGGCGGCGAAGCCGTCCGCGGTCAGCGCGGTGACGAGGGCGCCCGCCCGGGCTGCGGGGTCGGTGCCCGCGGCGGCGAGCAGCCCGGCATACCGGGTCTCGAGTCCGGCGACGCGCGCGCGCGCGAAGTCCGCGACGGCGTCGGGGCCGACCGCGTCCTGGAGGTAGTGCAGGGCCTGGGTGGCCAGCGCGTCGTAGTCCGCCGGAAGGGACTGGTGGCCGGCGTCGGAGACGACGAAGGCGCGGGCGGGGCGGCCGCGGCCGCGGGTCCGTCCACCGCTCGCGTCGTGCTCGACGACACCACCCTGCTCGGCCAGGGCGTCGAGGTGACGGCGGACCGCGGCTGCGGTCAGGCCGAGCCGCCTGCCGACCTCCGCAGCGGTGACCGGCCCGTGCTCGGACACGACGGACAGCACCCTCGCGCGGGTGCGCTGCTCCAGGTGCCGCGAGGTCGTCTCGTGGTCCACGTCGGGGACCTCGTCGATAAACACCACACCATAGTGACGTAATTGGGTCTCTGTGGATAGTAAGGACAGCCTAAGCGTCGGATGGCCGGCCTCGGTGCCTAGACTCCCCGCGTGCTCCTCACGGCCCCGCCCGCGATCCGGCTCGACGCTCTCGTCCGCCGCTACGGGGCAACCACGGCGGCCGACGGGATGTCCTGGTCGGCGCCCGCCGGACAGGTCACGGCCGTCCTCGGCCCGAACGGGGCCGGCAAGACGACGGCCATCGAGTGCGCGGTGGGGCTCCAGCGGCCGGACGGCGGTGGCGTCGAGGTCCTCGGCCGAAGCCCGTGGCGCTCGCCCCCCGAGCACCGGGCCCGGGTGGGCGTTATGCTCCAGTCCGGCGGCCTGCCCAACGGCACGAAGCCGATGCGGCTGCTGCACCACCTCGCGGCCCTGTATGCCGTGCCTGCGGACGTCGCGGCGCTCGCCCGCCGGCTCGGCATCGACCGGTTCGCCGGCACGACCGTGCGTCGCCTCTCCGGTGGGCAGAGACAACGGCTGGCGCTCGCTGCGGCGCTGGTCGGACGCCCCGAGGTCGCGTTCCTCGACGAGCCGACGGCCGGCCTGGACCCCCACGGCCGCCTTGACGTCTACGAGCTCGTCGAGGAGGTCCGGGACGAGGGGACGACCCTCGTCGTGACCACGCACTCCTTCGAGGAGGCCGAGCGCCTCGCCGACCACCTCGTGATCGTCAGCGAGGGCCGGACCGTCGCGGAGGGCTCGGTTCCCGACGTCGTGGGCGTGGCCTCGCTCGAGGAGGTCTACTTCGACCTCACCCGCCGGGTCCGCCGATGACGACCGGCCCGCGCCCCGCCGCGGCCCCGGCGAGGGTCCTCGCGCAGTCGCGCTTCGAGCTCGGGACGCTGCTGCGCAACGGCGAGCAGCTGCTGGTCTCCGTCGTCCTCCCCCTGGGTGCGCTCCTCGGCCTCGCCCTGAGCAGCAGCCCCTCGCTCGGGCCGGGACGGCGGATCGACGTCGCCGTGCCGGGCGTCCTCGCCCTCAGTGTCATCTCCGCGGCCTTCACCGCCCAGGCGATCTCGACGGGCTTCGACCGGCGCTACTCCGTGCTGCGCCTGCTCGGCACGACGCCCCTCGGGCGCGACGGGCTGCTCTGGGCCAAGGGCGTCGCCACGCTGGCCGTCGAGGTGCTCCAGTGGGTGGTGCTCGGTGGGGTGGGGCTCCTCCTCGGCTGGCACCCCCGGCTCTCCGGCCTCCCGTATGCCGTGGTGTTCCTCCTCGCGGGGACGTGGGCCTTCGTCTCGCTCGCCCTGCTCCTCGCCGGGGCGGTCCGGGCGGAGGGCGTCCTGGCCGTCGCCAACCTCGCGTGGGTCCTGTTGCTCGTGCTCGGGGGCGTGCTCCTGCCCCGAACCGAGCTCCCGGCCGGGCTGAGCCACCTCGCGGCGGCACTGCCGTCCTCTGCCCTGGCCGACGGCCTGAGGGACGCCTTCGGCGGCGGGCGGCTCGACGGCATACCGCTGCTCGTCCTCGTGGCGTGGGGCACGGTGGCGACGTTCGTCGCGAGCCGGACCTTCCGCTGGTCCGACTGACCGCCTTGTCGCCCGCGAGCAACCCTGACGCAGAGCGCCTCAGCTGCGGATCGGTCCATGACGGGGCCCGAGTCGGCGTGTCCCTCGCGGCGGGTCAGCCCTGCTGCTCGGTCGGTCGGATGAGCATCTCGTTGATCGCGACTCTCCTGGGCCGGGTGACGATGTAGCTGATGGCGTCGGCGATGTCCTCTGCCTCCATCCGCTCCATGCCTTGGAAGCGTGCCTGCTGCTGCTCCAGGATTTCCGGCCGGTTGTGGCTCGCCAGCTCGGTGGCCACCGCACCCGGCTCGACCAGCGATACCCGCACATGTCGCTGGGTGACCTCCTGGCGCAGCGACTCGCCGAACGCTCCGACGCCGTGCTTGGTCAGGTTGTACACGCGCTGCCGTTGCGAGCCACCCGCCCCGCCACGCTGCTGATCAGCACCAGGTCCGCGACGCGACGCGGTCCGGCCGAGGCGGCCTCGAGCAGGTGCGCCAACGCCGCATGCGAGGTGTACAGCAGTCCCCGGACATTGACATCCACCATCCGGTCCCACTCCTGCACCGGCGCGTTCTCGACCGGGCCGAGCAGCATCACGCCGGCATTGGCCACGACCGTGTCCAGACGCCCGAACCGTTGAACCGTGCTCGCCACGGCCGCACGCGCAGCCGCCTCGTCGGTGACGTCCGCCTCGATCACCAGCACCTCGCCGCCCGCCGCGTCGATCCGACCGGCGAGGTCGTCGAGCCGGTCCCGTCGCCTCGCGACGATCGCCGCACTCGCGCCCTGCGCCGACAGCGCGAGAGCCGTCGCCTCGCCGATACCGCTGCTCGCGCCGGTGATCAGCGCGACCGTCCCATCGAGTCGTTCGCTCATCCCCCCATCCTCCCCGATCGCCGAGCCAAGGGCGAACACCGGGGCCGTCAGAGCATCGGTGAGGTCGTGGGTTGCGACGCCGGAAGGATGACCGGGCGCCCGGACCGGCCGGCACCGGCTGCGACCCGGTCTGGCCCGATCCACCGCAGAAGATCCCTGACCGGACGGCGATGCCGACGCCGCATGACCGTGAAGTGGTCGAAGACGCCACCATCAAGAGGCACATCGCCCGCATCTTCGCCAAGCTCAATCTCCGCGACGGCGCCCAAGCCGTCGTCCTCTCCAACGAAAGCGGCCTGGTACAACCCGGCGACGCGTCCCTCACCTCACACCGGCAAGTGCTTGCCTCGCCCAGCGGCCATACCTGACGAGCGTCGCCGTCCTCAGCGCGGCACGATCGGTTGTTGGTCGCCAGCGAGCGCGCGGAGCACAACGCATCTTGAGCTCATTCGGGGATCTCGAAGCCTCGCAGCATCGTCGTGAGCACGAGCTGGACTTCAGCCGAATCCGGTGAGAATGTCGACGTGGCGTCGATCGTGGCCGTGGCCAGCTGAGTCAGCGCCGCTGAGATGACCCGGGCGGCGAGCACAGTGTCGAGGGCGAAGAATCGGCCCTCGCATTGTGCGGCGTCGATCAGTCCTCGGAGTGCCCCCAGCCACAGGCGGTCCTCGGTGGCGTTCCAGACGAGCTCTCCAAGGACGGCGGGGCCGTCGAGGAGCAGGATGCGGGCAACGCTCGGGGTGCATTCGTCGAGATAGGCAGCGCAGGCGCGGCGGAGCCGGTCGAGGGCACGACCACTTGCCGACCGGCGGCCCACGGCGATGACCAGGTCGCGCTGGACGGCCATGAACACCGCAGCGAACAACACCTTCTTGTCGGCGAAGTGATGGTAGGCGGCGCCCTTGGTGACGCCGAGGTCGCCCGCCACGGCATCCACGGTCGTTCGCTGGTACCCGTCGGCTCCGAAACGGGCCGTTGCTGCCTTGATGAGCGCTGTCCGGGTACGGGCCGCCTGCTGGTCCCTCGCGGTCGCCTGCTTGCTCACCTACGTAGAGTATGTCAACATCGTTCACCTACTCCAAGTATGCGAAAGAGGTTCGAGCCGTGGAAGCCCACAGGAGCGTCATCACCATCGACGACGCCCGCCGCGTGCTCACCCAGGCACCCTTTGCCATATGGTGGGGGCTGAGGGTTGACGCTGTCGGCTATGGCACGGCAACGGTGAGGCTGCCCGCCGCCCCGCATCTCCTGCGCCCCGGCGGGGTGCTGCAAGGTGCCGGCTACGACGTGGTCGCGGATGTCGCCATGTGGCTGGCCATCATGACGCGCAACGGGACCGACACGCCTGCGGTCACCATCGAGATGAAGACCAACTTCCTTCGACCCACCGCAGCCGACCTGGTCTCTACCGCCACCATCGTCCACCCCGGACGCAGGCTCATCTTCGGAACTGCTCGCACGGCCGACAGCGCCGGCCGCTTCGTAGCCCACAGCACGCTCACCTACGCACAACTCTGACTCGCGTCGTCGATAGCCACTGCGATCTACATCGACCGACGACGCATGACCCGACGGTGATCCTCGGCCTGGACATCTGCGAGCCAGACTTCTGACGATCACCGGATGGGATCCCCTGGTGAGACCGATGATGGCCAAATCGGGGATGCCAACGCGGCACCGAGACCGTCGCCACGGTCCATGTAAGGGATCGGCGCGTGTCGTGGCGAGCCCGCCTGTGCCTCATTCTCGCCAGCGTGTCTTGACACAGGAGCACACGAGCCGCATGCGGCAACTCCGGTCGTTGGCTGACACCATGGAGAAATGCGCGGACGTCTGCATCACGTCATCCTCGACTGCCCGGACCCGGGAAGGCTCGCGCGGTTCTACTCCGCACTTCTCAACCAGCCGATCACCTACGACAGCGACGATTTCGTGGTCGTCGCGGCCAACGACACCACCTCGGGGCTCGCGTTCCAGCTTGCTCCCGACCATCGTGCGCCGACCTGGCCGGACACGACCGTCCCCCAGCAGATGCACCTCGACATCATGGTCGAGAACGTCCCAGACGCGACGCCTCACGTGCTACGTCTCGGAGCAACGAAACTCCGCGGCGAAGGCGTCTTCGCTGATCCGGCGGGGCACCCGTTCTGCCTCATAATGCGTCCCGGCTGGGCCGAGCCCCTCGCTGACTGACCGGAACGCACATCCTCCTTCCGGCACCTACGCGGCAATGGCGGACGTTGCGGCTGCGGCCTCCTGTCCTGTCGGTTCACGACTGGAGCGAGACGGTTCCTCGTGTGAGCGGCACACAACGAGGCGACCAAGATCGCGGGTCAGCTGTCGCCGGGGGAGCTCTGGGCGCACATCGCCGACATGGACCGGCGTATTCGTGCCGTGTTCGAGGTGATGAGTATGCCGTGTTACGGGCTGCGCGGTCGGGAAGGGCCGGTGATGCTGGGCGACTGGAACTGGCATAACGACAAGCTGGTTTCTCCCGGTTTCATGCACGGCACGCCGAGCGGGGACCAACCGCGGTCCACGTACACACCACCCTTGGTGATACGCACCAGCTGGCTGGCGCCTCTCAGGTCACTGGCGTGCCACCTCCAGGAAGTCGACGGTCGGGTCGAGCCCTCCGGCGGCGAATTTGTCGGTGGAGGTCTCGTCGCCGGCTTGCGCGCGCAGATCGAAAGCCGCGAGCTCCGACCCCTTGAGCCCCGGTCTTGGGACGCGTCTAGCCGTCTCAATGCCGTCGGGCACATTCTCAAAGCCCTCGATCAAACGAACGGCCAGTCTGTCGTACGCATTCTCGGAAGCTTGGGATATCTCAGAGTGGCTTATCCATTTCACTGCCAGGGGGACAAGATCTTGAGGCCTGGAAAAGGTCATGCCACGGGATGTAGTGCTACACGGAGCCCTCCTTGAGGGAACCGGCACTCAGATGGATAAGCCACATCTCAGAATCACTCGTGAGGGACACGCTGGCCGGCTGGCCGGCTGACCGGCTGACCGGCTCGGGGATACTTGACCGGTGAACACAAACCCCCGGCTGCGGCCGATCGCCGCTGCTGACGTCCCGACGGTCCTGGGCCTCAACGAGCGCGACGTCGACCTGCTCGCCCCTCTGGACGCCGCGCGGCTGGCCCAGCTGCAGGGGTGGGCCGATCGGGCCGACGTCATCGACGTCGACGGCCAGGTCGCGGGGTTCGTCGTCACCTTCGGGGCCGGGACGGGTTACGACTCGGAGAACTACCTGTGGTTCACCGAGCAGTTCGGCGGTCGCTTCTCCTACCTCGACCGGATCGTCATCTCAAGCGACTTCCGACGCCAGGGGCTGGGACGGTTCGTCTACGACGAGCTCGAGGCCTTGGCGCGGCCCGTCGGCCGGATGGCTCTCGAGGTCAACGTCGAGCCACCCAACGAGGGATCACTCGCCTTCCACCGGGCGCGAGGCTACATCCAGGTTGGGCGTCTCGGACCTCCTGGCCACGCCGTCAGCCTCATGGTCAAGGAGCTCTAGCCCGTGCTCCTCAGGGCCCCATCCCGGCTAGGGTGCAGGGCAGGGTAGGCCATCTTCGAGGGGAGCGGCTCGCGTGCCCTGTCGGTCGTGGACACGCGCTCTGGGCAGGGTGAAGCACGCGTGACCGCAGGACGACCTCGGTGTGTACGCCGATGTCCACACCGAGGAGAAGCACTGGCGCACAGCCCTCTCCGAAGCCACCGCATTCTCGTCCCGACTCGTGACGACGACGAACTCGTCGCTGTCACAACACCATAAGGACAAACATGCGCGCCCGATATGACCGTGCCGGTCATCCCTGCCATTGCGGCCATCCTCCTAGCTAGTGTGGCGCACCGTAAATTCGTGGGATAAGTTGTATTCTTGTGGCATGGCGAGAACGGGGCGGCCCAAGACCGAGTTGACGTTGGCTGAGGATGAGCGTGAGCAGCTGGTGCGGTGGTCGCGCAGGGCGAAGTCCTCTCAGGCGTTGGCGTTGCGGTCCAAGATCGTGCTCGCGTGCGCGGATGGGGCGGACAACAAGAGCGTTGCAGCACAGTTGAACTGCACCGAGGCGACGGTCGGAAAGTGGCGTCGCCGGTTCGTGGCTGAGCGTCTCGACGGGCTGGTGGACGAGCCCCGGCCGGGTCGTCCACCCTCGATCAGCGTCGAGCAGGTGGAGGCGATCGTGGTCGCCACGTTGGAGGAGACGCCGAAGAATGCCACGCACTGGTCGCGGGCGTCGATGGCCAAACGCTCGGGATTGTCGCGGACCACGATCGGGCGGATCTGGAAGGCCTTCGAGCTCAAGCCGCACCGGGTCGATGGGTTCAAGCTCTCCACGGACCCGCTGTTCGTGGAGAAGGTCTACGACGTGGTCGGCCTGTACTTGGATCCCCCTGAGAGCGCGGTGGTGCTGTGCGTCGATGAGAAGAGCCAGGTCCAAGCCCTGGCTCGCACCAGCCCGGTGTTGCCGATGATGCCCGGGATGCCCGAGCGGCGCACCCACGACTATGTCCGTCACGGCGTGACCAGCCTGTTCGCCGCGTTCAACATCGCCGATGGCACCGTCATCTCCTCAATCCACCGTCGCCACCGTGCGATCGAGTTCAAGAAGTTCCTGACCAAGATCGACGCCGAGATCCCCGACGACCTGGACGTGCACCTGGTCTGCGACAACTACGGCACCCACAAGACGCCGGCGATCAACGCCTGGCTAGCCAGACATCCGCGCTTCCACATGCACTTCACCCCGACCAGCTCCAGCTGGATCAACCAGGTCGAACGCTGGTTCGGCTTCATCACCGACGAGCTCATCCGCCGCGGCAGCCACACCTCCGTCCAAGCCCTCGAGGCCGACATCCGCGCCTGGGCCAAGGGATGGAACGAAGACCCCAAGCCATTCATCTGGACCAAGCCCGCCGAACAGATCCTCGAGTCAATCGGACGACTTCTGACACGAATCTCCGGTGCAGGACACTAGCTTCGCTCGCCGGATACGGCGACCGCTGCAGCATTCGTGGTGCCCGCCCTCGAATTCGCAAGGTAGGTCCGGACAGGTCCGCATAGGAGTGTCCGGACTTATTCTGCGAAGCCCGTGTCTCCCCACGGGCCCGTTCGCGACCTTCATCCGGACAGGATATGTGCGGTTTGTCAGCGTGAGCTCGCGTGATGTGCCGGTGCTCGCTGGGTTCGACCTCGCTGGCGATCGTCGTCGCTGCACATAACCGCGACGCTTCTTGCATCCGATCAGTTCGGAAGACAAGGAGCAGAGCTGATGGCATCTCGCGATCGATCGAGGGACTGCTCGCCGGTTTCGACGAGCATCTGCGTCGCGCCCGCGGCGTGTGCCCGGGGACGAGGCGCAACTACGCCAGGTTTGTGCGGGCGTTCTTGCAATCGGTGTTCGCCGACGGACCGGTGGACGTCGCGAAGATCCACCCGCGTGAGGTGGTTGAGTTCGTCGGTGATCTGGCCAGCTGCTACCAGCCGAGGACCGTGGAGCTGGCGGCGACGTCGTTGCGCTCGTTCTTCCGGTTCCTGCGCGCGGGGGGGCTGCGTGAGGACCGGTTGGAGAACACGGTTCCGATGGTGCCGCGTCGCCCGACTGGCCTTGTTCGGCATCTGGACCCGGGACGCTTCGAGCAGCTGATCGCCTCACTGGACTCGTCCTCACCTCGCGGGCGCCGGGACCGGGCGATCATCTTGTGGATGGCCCGGCTGAGGCTACGCGCCAGCGAAGTCGTGCGGCTGCGGCTGGAGGACGTGGACTGGCGGAACGGGACCGTGCGGGTGCGCGCCCGCAAGACCGGTCACGGCGCGCTGCTTCCGTTGCCCGCCGACGTGGGAGCGTCGGTGGCTGGCTATCTGCAACAAGGCCGCCCGGACACCCCTGCCCGGCAGGTGTTCGTGCTGCACCGTCAGCGGGCCGGCGCCCCGATCAGCGGCAGCATCGTCGGCCGCGCCGTGGACAACGCCTTACGGCGGGCGGGGATCCAGGCGCCGATGCGCGGCGCGAACCTGCTGCGCCATTCACTGGCCACGGACCTGCTCGACCACGGCGCCAGCCTGTGCGAGATCGCCGACCTGTTCGGACAACTCCTGGCTGGCCACGACCCGGATCTACGCCTCGGTTGATGTCGCGGCCCTACGTGAGGTCGCGCTGCCCTGGCCGCAAGCGACGTCATGACCGGGCCCGTCAGCGCGCAGGTCGAGGACCACCTCACGCTGCGCCGTGGCTTGGGCTACCACTCGCCCAGCCAAGAGCGTGCGCTGCGGGCCTACGCCCGATACCTGGACCGAGAGGGTCACGTCGGGCCGATCCCGTCGGAACGCACCCTGGGCCACATCGACCGCCTCGACCGACCCGTGCAACCCGGCCCGACGGTTGACGACAGTGCGCGGCTTCCTGCGTCGCCTGGCCGCCCTGGACGGCGCCACCGAGGTACCCGCGCCGGGACTGCTCGGCCCGACCGGGCACCGCACACCGCCGCACGTGTACTCCGACCGCGAGATCGGGGACCTGCTGCGGGCCGCGGCCGGGCTGTCCCCGACCGACGGGCTACGGCCGCACTGTTACGCGACGTTGTTCGCGCTGCTCGCCTGCACCGGGCTGCGGATCTGTGAAGCGCTGGCACTAGCGTGTGCTGACGTCGACGTGGCCGCCGGAATGCTCACCGTCCGGGCTGGCAAACACGGCCGATCGCGGCTGGTCCCGCTGCACCCCACCGCGCTGGCGCCACTGGCGGACTACGCCGCCGACCGGGCACGCCGCTACGGCCGGCCCGGCGACGCTCAGGCGGGTGGTCCAGCCCAGGGTGTTCTTGACGAAGCGGAAGGTGTGTTCGATGTCGAAGCGGCGCAGGTAGGCCCGCCAGGCGATGTCGAGGTCGACCGGCTCGGGTCCGGCGGCCCATAGCCACATCGTTTTCAGAACTTCCTCTTGCTCGGGGCCTTCGACTTGTCTGGCTCTGAGGGCGACTTTGACCCTCAATCACAGGATCCGGGTGACCACCGACAACTTTGGGCTCCTCGCTAGATCGTGTGGATGGTGGGTAGGCCAAGCGTCCGGCGCAGAACGACATCTACGCCTTCACGCCGCGGGTGCTGGTGCAGGGGCGTGCCGAGGAGTCGTCGACGTTCTCCGGGACGGTCTACCTCGTCAACGGTGTCCCTGGCCATGAAATAGTCCCCGCAGGTGGCCAGTAAGAAGTCTCCGTTGGTGGCCAACTAAAAGTCCTCACCCCTTGCTCGTCGTGTCGAGCCGGAGCGCAGGGCCTGGGCGGTGACGGTGGCGGTGTCTAGCCAGCCACGCCACCGCCCAGGGAGCTCCATTGAAATCTGCGAGGGACCGAATGACCATCATCGCCATCTACGAGAACGTGGGTTACATACCGGGCCACGGCCGCGATCTGCGGGACGACGCCCAAGACCGTCAAGCGGGTGATCGACCGGGCCGGGGCCGGCGACACGCTGCGTCGGAGGAAGGAACGCAGGCGCAACTACGAGGATGTGGCCGACTGGTCGCCGAGCGGGTCCAGCGCTCGAAGGGGTGGATCAGCGCGAAGCGGCTGCTGCCGGCGGCGCGCACGGCTGGGTACACGGGTTCGGACCGCAACTTCCGTCGTCTCGTCGCGGCGGCGAAGAAGGACTGGCGTGGGACGCATCATCGGGGTTGTCGCCCGGCGGTGTGGACCCCGGGTGAGCATCTGGTCATCGACTGGGGCGTGATCGCCGGGGTGCACGTGTCTGTGCGGTGCTGGCCTGGTCGAGGTGGCGGTTCGTGCGGTTCGCCGCGGACGAGAAGTCGGCCACGACGTTGGGGATGCTGGCCGAGTGCTTCGCGCAGCTTGGTGGTGTCCCGAAGGTGGTCCTGGCGGATCGGATGGGCTGCCTGAAGGGCGGTGGCGTCGCCAATCGTGTTGTCCCGACAGGAGATTACGTCCGGTTCGCGACCGCCTACCGGTTCCGGCCGGACTTCTGCGAGGCCGCGGACCCGGCGTCGAAGGGCATCGTGGAGAACCTGGTCGGGTACGGTAAGGACGACCTGCTGCGTCCGCTGCTGCTCGAGCACGACGACGGGCCCGCCGGGGTGTTGGCGGACCTGGACGGCGCGAACGAACGAGCGGCGGCGTGGTGCCAAGAGGTCAACACGGCTGTCCACTCTCAGGTCGCCGCGGTCCCGGCCGACCGGCTCGCGCAGGAGCGGAAGCTGTTGACGGGGTTGCCGTCGATGCAGCTGCGGATCGGGCCGCCGCCGGTGACCCGCAAGGTCGACCGCTTGTCCTGTGTCCGGGTCGGCTCGGCCCGCTACTCGGTCCCGATGGCGCTGATCGGGGCCACAGTGGAGGTGATCTGCGGTCAGGGTCGGCTGCTGATCGTGGATACCAGGTCCGGGGAGGTCGTCGCCGAGCATGCCGCGGTCGCACCCGGTGAGGCCTCGGTCCGCGATGAGCACTATGGCGGAGCAAGGCCTTCCCCGCGTCGGGCGGTCCGACCGAACACGGTTGCGGAGAAACAGTTCTGCGCACTCGGACCCGTCGCCGAAGGATTCATCGCTGGCGCTGCGTCGGCCGGGCACACCCGCCTCGGGCCGGAGCTGGCCGAGCTGAACACGCTCGCCGCCGCCCACGGAACCGAGGTGTTCCTGGCCGCACTCGGGCGGGCCACCGCGTTTGGGCGGTGGAAGGCCGCCGACGTGCGCTCGATCCTCGCGGCCGGTTCCGGGACCCCACAGCCGCGCCCAGCCGGGACCGCGCTGGTCATCGACCTGCCCACCGCAGCTGGCCTGTCCCTCTCCGAGTACACCCCCCCTCACCGGTGCGGCGGTGCCCTCATGAACGCGAACGCGCCCGACCTGCCGGCCGACCTGACCGCGGGCCTGCGCCGGCTCAAGCTCGCCGCGATGCGTCAGCTCGCCCCCGAACTGCTGGTGACAGCCAAGACCCAACGCTGGGCGCCGGAGGAGGTGCTGCGCACCCTGGTCGAGGCCGAGATCTCCTCCCGAGACGCCTCCAACGCCCGGGCCCGGCTCAAGGCCACAGGGTTCCCCGTGGTCAAGACGATCGAAGAGTTCGACGTGACCGCCTCGTCGATCCCGGCCCCGACGTTCGCGTACCTGACCTCCCTGGAGTGGATCGGCGCCAAGGAGAATGTGGCGTTGATCGGTCCGGCCGGGACCGACAAGTCGCACACGCTGATCGCGCTCGGGCATGCCGCCGTGAGCGCCGGGTACAAGGTCAAGTACCTGACCGCCGCGGACCTGGTCGAGACCCTGTACCGCGGGCTGGCCGACAACACCGTCGGCAAGACCATCGAGACCCTGCTGCGCAACGACGTCGTCCTGATCGACGAGATCGGCTTCGCGCCGCTGGACGACACCGGCGCGCAGCTGCTGTTCCGCCTCGTCGCAGCCGCCTACGAACGCCGCGCCCTCGGCGTCGCCTCACACTGGTCGTTCGAGGACTGGGGCCGGTTCCTGCCCGAACACACCACCGCCGTCAGCCTCCTGGACCGGCTCCTGCGCCACGCCACCACCGTGGTCACCAGCGGCCAGTCCCACCGGATGCGCGAGGCTAAAACCCGGATAGGAGGAGGCACCCACACCAAGAGCTGATCAACCGCAAGGGTGGGGACTTTTACTTGGCCACCAGCGGGGACCTCAACTTGGCCATTGACAAACGGCGAGCCACGTCTACAGCAGCGACCGGCCCCTCGCGTCGGGATCGACGTGGCTCAGCACCTACGGCGTCAGGGCGTCCATTCGAGAACCTGCACCGCATCACCGTCGAGGGGTCGAGCAACAACAAGGACTGGCTGAAGGTGACGATCAACCGTCCGGGCGCCGCAGCCGTCCTCTCCTGGACCCGGATTCCCTACACCTCCTGACGTGACGCAGAGAAGCCCAGAGATTGGTGACCGCCGGTCCATCCCGAAAGTCCTGCACCGTCTAGGGCTGTCCTCCGCGGTGCCCTCGAGCGCCGGGGTCGTCGACACTTCACCCCTGCGCTGGGCCTGCGCTGCATGCCGGTTGCTGGGACGGCGACATGAGTTCCCGCGCCAACGAGTTCGTCCACCGCGGTACCGAGGAACCGCTCAAGCAGACCGAAGCGAGCGTTCCCGCCCTGTGGCCTCGCGGACCGCCCGCACAGAGATGGTCAACTCACGATGGCGACAGGACTGCGGGCCGCCGCCACGACGGACGCTCTGATCGACCGTCTCACCGAAAGGTGAGCGCGTGGTCGTGCGGGGTCATCTCCACGAACACCATCTCCACGAACACCTGGCCGTCAGTCGTCGGCATCCGGTCCGATCGCGGCGGCGTCCTTGCCGTGGTTGAAGGCGTCCATGGCGGCTTTGGCCCGGCCGGCCTCCGCCGGTGAGGCGTTCGGTCCGGGCGGCGGCGGCGTTGACGCCTGCCCGTGGACGCTGTGCCAGAGAATCGCGTCTAGGACCTGTTGCGGCACCGCGTCCGGTGTGGTGAGCGGCATGGCCGCGGAGAGTGCCGCGTCGGGGGCCTTGGCGCCGTTGTTGCGGTGAGCGACTGTTGCGGTGTGATCGCGGCGTATGCCGTGAGATCCGGGGTTGCGGTGAAGGCGTCATACATCGGGGTGGCGTTCGCGTCGACGAGGGACAGCGGCTTGAGGCCGAGGACGAGTTCCATGCTGCGGATGACCGAGTCCTGGTCGTAGCGGGTGGTCACCACGCTCCCGTGCTTGGCGTAGGGGGAGATGACCATGGATGGCATCCGATGGGCGTCGACGTGGTCGGCGCCGTCTTGCGAGTCGTCCTCGACGACGAAGATCGCCGATTCGCTCCAGATCGGGGAGTGTGAGATCAGATCAACCAGCTGGCCCACCGCGAGATCGTTGTCGGCGACCTCGGCCTGCGGGGTCGGTTTGCCGACGGCAGTCCCATTGGTGTGGTCGTTCGGCATGATCAGGTAGTTGAACGACGGCACGGAGCCGGAGGCAAGCTGTTGGGTGAACGCCGCCTCGAAGTGGTCGAACCGGCTGTTGGCGGCTTGCTGCCCCGGCCCGGTGCCGAGGGTGCCGGAGTCGGTGTCGCAGTTCGCGGGGCTAATGGGCGCGCGGCTGCAGCCGAACCGGCCGGGGTAGGTGGCGTCCTTGCCGGCAACCGACGCCGCGAACGTGGGGCGGCCGTCGTCGACCACCGTTGCCGCGGCATACTCGCCGTAGTTGCGGAAGCTCACCCCCTGGCGGATCGCTTGGTCAAAGAGGTAGTCCTTCGGTGGCGAGGCGACCGGCGCGGTGTCGGTCTCGATCCGGCGTCCACGTCCGGAGTAGTTGGGGTGCTGGTAGCGCTCCACGAAGTCGGTGCCGTAGGCGCCTGAGGTGATCTTGTGCCCATCCTTGGAGACCTCGCTGTCGGCGTAGAGGTGGTCCAGCAGAGGGAACATCCGGGAGAGTGCGTGGGCGTTGGGGGTGATTCCTCCGGTCGGTCCGGCGACGCCGTTGTCGTCGAACAGCTCGAGCTTGGGGTCGCCGTCGCCGCGCGGCTCGCTGCCGAAGATCTGGTCGTAGGTCCGGTTCTCCCGGACGACGTAGAAGATATGCTTGATCGGTCCGCCGGCGCGCAAGGGCGAGGCCGCTGGCGCCGACTGGGCGTTCTGCGGCATCACTTGCTGGTCCGCGGTGGCAGTGTAGGTGGCGAGCTGGTGGGCCTCGGGGATCGGAAGGACCCCGACGCGGCCGAGGAGCTTGTCAAGGACGTACGAGCCGTAGGGGGCCGCGTTGCTGTTGGCGAAGGGGGAGCCGTACTCCGGGTTGGGCCCGGCGCCCAGGCCCTTGCCAGCCACCCACACCAGGCGGTTGCCGTGCTTGGTCACGGCGACCGCGGTGGGGAACGCCGCCGTCGGGACTCGGCCCGAGACGCGGCCTTCCTTCAGGTCGATGACGGCGATGGCGTCCTCGCCCTCGTCGGCGCTGTAGAGCGTGTTCCCGTCGGGGGACAGGGCTAGTGCGACCGGCTCCGTGCCCAGGGACTCGCCCCTGCCGACGGATACGTAACCGGTGACCTGACCGGTGTTGGTGTCCATGGAGGCGACGAGGTCACGGTTGGCGACGGCGATGTAGACCAGGTCCCGGTTGGGGTCGGCGATGATTCCTTCGGGGTGGGCGTTCTGCGCGGTGTTCGCCCGACCGTCGGGGTTCGGCCCGGGACCGCCCACTGGGGTTGTCTGGGTGACTTGCCCCGTGGCAATGTCGATCTTTGAGACGGTGCCGTCGTACTCGTTCGTCACGAACGCCCACCGTCCGGTGCGGTCGACGGCGACCCAGCCTGGGAACTGGCCCACCGGGACGAGGCGTACCACTGCGGAAGCGAGGTCGATGAGGGCCGCCTTGTCGGACTGGTTGAGGGCGACAACGAGCGTCTTCCCGTCCGGGCTTACTGCCAGCCCGACGGGCCAGTCCTCCTTGGTGTTGGCGCTCTGGTTGTTACCCGGGCCCGCTTTCGGGAGAAGGATCGGGGCTTGCTCGGCGGCGGTGCCTTGGTCCCCCACGGCATACACGTGGATGACGTCCCCGGCGTCGCCCTTGGTAGGTCCCGTCGGAGTGCCGCTGCCCTTCGGCTCGCCCGAGACGTAAGCATGCCCGCCATCGGGCGAGAATGCGACGGCTCCGTACCCGCCGGGCAACGGAAGGTTCTGGATGATCTTTCCGGTCGTCACCTGCAGGATGTCGACGCTGTCGTGGCCGTGTCCGGAGTTGACCACCCAATAGTGCTTGCCGTCAGGGGACAGGGCCCCGCCGGTGGGAAAGTTGCCGACTGTTGTCATCTGCCCGGCCGGCTGCAGGTGTCGACCGTTGGCAGTTGTGGAGTATGCCGGTCCGATCCGGCCCGGGACGGGCGGGGACGACGCGGCGAGACCGGTGAAGGTGGCGAGCGAGGCAACGGCCACCGGGATCGCGACACTTCGCGTCCGACTTGGCCTGACACTGCGGTGTGCTGTTCGAACGAGCGGAGACATGACCGTGCCTTTCCGATCTGGGGGGTCCACCCTTCACCTTTCTCCTGGGTGGGGAAGCGTGAAAGACCCTTGAGATGAACTGGCCGTGAACCCCCGGCGATGCGGGACGGGATGGTGCGGCACGCCGATCTCGCGCGCAGTCAGGTCAGGGTCGCCAACAAGACTGGGTGCCTATTCGTCGGGGAGGCTTATCCATTTCACTGCCGGAGCCGGTGTCGTCAGTTGATCTAGTCGAGGCTCGTCGCCGCGCGCCAGGGCCGGTCTTGCGGCGGCTGGGCGAGGCTG
>JAABUT010002280.1_pt1 | contig 18948 bp, 17 predicted proteins | sample 5559281 | NCBI WGS metagenome assembly JAABUT01 (sample SAMN10711880, study PRJNA513359) | rock metagenome | isolation source: Antarctica rocks | place: Antarctica: Victoria Land, Ricker Hills nord | collected 2016-01-04
GCACCGCTTGCAGTGCAATCCACCCGCAGACATCGGTAGCCCCCACCCTCAAAGGCTGCCAACATAACGCAGCAGGATAGCTACCCCAAGTTAGAACTCTCGGATTAGGATCGTTGAATGATTTGGAATTCCCAGGTGCCTTGCCAGACGCTCTGCAAGGTCTGGGTGTGGCCCGATAAAACCGATCCAATCCTGTCCTTGCAACAAGTGACTAAAGAATGGATCGGCTTTGTGAAACCTAATGCTGACTTGCGCGTCAGTTGTCCGAATAGATTGGGATTGATTGAGAGCATGAGTGACAAAGGAGTCTAGATAGCCTAGGTAGCCCCGGTGAATACAATCTTTCTGCAAACGTTCAAGGCTACTTATTCCAAGCACGTCCGCGTTTTCGATGCTCCTACGAAGGCTGCTGGCTAAAGTTTCTAGTTGTTGGTTCGTGACATCACTGATGGTTGAGCCAAACCAGTTCCACCAGATCGTCTGCCCAAGTGCATGATGTTCATCCTCGCACATGAGAGAACGAACATGTGAGTCAAGAAAAGCAAGAAATCTTCCTTCTCCATCTCCAAGCCGGATCAAAGAAAGAGAGTGCTAACCTAGAGATACCTGGTGGCGCCTAATCATATGATAAGATTGGTTTTTTGTCCCATTAACTATCTCTAGGTTAGAACTCTCCCTAATCCCTGGTGAGATGCGCCTCCCGCATCGAGATGGACTCGCGCGAGGAACGGTCGTTTTCCGGAACGGTTCAATGTGATTGAAAGAACCTTGAGCGTACCGCGGCGTGGTGCGATTTTTCTAGTCGCCGCCGGACTGCTAGGAAAAATTACTGCGCCCGCATAAAGGAACTTGGTGGCATAGCCATAGATATAGGGGCTGTTGCCGATGCGTGGGCAGGCTATGGCACTCGACCTGGACAGTATGAACCTGCCAGCGAGTGGCTTTTGCCAAAGTAGATGTGCTGCACCAACTCTCGATGACTTTTTGGGTCGCGAACACGCGCCAGAGACGACGTTTCGGCATGACCGATGGATCAACTTGCACTCACCAACGTTCTGACCAGGCAACTCCGTTCCGCCTGTGAGGTAATCCATGCCGTACGACCGTTCCACCAACACGACCGTGCTGGCATTCCTGACCGCCGTCGGCCTGTTCGCCGCCCTGTTCGAGCGCAACCAGTCTCCGCAGCCGGCACCCGCCAACCGCGGCAAACCCCACGACAGCGACACCGGGACCGCCGCCAAAGGCAACGTCCCCACCACCTCCGCCGGCGCCAACGCCACCCATCCCGGTGAAATCCCCGCCAAAGGCTGGTGGGCCGTGCTGAAACGCGTGTTCGCCGGCTTCATCGAGGACCGGGTAATGACGGAGGCGGCCGGCGTCACCTTCTACACCCTGCTGGCGATCTTCCCCGCCATGGCGACGCTGGTGTCGATCTACGGGCTGGTGGCCGACCCGGCCTCGGTCAGCGCGCAGCTCGACAACCTCGACGGCGTCGTGCCCGGCGGCGGCATGGACATCATCCGCGACCAGGTGAAGTCGCTGACCTCCAACGGCGCCACCGCGCTCGGCTTCGGCGTCGTCCTCGGCCTGCTGACATCGCTGTGGAGCGCCAACCAGGGCATCAAGGGGTTGTTCGACGCCCTGAACGTCGTCTACCACGAGAAGGAGAAACGCAGCCTGGTCCGCTTTAACCTGGTGTGCCTGATGTTCACCCTGGGCGCCATCCTGTTCGTCGTGCTGGCGCTGGTGTGCATCGCGGTGATCCCGATCGTGCTGAAATTCTTCGGGCTGGAAAACCAGGGCGCCGGGCTGATCGCCATCGCGCGCTGGCCGCTGCTGATGGTGGTGCTGGCGGGCCTGCTGTCGTTGGTCTACCGCCACGGGCCCAGCCGGGAATACGCCAAGTGGCAGTGGGTCACCTGGGGCAGCGCCTTCGCAGCCGTCACCTGGCTGGCGGCGTCGATCGGGTTTTCGTACTACGTCGCCAACTTCGGCAACTACAACAAAACTTACGGCTCGCTGGGCGCCGCCATCGGCTTCATGACGTGGATGTGGATTTCCGCCATGATCGTGCTGATCGGCGGCGAGCTGAACGCGGAGTTGGAACAGCAGACCGAGCGGGATTCCACCACCGGGCCGGAACTGCCGATGGGCCAGCGCGGCGCCTACAAGGCGGACACCAAGGCCTAAACGCCGATCAGGCGAAGTGGCATGCCACCATCGCTTCTCCAACCGGCCGCCACGCCGGCTCCTCCCGCCGGCACAGCTCCTGCGCCAGCGGGCAGCGGGTGTGGAAGCGGCAGCCGGATGGCGGGTTGGCCGGGCTGGGTATCTCGCCGGCCAGCGCCACCCGCGGCTTGGCCCGCTGCGCCACCGGATCAGGCTCCGGCACGGAGGCCAGCAGCGCCTTCGTGTAGGGGTGGCGGGGGGTCGCATACAAGGCGGCCGCCGGCGCCAGTTCGGCCAGCCGGCCCAGGTACATCACCGCCACCCGGTCGCACACGTGGCGCACCACCGCCAGGTCGTGGGACACGAACAGGTTCGCCATCCCCAGCTTCGCCTGCAGCTCCACCAGCAGGTTGAGGATCTGCGCCCGCACGGACACGTCCAGCGCGCTGACCGGTTCGTCGCAAACCAGCAGGGCGGGGCGCAGCGCCAAAGCGCGGGCGATCACCACGCGTTGGCGCTGGCCGCCGGAGAACTGGTGCGGGTAGCGGTCGGCGTGTTCCGGCCGCAAACCCACCTCCTCCAGCAGCGCCGCCACGCGCAGGCGCAGGACCGCGCCGGTGGCGACGCCGCGCACCAGCAGCGGCTCGCCCACCGCGGCGCCGATGCGCATGCGGGGGTTCAGCGACGTCGCCGGGTCCTGGAACACCATCTGCACATGGGCCCGCATGGCGCAAAGCCGCGTCCGGTTCGCGCCCGCGATCTCCTGGCCGCGCACGCGCACGCTGCCCGCGGTGGGCGCCACCAGACCCACCACGGCGTTGGACAGGGTGGACTTGCCGCAGCCGGACTCGCCCACCAGGCCGAGGGTCTCGCCGGCCGCGATGCTCAGGGTCACGCCGTCGACGGCACGCACCGGACGGCCGCGGCCGGGGAAGTGCACCGCCAGGTCGCGCAGCTCCAACACGGGCGTCATGTGACCAGTTCCCACCGCCAGCAGGCGGTCGCGCGGCCGGGGGCGATGTCCAGCAGCGGCGGGGCCTCGGCGATGCAGCGGGCTTCGATCAGAGAACAACGGCCGGCGAAGCGGCAGCCGGGGCCGAACTCGGCAGGCGTCGGCACCCGGCCGGGAATGACCGCCAGCACGGATTTCGGCACGTCGGACATGCGCGGGATGGAGGCGAGCAGCAGCGCCGTGTAGGGGTGGCGCGGGGCGGCGAAGATGTCGTCGACCGGTCCGGTCTCGGCGATGCGGCCGGCATACATCACCGCCACGCGGTCCGCGATGTCGGCCACCACGCCCATGTCGTGGGTGATCAGCACCACCGCGGTGCCGCGGTCGCGCGACAGGCGGCGCAGCAGGTCCAGGATCTGCGCCTGGATGGTCACGTCCAGCGCCGTCGTCGGCTCGTCGGCCAGCAGCAGCTCGGGGCGCGCGATCAGGGCGGAGGCGATCATCACCCGCTGGCACATGCCGCCCGACAGCTCGAACGGATGCTGGTCGATGCGGCGTTCGGGGTCGGAGATGCCGACCTCGTCCAGCATGCGCAGCACCGCCGGCCGGGCGTCCCGCGGGCGCATCCGCAGCGCCTCGGCGACCTGCGCGCCGACGGTGGACAGCGGGTCGAGCGCTGACTGCGGCTCCTGGAAGATCATCGACATGCGGGCGCCGCGCAACGCCCGCATCCGGCGTTCCGGCAGAACCGAGATATCCTGGCCGGACAGGCGGACGCGCCCGCTTTCCTGGCGCACGGCGGGGGCCAGCAGCCGCATCACCGCGTGCGCCGTCAGCGACTTGCCGCAGCCGGATTCGCCGACGATGGCCATGACCTCGCCGGCCGCGACCGTGAAGCCGACGCCGTCGACCACACGCGCCGGCCCGATCGCCAGCGACAGGTTCGCAACCTCCAGGACCGGGGCGGTGGTCAACTGTTGGTGGGGGCCGGCTGGAAGGTGCCGATGGAGTTGCCGCCGTCGACGCTGATGACGGCGCCGGTGATGTAGGACGCGGCGCCGGAACACAGGTACAGCACCGCTCCGGGCGTGTCGTCCGGCCCGGAGTTGCGGCCGAGCGGGATGCGCGCGGTCATCCGCTCCACGTAGTCCGGCGGCAGGTAGGAGAAATCGCTGCCGGGCGCGAAGCCGGGTTCGACCACGTTCACCCGGATGCGGTGCGGGGCCAGCTCCAGCGCCTGGCCCTTCGACAGCCGCTCCAGCGCCGTCTTGGACATGCAGTAGGTGACGGACCCGGTCGGCATCTGGCGGGCCGCGCCGGAGCCGATGTTGACGAAGGCGCCGTGGACGCCCTGCGCCACCATCAGCCGCGCCATGATCTGCACGACTAGGAACGGCGCCCGCACGTTCACGGCCATGATGCGGTCGAACTCGGCCGGGTCGAGGTCGATCAGCACGCCGGTGCGGGGGTAGACGCCGGCGTTGTTGATGACGCAGTCGGGGGCGCCCCAGGCCGATCCGACCATCGCCGCCAGTTCGTCGATGGACTCCAGGCTGGCGAGGTCGGTGGCGTGGAGCAGCGTCGTCGCGCGGTCGAGGCCCAGGCGGGACACCACGTCCGGCAGCAGCGCGCCGCGCATGTCCGACAGGCAAAGCACGGCGCCGGCACGCGCGAACGCCGCCGCGATCCAACCGCCGTAGATGCCGGCGGCCCCGGTCACCACCACCCGCCTGCCCGCAAACTCGCGCCTGAAATCCATGGCATGCTCCCGACGCGGCGATGGTCCGCCGCCGGGACCGAGGTTGCCCCGGACGCGGTGCGAGGGAAAGCCTTTCCCATGCCGGCCGTTGAACCTTACCGTCGCGCAGGCACTTCAACACCGAAGCGCAGGAGGCACGGCGGCATGGTTTTCAAGGGCAAGGCACCACGCCCGGGTTCGGGAGAGATGTCCAAGCGCACCGAGGCGCTGCGGCCCTCGATCATGCTGTCGGCCAAGGAGGTCACCGAGGCGCGCCGGATGCGGCGGTCGGGCGCCGAGGCCTACGACATCGCCGAAATCCTGCACAAGCCGCTGGAGGAGATCGAGAAGGCGCTGGTGCAGATGCGGATGCCCCGGCCCGAAAGCAGCCGCGGCACCCTCAACATCACCCTGGCCGCGCATCGGCTGGTGATGCAGGAACGCCGTGGCGACGAGCCGCTGTGGCAGACCTTCGACCGGATGCTGGACGAGCTGCTCAACCTGCGGTCCGCCCGCGATGCGAAGGCTGTCCGCCGCGGGCGGGCGACCGACGATCAGGATGTCCCGTCGCTTCCGGGGCTGCTGGATTGACGGCGCCGTTTCCGGCGGGTGACGCTTCGCTTGGCCGTCCTACGGTCCCTTCACCGCGTCCAGAACCGCCGGCTCGGTCGGCGCCGCGGGGATGCGGGTGCGCGCGTCGGCAAGGCAGGTCTCGACGGTGGCGCGCAACGAGCTGACGTAGTGGTCGGCGCCGATGGCGCTGCGCAGGCGGTCGTCCTTCAGCACGGTGTCCTCGGTCGGCCACAGCCCCACCACCACCGGACGGCCGGGGAGGCGCACGCGCAGCCGCTGCATCAGGTAGCGCAGATGCGACGGGCTGCCGCTGATGTCGAGGTAGCTGATGCACACCATGGCGACGCCGGCCGTGTTGACGGCGTGGATGCGTCCGCGGGCCACCGCGTCATGCGCCAGCATCCGCGCGCCGACGCCGTGCTTGCGCAGCAGCTGCGCCAGGATGGTGGCGGCCGCCTCGTCCAGCGGCCCGCGGCCGGCGATGCACAGCACCACGTTCTCGTCGGCCCAGCCGTCCGGCATGGATGCCAGCGACATGTTGCCCTCGGACGGCGCCGTGGCCTTCGGCAACGCCTGCTCGGCCAGGGTGGATGCCAGCGCGAGCTTGCCGACCTCCTCCGGGTCGGGGTCGCGGTCGTCGTATTGGTCCAGATCCTCGACCAGCTCTGTCACCGCGTCCCGGATGCGTTCCAGCTGGCCCGGCTTCAGCACGCCGCGGTCGTGGTCGTTGACGGCGAGCTGCAGGCCCTTCAGCGCCACCTCGTCGTAGTAGCTGGACAGCGAGCGCTCCTTCAGCAGCAGCTCCGCCTGGTCCTGCGCCTCGTCGGGGTCGCCGGCCAGCATGCGCTGGTAGAAGCTTTCCACCGGGGTCAGCGCCGGACGGTCGCCCAGCATCACGTCAAGGAACTCCAGACGCTTGACGTGCCGGCCCATCACCACCAGGCACAATGTCAGCGGCGTCGACAGGATCAGGCCGATCGGTCCCCACAGCCAGGTCCAGAACGTCGCCGCGACGATGACCGAGAACGGCGACAGGCCGGTGCTGCGGCCGTACAGCATCGGCTCGATCGCCTGGCCGGTCACGCTTTCAAGGGCGACGAAGAACGCCGCTGTCCACAGCACCATCGACCAGCCCGGATCGACGGCGGCGGCCAGGGCGAGCGGGAAGATGGCCGACATGATGGCGCCGATGTAGGGCACGAACCGGAACAGGGCGGCCACGACGCCCCACAGCATGGGCGACGGCACGCCGATGAAGAACAGGCCGATCGCCACCATGCAGCCGAACGCCACGTTGAGGCCGAACTGCGCCAGGAAGTAACGCGACAGCCGCAGGCCCGCATCGTCCAGCGCCGCCGTGGTCCGGTGCAGGTCGCCGGACCCGAACAGCCGGATCAGCCGGTCCCGCAGGTCCTCCTGCTGCAGCAGGATGAAGATGGCGAAGATGAACACGATGCCGGTGGTCGCCAGCGGGCCGAGGATCGGCGACAGCACCCGTTCCGCCACCTCCAGCGGAGACGGGTTCGGCTGGTGGACCTCCACCGGCATCGGCGCACGGTCGCCGGCCGCAGGCGGCTCGGCGGCCGGGTTGCCGGGTGCTGCCGGAGCCTCGCCGTTGCCGACGCGCTCGACCTGGCGGCCGACGCCGCGGATGACCGCGGACAGCTGCCCGACGGCAAAGCCTCGCACCGTCTCGACCTTCTGCTGCACGGTCGCGGCATAGCGCGGGATGTCGCTGGCGAGGTTTGCGACCTGGGTGCCGATCAGCCCGCCGATGGCCAGCACGATGCCCAGCGCCAACACCACCGAAAGCAGGGTCGCGGCAACCTTGGGCAGATGGACCCGACGCAGCAGCTCCACCACCGGCACCAGCAGGAACGACAGCAGGATCGCCAGCACGATCGGGATCAGCACCTCGCGCGCGAAGTACAGCCCGGCGATGATGACGACGCCGACCTGCAACGCCAGCAAACCTGACGCATCCGGTATCTCGGCCGCCACAACCCGCGCCGGCGCCGGCAAACCCTTGCCCTCGCTCGTCACGCCGACGGACGTGGCGCCACGCTGACCTTCGTCCATCATCGACCCCCAACAACCAGAAGCAGATCCTACAACCCCGCATCAAATCTTCGGTTGCATGCGCCCATGAATTGCCCCGCGAGGCGGGAGCGCGAAGGAAGGCCAAGGCGCAGCGCCCCCTGGCGGGTCCAGGGCGGCGCCGTGGCCTTGCCTTCTACCCCAGGGTTTCGCCGTGCAGGACGATGTCGAGGCCTTCGCGTTCTTCCTCGGCATTGACCCGCAGCCCGATCACCACGTCGACGATCTTCAGCAGGACGAAGGTGGCGATGGCGGAGAACGCCACCGTGGTGGCCACGCCGGCCGCCTGCGCCTTGAGCAGCGCCAGGCCGCCGACATAGACCCCGTCGGCGTGGGTCGCGTCGGCGCTCAGCGGGCCGTAGGCGAACACGCCGGTCAGCAGCGCGCCGACGATGCTGCCGACGCCGTGCACGCCGAACGCGTCCAGGCTGTCGTCGTAGCCCATCATGTGTTTCAGCCCGGTGGCGCCCCAGAAGCACACCACGCCTGCCGCCAGCCCGATGATCAGCGCCGGTCCGGGCAGCACGAAGCCGGAAGCGGGCGTGATCGCCACCAGGCCGGCGACGGCGCCCGAGATCGCGCCCAGCACCGACGGCTTGCCTTTGGCGGCCCACTCGGCGAAGGTCCAGGCCAGGGCGGCGGCGGCCGTCGCCACCTGCGTCACCGTCATCGCCATGCCGGCGCGCCCGCCGGCGGACAGGGCGGAACCGGCGTTGAAGCCGAACCAGCCCACCCACAGCAGGCTGGCGCCGATGACCGCCAGAGCCAGGTTGAACGGCGCCATGTTGTCGTGACCGTAGCCGACGCGTCTGCCCAGCACCAGCGCGCAGACCAGCCCGGCGACGCCGGCGTTGATGTGCACCACGGTGCCGCCGGCGAAGTCGGCGATGCCCAGGCCGTTCAGCCAGCCGGTCGGCGCCCACACCCAGTGCGCGACGGGCGAGTACACCAGCAGCGACCACAGCACGATGAACACCAGCAAAGCCGAGAACTTCATGCGGTCGGCGAAGGCGCCGGCGATCAGGGCGGGCGTGATGATGGCGAACGTCATCTGGAACATCATGAAGACGCTCTCGGGGATGGTGTTCTGCACCGCGCCCTCGGTGCCGGCGCCAAGCACGAACGGCTTGTCCCAGTTCTCGGCCATGCCGCCCAGCATCAGGCGGGAGAAGTCGCCCAGGTAGGGGCCGCCGTTGGTGAAGGCCAGCGAGTAGCCGGCCACGACCCAGACCACGGTGACCAGGGCGCAGATGGTGAAGGACTGCATCATGGTGGCGAGGATGTTCTTCTTGCGCACCATGCCGGCATAGAACAGTGCCAGCCCGGGGATGGTCATCAGCAGCACCAGCGCGGTGCTGGTCAACATCCACGCGGTGTCGCCGCTGTCGACCTTGGGCGCGGCGGCGGCGACAGGGGTTTGCGCCAGCGCCGGCAGGGCGACGCCCGCCAGCAGCGTGGCGGCAAGCGCTGTCCAGGCAAGGCGGCGGGCTTTCATGTCGGCCACAGACAAATCCTCGTTCATAGCGCTTCGGTGTCCAGCTCGCCGGTGCGGATGCGGACCGCCCGGGCGATGTCCATGACGAATATCTTGCCGTCGCCGATGCGGCCGGTGTGGGCGGCCTTGGTGATCGCCTCCACCACCTGGTCGGCGAGGTCGGACGCCACCGCCACCTCGATCTTCACCTTCGGCAGGAAGTTCACGTGGTACTCGGCGCCGCGGTAGATCTCGGTCTGGCCCTTCTGCCGGCCGAACCCCTTCACCTCCGACACGGTCAGCCCCTGCACGCCCAGCGGCGTCAGCGCTTCGCGCACCTCGTCGAGCTTGAACGGCTTGATGATCGCCATGATGAGCTTCATGTCGCGCCCTTTTTGCTGCGGTTGCGATGCGGTCCCTGTCAAGAACCGCGGGCGGTCCCTATCAAGAACCGTGCGCGGTCCCTATCAAGAACCGTGCGCGGTCCCTATCAAGAACCGTGCCGCGCGCCACATAGGCTGCAACAGGCGTTATCCGATCACGTCAGGACCGAACCTGCCTGTTTCCAGGGCAGCCATTTGCCTTTCTGCCCGCTCTGGTCGTGAAATGTCCTGCCTGGTTTTTGTGCGGAAACAAGGAATGCGGCGATCGTGACCCAGCGGATCAGCGTGGACGTGGCAATCCTGGGCGCCGGCCCGGTCGGCGGAACCCTGGCCTGCCGCCTCGCCGAGGCCGGCATCCGCACGGCGCTGGTCGACCGCGCGCCGCTGCCGCCGATGGAGCACCCGGATTTCGACGGCCGCGCCTACGCGATCGCCGCCGGTTCCCGCTCCGTGCTGGAACAGGCCGGGCTGTGGGACCGCCTGCCCTTCCCCGCCGGCCCGATCAACGCCATCCGCGTGTCGGACGGCCGCGTCGGCCGCCCGCCGTCCCGGCTGTTCCTACACTTCGACAGGGAAGAGGCCGGCGACCAGCCGTTCGGCTGGATGGTCGAGGCGCGCAGCCTGCGCATGGCGATCAACGCCCGCCTGGCCGCCCTGCCGGCGCTGTCGGTGCACGCGCCCGTCCAGGCCTCCGTGCAGCGCCACGACGGCGGTGCCACCGTCACCGTTGCCGGCGGCCCGGTCATCGACTGCCGCCTGGTGGTGGCCGCCGAAGGCCGCGCCAGCCCGCTGCGCCGGCAGGCCGGCATCCGTGTGACCCACCTGCCCTACGACCAGACCGGCATGGTCTGCGCCGTCGCCCACGAACAGCCCCATCACGGCACCGCGCTGGAGCACTTTCTCCCAGGCGGCCCCTTCGCCCAACTGCCGATGGCCGGCACCGCCGGTGCGCCCCATCTGTCCGCCATCGTCTGGACCGAGCGCAACCATCTGGCCCGACACCTGCTGGCTCTGGACGACGCCGCCTACACGCACGAGCTCGCCCGCCGGCTGGGCCCGCATCTCGGCCCGATCCGCCTGCTGGGCCGGCGCTGGAGCTATCCGCTCGGCGCCATGCTGGTGCACCGGCTGGTCGACACCCGGCTGGCCGTGGTCGGCGACGCCGCGCACGGCATCCACCCGATCGCGGGACAAGGGCTGAACCTGGGCTTCCGCGACATCGGCAGCCTGGCGGCCATGGTGATCGGCGCGGCACGCGCCGGCGAGGACCTCGGGAACCCCGCCCTGCTGCGCCGCTACCAGACGGCGCGGCGGCCCGACAACCTCCTGATGCTGGCGGCCACCGACATGCTCGATCGCCTGTTCAGCAACGACAGCCGCATCCTGCGCCTGGCCCGCGACCTCGGCATCGCCGCGGTCAACCGCGCGCCGCCTTTGAAGCGCCTGTTCATGCGCACCGCCATGGGCACCCTGACCGGCTGATTTCTGATGGCATACGGCTTGCAGGCACCCTCGTCCTGTCATGGCGGGGGGCGGCAATGGGTGAAACGCAGCTATCGGTCATCGGCCCCGCACCGGCGGCATCCGCACCTTCGCGGCCCGATCCGGACGGCGGCGTCAGCTTCCACGAGGTTCTGTCGGCGCTCAACCCGCTGCAATATCTGCCGGTGGTCGGCACGATCTACCGGGCGGCCACCGGCGACATCATCCCCGAGCCGTTGCGCATCATGGGCTCGCTGGTGGCGAGCGGGTTGATGGGCGGCCCGGTCGGGATCATCACCGGCATCGCCAGCCTGGCGTTGCAGAAGATCACCGGGATCGACCTGGATGCCGTCGGCGCTTCCGTGCTGCACAGCATCGGGATCGGTGGTGAGCCGGATGCTCCTCCCGTGCGAACCGCAACGCCTGCCGCGGCGGACATGCCGGCGGCGCCGGAGCCGGAACCGGTCAGAACGGCCTGGACCTCCGCGCAGCTTGCCGCCTACGGCATGGGTGATGGCATCAGCCAGGCACAGGACGTGACCGCCGACATGCTGAACGGCATGGAGCTGGCCAACATAGGGCGGGCAATGACCGCCTACGGCAAGATGGCCGCCTAGCCCGCGATCGCTCTACTGGAAACAGGCACGGCGTGAGTCGCCGGCTCAAACAAAGCCAGACCGGTATCGGCCTGACACGGTCAGGGCGATACCGGTCTAGTGGAGCGAGTCTGACGGAAAGAACCGTCGGAGCGAACACCGACGTGCCGATCGCTTCGATTGCGCTGCACTCGGGCGGCAGCAGGCCGGTGGAGCTGAGCGTGATCGGTCCGACCGTCCGCGACTGCAACTCACGGACATCCGGCGGGTTGAAGGTTTGGAACCGAGCAGGACGATGGCATGACCAAGAAGGTGACGAAACACGAAAGCGACGACACGACCACCAACAGGGGCACGGTCAAGGGTCACCACGTCAAGCCCGGCGACAACGTCGCTGAAGGTGGCGTGGCGCCGGCGCCAACCGAGGGCCACGGCGTGCCCAAAGGCTCCGCCTCCAAGGCATCTGCCGAGGGAGCGATCGAAGGTGACGACACGAGCACAGCCACGGGCGGCAAACTGGAGAAGGAGCATGCGGCGGAAGTAGGAGCGTCAAAGACGCAGTCAGGTCGTGGCCACCGCAAGCACGAGGAGTGAATTCGAGCACACCCCAGTCAGCTTGAGGCAGAGTCGCTTTCAAGCACGACGGTTTATCCGCGATCGTGCGCGATGTTGACCGAAACGATATAATTTGTGACTGTCGGCTCAAGGAAGAAAACTGGGGAACGTGCATGCCACACAATGTCTTGACCCGTTGCGGCCTGACCCGCCGCGGGTTCGGCAAGGCCGCCGCCGGTGGCATCGCCGTTGTCGCGCTGCCGCGACCGGCCGGCGCCCTTGATGCCGTCGATCGCGCCGAAACCCTGATCATCGAGGCCTGGCCGCCGGGTCCGACCTACAACAACTACGCCAACCTCAATCCTTTCACCGTCGGCAACGACCCCCGCAACCACATCGTGTTCGTCAACGAGGCGCTGTTCTTCTGGAACAACCTCAAAGCCGAGCACATCCCGTTCCTCGCCACCGGCTTCAGGTACGCCGACGACTACACCTCCGTCGTGGTCGATCTGCGCGAAGGGGTCACGTGGTCGGACGGCAGGCCTTTCGGGGCGGACGACGTGGTGTACACCTTCGAGCTGCTGCGCCAGAACGGCGAGGGCAAGAAGGACCTGTTCCTCTCCGCCGACGTGTTCTCCGTGCTGGCCAAGGCCGAGAAGATCGACGACCGGAGCGTGAGGTTCACCCTCAGGCGCCGCGATCCGCGCTTCGTGCTGCGCAACCTCACGGTCAAGTTCAACACCGGCGTCTTCATCGTCCCCAAGCACGTCTACGAGGTGCAGGGCGACATCGCCGCCTTCACCAACTTCGACGTCGCCAAGGGCCTGCCGGTCGGCACCGGTCCCTACAAGGTCGTCTACGGCGCGCCCGAGCGGATGGTGCTCGATCGCCGCGACGACTGGTGGGGGGCCAAACCTGGCGTCTGGGGCGATCAGCCGAACACCTACTTCGCCAAGCTGCCGGCTCCCAGGCGGCTGATCACCGTGCCGCGCGGCGAGCAGCAGCAGACCGCGCAGCAGCTCTCGGCCGGCCAGATCGACTGGATGGTCGAGGCGCCGGTGCCGATCATGAAGAAGCTGCTCGCCGACGTGCCGGCCATAACCACGCTGACCGACCGCAATCCGCCGTACGGCTACATCGACTGGTGGCCGAGCTCGGTGTGGTTCAACTTCGACAGCCCGAAGGTGCAGGACAAGCAGGTCCGCACCGCGATGATGCATGCCATCAACCCGAAGCAGATCATCGACATCTTCCACGAGGGCGCCGCCGAGCAGTCCTTCACCCCGTTTCCCGACTTCAAGGCTCTGCACGACTACGTCGTCGACGTGGCCGAGGAAGCGAAGGCGAAGGGGATCGGCAGGTTCGATCCCAAACAGTCCGCCGCGCTGATGGCCGCTGCCGGTTATAAGAAAGACGGAAACGGCTTCTGGGCGAAGGATGGTCAGCGTTGGACCGCGATCCTCAGCTCCGCCTCCGCGCTCGACGCGATGGCGCCGATCGTCGTCGAGCAGTTCCGCAGGCAGGGTTTCGACGTCGCCTGGAGCCGCCGGCCCGATTATCTGCAGGTGGTCTACAGCGGTCGCACCGATCTTGTTTTGTTTGGCCACGGCGGCAGCATCTTCGACCCTGAAGACACCATGCTGCTTTATCACAGCAAGTTCTACCGGCCGGTCGGCGAGATCACTCCGCGCTTCGCACGCTTTCGCAACCGGCGCTTCGACGAGCTCACGGACCAGGCCGGCCTGCTGCCGGTCAACGACCCCAAGCTGCGCCCGATCGTCAGGGAGGCCTTCGGCATCTGGGCCGACGAGGTGGTCGAGATCCCGATCGCCCAGTGGTACCATCGCGTGCCGTTCAACACCACGCGATGGACGGGTTGGCCGACATCGGCGAACCCCTACCAGTCGCCCACCTGTTCCTACTGGACGACGATGATGGTGGTGCATGGCCTGACGAAGCACGCTTAAAGCATGTTCGTCATCCGCCTCGGCAAGCGCCTTCTGCTGACGCTCGCCGTGGTGTTCACCGCGGCGAGCCTCAATTTCCTGCTGCCCAAGCTGGCGCCGAAGGACCCGATCGAGACCAAGCTGCTGGAACTGACCGAAACCGGCGGCGCGCTGACCGACATGACTGCCTTGGTCGCCGCCTACCGTGCGAAGTTCGGCCTCGACAAGCCGGTGGCCCAACAGTACCTCGCCTATCTCGGAGACGTCGCAACCTTCGATCTCGGCCAGTCGATCGCCTTCTACCCGGCGCGCGTGATCGACCTGGTCGGCCGCGCCCTGCCCTGGACGATCGGGCTGCTGCTGACCTCGACCCTGCTCGCCTTCGCGCTGGGCACCGTGCTGGGCGCGCTGCTGGCCTGGGAGGGGGCGCCGCGCCTGCTCGGGGTCCTGGCGCCGGGGGTGATGGTGCTGGCCGCGCTGCCGTACTACCTGCTCGGCCTCGTGCTGGTCTATCTGTTCGCCTTCTCCTGGCGCTGGCTGCCGCTGGGCGGCGGCTTCGAGATCACGGCGGTGCCCGGCCTGCGCTGGGATTTCGCGCTCGACATCCTGCGCCACTCGCTGCTGCCGGCGGCCTCGATCGTGCTGGCCTCGGTCGGCACCTGGGCGCTGGCCATGCGGGGCATGATGATCACCGTGCAGGGCGAGGACTACATGGCCTACGCCGAGGCCAACGGGCTTTCGGCGCGGCGGCGGTTCTTCAGCTACGGCCTGCGCAACGCCCTGTTGCCGCAAGTAACGGGGCTTGCCTTACATATCGGCTACATCGCCACCGGGTCGGTGCTGGTGGAGCGGGTGTTCCAGTATCCGGGCCTGGGCAACCTGCTGTTCGCCGCGATCCAGAAGAACGACTACTTCGTGATCTACGGCGTGGTGTTCATCCTCGTGGTGATGATCGCGGTGCTGATGCTGCTGGTCGACCTGCTGTATCCGCTGCTCGATCCGCGGATCGGGCGATGAACCGCCGGCTGCTGTCCGGCCTGGCGTTGCTCGGCCTGCTGGTGCTGCTGGCCGTGGTCGGCGCCTTCGTGGTCGATCTCGACGACGCCCGGCCGCTGTCGGTGGGCATCGCCCAGCCGCCGTCGTGGGAGAATCCGCTGGGCACCGACACCGCGGGGCGGGACCTGGCCGCCGTTCTCGTGGTCGGCACGCTGCTCACCGCCAAGGTCGGGTTGCTGGCCGGGCTGATCGGCATCGCGGTCGGCACGACGCTGGCCTTCATCGCCGCCTATCACGGCGGCGCGATCGACCGCATCATCAGCTTCGCGGTGGACGTGCTGCTCACCGTGCCCGGACTGCTGGTGCTGGTGGTGATCGCCTCCTCCTGGCCGGGGCAGATGACCACCACGCTGATGGCCTTCGTGATCGCCCTGCTGTCCTGGCGCGAGCCGACGCGGCAGATCCGCGCCCAGGTGCTGGTGATGCGCGAGGCCGGCTACGTGCGGATGGCCCAGATCTCCGGCCAGGGCAGCCTGGCGATCATATTCGGCGAGATGATGCCCAACCTGATGCCCTATCTCGGCGCCGCCCTGGTGTCCTCGGTGTCGGCCGCGATCCTCGCCTCGGTGGGGCTGGAGGCGCTGGGGCTCGGCCCGCGCGACGAGCCCACGCTCGGCATGACGATCTACTGGATGATCAGCGAGGGGGCCTTCCTGCGCGGCCTGTGGTGGTGGATCGTCGAGCCTGTCGCCGTGCTGGTGACGCTTTTCGTCGGCATGTACCTGGTGGTCATCGGGCTGGACGAATTCGCCAACCCCCGGCTGCGGCAGCTGCGATGATACTGACGGCAACATTCAATGACTCTTCCATTGGATGGTGGCGTTGGCATCGCGCGCCGGGTTGGCCGGCGGCGGCGCGCCAAACAAAGACTCATGCCACCGGCCATGCTTTATGGCCGTTGGCATGAGCGTGCTGGAGATCGACGGGCTGCACGTGGCCTACGGGCTGGCCAGCGGCGCGGTGGCTGCGGTGCGCGACCTGTCGCTCCGCCTCGACCCCGGCGAGCGGCTTGGCCTGGTCGGCGAGTCGGGGTCGGGCAAGACCACCGTGGCGCTGGCGGTGATGGGCCTGCTGCGTTCCCCTGGCCGGGTCACCGCCGGGCAGATCAGGCTCGACGGGCAGAACCTCGTGGGGCTTGGCGACCGTGCCTACGCGGCGCTGCGGCTGGCGCGCATCGCCTATGTCCCGCAGGGCGCCATGAACGCGCTGAACCCCGTGCTGCGGGTGGGCGAGTCGATGGCGCACGCCATGCGCGACCACGGCGCGACGGCGGGCGCCGAGCGGATCGCCGGGCTGCTGGCGCAGGTCGGCCTTGGCCCTGAGGTCGCGCGGCGCTACCCGCACGAGCTGTCCGGCGGCATGAAGCAGCGGGTCTGCATCGCCATCGCAATCTCCCTCGGGCCACGGCTGATCATCGCCGACGAGCCCACCAGCGCGCTCGACGTGGTGACGCAGAAGCAGGTGATGGCCACCCTGCGCGCTGCGCAGGACCGGCTGGGCAGCGCCATGATCCTGATCGGCCACGACATGGGGCTGATGGCGCAGTGCGTGGACCGCGTGGCGGTGATGCGCGCCGGCGCGCTGGTCGAGGAAGGCGCCGTGCGCCAGGTCTTCCGCCGGCCGGCGACCGCCTACACCGCGGAGCTGATCCGCAGCGTGCCGGTGATCGGCCGGGACCGGCGTGCCGGCGCCGCCGTGCCTCCCGCCCGCTCCGAGCTGCTGCGTTTCGAGGGCGTCGAGAAGCGTTACGGCACGTTCCTGTTCGGCCAGGCGCCGGCGCCGGCGCTGCACCGGCTGGACCTCGTTCTGCCCGACGCGCCGCGTATCCTTTCCGTGGTCGGACAGAGCGGCAGCGGCAAGACCACCATCGGCGCGCTCGCCCTGGGCCTGATCGCGCCGAGCGCGGGGCGCGTGATGTGGCGGGGCAGGCCGCTCGGCGCGACGCCGCCGAAGGCCTTCCGGCGCGACGTCCAGGCGGTTTTCCAGGACCCTTACAGCACGTTCAACCCGTTCTACCGCGTGGCGCACGCGCTCGCCGTGCCGCTGCGCCGGTTCGACTTGGCGCGCGGCGAGGCTGCTCGTGCAATGATGGAGGCCGCGTGCCGCGCCGTCGGGCTCGATCCGGCGCTGCTCGACCGCTTCGCCCACCAGCTCAGCGGCGGCCAGCGCCAGCGCCTGATGGTGGCGCGCGCCCTGATGCTGCGGCCGCGGCTGCTGGTGGCGGACGAGCCGGTCTCGATGGTGGACGCGTCGATGCGGGCCGCGATACTCGACCTGCTGGTCGAACTGCGTGACACCTACGGCATCTCGGTGCTCTACATCACCCACGACCTGGCCACCGCCTGGCGGGTCGGTGACGACATCGTCGTGCTGGAGCGCGGCCACGTGGTCGAGCAGGGCGATCCCGACCGCGTCCTGCGCAGTCCGCGACACCCCTACACGCGGTTGCTGCTCGACAGCATCCCGATGCCGGACCCGGACTGTCCGTGGGGTGCCGCGGCATGACCATTCTCCGGAACAAGGCCCAAAACGTGGCCCGGAACGCGGCAAGAACCGGGAACTGGCCTGCTGACGAACCAGACCTGACCGGAAGGGCGCTCAAGAAGATGGTCCCGGACCTGCGGGGTTCGCCTTGACTCCATCAGGCCGCGGGTTACGGTCAACCGGGATGCCGCAAAGGGCCGGTGCCGGGTTGAGGGGGAGGGCGACATGACGGCCACAATTTCCGCTCGATCCGCGCCGAGCAGCATCACGATGAACGAACAGGACCTGCGCCAGGAGATCGTGGACAGCGCGCGCGCGATGAACGCCATGGGCATCAACCAGGGCACGTCCGGCAACATCAGCGCCCGGATGGGCGACACCATGCTGATAACCCCGTCGGCCACGGCGTACGACGCCATGCGGCCGGACCAGGTGGCGGCCATGCCGATCGACGGTCCCGGCGACGGCCGGTGCGGCGCATGGACCGGGCCGCTGAAGCCGTCGACCGAATGGCGCCTCCATCTCGACATCCTGCGAGGCCGGCCGGACGCCGGCGCCGTCGTGCACTCGCATGCGACGTTCTGCACCACGCTCGCCATCGCCCGACGCGAGATCCCGGCCTGCCACTACATGATCGCGGCGTTCGGCGGCACCAACGTCCGTTGCGCGCCGTATGCCACGTTCGGCACGGCGGAGCTGGCCCGGCACGCCCTCACGGCGCTGGAGGACCGCAGCGCCTGCCTGCTGGCCAACCACGGGATGATCGTGATGGGCGCGACGCTGGCCAAGGCGATGTGGCTCGCGCTCGAGCTGGAAACCATCGCCAAACAGTATTGCCACAGCCTGTTGATCGGCACCCCGCACATCCTGACCGACGCCGAGGTCGCCGACACCGCCCGTTCGTTCGCCGGCTACGGGCTGCAGGACGCGGCGGACTGAACACGCCTGATCGCGGAAGACTTCTCGACGCCGAAGGCGACCCCGATCACCTCGGGGATCGCCTTCAGCTCTTTCGGCGTGATGCCGATGGTCACGTCGCTGAGCGTCGTGGCGACGGGGGTGCCGTCACGATCCAGGAATATCCCGCCGCATATCTCGGCCACGGCGCCTGCCGCGACGGCGTCGTCGCGCAGGTCGGAGCCGACGGCGTCCCAAAGGCTGAAATGGCCGGCCTGCCATGATCCGGTGGTGACGACCGCCTTCGACACCTGCGCATACATGGCCTGCGCGGCCTTCACGTCAGCCTGCCGGCGTATCGCATCGGCCGCGGGAGCGTCTGGCGTGACGAACGGCGCGTAGTAGAAGAAGGCCGGCCCCTCGACCGGGCGCGCCACGTCGCGCACGATTTCCACCGAGGTGCGTCCGCTGCCGGCACCGGGAAAGGCGCCGCAAAGCTGGACGACGGCCCTGGCCTTCAGCGGCCCGGGATGATGTGTCATC
>JAABUT010002281.1_pt1 | contig 18946 bp, 17 predicted proteins | sample 5559281 | NCBI WGS metagenome assembly JAABUT01 (sample SAMN10711880, study PRJNA513359) | rock metagenome | isolation source: Antarctica rocks | place: Antarctica: Victoria Land, Ricker Hills nord | collected 2016-01-04
CCAAGATGACCAGTTCGCCCTGGAGCGCGCGGATGTCGTGCAGAAGCGCCACGGGGTCGAGCGTCGCGTGCATCTCCTGCAATCGCCGACGCACGTCGTCCGCGGTTCTCGGATCCGCCAGCAGGCGTGCGAACGGCGTCGCCGGAGGATGGTAGCGCTTGCGGACCTTGGCGCCTTCGCGCTTCTTGTTGGCCAGCTTGAACGACGGCTGGAAGTGATTCACGTAGAGCCGCACCGACTTATAGAGCCGGGCAGCCGACGCTCGATCAACGGCGCATAGGCCAGCACCCAGCGGTTCACGGTGCTGTGGTCGACCTCGAGCCCGCGCTCGAGCAGCAACTCCTCGATATCGCGGTAGCTCAGCGGGTAGCGCAGGTACCAAGACACCGCCTGGACGATCAACCCCGCCTCGAAGTGGCGGCCCTTGAAGTCGTCCTTCGACCGGCTCTTCAGCTTGGCCGCGATGGCGGACAGGATCATGTGGACCTCCGGACGGGAGGCGACAAATTCGGTCGGCGTAGCTACGAACCGTCAACGTCGAAAGCTTGCGACAGGCCCCCTTTTAAGCGGGCTACTCGTCGCGGGAAGCAGCCACGATTGGTGTGCGGAATGGCCGGGAGTGGTGGTTAGTTTTCGGTCGCTTTTGGCGAGTGGACCTGAGCCACTCGCCATTCAGATCGATCGGACAGCTGCAATGCCGTGCGTCGAAACGCAAGCTTACCAAGGTGTCTCGCCGCTCGCCTCTACGTGTAGGCGCTCGCAATCATCGGCGCTCGTGCTCGCCAACAGAGCCGGATCCTGCTCGGATTAGCTGACAGCGGGTTTGCGTTCGCGCTCACATTAGCTGCCTCCATGCTCGCCATTATCGCGCCGTGCTCGCCAACAGAAGCGTGTGCCCACAATCGCTGCCAATGGCAGTTGGAAGCTGTCCCGCCCCGCTGATGCACTCACATATCTCAGGGCTTGGGGTCCTCTTCCGGATGGAACAGCTTCTGCCCGGCGACCTGGTAGCTGGCGATCGCCGCCTGTCCCGCCGGCAAGGCCAGCCAGTCGGCGAACTGCTGCGCCGGCCTGCGCCCTTCCGGTGCGTGCTCGTCCGGATTGAGTGTGATCACGTCGTAGCGGTTCACGAGGTCGCGTCCACCCTCCACGACGATGCGCAGGTCGCGCTTGTTGCCGAAGCTTAGCCAGGTTCCTCGATCCGACAGCGTATAGGCGTCCATGGCCGCTGCGGCGTTCAGCGCCGCGCCCATGCCGCCGCCGATATCGCGATACCAGGTTCCGGCCGGAGTGATTCCCGCACTTTGCCAGAGGCGCTTCTCTTTCGCGTCCGTGCCGCTCTTGTCTCCGCGCGATACGAATGGCGCTTGAGCTTGTGCGATCGCCCGCAGAGCGTCTACGGCATCGTGTCGGCCGGCGATGTGCGCCGGGTCGCTGGCCGGTCCGACCAGGATAAAATCGTTCCAGGCGATCTCGCGCCGGCTCACCCCATGGTGCTCCGCCATGAACCGGTCCTCGGCATCAGGGTCATGCACCAGCACGAGATCGGCGTTGCCCTTGGCCGCCGTTGCCAGAGCCTGGCCGGTGCCTTGGGCGACGACGTGGACCTCGATCCCTGTATCGCGGGTGAAGATCGGCAGGACGTAGGCCAGGAGGCCACTATTCTCGACTGAGGTGGTCGAAGCGAGCACGATCGTCGGGTGCTGCTGCGCGGGCTGCGCCGACGCGAACGGCGCGGCGACCGTGGAAAGCGTGCTTGCCAGAAGGAGATGCGGAAGTCGGGAGGTGTTCATCGGCCTGCCTGTTTGCGGGTGTGGGACAGCATGAACGCCGCACCGCTCACGGCCACGCTGATCAGGATCAGCACGAGGCCGAGCGCGAGCGAGGTCGCCAGGTTGCCTTCGCTGGTCTCGAGCGTGATGGCGGTTGTCATGGTGCGGGTATAGCCGGCGATGTTGCCGCCCACGATCAGGATCGCACCCACCTCGGACACCGAACGGCCGAAACCAGCCAGGATGGCGGTCAACACCTCGGCCCGGCCGATGGCCAGGAGATGGTGCAGGACTTGGTGGCGCTTCAGGCCGAGCGCCAGGAAGTCCCAGCCATACCGGGCCCAGATCGCGGCCACTGCCCGATGGGTGATGGCCGTAACGATGGGCAGCGCCAGCAGGCTCTGCGCGAGCACCATGGCGCCAGGGGTGAACAACATTCCCAAGCGCCCAAGCGGCCCAGAGTGCGACAGCAGCACGTAAAGCGCGACACCCACGACGACTGGCGGCAAGCCCAGCAGGGCGTTGGCGAGCAGGACCAGGGCGTCGCGGCCGGGCAGGCGATAGACCGCGAGCGCGGTGCCGAGCGGCAGCCCGATCCCGGCCGCGATGAGCGTGGCGGAAAACTGACGGAGAGCGACAAGCCTACGATGCGCAGCAGCCCGGGGTCGAAAGCGGCGAGCAAGCTCCATGCATGATCGGCGGCAGCCGGGATACCGGCACCCATCTACACGGGAACGCCTGCAATACGCAGTTGCTCGCTGAACTCGCGGGTGCGATCACCGGGCAGCGTTCCGGCCAGGAAGTCGCGCACTTCGGCGGGCTTGGCATTGAGCAGCATGGTCAACGCGGGCGCGTCGTAGCCGTTGCGGGTCAGCGTCGGCTCGAGTTCGTCGATGGCACGCGACAGCACCTGCTCCACCACCTCGGCCGACACGCGGCTCTCGCCGAGGCGGAACGCGTGCTCGAAGGCGAGGGTCATGTGCATCTCGATCTGCAGCGCGGTGCGCAGCCGCTCAGCGAGCAGTTCGACCGCGTCCGCATCCATCAGGTCTGCCGGCTTCACGCCGTCCTGGGCGCAGGCTTTCAGCAGCCAGCCAATGAACTCGCGGCGGCTGCCAGACACGCCCTCGAACTCGAAGGTGGTCGTGCGATAGCCGATCTGCTCCATTTGCGGCCGGCGGAGGTCGTTGCGAAGCTTGGGATGCCCGATCAGCAGCACCGACAGGACTACCCCAGCCCCGGCCGCCAACTCCATCAGCCGCTTGAAGCCGATCAGCGTCTGGTGGTGCAAATCGTGGGCCTCGTCGACGATCAGTACTACCGGGTGCTTGCTCTTGAGCATGAGATCGCGCAATTCGCGCTCGCGCCGCTCCGGCTGCTTGGGGATCTTGATCTTGCTGCGGTCGCCGGACGTCAGGTCATAGAACATGGCCTCGATCAGGGAGGGCAGCGACGTGCGGCGCTCGTCGACCGCCAGCGACTTCGCAACCGCGATCCGGTTGGATCGTGCGAGCTCCTCCTCGATGCGCGTCAGCAGGTGCGTCTTGCCCGAGCCGACCAGGCCCGCGACGACCACCAGCCGGCCGGTTTGCACGACCGCGAAGACCTCGCGGACGAGCGCACGCTGGTGCTCGGTCTCGAAGTTGCCGACCCGGTGGAACGGCCGGGTCAGCCCAAAGTGCGCCTGCACGTCGGCGAGCATCAGCCTCTCCCTGCCGCCTTGAAGTGCTCGCGCACGCGCGCGGCGATGGTATCCCGGTCGAGCGTTTCCACCAGCAGGACGTCGATGAAACAGCGATCGGGCTCGGGCAGGCTGCCGAGCGGCTTTGAGAGCTGGACGGAGATCGCGAGCCTGGCTGCCAGCGGCGTCGAGAACGTGGCGGCCTCGGTGGCCGGCTGCGGGAAAGGCGTCTGCCGCACCACCATCGACGCGGCGCCTGGAGGCAGGGACGGCAAGGGCCTGTCTCCCCCGGTGACGGCGGCGCGGGGCAGCCCGAGTTGGTCGGCGAGCCGCACCACCTTGTCGAGGCGTTCCTCGGCCCGGCTCTTCTGATATTTCCGATAGCGGTAAAGCGGCACCGCGCCCCGCGACGGCTGGTATGGCCCGAAGCGCTTGCCCTCAAATTCGATATACAGCTCCTGGTCGAACAATCCCCACCAGAGCGTCACCATCTCGCCAGCCAGCTCGGGCTCGACCTCGTAGGAGGTGCCCTCGACCGAGACGGTCGCGTCGCCAGCGACGCCGCGGCGCTCCGGCTCGCGCGCAAAGGCGCAGAACCGCTCCCACGAACACATCGCGCGAACGCCATTGCCCGGCAGGTGCTTCAGCCAGTCCTCGACCCGGCTGTGCGGCTCGCTGCGATGGTCGCCGTTGTTGTAGGTGACGAGCGCACGGCGCATCCACAGGTTGGCTTCCGCCTCGTCCGCTGGCTTGTGGAAGTGGAACAGCGTCTCATGCACCTCCTTGATGGTGCGGAACGGGCGCTCGACCTTGCCCTTCGACCGGGCGGGCGTCCGGCGCTCGGCCTGCGACTGCGGCATGTGGGTCAGCATTCGCACGCCAAGGCTGCCCATCACGGATTGGAACACCTTCGAGCGGCTGACCGGGCCGTTGTCCATGTAGATCGCTGTCGGGATGCCCTGGAACGGCAACTCGGCCTCGGGTTTCGGGGCCATGGCGTTGAACAGGAAACGCAGCGCGGCCTCGGCGTCCTCGCCATAGACGCAGCGGTATTCGTCGTAGACGGCGCCGGAGCGGTCATCGACCGCCGAGAACAGCATCAACGTCGGCTTGCCACGGCCTTGCTCGATCCAGAGCGGGGCCTCGACCTGCTTGAGGTCGGACGGGCTCATGTCGAAATGCCAGAGTTCGTTGGCGCGCTTGGCCTGGAAGCGGACCGCGGCCACCGGGTGGGTTACGCGCGCATGGTCCAGACCCGAGGCGCGCAGCACGCGGTCGACCGTCGCGCGCTTGAGCAAGCCCACGGGCGCCTGGACCAGACCGTCCGGTGTTTCGACGCCGTCCTCCTCCAGCAGGCGGATCGCGCGCCGTCGAGAGATGGCGCCCCTTCTTGTTCGTGGTCCGGATCTTGAGCGCGGCGACAATCTCGGCGTATCGCTCCATCGTGGCCGCGGGCGCCGCACGGGTCGAGCCATGGTCGGAGCGCCGCACCGACTTCGGCCGGGTCAGTTCGCGCAACGCCCGGTAGATCGTCCAGACCGAGACCCCATACGCCTCGGCCGCCCGCGCGATCACCTCGGACCGGGCGGGGTCGCGCGGCGCCAGCAGTGCCTGGCGCCGGCGCAGGTCCACCAGCGCCTCGCCTGGCGGTCGCTTCGAACGATCAGCCATGCGCCACGGAGCCGTCCACAATGTCATCCCCAGCGCCGCGCTTGCCGACATGGCGATAGAGGGTGGCGACGGACACGCCCATGCGCTTGGCCACGTCGCGCACCGGCAGCGTGCCTTCCTTCATCAGGGCACGCGCCGCGGTGACGTCGCCTGCCTTGAAAGCAGGAGGACGGCCGCCTTTGCGGCCGCGGCGACGGGCCTCGGCAAGACCGGCGGCGGTGCGTTCGCGGATCAGCGCGCGCTCGAACTGCGCGATCGCCCCGAACACGTGAAACACCAGCACGCCGCCGGGTGTCGTGGTGTCGATGCTTTCGGTCAGCGACACCAAGCCAATGCCGCGCTCCTCGAGGTTCTCTGCCGTCGTGATCAGCTTCTTCAGTGATCGGGCAAGCCGGTCGAGTTTCCACACCACCAGCACGTCGCCCTTGCGCAGCACGTCATCAAGGACACGAGCAAGCTCAGGCCGGTCCGCCTTTGCGCCGGACGCCGTCTCGGTGAACATTCTCTCGCAGCCGGCATAGCGAAGTGCGTCGAGCTGAAGCTCGGATGACTGGTCGGTCGTGCTCACCCTGGCGTAGCCGACCCGCATGCCTGCCCCACGTTCTCAGAAGCCGTCGAATCCGTAGCCTTTTCAGAATGAGCAATCAAGAACGGTTTTGAGAAAGAGAATGTGCCTACACTTGCGTTCGGGGCAGCCCGTGCCAGGCTTCGTCAGAAATGTTGGTTTGCGAGAAGCCGCCACACGCGGGCACGACAGCCCATTGTCACCGATCGTGAGCACACGCTTCTGTTGGCGAGCACGGCGCGATAATGGCGAGCATGGAGGCAGCTAATGTGAGCGCGAACGCAAACCCGCTGTCAGCTAATCCGAGCAGGATCCGGCTCTGTTGGCGAGCACGAGCGCCGATGATTGCGAGCGCCTACACTTAGCGTCGTCTGCGACGTCGAAACTGGCAGATCGCCGGGGGTGGCGGCGGTAGCGGCTATGGACGGATCGGCTCGCATCACCGCAGTCAGGACACAGGCCGCTCGTTCCGCCACGCCGCACCCGGATCACAAGGCGGTCCGGGCCCTCCTGCTCGAGGAAGCTATCGACGCGACACTCAGGGATGGCAAATGGGATGTGCATGCCTCCCACGATGGGAAGGGGCGCACGACCCATCACCCACCCGAGTCAATCGGCCGCCATCCACGCAAAGTGAGCAAGAGCCGGTTCGGTGGACACCCTGAAGCTTTAGCCAGAGGTGTACCCGATGCCCAAGACTCGCCAGCCGTATTCGCCTGAGTTCCGTCGTCAGATGGTCGATTTGGTTCGGGCCGGTCGTGATCCGGATGATCTTGCCCGGGAGTTAGTTCACCGGGCGAAGCAGGCTTGGGCCCCTGCCCGGCAAAGCCGGTCAGGGAAGCGTGCGGAGGGGCGACTTCACCGGCGCGCTCGAGCGAGCCGGCACCCGGATTTCGATGGACGGGCGCGGACGCTGGATGGACAACGTGTTCATCGAGCGGCTGTGGCGCTCGCTGAAGCACGAGGACGTCTACCTCAAGGCCTATGCCGACGGCCGCGAGGCCAAGGCCGGCATCGCGGCGTGGATCACGTTCTACAACGAACAGCGGTTTCACCAGGCGCTCGGGCATCGGGCGCCGATGCTGGTCTGGCGCACCGGCATGGCGGCGGCGGCCCCGAGCGAAGGGGCTGTGGAGATGATGGACAACGCTACCGCGTTGCCCACATCACCACAGCAGCAGACGCAGAAGGCGGCTTTGGATGCATGATCAGAAAGGCTGGGGAGCGGTCGACGTCCAACTAACGAACCGGCTCAGGTGGTCCCACAGACGGGGTCCACCTCAGTTAGTTCCAAGACTTACGCCCCAGCCTTAACCTACGACCAGTATCTCTTCGGAAATAATCCGCCCGACTTTCGACATGTCGATAAAATTCTCGTGGTCAGGGTCAACCTTCACCCGGAAGTTTTCGCAAAGGTACAAAGCGTCAAGATCGTCCATAGTGTCGAACCATGCTTCAACGACCGCATCGTAGCTGGGTTCGGAAAAGCTTGGTGCGGGGACGGGATAGGACACGACGAAGCGCCTAATATACTGGTCCGCCTCGGGAATTGCGAAGAGAAGTGGCGCATGCACGTCACGCCGATAATCCTTGAACTCCTGAAGGCTCATGCCCTCACGGCGCTTCAGCGTGATGATCATTTTGATCATTCGGTAGGCTCCTTGGTTCCACTTCGCCCTATGGGCCGGCAGTGAAGCGCAACTAGCGCATTCCGCTTGGACGGACTATGCTCTGAAGTCCGTAAAACTTTCGAGAATGTCCGAGCGTCATGGACCCCCTGTCCAACGTCCTCTCGTTATTGAAGCCTCACACTTTCGTTGTTGGAGGCTTCGACCTGAACGGCGGCTGGTCAATCCAGTTTGGGACTGTCGGAATGGCGGATGATATCCTTATCTAGGCCGGCGCTGGCAGACAGCCGAGCCCGTTCAGGATCATGCGGCTGAACGCATCGAGCACCGTTGCCAAGTAGAAGAAGCTGCTCATGGTCGGCACATAGGTAACCTCCGCCCCCAGAGCCGGTTGGCGCGTCAGCCTGGATGCTCACCGTGCGTTTCCCCGCGCCCGCGAGATCGGACAAGCGCTGATAGGCGGAGCGGCGGCAGGTCGGTTACGTCCGACCCGCTGCTACCTGGAAAACCACATTCGTCGCAGCGTGTCGTCGCGGTCAATCCAGTGGTGTTTCAGCGCGCCAGCGATGTGGAGGAGCAGGAACGGCGTAAGCCCGAGCACGATCAGCGGGCCGCCGTGCAGCACGAACGAGAGCGTGCCACCGCCGCGCGGAACCTCCGCAGGCCAGATCGTGAGTCCGAACCACGTGATCGGATCACCAAGTTCCCAAGCGGCGTAGATGCCGCTCAGCGGCAAGGCCACTGTTGCGACCAGCAGCACGATCTGCACCACCCGTGCCACAAGCCGCTCGTAGCCGCGATGGGTCCGGTTCTCCGCGGGCAGCCCTTCGCGCAGCCGCCGCGCGAGTCGCCAAGCTGCGAGAACCAGCAGGGCCAGCCCGGCGGTCTCGTGAATATCGATCATACGGAGCTTCTCCGGCGAGCCCGGCACCAGACTGTCAAACATCAATCCCGTCGGGATGATGGCGATGTAGAGCGCTGCCACGAGCCAGTGAAGCCACTTCGATGTTGTGTCGAACATATCAACCCTCGACTTTGCACGCTGCGTCAGCCTCGGTGCGACGTTCCCGGCGGTAGGCGCCGATGGGGCGTCCTGGCGCGCGCCACCGAATAGCTCGCCCGGGACTTTCAAGCTCCTGGGTCGATGCCGGCTGGAAACTGGGTGCCATGCCTGGGCCCTGAAAGCTTGCCTAGGTGCCGAGGGGCTTCTCGGCTTAGCGGCGTGTCAACATCATCTCATCCAACTTGCCGGCGTGTACGGTTTTCCGTCCGCGTTCGGTGGCTTCGTTCCGTTCGGCTTGTTGAAGCCAAAAGGCGACGTAAAGCCCTTGGTTCTCGTTCAGTCTTTTGCGTGGCGACCGGCGAACGGTGGTGCCTTCAGGCCAGTTCGCCGGAGCTGAGAACGCAGTCCGCGCGATCGCTGACCGGCCGGGTGGTTACCCGGTGCCGGCCGCCTCGGTCAGGCAACCGCGACGATGATCTTCCCCCGTGCCCTGCCCGATCCCTGGTGCTGAAACGCCTCGTCGAAGCTTTCGAGCGGGACAGTGCTGTCGACCAGGACCCTGAGCGTGCCCGTGTCGACCGCATTGACAACCTTCCCGAGACGGCCCGCATCGGACTGGTGGAAGACGAAGATTGCCTTCACGTGGTGCGCGAGGGCAGCTGCTTCGTCAGGGGGCGAGGCTGTCGCCACGAGGGTGCCGCCTCTTCGCAGCACACCGAAGGAGCGCTGCTGCGTATCGCCGCCGATAGTGTCGAGGACCACGTCGACGTCGGACAGCTTGTCCGCGAAGTCCTGGGCCTTGTAGTCGATCACCTGATCGGCACCGAGCTGGCGCGCGATCTCCACGCCAGTGCCGGAGGCCGTCGCGATGACCCGTGCTCCCGCGGCGCGAGCCAGCTGGATCGCGAAGCTGCCGACGCCACCGGCACCAGCATGGACCAGCACGGTCTGGCCGCGCTTCAGGTCCGCCACCTCGTTCAGCGCCTGCCAGGCCGTGCAGGCCGCGGTGGGGATGCCGGCTGCCTCCTCGAACGACACGGACGTCGGAGCGGCTGCGAGGTAGGCAGCCGGAAGCACCGTGTACTCCGCGACGGCGCCGCCGATTGTCGGATCGAGGCGCGCCACCACCTTGTCGCCCTGCTTGAACCGCCCGTTACTCGACCCCGGCATCTCGACGGTGCCGGCTAGGTCCGTCCCCAGCGTGTAGGGGAAGGGCAACGGGAAGTAACCGTGCATCGCGCCGCTGTGAAGCTTCACGTCGAGGGGGTTCAGGCTCGCCGCCTTGACGCGGACCAAGACCTCATCGGGGCCAACCTTCGGGACCGGGATCTCTTCGAGGCCGAGCGCCGCGTTGTAGTCCTTGATGCGTACTGCCCTCATCACGCGTTTTCCTTCTTCATCGGCCAAGCGCCAACTTGGTACAGCCAACCGAACCAGTCTTCGAGGTGCCAAGTGTGGGTCAGCCGCCCGTTCTCAATTGCGTGAAACTCGTGGATCGGCATCCGGAAGGCCTTGTTCGTGGGCGCGATCCCGAACCACTCGCCCTTGTGGGTCCCTGTGATCTCGGCGCGTACGGCGGCGCGGCCGTTCCCGCCGATCATCTCGTGGACCGTGACCTTGGCGTCGGGGAACGCCGCCTGGAAGCCGAGGATCAGGGGCTTCATGCCCTCCCGACCAGGCGCCTGGTGAGGCGCGAGCGGGATGTCCTGCCAATCGGGAGTGACCGCCACGTCCAGCAATGCCGGGTCGCCTTCGCTGAACGACTTGTAGAGCGTCTCGATCGCTTTCCGCTCGTCGTCGGCGAGCCCCACAACCTTCGTTGAGCTATTCATCACTCGTGACCTCAATCTTAGCTGTGAATACCGTCACAGGAAGATAGGTCGGGCAAACACGAACTAGAAATCGATTTGCATGATGCGCGAGCATCGATGCGGTGGATTGTGGTAGACCCTGGTTGCTCGGCATGAATGGCCAAGGTGGCCTGACGATCCCTACATGCGATCGCCGCTCACCGGGCCGAGCAACCGTCGAGGTCGTGATCTGCCCGTCCGCCCGCTCCCGGCCCCTCTTGAGCACTTGCGCGTGCGGGTTACTGGGCCGCAAGCCTCGATGTGTGGGGCGACGTGGCGGCGTTCCCGCGGCTGGCCGGTCCGCCGCCATTCCCGACAAGGCTTCGAGCAGGATCGGTGCCGCGGGCAGGTAGACGAAGGACGAAGCCGATGCCGCGGAGTGCGGCTTGGGACGACGTGCGCCGGGCATCAGTCCCGATCGAAGAACTGGTTGGCCGGCCGCGCCAGCCCGAGATTCTGCCTGAGGGTCTCGCCTTCGTATTCGGTTCGAAACAGACCCCGACGCTGGAGCTCCGGGACGACCTTGCCGGTGAAGTCGTCCAGGCCTTCCGGCAGCGAGGAGAACATGACGATGAACCCGTCGCAGGCGTCCTCGCCGAGCCAGGTCTCCATCGTGTCGGCGATCGATCGTGCCGTGCCGACTAACGCCAGGCCGGAATAGCTGCCCGCCCTTTGCGCGAGTTCGCGGACGCACAGGTTCTCGCGCCGGGCGAGCTCGACAATGCCGGATCGCGCGCTCTTGCTGGCGTTCGTCTCCGGGATGTCCGGCAGCGGGCCTTCCGGGTCGAACCCGGACACGTCGTAGCTCAACATGCTGCAGAGCGTCGCAATGCCACTGTCATAGTGGACGAGGCTATCGAGGCGGGCTCGCTTGGCCTGGGCCTCCTCGACCGTCTCGCTCACGACCACGAAGACAGCGGGCAGGATCTTGAGCGCGGTAGGATCGCGCCCCGCGGCCTTAGCCCGTCCCTTCACGTCCTCGTAGAAACGGCGGGCACCGTCGAGTGTAGATTCAGAGGCGAACACCGCGTCCGCGGTCTCGGCCGCTAGCTGGCGGCCGGGCTCGGACGAGCCGGCCTGGAAGATCACCGGCCACCCCTGGACGGGCCTGGCAATGTTCAGGGGCCCACGCACCGAAAGGCTGGGGCCCTTGTGATCGAGGACGTGCATGCGGGAGGGATCGAAGTAGACTCCCGAGCTTGCATCGCGCAGGAACGCATCGTCCGCGAAGCTGTCCCATAGCCCCGTGACGACGTCGTAAAACTCGCGGGCCCGGATATAGCGGGCCGCGTGGTCCATATGCTCCTCATAACCGAAGTTAAGGGCGGCGCTCGAACTCGCGGTCGTGACGATGTTCCAACCTGCACGGCCATCGCTGATGTGGTCGAGCGAGGCGAAGCGCCGGGCCACGTGGTAGGGCGCGTCGAAGGTCGTCGAGGCAGTGGCGACGAGCCCGATGCGTTCGGTCACCGCCGCGAGGGCGGACAGAAGCGTGAGCGGTTCGAAGGAGGTCGCGGTATGGCTCCGCTTCAGCGCAGCTGCTGGCATGTCGAGCATGGCCAAGTGATCAGCCATGAAGAAGGCGTCGAACTTCGCCGCCTCGAGCCGCTGAGCGAACGCCTTCAGGTGGCGATAGTTGAAGTTGGCATCGGGGTAGGCGCCGGGGTACCGCCACGCGCCGGTATGGATCGCAACAGGCCGCATGAAAGCGCCCAGGTGCAGGCGACGCGGACCGGTCACGAGGACAGCGCCGTGACTGGGCCGGGCGACGCCGTCGTGCGCCTGCCGCGGGTCTCGCCAGAACCGCCAGTCCTGCGGGTGCGTGGACGCTGGTCGACGTCCGAGCTGATAGGGGACCGGTGAGGTTGCGTTTGCAGGACCTGTTCTCCCTTGATCTCGCCGCATAAGCTCCCGACCGGCCAGATGATCAGGGGCCGAACTCCTGTGATGCACGTATCATCGGTTCTCGCAAAGCGTGGGCGTCGGCATAGGTGCATGGCCAAGCGCCACGAAACCGTGAGTCGGGGATATGCTCAATTGGCAAGGAACACGAATCGATAGATCTTATGCGCAAGAATCCAGAGCGTGGATGTTGATTGCTCGGCCCCACGCAAGTCCGAGGCGGCCACCCTGGAGGCCATCCAACGGAACCACTCGGTAGGTTGCAGCGGCATCGCCCGGTCCACGGCAGACGACCGGCAGCGGACGAGCAACGAGGAGCAACGAGCAAAGTTCGCTGCCCAGCGCTCGCTCTGGCTTTGGAAGGGTTTGACGGCTCCTGAAGCCATGCGGCGTGCGAGAGCGCGAGCTTGCCGGCAGCGCAGCGTGTGGCCCCCGGCGCCTTGCCGGGCAAGAACGCGTCGTGGGGCCCTTCGATGCCTCAAGGACCAAGCTGCTCGCCGCTTGGTCAAGCGGCCTGGGCCGCGAAGGAGCAAATCTCCAGGTCTATCCGGCTTGCATGCTGCGACCGGTTGATCGGCAATGATCGCAGGTTCTTCGTCCCTGAGACGTCATCGGCGGATTCATCGGTCGCCCGCATCCATAGGACCCGAGGGCCGACCGTCTCGGTGTGCAACCGCGCGATCGAGAACCGTATCGATCGTTCCCGGATCACCATGGCAGGGGACAACGCCTCGGTATCAGGCAGCGTTCTTCGGCCACGGTTGAATCGATTGGCTGAATGGATAAAGATTGAGCGCATGGATTTGCACGGCATCGATCTGAACCTCTTAGTTGCCTTCGACGCCCTAATGGCGGAGCGCAGCGTGACGAGGGCTGGAGCCCGCATCGGCCGCACCCAGTCCGCGATGAGCGCGGCGCTATCGCGACTGCGGTCGCTGCTCCGGGACGAGCTGTTCGTGCGCGGCCCCAAGGGCCTGCAGCCGACCCCCCGCGCAGTGGATCTCGCCGAGCCGCTCGCGCATGCGCTGGCGACCATCCAACGTACCCTGGAATTCACGCAGGCCTTCGATCCCCAATCGTCGGCCATGTCGTTCAACCTCGGCCTGTCCGAACACCCGACCTTCGTCCTCCTGCCCCGCCTGGTCGAACGTCTGCGGGAGGTCGCGCCCGCGATCACCTTGCGCGTCCGCAGCTTCACCGCGCGCGACGATGCGGTCACGATGTTGGACGGAGGCGAGGTCGACGTTGCCATCGGCGTCCCTCCGACGACCTCGACCGGGCGGATCCTCACCCGTCCCCTCTTCGAGGAGCGCTTCGCGTGCATCCTGAGGAAGGGTCACGGGGCAGCTGCGGCGCTGGACCTTGCGACCTTCCTGGGCCTCTCGCACCTCCTGGTGTCACCCGAGAACGAGCGCTTTGGGGTGGTCGACGTAGCCCTGGCCAAGCTTGGCCTAAAGCGGCGCCTCGCATTGACCCTCCCGCAGATGTACGCGGCGCCGACGCTGGTGGCGCGCTCGGACATGATCGCGACGGTGATGCGCGGTGTCGTTTCCGCATCGGGTCACGCGGACGAACTCTGTGTGCACGAGCCACCGCTGGACCTCAAGCCAGTAACGGTCGTGATGTCCTGGCACAAGCGCAACGACAGTCATCCGGCGCAGCGCTGGCTCCGCGATTGCATCGCCGCCCTACCGGTGACCGGGGACACGAGCGCGCAACCTGCCGGGTAGGCGGCCCTCCTTCGCGCGAGGACGATGGGGATCGTCGCAAGGTGCCCCCCTGTGTGAGAACCGGCCAAGCCCGCGGTACTATCCCGCCAGATTCTACGATTGCTGGGCGGCTAACAGCCGAGGGTCGAACCTTTAACGACTCGGCGGCTTTGCGAAAGCTGCCATATTCGTCGACGAGTAATGCGTAGCTGATTGCTTGCAAGTCGGGCACTCAGATCAATCACGCTTCAAATGCGATCACGTCCGTCAAGGTTGTGGAAATGGTTGGGTGTTCAGCCGCGCCTCCTGATGCTCAGGCGGCGATTTGGGGCGCAGCCGCGGCTTGATCGTCGCTGCGGCTGGTCATAGTTTCGAGCGTCATGTAGCGGTGCTGGAGCTGCCACTCGTCGTTTTGTTCGAGCAGAACGGCTCCCACGAGGCGCCTGATGACGCCTCCTACAACGTTGCCAATTTCATGTGGCGAGCTTTGTTGGATCGGGATTCTCTCCGAGCACGGTATGGCGAAGGGTTTCGCACAGGCCCGATGACAGGGCTGCGAGCCGAGGCGTCAGGGCCGGTCGAGGGGGGCCGCCATGGCCCGGCGCAGGAGCGGTCCCGAGCTGCAGGTGAGCACCTCGTTCGAGGCGATCCGGATCGCTCCGGAGTGTCTGGTCACGGCCTACGAGCGGGTGATGCCGATCCCGCGTCGCCCGACGCGGCCGACAGCAAGCCTCGACGTTCCACCCAACGCCGGGGCCGCCGGTGCGGAGACGATGCGCAAGGGAGCTGAGCGTGGATAGGATCACAGCCGCTTTCTATGCCCGCGTGTCGAGCGATGGCCAGACGCGGGGCAACACCGTGGCGAGCCAGGTCGCGGCCTTGCGGGAGCGCTCCGCCGCCGATGATGCGGCGGTCAGCCCTGATCACTCTTACGTGGACGAGGGCTGGAGCGGGACGGCGCTGACGCGACCCGCCCTGGAACGGCTGCGCGACGCGATCGCCGCGGGCGAGTTGGATCGTGTCTATGTGCTGGCCCCGGACCGGCTGGCCCGGCGGTATGCCTATCAGGTGCTGCTTGTGGAAGAGTTCCGCCGTGCCGGCGTCGAGGTGGTGTTCCTCAATCGCGCGATCGGAGGTTCGGCCGAAGACGATCTGCTTCTCCAGGTCCAAGGCATGATCGCCGAATATGAGCGGGCTCGCATTCTCGAACGGAGCCGGCGCGGCCGGCGCCATGCTGCCCTGTCCGGCGCCGTCAGCGCCCTGTGCGCCATGCCCTACGGTTACCGCTACCTCGGTCGCTACACCGCTGGCGGCACGGCTCGGGTCGAGGTCGTGGAGGAGGAAGCGCGCATGGTGCGCCAGCTTTTCGATTGGGTCGGTGTTGAGCGGATCAGCCTGCGCGACGCCTGTCGTCGTCTTCGAGCCCTCGATTGTCCCACCAGGACCGGGCTGACACGCTGGGACGCGACCACGTTGAGCGGCATGCTTCGCAACCCTGCCTACCAGGGCACCGCGATGTTCGGGCGGACACGCGCAACGGCGCCAGCGCAGCCCCGGCTGCGCCCCATTCGGGGCCGCCCTCAACCATCCCGCCACGCCTCCAATTCGTCAACGCCGGTGCCACGAGAGGAGTGGATCACCATCCCGGTGCCGGCCATCGTAGAGGTAGGCGTGTTCGAGGCCGCTCAACTGCAGCTCGATGAAAACCGTCGCCGCAAGCGCGAAGGGCGACGGCGGTCTGGATGGCTGCTGCAGGGCCTCGTCGTATGTCGCCTGTGCGGCTACGCCTTCTACGGGAAGATGGCGCGTGGCATGGTGGGGAACCGACGGCCGGCTGATTATGGCTATTATCGTTGCACCGGCACGGACGCACACCGCTATGGTGGTGTGGCGCCGTGCACCAACCGCTCAGTGCGCAGCGACAAGCTGGAGCAGGCTGTGTGGCAGCAGGTCCAGGCTGTCCTGGATAATCCGAAGCGCGTCGCGGAAGAGCATGAGCGACGCATTGCTGCGGCGCGGGGCGGCGATGCGGCCGGGGATATCGAGGCTCTCGATCGCCACATCGTCAGGTTGCGCCGCGGTGTCGACCGCCTGATCGACGGCTATACGGAGGGGATCATCGATCCTGACGAATTCAAGCCGCGCCTGGCCGGTCTCAAAGCACGTCTGGCGCGCCTTCAGTCGGAACGGGAGACGGCAATGGCGACTCACGAAGCAGAACGCGGCTTTCAGCTCGTGCTCGGACGGATCGACGAGTTCGCACAGCGGGTCCGCGCTGGACTAGACGGGCTCGACTGGCAAGGACGGCGCGATCTCGTTCGCACTCTCGTGAAACGCATCGAGATCGACCGCGACCAGGTCGAGGTGGTGTTCCGCGTCCCGGGAACAACGACACCGAACGGTGCTGGTGATCTGCGTCCAGGCTCAAGCGCAGCGGCCAATCCGCAGCAGGTTCGGCAACATTGTGGGAGGAACCATGGAGGCCTCGTTGGGGAAGATGCCGACCACGTCGGCCCGTCGCTTCACCTCCTTGTTCAATCGTTCGATCGGATTGGTCGAATGGAGCTTCGGCCAGTGGGTCTTGGGAAAGGCCATGAAGGCGATGACGTCGGCTTCGGCGTCATCCATCAGGGCCGCCAGCTTGGGAAGTCGGGGACGGAGCTGGTCGGCGACGTGACGCCAGGTCTTCGAAGCCGCGGCTTGCGTGTCCTGCGCGAACACGGTCCTGATCGCGGCCGCCACCATCTGGTGCTGTCCTTTGGGGACATAGGCCAAGGCACTGCGCATGAAGTGAACGCGACACCTCTGCCATGTTGCCTTGAACACCTGAGCGATGGCCGCCTTCAGACCCTCGTGCGCATCCGATATGACCAGCTTTACTCCTTTCAGACCGCGCTTCTGCAGGCTGCGCAGGAAATCGAGCCAGAAGACGGCGGATTCGGATGCGCCGAGACCGAGGCCGAGGATTTCGCGCCGGCCGTCGGTGTTGACCCCGGTGGCGATTATGGCGGCGATCGACACGATGCGTCCGTCCTCGCGTACCTTCAGGTACGTTGCGTCGAGCCACAGATAGGTCCACTCGCCCTCGATCGGCCGGTCGAGGAAGGACCCGACCCGCTGATCTATCCCCTTGCATAGTTCCGAGACCTGGCTCTTGGAGATGCCACTCACTCCCATCGCCTGGACGAGATTGTCCACCTTGCGGGTCGAGACCCCTTGGATCCAGGCCTCCTGGATCACCGCCACAAGAGCCTGCTCGGTCGTCCGGCGCGGCTCCAGGAAGCTGGGAAAGTACGAGCCCTTGCGCAGCTTGGGGATCTTGAGGTCGAGCGTCCCCAGCCGCGTGTCGAAGGCGCGTTCGCGATACCCGTTGCGCTGTGTCGTCCGATCGTCGTTGCGCTCGTAGCGGCCCGCTCCGATGCGGCCGTCCACGTCGTAGGCCATCAGGCGTTGCAGCACCTCCTCGGCCAGTTCTTTCATGAAATCGCCGCCTCCGCGCTTCAGCAGTGCGTCGAGAAATGGCATGGTGTCGTCGGTCATCGTGTTCTCCGGTTCGTGTCGCGTGTCGCAACTCGACGCTACCAGAAGGCACGGTGCCCACCCAAAGGGGCGGCCGGCTCCGCTATAGGCGGAGCTCCGCCGGCCGCCCCTCCTCCAAATTCTCCACCACGTCTCCGGACACTACCTCAAATGCGCTTGAGCGCTCGAGATCGGCAAGGAACCCAGGCTCCTCTGTCGGGCGCCATCCCAGCCGTTGCTGGGTTAGCTCGCTCGACGCCGGAGCGTCCATGCTGACAGGAAACCCGAGCCAGCCGAAATGACCTGCGGCCTCTTCGGGTGACAAGGCCACGACCGGTATTCAATCCCCGGCCGATTGCTTCTGCAGTCTTTCGAACCGACACGCCCTCTTCTGCTACCGCGTCATACTTCGCCCCGGCAGATCCCTTCTCAAGCGCGAGCCCATAAAGGCGCGCCGCTCACAGCCAACTCTCTCGCGCAGGTACAGGCTTGAGATCACGACGCCGATAGCGCCGACAGCATCCGTTCGCAGGCCAAGGCAATTGCATCGGGCGCCTCCAGCGGGAGTAGGTGTCCCATCTTGGGTACGATGGTGAAGGTAGCCTGGGGCAAGAGACGGGATAGCGCCGGACGCAGGACCACCTCACGCTCGATCTGGTCGTGCTCGCCGATCAGGACGTCCACAGGCAACGTGAAGCCTTCCAGGCCGGCGCTGACGTCCTGCGTCATGCCGCGGTCGGGCCAGGCCCGCTTGGCCCCAGCCTCGCCGCGTAGCGTGTCGGCGATGACCTGCTCGTGCAGACTATGCGGCAGCGGTGAGCCGGCCAATACGCCGAGCGCTTGAAGGACACCCTCCCGGGACTGATAGGACGCAAGCATTCCGGCACGAACCTCCTCCGGCGCCCGCATCGGCGTCGGTGGTGCTGGCGCCACCAGCACCAGCCCTTCGAGGCCGGTGGGCCGGCGACCGGCAAGGATCTGAGCGATTTTCCCGCCCATCGAGTGGCCGATGATGACGAAGCGCCGAACCGCGAGCGCCTTTGTCACCGCCAGCACGTCATCCGCCAGAGCCTCCAGGTCGTAGCGGTCATCGGCCGAGACCGAGCCTCCCCAACCGCGCTGATTCAGCGCGATGCCGCGCACCGACGCCGGCAGACACGCGATCACGGGGTCCCATGTGCGGGCCGAGCCGCCCCAGTAGTGGAGAAACATCAGGGCCAGGTCACCGGCCCCCGTCTCCCTTACGGTAAGCTTCGCGCCCCCCCGTTTCGATCGTGTGTAGCGTCATCTGCCCAACCCCATTCTGGCGATACTCGGGAGATGCATCTTCGGCCACGATCCGATAATCCCCGTTTCATTAAGTTCATCCCGAAGGGAGATTTCGGAATGGCGCTGGACAGGCTGGTCGGCATGACGGTGTTCCGCCGAGCGGTCGAGCTCGGCAGCCTCGCCGCGGCAGCTCGAGCATCGGATCTCTCGCCCGAGATGGCCGGGCAGCACTGCCGGCGGCCGATCTCGACCCCCTCCCGGTTCAAGAGGTCGCGCAGCATCCGGCTTCCCGCAAAGGGGAACTCGAGATGGAGTTCGTCGATCCGCCGCATGACGGCGAGGTCGGCCGGCGACACCGGACGGGGCAGATAGTAGAC
>JAABUT010002284.1_pt1 | contig 18921 bp, 21 predicted proteins | sample 5559281 | NCBI WGS metagenome assembly JAABUT01 (sample SAMN10711880, study PRJNA513359) | rock metagenome | isolation source: Antarctica rocks | place: Antarctica: Victoria Land, Ricker Hills nord | collected 2016-01-04
ACCCTCAACAAGGCAGCGTCACAATAGGGAATCGGCCGCCCGACCCAGCCAAAGGCCACACGACCTACGCAACAAGGCCAAGCCTAAATTCCAAACCCGGCTGTATCAAAGTCGTTGACACGTTCCGTTGCGCCGCAGCTCGCGCGAGACCGTCGATCCCGGCCGCCCCAGCCGGCGGCCGATCTCCCGGATGCCAAAGCCCTGCACACGCAAGATCGCAAGCTCCTCCCGGTCCGCAAACGACAGATATCGCCTCGACGGCGGCTTCGACGACGGCGCAAGCGTTGATGGTGGCATGCCGCCGAACTCCCGGAACCACCGCACTCCTACCGCCGGCGACACCCCCACGCTAACCGCCGCGTCCTCGCTCGACTGCCCCGCCGCAATCAACGCCCAGAACTGCCGCCGATCCTCACGCCGCGCCACCGGTGGCCGGCCGGGAGAGCGTATCACCTCCCGCCCAGACCGATCCGAACGCCGCTTCTGTATGCTCATCGCAACCTCCTCCGCAGGGGTGTTGCGACGACCAGTTGAGTCCGCCCAATATGCTGCGCACGCCTACCGCCGCATACTGGACGAGCACGGGATGCGGTGCTCGATGAGCCGCAAGGGGAACTGCTGGGACAACGCGCCGATGGAGAGCTTCTTCGGCAGCCTCAAGACTGAACTGGACGGCGACGGCCCGTTCGAAACCAGGCAGGCGGCGCGCACGGCCCTTTTCAGGTCCATCGAGGGCTGGCACAACCGCCAGCGCCTCCATTCGAGCATCGGCTATACCACGCCCATCAACAAAGAAGAACTCGCCGCGGCCGCGTAGGCCGTAACCCGTGTCCACCGTAACGGGGGATGGTCACCGTACTCCTCGCTGCCCGGGATGCACAGGTCGCCCGACTTCAGTTCGTTGACCACCTGGGTGAACAGGCAGATCTCGAAGTAGCGCCGGTCCACCTCGGCGGGTGCGGGGTCACGGGCCGCGCGGCCGGTCAGCAACGGCCACCATTTCTCGCCCACCCAGGACAGGTCGAGCGCCTGGCGGGCAACGGCTCCGTCTGCCTGCACCGCTTCGACGACGGGGCGCAGCCTGGCCCGACGGTCCGTGCGGTGCGCCAGCAGGAAGGTGATGGCCTGTTCGACGCCACGGTCCTGCGACGTCGAGACCGGGGCGGCATGGGCTAGGAAGCGCAGGAACGCCGCGCGCTGGCCGCCGTACTGCCGGGTCAGCAGCGGCAGGTAGTTGTTCCCGGCGAAGGCGGCGTGCGCCTCGCACTTCGCCAGGATCGCATCTGCGTTGGGTAGCAGCAGGCTCTCGACGGCGGCCAGGCGCGCGTCCCGCTCGGCCCCCTGGTCCCTGGCAGGCCAGCACCGTTTCGCGCAGCAGGGCGACAAGGGAGTCGGTTTCAGCGGCGTGCCGGACGCGGTGCGCGTCCAGCGCCTCCCTGGCCCGGTTGTGCATGCGCGTCGTCAGGCGCACGAACATCTCGGCCGCGTCGTCCAGCGCCCGGGCGACCTGGCCGCGCAGCAGCGCCGCCATCAACGCGAGGCACTTGCTTTCCATCAAGCGGCCAACGTCGGCGGAGCCAAGCGAGCGCGCCTCGGCCGCGAACTGGCGCAGCTTGCGGTCCGGCACGCCTGCGAACGCGTCCACCGCCACGGCCTGCTCCCGCAGCCAGGCGAGATGGGCCAGATGCTCGCGCATGCGCTGCGGGCTGGGCCGCGGCGGGTCAGCCTTGACCTGGTCCCATCCGGACCGGGTGGCGCCCGCGGGCACCACGAGCAGGGCGGCCAGGCGGATGCGCGCTTCGGACGTCAGGGCGGCCGCGACCCGGCGGTGGTAGCCGCGGTTGACTAGGGTGCGGGCGCTGCGTGCGAGCCTGAGCAGCGCGCCGAAGGCGGGCAGTTCGCGGCGGCAGCGCAGCAGCTCCTCGATGCCGGCGTTGACGATGTCGGCCAGGTCGTCGCGGGTGCGCGCCGCTTCGATGCAGGCCCGGGCGGCCATGCCGCGCGCCTCGCGGTCGTAGCCGGTGACGCCGGCATAGCCGCGCACAAGCGTTGCGAGGCGGACGCGGTACGTCGTGTCGTCGTAGCCGGTGAGGTCAGGGATGGCGCCTGCAAGGTCGGCGGAAGCGGCGACGTGGGCGAGGACCGCCGCCGGCACGTCGGCGAGTCGGACGACGCGCCCGAGGTGCTGGAAGGTCTTGAGCAGGACCAGGAGCGCCAGGCGTGGGCCGGACTGACGCGTCCGCTGCCGCGCGAAGGCGATCTCGGCCGCGCCCGGCGTGAACGCCTCCAACTCGGCTGGCCCTGGCTGGGCGGGCAGCCGCGGGTAGGCGGTGTCGGCGATGATCGGCATGGCGCGCGGTCAGGCCTGCGGGGAAGCAAGGGCTGGGGCTGGCACGGCCGTCTCGACGCCGGCTTGCTTCAGCATCTTGCGCACGCCCGATGCTGAAAGGCGCTCCCGGGCGGCGATCTGGCGCAGGCTCAGCCCCTCACTCTTGAGGGCCACGACGCGGGCCTGTGCGCCGGGATCGCGCACGGGCCGGCCGAGCCGCTTGCCTTTGGCGCGCGCGTTGGCCAGCCCGGCGCGCACACGCTCGACGATCACCTCGCGCTCGAACTCGGCAAAGGAGCCGATGACGTGGAAGAACAGCCGGCCCATGGGCGTGGTGGTGTCGATGGCCTGGGTGTGGCTGATGAAGTCTACCCCAAGGTCGCGGAACTCCTGCAGGGCCGCGATCAGCGCGCCGAGGGAGCGGGCAAAACGGTCGTACTTCCAGACCAACACGCAGTCGAAGCGGCGCCGGCGCGCGTCGGCCATCAGGGCGTCGAACTCGGGCGCGCGCTGACGGCGGCGGACGTCGCCGCTGGCCTAGTCCACGTACTCGCGATGCACCGTGAAGCCGCGGCGGCCGGCATAGTCCCGCAGCTCCCGAAGCTGCAGCTCCGGGCTTTGCTCGCCCGTGGACACCCGGGCGTAGATGGCCACCTGCGTCGCACCCCGCCCCACGCTCGCCCCCTGCACCGTTCTGCCGAGCACTATACTACAGGTTCGTGCACAGCCCGGACATCACAGCAAACACCCCGGAAATGCTGGGTGCGGCGAGGCCGGAATCAGAGGGGTTTAGTGCACAGCCCCACATGGGGCAGCGGCAGCGCAACGTGCCGACTTAGCCGAACGGCGCCGATGTGTGAGGATCCCGCACGAATCCTTGCCATGGTCCAAGAGGTGCTGGCGGCATACGCGAGCACGCGCCGGACCTGGGCCGGGTGCCACCGCTCGCCGCCGCGGGGTGCCGGCACGCCCCGCTTCATTAAAGCATCAGCGAGCTGCCACAGGGTAGTGGCGCCGGCACCGCGCGCCTGCTCCAAGTAGGGCAGCACGGCCTCGGTCCGCCGGCGCGCCTCGGCCTGCTGCATCTCGCGCGCTCGCGCGGCCAGCACGGGACAGCGGGCCAGCAAATGCGGGTTACCCAGCCTGACCCCGCGCACTTTGGCTGCGGCGAGCGCCGCCTTAGTGCGGGCCGAGATCATGCGCGCCTCCTCCTCGGCGACGGCGGCTAGGATGTGGACGGTGAGCCGGTTTACGGTCGGCATGTCCGACGCGACGAACTCGACGCCGCTTTCCATCAGCCCGGCGACGAAGTGGACGTTGCGGGCCAGACGGTCGAGTTTTGCGATGACCAGCACCGCGCGCCGCGCCCGGCAGTCGGCCAGCGCCGCTGCGAGCTGGGGCCGGTCCCGCTTGCGGCCGCTTTCCACCTCGACGTGCTCGCCGATGATGCTGCCGCCCGCCGCGGCGGCGTGCCGGACAACGGCCGCGCGCTGCGCCTCAAGGCCCAGGCCAGAGCGGCCCTGCTTGTCGGTGGAAACGCGCAGGTAGGCAACGAAGCGGGGCGCGGGGAAGGGGGCTGGGAGCGGCACGGGCGCAGCGTAGCACGCCAGTTTTCATCCCCAAACGTCCGTTCCGCAGAATGAAAATAAGAAGGATTTCTTATGGTGCGACCGTGTTGACGTTGGTGCTCCTCAATTGAGCTTGCCTGCCCTTTTCGAGGGAGACGGAACGGCGTTTCTCTTACAGTGGAGATCAGCGCGAGGAAGGGGCTACGGCGGCCGGCGCGGGGCACAGAACGCCGGTGCTGGGGCTGGCTCGCAGTTATCGCGCGTAGCACAATTACCCAACCCGGGTTCGTGAGTACGACGAATCCTGCCGCTTCTCTTGCACTGGGGAGCAGGGGCGGGGCAGGGGACGGAACACAAGGCCAAGTGGACGTTTGACGGTGAGAGCTTGCAAACCTCTGGGGTGTTAGTCAGCGCAGATACCGGACCCAGGGGAAACGTGAATATCCGGTGTGTTACGGCGCTGATCAGCGTCGAGGCCCACCGCTGACTCACACAACGGGGCAAGCCCGGCGCGTGCGGTCCTGACCGTGCTGGCCGTGGGATGGACAGAGATGGTGACGGCCGTGCTTGCGGGCTTCGGGCGCACGGTATCGGAGGTCGGCGCCATCCTCATCGTCGGCGGCAACATCGCCGGCCACACCCGCACGATGACCACCTCGGTCGTGCTGGAGACCAGCCCGGGCAACCTGGGCACGGCACTGGCGCTTGGCGGCATCCTGGTCGGCATCAGCCTAGCGGTGAGCGCCGGGGCATTTGCGCTGGTCGGGCGCCAGGGACGGGCTGCGCCACGAGCCGCGCCTGGGGAGCCGGATTGACAGAGGAGCTTGCAGCACCAGCGGCCGGGCCGGTATCGGGGGTGCCACGACACACCGACCGAGGTTTACCCGATGACGAGCCGCCGCCACGCCCTTGCTGCGCTCTCCGCCCTGTTGGCGGCCGTCCTGCTGGGCGCCGGCCCAGGCCGGGCCGAAACCCCGTTCATCACCGTGGCGTCCACGACGTCCACCGAGCAGTCCGGCCTGTTCGCGCATCTGCTGCCGGCGTTTACCAAGGCGTCGGGAATCGAGGTGCGCGTGGTCGCGGTCGGCACCGGCCAGGCACTCAAAATCGGGGAGCGTGGCGACGCCGACGTGCTGCTGGTGCATGACCGGGCGGCGGAGCTGGCGTTCGTCGATGCGGGCTGGGGCGTCGGGCGGCACGACGTGATGTACAACGACTTCGTAGTGGTTGGGCCGAAGTCCGACCCCGCCGGGGTTGCTGGCGGCAACGACGTGGTGGCCGCCCTGCGCGCGGTCGCGGTCGCCAAGGCACCCTTCGTCACCCGCGGCGACGACAGCGGCACCAACGCGGCGGAGCGGCGGTTCTGGCGCGACGCCGGGGTTGATCCCAAGGCGGCCAGCGCGGGCGCTGGCTGGTACAAGGACATAGGCGGCGGCATGGGAGCGGCGCTGAACGCCAGCGCAGCGATGGACGAATACACTTTGTCCGACCGCGGCACCTGGCTCAGCTTCGCCAACCGCCGCGACCTGGTGATCCTGGTGGAGGGCGACCAGCGGCTGTTCAACCAGTATGGTGTCATGCTGGTGAACCCGGCCCGGCACCCGTCTGTGAAAGCAGTGCTGGGGCAGACGTTCATCGACTGGCTGGTCTCGCCCGCCGGGCAGCAGACGGTTGCGGGATACCGGATCAACGGCCAGCAACTGTTCTTCCCCAACGTGGGCAGGCCGGGACTGTGAGGACGCGCTGGCTAGGCACGGTAGCAGTTCTGATTGCGGCCGGCATGATGGCTGCCGGAAGTCAGGTGGCGCACGCGCAGGAGGGCACTGTCCGACTACACGCTGCTGGTAGCCTGCGCCCAGCCCTGACCGAGCTGGGCCAGGCGTTCACCGCCGCCCAAGGCATCAAGGTCCAGGCGCAATTCGGCGCGTCTGGGCTGCTGCGGCAGCGGCTGGACGGCGGAGAGCCTGGCGACATCTACGCCTCTGCCGACATGGGCAACCCGCAGGCGCTGGCACGGGCGGGCAAGACCTGGCCCGTGGTGGTGTTCGCCCGCAACCGGCTGTGCGCGCTGGTGCGCCCGGGCTTGCAGGTCACGCCGGATACGGTTCTGGCGACCATGCTGGCACCCGGTACGAAGCTTGGGACCTCGACGCCCGGCAACGACCCGGCGGGTGACTATGCCTGGCAGGTGTTCGGGCGGGCAGACCAAGTGCAGCCCGGCGCGCGGGCGATCCTAGAGGCAAAGGCGTTGAAGCTGACCGGGGCCGCCGACGCGCCGACGCCGCCGCCCGGGCGCAGCGTCTATGCCTGGCACCTGCTGGAGGGCCGGGCCGACCTGTTCCTGGCCTACTGCACCGCCGGGCGGGAGGCCGCGGCAGAGGCGCCGGGCATCGGCGTCGTGGAGCTGCCGCCCGCGCTGGCCGTGGGTGCCGAATATGGGCTGACCACGCTGCGGACCGCGGACGCGCCCGTGGCGCTGCCGTTCGTGCTGTATGTCCTCTCGGCGGAGGGGCAGGCCATACTCGCCCGCTACGGCTTCGACGCGCCGCTCATGCCCAGGTAGCTCAAGCCGGGATGCTGTCAGGCGGCCTAGTGCGCCTTGAGAGCTGCTCCGTGGTAGGCTGCTGCTCGTGAATCTACGGCATCTCCGCTACTTCGTGGCCTTGGCCCGGGAGGGCCACCACGGGCGCGCCGCCCTGTCCTGCAACGTCACGCAGCCCACGCTCACCGGCGCCGTCAAGCAGCTTGAGGCCGAGTTGGGCGTACCGTTGGTGGAGCGCGGCGGGCAGCGCTTCCGCGCCCTGACGCCAGAGGGCCGGCGCGTGCTGGCCTGGGCGCAGCGCATCCTGGCCGACCAAGACGGGTTGGAGCAGGAACTGGCCGAGTTGCGGCATGGCCTGACTGGGCGTCTGCGGATGGGCGTGATCCCGGCGGCGATGGCCGCTGCGCCGCTGGTCGTGACGCCATTCTGCGCGCAGCACCCCAACGTGACGGTCCAGATCGAGTCCATGACCTCCACCGAAATACAGCGCGGGCTGGATGGGTTCGACCTGGACGCCGGGCTGACCTACCTGGACAACGAGCCGTTGCAGAACGTCCGCACTCTTGCACTGTACCAGGAACGCTACGTGCTGCTGACGGCGCAGCCCGGCGTGCTGCCCGGCGCGGACCGCGCATCCTGGCAGGAGGCCGCGGCGGTGCCGCTGTGCCTGCTGTCCCCGTCCATGCAGAACCGCCGCATCATTGACCGCTGCATCCGGGATGCCGGCGCCGCACCCGCCATGCCGCGGATGGAGACCACCTCCATGCTGGCGGTCCTGGCCCATGTCCGGATGGGCGGCTGGTCCAGCATCGTGCCGCACAGCGTGCTGGCGGCGCTGGGCGGCGGGCTGCGCGCCCTAGAACTGGACCAGCCGGTCACGTCACAGACCGTCGGCGTCGTCGCCAGCAGCCGCGACCCGCTTTCGCCGCTGACACGCGCCTTCCTGGAGGCGGCGCAGGACGTGGACATGGCGTCCGGGCTGGCCGCCGGCGTCAGTTCATAGGATTTCCCGATCACGTCCCGCAGCTTTCCAGTTTGATCGCGGGGCCGGGCACCGCGACCCTGGCACCAGCGCCACATCATGAGGTCCGCGATGCCGTCATCCCTTGCCCAGCCCCGCACGAAGCTGCTGATCGCCGGCGATTGGGCCGATGCGCAGGACGGCGCGCGCTTCGCCACACTCAACCCGGCCGATGGCGAGACCATCGCCGAGGTCGCCCGGGGCGGCGCCGCCGATGTGGACGCCGCCGTCGCGGCCGCACGGCAGGCGCTGTCGGGACCGTGGGGCGCCATGACCGGGGCGCAGCGCGGACGCATCCTGAACCGCATGGCCGGCATCCTGCGCGACCGCTTCGAGGAGATCGTACTGCTGGAGAGCGTGGACGGCGGCAAGCCGCTGGCGGCCACGCGGCGGCAGGACATCACCAACGCCATTGACACGCTGGAGCACTACGCCGGCTGGGCGGACAAGCTGTCTGGCGACGTGATCCCGGTCCGGAACGACGCGCTGACCTACACCCGGCGCACGCCCGTGGGCGTGGTGGCGGCCATCGTGCCCTGGAACTTCCCGCTGATGAACGCGGTCTGGAAGGTCGCCCCGGCGCTGGCCTGCGGCTGCACCGTCGTCATGAAGCCGGCGGAGCTGACCCCGCTGTCGGCCCTGTGGCTGGGTGCCGCCGCGCTGGAGGCCGGGCTGCCGCCGGGCGTGCTGAACGTGGTGCCGGGGCGCGGCACGGTGGCCGGCACAGCCCTGGTGCGGCACCCCGGGGTAGACAAGATCGCCTTCACCGGCTCGCCAGGCGTCGGCAAGACCATCATGCGCGACGCGGCCGAGCACGTGACCCGCGTCGGGCTGGAGCTGGGCGGCAAGGCCGCCAGCGTGGTGTTCGCCGACGCCGACATTGACGCCGCGGTGCGCCAGACGGCATCGGGTGCCTTCTTCAACGCTGGCCAGGTCTGCTCCGCGGCGACGCGGATCATCGTGCAGGACAGCGTGCACGACGAGTTCGTGGCGCGGTTCGCCGCCCGTGTGGCCGCTCTGCGCGTGGGCGACCCGCTGGACCCCATGACCACGATGGGGCCGGTGATCTCGCAGAAGCAGATGGACACGGTGCTGGGCTACATCGAGGCCGGGCACCAGGACGGCGCCACGCTGGTGTCCGGCGGTGCGCGGATCGGCAACCGCGGCTACATGGTGCAGCCCACGGTGTTCGCAGGCGTCGAGGGCGGCATGAGGATCGCGCAGGAGGAGATTTTCGGACCCGTCGTGTCCATCATGCGCTTCGGCACGGAGGCGGAGGCGTTGCGGCTGACCAACGGGACCGCCTACAGCCTGGCGTCGGCCGTCTGGACCCAGGACGTGAGCCGGGCGCACCGCTTTGCCGACGCCATCCGGGCCGGGACGGTGTGGATCAACACCTACGGCCCCACTGACCCACGCCTGCCCTGGGGCGGCATGGGCGGCGAGTCCGGCATCGGACGCGACCTGGGCCGGTCGGCGCTGGACGCCTACACCGAAACCAAAACCGTCTGGCTGCAACTCGGCGCGGCGCCTTTGGACACGGGGCACGCCGCGGGCTGAGCGGCGGCGGGAGTTGCGAGGGGCTTCCCTGCCGTCCCGGCGGTCGGCAGACCCCCATCGTCAAGGCGTTATCCACAGCACTGGCCAGGGAGGGCGCATCCTCCCTCCGACCCGTCAAGCAGCCCCGCAAAGGACCAACGATGCCAAATCCATTCCCTGCCATCGCCAACCGGGTGCAACGGCTCCTGGCGGGAACTGCCTGTGGCCTTGCGCTCTGCACCGCTTCGGTCGCGCACGCCACCCCGCTGACACTCTGGTCGGCCGGCAGCCTGAACGCGGCGCTCAGTGAGGTCACCCGCGACTTCACCGCGGCCACGGGCACGCCGGTGACCACCAAGTTCCTGTCCTCCGGCACCCTGCGCCAGCAGATCGAGGCCGGCGGACGGCCCGACGTGTTCGCCTCCGCCGACATCGGCAACCCCGCGGCGCTGCAAGCCGAGGGCCTGGCTGGGCCGGTCGTGAACTTCGCCAGCAACCGCATCGTTGCCGTCGCACGCGCCAACGCGGGCGTCACCTCGGCCAACCTGCTCTCGACCATCCTGTCGCCCTCCGTGCGGCTCGGCACCTCGACGCCCATCTCCGACCCGCAGGGCGACTACGAGGAGCAGGTATTTGCCAAGGCCGATGCGCTCACCCCGGGCGCGAAGGCGGCGCTGGACGCGAAGGCGCTGCGGCTGGTCGGCGGGCCGGCGTCGCCTGTGGTGCCCGCCGGGCAGAACAGCCTGATCTACTTCATTGACACGACCAGCCAGGCCGACGTGTTCCTGACCTACTACACGTCCGCCATCGCCGCCGTCGCGCTGGCGCGGGACCTGACGGAAGTGGACCTGCCGGCCAGCCTGGCCGTGTCGGCGCAGTATGGCGAAACCATTGTCAACGGCGCCCAGCCCGGTGCCGCGGCGCTGGAGAGCTACATCCTGTCCGCACCGGCCCAGGTCGTCTTGGCCGCCAACGGCTTCGGCCCGCCCGCGCCGGTGCCGGAGCCGCCGAGCGCCGTTTTGCTCGCACTCGGCATTGCTGGGCTTGCTGCGACGGGCGCGCGACGCAGGCGAGAGACGGTGCAAACCACCTTGTAGGGGTCACGCCATGGAACGGGCAGGGATAGCACGGTAGGCGGGGTGAACTGGGAACATGGCTACTGCCGCACTCGATACAAAGCAGCCCCTCGCCGCCCCCAAGCTCAGGGTAGCCACCCACGGTCCGCTTACCTACCTTCCCACGCATGTCCCGCTCCCCTACTGCCGACCTGGCCCCCCTCATCAAGCTCCTGCAAGCGGGTGTCCCACCCGACCGCGCTGCCACCGAACTCTCTCGCATCCTGGCCATCTGGACGGCCGAACTTGAAGAAGACGGCGAGCAGCTACAGGAGCGGCTATCCGGTCTGGCCGAGCAGATGACGACGGGGATCGAGGAGATGCACGAGGGCATCGCCGAAGCGAGCGACAAAGGCAAACCCACGCTGCGGCGGATACTGGCGACGCATGAGGCGGTGCTGGACGGGGTGCGGAAGGCGCAGGGGGCGGGGTAGACATCCCATCGCCTCGCCAGGGAGGTTACCGCAGCATGGCCCAATGACTGCAAAGCTGTGCAGATTGGCCATCTGGCACTGTTGCACGTTGATCGGCAGCCAGAGCCAGGGGTGTCCGCCAAACGAACCCTGGCGGACAGCGGGCCGCTCGTTGCCTATGTTAGGCGCAGTGACCCCAGAGTGGTCGGTCCTTCTTTACGGCCCGTAACCGAACAGGTAAGCCAGCGGCATGAAGTCAAAACTGCTAGCCAACGGGCCATTGATCGTAGCCGTCGTGGCTGTTCTGTCAGTGACAGCCGCTATGGCAGGCATGAAAACGTCATCGACTCTGCCATCTATGAGCAATAAGGCAACTCTGGTCCAATCAAACACAACACCGGAAAATACATCACCACTGGCCGAGCGACCGAAACTGCCCGACCTCACGGCAGCCGAGGAGCGCGATACCATCGCCCTGGTCAGAGGCAAGTGGCGATCCGAGCATGGTGAGACCCTCGACCAAATCCTGGGCAACGCGGCCAAGGTCGCGCATTTCTATCACCGCGGGCCCTGGGGGGCTTACCGGGACTTCGACGGCCGACCCGCGGCAGGGATCACCTTCGTCACGAGCAAGGCGGCGAAGGACGACGAGGCTATCACTATCTACTGGAGAGTCGAGGACGACGGCTCGATCACGACTGCTTCTCGCGGGTTCAAGGCTATCGACCTGGGATCTAAGGCGTTCGCACTGGCCTTGATCCAGAACGAGATCATCAGCGAGGTAAAGGGGCCGAACACGCGATACCTGTTCGACCCCAAGAACCTGGATTGGCTGAACACCGACGCCGGGGCTCTTTCCAACCTCCTGGTCCGTGCTCAATGCACTCCGGTCAGCGCGCTACATGCAGCGGACTACACCCCAGTAGACGATCATCGCAACACCACGGGACGCGACGAGTGGTCCTTCGATACATCGGTGAAGTGCCGGGCAGGCCCCGTCTACTGCGCCGACCAGGGGCCACTCATCTTCAAGCGTGCTGACCGCGGCACCTGGCAACCAGCTTCAACCTGCGCCAGGCTTCTAGTGGGACAGGAGCCCCAAGACTTCATGAGGCCGCTACTGCGCGAGCAGACCCGTTGAACTAGCACTATAGCTGCAACTCGATCTTGACCTTTGCTCGGAGTTTCAAGGAACCAAACAACAGTCACGAGAACCCGACACTTCTTTCGCTGATGCTGAAACGACAGAGAACCTATCCGACCTCGTATTTAAAGCTACTAAGACCGCCACTGTAATGTTATGCGATAATGAACTTGGCAAATACGTCCGCCACCGCTACGAGTGCGCTTACTGTGAGCATAACCGGAGTTGCTCTCGGCCGTGCTCAGCCATATCTTTGTCGTTCTATGCATGCCGAAGCAGGATGATAATGCCCATGTCGATGTCTCTAATGGTTCTCAGTGTGATCTTCAACGGGGAAGAGATCACCAGTTACACGCACAAATATAAACTTAAGCTCTACGAGAAGCTCCCGAGTCTCTATGCCGTTCTGATTGCCAAAGGTGAGAGCGGGCCGCGTAAGATGCTTGGGGGATGCATACTGAAAACAACGCTACCTCGTGAACCCAGCAAGCCGTTCCAAGAAGCAGTTACAGGACTTATTGCCCTAAGCCCGCCGCTGTTGGCCATTACCAGCCAGCCACATCGACTACTTCCCGCAAAGCTGAATGTTGTTGGTTCATCGCCATTTTCTGAAGAGGAGTTTTCTCGGATACTCTTACACCAGCGATTGAAATGGGAAGCATCAGCGGGCAGAGCTTGAAACACGACATACCGAGTCTGTTGACATGCTCTCGCGGGTGCGCAGCCGAATGAGATTGGCCCCAAACTCGGCGAAAGTGGCGAGGATGTTGAAGAACATCTTCCCTATAGGATCGTCGGGATCATAGATGCTTGATCCCAGCGCAAGCCTGACGCCGCGTATAACGAGGGCGTCGGCGATGAACCGGGCGTCGGGGACTGACTGCGCCAGCCGGTCGAGCTTGGGCACGGCGAGCGTTTCTCCTGTGCGCACGACGGCGAGGGCCTGGTCAAGGCCGGACCGAGACCGGTTCGTGCCGGTCAATCCGTGATCGGTGTAGACGCGGTCCGTGGCGACCCCGAGCTTCTCAAGAGCGGCTTTCTGGGCGGCTATGTCCTGCTTGTCAGTGGAGCAGCGGGCGTAGCCGATCAGGGCGGTCGTCATGCCCAAATGTGTAACGCTTGAGGCCCCGTCACTGATATGCTTCTCGTACCAGTTATGTGAGACGTCGTTCCGCTTGGTCTCACAAGTTGGTCTCACAAGGCTTGCGCGGCTGGGTTTTGATCGTCCGCTGGACGATCCCCTTGCGGACATCCGGTCGGCGTATATTATTACAGGAGAAGGACAGCACCCTTGGTCGGCAGCAATGCGCCATATAGTGCCAAATGAGTTCCGCCACTCATCGCCGAAGGTCACAAATTTGCCAATTCGGGTGCCCCGGTCGCGTCTTTTAAGATTAGCATATCATATCAAGGCCATCCGAATAGTAGACGGCCATCTGGCTGTATTTGTACAACACATGGACCGTCTAAGTCGCCGGGTCGTCCTACGGTGGTCTCCGCAGCCCGAACCCACCCTTTTATCTTTCTTCCAGTCACCATAGGTAGGAAGCCGTTCACCTCACTCCCGGTGACCGCGATAAAGTTCTGAGTTCTACCAAGAACTTTTGCTGTGGATGATGGGTGTTCATAAACCGCAGCCAGACTTATAGTGCGGCATGATAGACCCGGTGAGTTGGAGAAACCTGCTCCGACTTCATAAATATCTTTATTCATGCCGAATGAGCTTGATAGACTTAAAGTCGCCACGAGCAGTACTGAAAGTGTCACGTTGGTCTCCTGCTTTTGATATAAAAAGGCATTAGCATGAACAGACAGCTTGCCTGTATGTCCGAAATACTCCTGATATTGTAAAGAGCTTATCGGTTGGTTGTGCAGCTCGCGTCATCAAACTTCGCAACCTCTGATCGAGATGTAGGTCCCTAGCCTCATACAACTGAACCCTCCTGCGGAGCAACTCGTCCGGCGGCCATACTTCGCCTGCGGCATGACGACCTGCGATAGCGGCAACAGCAGCTGTTATTCACGACACGATACCATATCACCCGATTTGAACGCGATCAGGCTTAGCTGCCTCTCGTTGCCCTTTCCTGAAGCTCTCAGTCAGGTCAGCCAGTCCGAACAGAGTGCGGTCAAGGCGCAGCTCTCCCTTCAAGTGTGCGTTCACCATGTGACGGAGCAACCCGCCCGGTGATCTGACAAGTCCGGCACGGTTCTTGGCCGATATAGCTGCGATCGCTGATGTGGCTTCCATCCGACCGAGCACAATGCAGGCTTGGCCCCAAGCGTGCTGTGAGATTCCGAGGTGGGATCGCACAACGTCCGCAGCGTCTGTCAGCTCAATCCATGATGGCGAGGGTGATGTAACCAAGTCTCTGAAGTCGGGGGCGATCTTGAGCATGAGTTGTGGTGTTGCGGGGAAGCCTCGAAGGGCGCTGACGGTCGTCACCGTTTCAGCTCCGGTGCCCTTTGCCGGGCGAATCGCGCTGCTTCCACTGATACTGCTGTGAGCGGGGCGATTGCCTTCAGGTGCAATCGCGGTAGCGATAAAGGGCTTATTTGTAGCTGTAAGTGGGGTGTCAGTTTTGGCATCCTGGGGCGTCGTTTCCACAGAGGCTGACGACACAAGGAGGTCTTCAGCGACCTGCCGAAGCGCCCGCAGGCGCCCGAGGATGCCTACAAGTGCCGACGTTTCCCGGACGCCCTTCCTCGATGAAGCCAGTTCACGGGCCTTTAGACCAATTTGCAGCCAGCCTTCATCCGCGGGATGATCTGCCAGCCCTCGGTCCATTAGCGCCAGGGTCCGGTTTCGCTCTTGTGCGATCTGACCTCCAAGGTGCTTCACCTCAGCTTGCGCGGCCCGGTAGTCGGCGATTGCCTGCTCCAACTCCCCAATGCGGTCGCTGATCGGCGACAGGTCGAGGCCGGACGACACCGCCCGGATATAGCCGTCCGCGTCCCGGACGCCCCGCCTCGCTCCACTACCTCCATCAATCGCCCTGACCAGCCCGACATCGAGCAGCTCTCGCAGCAGACGCTGAATGGTCCTGACACCAAGGTCGGTCTTCCAGCTCAACTCGTCGTTAGAAGGATACACGATGCGCAGCCGGCCGGCCTCCCAGTCGCACGGTCGGCTGTAGCCGAACAGCGTCGAGAGCAGGTCAACAGCGCCCCGGCCGATGCCGAGCGCAGGCGCGACAGCAATCGCTGCGGCGCGTGCGCGCCAGAGGGGAACAGCATCCAGCCGGCCGATCAGTTTGGAGTGGACATTAAGTTGGCGGTCGGTAATCCGCCGCCGTCCTGTGGGCGGGGGAGGGGGTGTATTCATCTGTTGGCTCGCTCCGGTCAGCGAGCGCGCGAGGAGTCTGTCGGCAAAGGTTAACCGTTCACGCCAACAGTCGTGTTGACGCGAGAGGCAGCCATGTATATGTTCGGAAAAGGGCTTGTCCAAGCATAGATTGCTGAGGATTCCAGAAGGGCCGGCGCTTGCAACGCCGGCTCTTCTATTTTCGACGCGCTACAGTTGGTTGATCTCCTGGGTCACGGCCCCATGCCGTAGACCTTGCGATGTTAGCCCTGCAACGCGCGGGTCCGCAACCCCATGGTAGGGTACAGCCCTACGTAATCACCAAGCCTGATCGAGAATGCCCTGGGATCGAAGGTAGCGGTGGAACGCGGTGTAGTACACAGCGCCGTAGGTCACACTTCGTGCGCGCGCGATCTGTACGACCGCATCTCGCAGCTTGGCGTCCACTTTGAACGTTTTCCGGTCGGCTTGATCGATGGAGGGGGCCAGAATGGGGAAGACCTCCCCGTTCTGGAACGCTGCAGCAAGGTCACTGATGGCTTCCTCGTGCAGGTCTCGCAGGACCCAAGCCCTAGACTTGCTACGGGCCTGGTCTGCCCTCCGGGCTTCCAGCGCCTGTAGGAAGCCAGTCACGACGTGCCTCGGCTGGATGCACTCAGCGATCACAGAGGGACGGATGATCCTCGGATGCTTCGTGCCTACACTGACAACAGGTTGCGATACTGACACAGGCTCAACAAACTCCTTCGTCGTCGGATAGCTGCAAAGCTGCATTGCTTCCGTGCCACGCCCCCGGCGTAGCATCATTACAAATTAGTCCTTCAATCGCAACAGTGACCAGCAGAGTAATCTCGGCAAAGGAGGTCCTCATGCGCCTGTCAATCATCGCGATCACCGCCCTTGCCGGCCCGCATCCACAAATAAGGTCAATATCACAATTAGCTACAACGCGACACCAACCCACATCGACGGTCAGGCCATACCCTTTGGTCCCGTTCGCGTCCGATCCTGCGAGTGTCTCGGTGTTCAAGGGAGAACCTCATGCACCGCTCACTTCTCGTCACCTCGCTGCTCCTTCTACCTTCATTGGCATCGGCCCAGTCACAATGCACGGTGCAGCCCTCCGATCTGGGCGAGAACATTCACTCTGTCCAGCAACCACCTGCTCCCTTACAGCCGTTGCCTCTCCAGCCCTCGACGGCAGCATCTACAGCACACGTCATCTCTGCTGGTGAGATCGGCCGGGTGCCAGCACTGCGACGCATTGCCTCGGCCGGAGCGCAGCTGACCGATCTGGGCACCGAGCACGGGCTGCGCACTATATTCGCCCGCAACGGCCAGAGCTTCCAAGTGTTCTACTTGACCCCGGACGGGCAGGGGGCGGTCGGAGGCGTCATGTGGGACGCTGCCGGCCGCAACATCACTCGTCAGCAGGTGTCCTCAATAGACGGGGCCATCCCGACCGTGACCATCGGCGCAGCCCCAATTGCGCCTCCCCGGATGCCCCAGACAACTTCCACCTCCGTCCTCCAGGCAGCCGCGTCCACAACATATGGCACAACTGGCGTAGCTTCCGCGCCGCGGCTGTGGGTGTTCATCGACCCGCTCTGCTCCTTCTCAGTGCGCGCGATGGAGCAACTGCGGCCCTTCATCGCCAGCGGCAAGGTCCAGGTGGCGGTCGTCCCGCTATCCCTTCTCGATTACGAGGACCACGGCCGCAGCACGATCGCTGCCAGAGTGATGCTCAGTAAGGGTGCGGAGCGCATGGTTGATGCCTGGACCAGCAACGCCCTATCCGGGGAACCTGACGCCGCATCGGCGGCAACACTGCAGGCGAACATGGCCGTATCCGAGGCCCTGGCCCTGCGTGGCACGCCAACCTTCTACTGGCGCAAGGCCGACGGTTCGGATGGGCGCCAAGAGGGCCTGCCGACCGATATCGGGGCCATGATCGCGTCCATCGCTCCGACCGGGGGCTGAGGCCATGAGCAAGAACCTCAAGGACGCCCCGGAGAAGCCAAAGCGGCGAACCCTGTGGCGAGGCGTGCGCCTTGTCATAAGCGCACCCGCCGCCTGCTTTGGCGGCAAGCAGATCCGTGCGAACGCGGGATACATTGGCGACCTGGTGCGGCTGATCCGGACTGGACCTGGGACGGACCCACGGGTCCGTTTGTCCAAGGGTCGGAACCTCGATGTCCTGTCCATGGCCTGGGACGCGCAGGTGCCACCGTCTGAGATCGAGCGCCAGCTCGACAACCGGCGAAGGCAATCGGCACGTTCGACCCTGTGCTATCTCACAGGGGCCGTGTTGTTCCTGGCGGTGGGGTTCTACCACGCTGCGGCGGCGTTGCCGGCTTCGCCCAGCCTGTCCTATGTGGTGGGAATGGGTGCCATCTGCTCCTGCTTTTTCCTGCTGGCCTTCTACCATGCTCTGGTGAACTGGCAGGTCCGCACCCGGCGGCTCGGCACGGCGCGCGAGTTCCTGCACGCCGACGAGAGCTGGTGGCCGAGTTGATGGCTGCGCTGGTCAAGCCGGTCCGGGCGCGCAAGCCCAGGCCGGCTTCTCTCCCGCCGCTGACCGAGCGCGTGGACGATGCTGCAGGGGAGATGTTCCTTGAGTCGCTCGCTCTGGTTCGCAAACGGGTCAAGGAGATGCGGACCAAGCCCAGGCGGGTGGACGCACCTGCTTGGGTGTCTCATCCCTGCACGGCCGGAGACGAGGCCGTGCGGGAGGAGAGCGCCGAGACGCCGGGCACGCAGTGGTTTGGCTACCTGCTGACCCTGGTGGAGCTGAGCGACGACTTCCTGGCCACCCAGCCCCTTGAGGTGCCAAAGCACAGCTGGATGCTGTCCATCATCAGGGAAGGGCGGACGATGGCCATCACCAAGGGAGCGGCCCGGACCCACGAGGAGGCGCGCGCCCGGGTCGAGGCTTGCTGGCGCACTGAGATGGGCGCAGGAGCGGACGGATAGGGCACAACCCCTGTCCTCCGCACGTCGTGTCAGAACGTGCCTGGCGGTCCACCGAACGGGGACCGTCCCGCCCCGGTCGCCCATGGTGCTCCCTCATAGTCCGGCCGGCCCCACTCCGTGGCTGGCTCGCGCGGGCGGACGATCCCTGCGTTGCGGTCCACCACGGGCGGGCGCCACGTCGCGCGGGCGTCGCCATAGGCGGCCGTGGGATCGTAGGAGGGGTGCCTGATCGGTGGCGCGGCTGGTGCCGTGTAGTCGGACACCGACCGGAGATTGCCGCCACTGCCACAAGCGGCAAGGGTCAGAAGCAGTGCCGCAGCAGCTGGCGCGAAGGTGTTCCGCATGATGCCTCTCCAAGGTTGGAGCGCACCATGCGTGAGGGCGATGCGAACGGCGTCAGCCGCCTTGAAGCCGATCAAGGCATCTGCGCACGTCGTCGCAGAGGGCCTTGTGTTCGGCGACCCGCTGAGCTTCGGCAAACCGATCCTTCAAGCCTTCACCCCAGGCTATCAGGTCAGACACATGCTGCCGGAGGTTCGCGCCGTCCTGTCTCAAGCCTTCGCCCCAGGCTATCAGGTCAGACACATGCTGCCGAAGGCTCGCGCCGTCCTGTCTCAAGCCGGCATTCTCCACAATCAGCGCGTCGGCATATGCGGCGACCTGGTTGAGCTGCTCCCACAGGTGCTGCCGGTCCTCGTTGGCATCGTGCAGCGCGGCCTCGGCGCGGTGCTGCCGTGCAACGGCCACCCGCCTGGCCGTGTCATCCCGCGGCCGCCCTGCTGCGATGTAACCCCATGCGAAATCGCTGACATACAGCTCAGTCACTGCGCGCCCCTCCCTTGCCCGCGAGCTATGTCCGAACCTGGGTGACGACGGTTTGAGAAGGGCGGCGTATCGAGGCGGGTGGAAGCCTGCCTGAACTCCCGAAGGAGCCGATACGCCATGTCGAGCAGTAGCACCGTCGTTCCCCTCC
>JAABUT010002285.1_pt1 | contig 18912 bp, 16 predicted proteins | sample 5559281 | NCBI WGS metagenome assembly JAABUT01 (sample SAMN10711880, study PRJNA513359) | rock metagenome | isolation source: Antarctica rocks | place: Antarctica: Victoria Land, Ricker Hills nord | collected 2016-01-04
AAGTGATGAAAACAACGCGATTCTGACAGTCATAGATCGATTGTCTAAGAAACGACATTATATATCGTGTTGATCAGATGACGAAGAAATCTTCGCAGAACAAACAGTCAAGCTACTGTTGACATGAGTCTTTAGAATTCATGAACTATCAAGATCAATAGTGTTCGATCGTGATTCATAATTCATATCGATTGTCTGAAAGTCTCTATGTCTGAGACTCAACATCAAGGTGAAACTATTCACAGACTATCATTTGCAGACAGATGATCAAACAGAAAGAGCGAATCAGAATGTGAAATGATATCTACAAAGCTATTGCTCGTATATGCAAGATGATTGATTCGTCTGATTATCTATGACTGAATTCGTCGATAACAATGCTATTTCGTCGTCAATTGAACAGTCGACGTTCTTTCTGAATAAGAGCTTTCACCCTCATATGAGCTTCGATTCGAACTCAATCGAATATGAGATCACTCGAGCTAGAATCGAAGCAGACAAAGCAAAGAATATATTCGAACACATGAAACAATCACTAGCATTGATCAAGCAAGTCTTGACAAGAGTCAGAATCACAATGAAGAAACAGACTAATAAGCATCGAAAGAAAATGATCTACAAGATAGATGACATGATGTTTCTGAATTCTAGAAACATAATGATCTCACGATCGTCAAAGAAGCTAGACGATAAGATGCTAGAACTCTTCAAGATTCTGATCGAGATTGAACATGCTTATCGACTGAAACTATCATCGACTATGAAGATACATTCAAAGTTTGCATCAAATCTGCTGCGACTAGATTCAAAGAATTCTCTGAACGAACAACGAAATGAATCATCTGACTCTATAGTGATCGACGATGAAGATGAATGAAAGATGAAGAACATACTGAACTTCAGACACTATGAAAGAGATAAACGACTACAATATCGTGTCAATTGAAAAGAATACGACGTTGATCTACATTAATACAACGTCGATGAAAGTGAATTCGAAGAATGTTCGAAGATTGTAAATGACTTTCATGAATGATATTTGAACAAGTCAAGATAGAAATCGACTTAAGAAAGATCAATCGAACTGCAGCAATGAGAACATTGCTAGATGAAGAGAAAAAGTAATGTTGTGATCGTGCACTTCGAGTTAGTCTAACATAGATCGTGTCAGACTATCATAGACTAGTATAAAGCTGATGTTGACACGCTAGCGATCTAGCGTGTCTTCGTAAGTAAAACTCACGACGTGTTGCATCTTCTTTCTTCTTCGACTTTGAACTTCTAGTTAGAATACACTCATATGATTCGCTCTATGCAGACTCATAACAATAATATATTATGCAAGTCAGATTTGAAGATACGATAGTGCTGATAATTTTAATACAAAGCACAGTGAGATTGCACACAAGCATTTAATAAAGATCTTTTTCAATTGCATCAACAAATGAGAAATGTTTCAAAGACAGTTATTGCATCACAATACTTGACATCTGAATCTTCTTGTGATGAAAGATATTCTTCTTTACAAAGATACAAAACAAAGCAAGATCAACAAGCATGCATTGACTGCTATGATAACATGATTCAGTCATATCTTTAGTTTTCATAAAATTCAAGACGCACTCATTTGCAAACAATGCAATCAAATACAAGAAACAGAACTCAATTCAAAGTTATGATGTCATGCATTGATTTTAGTTGAAATTCTGAACATAAAGAAGCTTCTTGACATGTTGACAGTCTTCATGCGCAAGTGTTGCAACATAGTTGATAAGAAAGTCGTATCAGATAAAGAGTTAAATAAAAAGAAAAAAGACTTGATCTGAATAAGATCATACTATATGAGCGTTCATGAATTACTTCAATGCTGAAAACGAGACGAAAAAGACGTCGATGACTTAAAAATCTTGTCAGTAATAAAGTATACTGCTCATTGAATTGACAGAGAAAGAAGAGAGTTTGAAGACGTGACTATGTTCTGATTCAGAAGAGATTGAAAGAAGCGACTGAAGTCTCAACTTTGCTAAACAATCAACTATCTGATCAGCTACAACTTATTCTTTTCATTATAAATTTGTTGCGTCAAAACAACAAGAATAATGAGCTACGACACAATGATGCTCTCGTTGAACTACTCAAATCTTGTAATGAGAAAACTCAACATGCTGTGCATGAAATAATTGAGATAGAGCACTGATCTAAAGATAACGTTAAAAATTCTCGTTTGCTCGAAGCTAGTCGATTTTTTCATTCGCATACAATTCTGAAAAGTGTGCATGTTGTATCAGCAAATGATATTTTTAACGAGTCAAACAAAAACAAGTTCTTCTACATTAACAACTTCAATGACTGAGATTCATACAATTCAATATACGAGAAGAATTTCTTGCATAAAGAAACAAGAGTAGCAGAATATTACTTCAAATGTGAAAGCTGAAGATATTTGAAACTGACTCAATCTCATTGCAGACAAAAATCAAACAATGTATATGTATTATGTTTATGTTTCAGAGCATATACAGAATCATTGAAGTCAACGATGCTACACGACTAAGCAATTAAGAAATATAATCATCTCTTGACTTTGCTCAATCAAATTTCTCTTGATGAACAGAAGTTTCAGCTATGAATCAATGAGAACTAAAGTCAGAGTTTAATCTCATAAGAACTTTGTTCTTATGAAATATATGTAGCAAACAAAGCTTTGCTTGTTGCAAAAGTATCATCAGCTACAAATTTGATATCATGAAGTCAATCAGTCAAAGTCAACTGTATTAATGAATTGATCTGAAAGAAAATTGACTTGATGATTGCAAGCGATTGTATTACAAAAGAGTGTGAGTGACTCAGTAATAAACTCTAGATAATTGATATGTATTTCATAGATTTAGTTGAGAGCTTAAGCAGTAAGTAGATCATTGAAAGCTGACATCAGTTATCACATGAACAAGATGCAGCGAGTATGACATCAATCAAATTCTGAAGTTATGAATCGCTGATGCTAAAGTTTTTTGTGAAAAGCGTAGTCATTAGTCACAGACATGAAAATATTCAACAAACATCAAGTCTTCTCTTTAATATAATAAATGCATTGTCGAAAATATCATGTAAAGAATATATACACTACAAATGATTGATAAACAGAGTGAAAGAAGAACTCAGCATTGACGAGTCTGAATACATGCAATTGAAGACGTGAATACGAGATCAGATGAGATTTCTTCAGCTTATAAAACGAAAGCTAAATATAAATAAGTCAAAAAAGATCATCAGATCAACATTTGAAGTCATATATCACAAGTTTCATATTATATTCAACGATGTCACAAGATCAAGAAGTGATTCTATGTTAATGTTCATAATACAGCGATCAAATTACAATGTAAGAAGATGACTCAGAATCAGAGAGACATGATGAAACAATCTCAAGTACAATTCTTCATCATCTTCTCAACTAAAGACATACTCACATCTCTTAAGTTATGTCATCTACAATGAACAAAACTTCAAGAGATCTCAATCAGTATCAGTCAGATCAGTCAAAATTCTCATAATACAGATCAGTTGCAATCTCAATCATAGCACATGTTGCAAATCACAAGATTTTCTTAGACGTGAATCAGTGAAGAACTTGATTTGCATTGATGACATGAAATATGATAGATTTATAAAGCTGATTGAGAATGAGCTGAATTACGACTGTGTCACAGATATGATGATATACAATTGAGCTGAATTCGCGAGAATATATATCAGCAACGAGCGTGAATGAAAAACAGTATTGAAAGAAATGCATGCAGAAGAGTCTATTTGCTTTCTTTTTATAATTCAATTTACTGCAAACAACGATTGTAGATTTCAAACTTCTTGTGATACTCGATTCAAGCAGCTGATCATTGAAGAAATTATGTAGAATGCTCGTAAAAAACATGTTCATGCTCAAGATTCTCAGTATAAGATGATATAGTGAGATTGTGTCATAATTGAAAAATCTCAAGAATCAATGACAAAACTTATAGTTCATTCAACATCAACAAAGATTCAATAAACTTTTGTCAAGATTAAATGAACTATTCTTAGTACTTGAAATAAGGTAAATTCTCTTTTTATCATGAGAAAAAATCGTTCGTAATCTGACATTCTCTTTTATTCTTCTTTTCAATCGTTTGTTGCATAAATTTTCTTGACAATCATACATTGTTGAGTCACATCAAACGACTTTTGTCTTGAATGCAACATGAAAATATGTTGATCTTTATGATGATGAGTTTATCAAGATACTAAGTGACATTACAGAAAAGATGTCATCACACGAGCAACTTCAAGACATCATCATCATCAAAGCGTAGCACAGTTGAATACACAAAAACTCACAACGACAACGAGATTGCAACAGACTCAAGCGACAGCGATTCTGTGAAAGAAGTCTTCAACGAAGACAGATGTGTCACTCTTGAAGTAATAACTCGCTTAAGAATTCAAAAGAATAAATGACTAGTTTGAAAAAAGACAGAATCGAATGCTGTCAGAGCATTCAGTGAAAGTATCTTCATGAAGTCGTCACGACATTTCAAAAACTCAATGTATGCAACATTAAACAGCTTGATTCTTTTCAATTAATCAATAACAGACATACTAGAATTGATTTTGATGATGATGATATCAACGATGCAGACTGAAAATCAATAACATCATATTTATGAGAAAAGATGTCACGTTGAACTAAATGCAACTTCATCATTGATCATGAGTTGATTGTTGAAGTTTGCACTCATTATCTACTTGCGTGAATATTGAGCGATGATATTAATAGCAATAGCAGTTCATGATCAGACTTCAAAAAGAAATGACTTAATGAGAAAATGAAAGAAGCATGAAAGAATATTGCAAATCATCTAGACAAGAAGTCAGATCATAAATGTTCTGAAGTAAAAAACACTTCAATGATGAAAGAGACTTAAAAAATAATATGCTCAAATCTTTCGTTGTGAATAAGACTTATAATAAATAGATATACAACATCTTTGAGACGTGATGATTTAGTGTACTGAGTCAAGTATGAATCATAATCGAGAGTGAATACGATTGAAAGAAGCAATTCATAAGAAAAGAGTAAAAGAATTTGACAAAAAGTCTGCTAGATAATGATGACTTTGCATATGAAAAGATATGTATTAATCAAAGATTGCAACATCATCTAATGTGAAAAGACTTTTCAAGACAGATTCTGCGCAAGAATCATAGCAAATGTACTGACTCAGAAGATTTACTGCAAAGTCAGAGATGAAATAGTGTTACGAAGCGTGTCGACATTGAATAGAGTCTAGTCAATAGACTCTAGAGATTTCGATATGTGAACAAGAAACAACAATGTTTCAAATTGAAATATGCTGAAACATTTCATCTATTCGAGCTTTAGCAAATCGACTACTTCGCTTCTTTGTTCGCTCTACTATAGATACAGCTTGAAACTGTCTTCTTTCTTCTGTATTCTTAGTTTTCTAGTTAGAGCTACCTCTATTGATCAAACATTCTATTCAGCTACGCACTATCTCGCTGCAGTGTGATTAGATTCTAGACACGATTTCAACAAATAGCATATCAAGAATACTTGAAGATATTCTTTGATTCACTTTCTACTAATGTCGTTCTCATTGCAGTGATAATGATTACTCATTGTATATAAGAATATGAATCAAAAGAGCACAGATTAGACAAGTTTGAAAAATCAAACATGAAGAGTAAGTGAACATTTGCATATATCAATGACTAAAGTGATTGAAGCGAAGCTGAACTTGATAACACACAGCAACATGAATGCATGTCAATGCAACATGAAATCAACAAGCTTGCGAGCATCAACAATTAATATTGAAGATTCTGCTATGTTGTATCAAGCAACAGATTGATAATGATGATATCAAAGCAACTATGAACACTCAAGCTGTACTCAATGTATACATTGATTGTCTTGATGATCTTTCAGTATACGAGTTAGAAAACGACGTGCAACTCAATTCAAACGCAAGTCATAAGAAAACACTCTTAAGTTCAAAAAGCATTTTCGTCTTTTAATCTTTGAAACTAACATTGCTTGTCTTTGACGTAGTATTATTGAATGAAGCTGTAGATATTGCAACTCATAACTAAATCTTTAATCACTGATGCTGTGTAAAAGAGATTGATTGAATTGAACACAGAGAACGAATCATTGACTGATGATGCTCAAGTCAGCAAGAAGCAAATTCTTAGCAAAAGATCTCACTTTACATCACAAATTAAAGATCAATCACGTATTATATTGCAAAGCGATGAATATGAGCTCGTGATAACACAACAGAATGATGTTAAATCAACAATGATTAAAATCAGCTGAGAATGAAAGTTTGATGACTTGTGAAATGCTTTGAACATGAAGAAGAACAAACGTTTGTGATATAAAGCAGACAAGACAGACAAGATTCTAAGCGACGAGAAGAAATATGAAAGCTTCGTGCGTAAAATGAGAAAGAAAAGCATCATGAATGTAATTCGCGAAAAGAAAGAAATTAAAGAAGAATAGAACTCAAGCACAATAGTCATTATAATCAAATGATTTGAACAAAGCAAATATTTTGCTTCATACTGCGAAAGCACTTCTGTCACATGTGCTTACATGAGAAAACATGATACTGATAGTGATGTGAATGCACTGATCAAACACTTCGAACATCTTGCTCAAGAATGTGCAAGCGCTTATGTTGCAGATGCTGTCATGAAAGAACATAATGTTAGAAGTGATGCAAATGCACAATAAGAAAACAGTAACAATATTGAGAAGAATGATCAAGATGTCTATGATGACATTTATTACTAAAGAACAAAAGATACATTGAACACTTTGAGCAGTCTGTGTGACATTAGAACTATGTTTTCAATGTATGATAATCACGCAGTTGACAGCTTGATTGTTAATGATGATTCTAACGAAGAAAGATCATGCAGAGATAACAGTGAATTACAAGCTTCAATGATATTATTCGACATTGCAACTTTAATTGCTACAAATGTCAAGATTATATTTGTTGAATCAAATGATAAAGACGCATACTGCGCTCATAGAAGTTTTAAAGATGTTGACATTTTTATGAATATTGATGCTTTTATGAATATGTCTCAGCTAAAAGTGACGCAAATCTGAGACATGAAATTAAATGAATATTTGAAATATTGATCGTTAAAAGCGCTAAAATCTGTCACTGTCACTCTTTACAAATTGCAAATGTAAATAGCAAATGAAATCAACGATATTTTTTGCAATTCTTTTTGCAATCAAATATTAATAAATTCATAGAATTGCAAAAGAAAATACGATGAATCATGTAAGAGCGCGTCTTGATGTTGCAAGTCTCAATCAAGATTCTTCAGTACTAAGCGCTTGTTTCAATATGAATGCGAAGAATTCTCAATGAAAGAAGCTCTCTGACATCAATGATCTTCAGACGAAAGAATGATATCAGATGAATGACTTGCTTCTGAGAGAAAAGTTCAAGATGATGATGAATGAAGAGATGATGAATGACTTGAATGTCATCAGAGAAGCATTGACAATGAAGATTCTTCAACAGTTTCAGAATTTCTGAAAAGATGTAATGTGTCGTCTTATTGTGTAAGTTTTGACAGTTCTTTTTGTAATCTTGTTTACAACATGATTATTATTTCTTTTACTATTTGAATTTTGCTTTTGATTTTGCTCTTGATGTTGCAATTAATTTTGCAATTAATTTCACGACTTGTATATCAATATTTATACTAACATTGTGACATATAGAAAAGCAGAGAGTGATCAATATCATCAAGTCTTCTTCAGAAATTATCATATCTTTCAAGATTGCAAATTGACATCAAAGCGCTTTCGAGAATCATTCATCATGTCTGAGAAAACTCTATGACGTGTAATATGATCAAGAAGAAAGATAATTAAGAACAAGTCATGCAAGTGAATTGTACTATCAGATCAGACTGAGAATTGATCAACAAATTTTGACTACAACAAGTATGAATGAACATCAAATATTTCACACAAATTGACATGTGAAATTTGAAAAGTAATATTCAAAATTAAGAAGTCAAGTAATCTTTTTGATTCTTTTAATGCTTATATCTTAGAAATCAAGCGTTTCTAAATCAACGATCTAGCTAGTTTCGCAGTCACAAACTGATAAATAGAATCATTTATTGCATGCAGCATCACATCATACTCTCATGTAATAATTAAATAGCAGAAGTGAACAGAAGAATTAAACATTCTTTTCACATAATTTTTTGCAACGATTATTTCGTACTTTAGTTCATCTCTGTATAATTATTTTCTTGTATTTGTAATAAGCTTCTTAATCAATCATGATGTTTGAAATCTATTAAAATGTGCTAGTTTTTAAAATAATTAACAGTTAATTTAAAAGATAAGAATCAATCAGTCACAAGTCAACAGTGATGCATGATTTGCATTGATCTTCAAACTCTAAGCTTAATGATGCTTGAAAGATCAAACTTGTTTTTGATTCTTTTTGCAACTCTCTTAGTAATTCTTTTTGCAACTCTTTTTGCAGTCTCTTTTTCATTTAACTTACTTATCATGTCATCTTCTTGAAACAAAACATTGAGATTGCAAGCAAGTATGAACAGTTTATTCAGTTTTATAAATATATCTTCAGAGAATCTTGACAACAGCGAGCATGATAATGCTCAATCTTCTTTTTCTAACGTTGCTTCTGTCGTGCTCGTTGAACTGCAGTCGTTACATGATGAACAATATGTGCTATATGATCATGAGCAAGAATATCAACATATATTTCTGAATTGATGAAAGCAAACTCAATATGCAATGCAAGTAGAATGAAAAGTATCAGACTATCATCATTCAAAGTGAATCTCACAGACATGAACAGATGAGATATGAAATAACTTTTATCAGACAGCTTTAGTTGAAAGCGAAAGACTTAAACTCATTTGTCGTTTGTGTTCACATGTCTATGAGCATTCTAACAATAGAAGCATTGATAACAGCATCATGAAACATCATTTGAATAGCAAAGATTGTGATAGATGCACAAACTTAGCAACTAAGATCACGAAAGTTCAAGACATTCATAACTTTGTTAGAGTTAAAGCTTTGATAAGTTACTTCTTAACTGCAGATTGCAAAATAGATTGCAAAACAGATTGCAAAAGAGATTGCAAAAGATTAACAAATCACAGCATCATGTTTTTCATCAAGAATATACTTCAGAAGTCTTTGCACTACAACTTCAAAAGACTTTCGTTACTTTGAACATTTCTCATGTCATTGTTAACAATGTTCAATTTCAATGAGCATTTGAAATGATACAATCAAGCATTACTCTGTTGCACAGAATCTGTTAGAGATCAGCATAGAGCGAGTCAATATGAATGTCATTTAACTAGAAGATAAATGCTAAGAAAGAAAGATAGCTACAGAAAAGAAGCTGACTACATATGTGTGTTTCTCAGTCGACGCTAGACTCAATAGAAACTAGTCAAGATGACAAAGCGAGAATAGATCTGACAAGACTAGAAGACTGAGTCTGACAAGACTAGAATCGTGACATTACTCTCTCTCTTCGACGATTCATGTTCGCATGAATGTATTTTCTGTTCGACTCGATTGATTGCTCAATCATGATTGATTGAGATTAGCGCGATTTGTTTGAGTATTGAATATGAAAATCATCAACGATCTTCTGAGCATTCATAAATTCGTCATCATCAGCGTTGTATCAATTGAGATCATTGTCATAGTCATTTCATTTGACTTTATACTGAAGTCGTCTTCGATATCGACGAAAATTCAATATATCATCGATTTTTCACTCGTCTTCGTCGTTTATCACTATTGAATCTGAGAGTTCGTTCTTTTGATCAGGCAAGAAATCGTCGACGACAGAGCGAAGCAGATCAGAATGAAATACATCATGAACATGCATAGACTCTGATAATTTCAGCTTATATGACGAGTCGACGAGATCTAGATTGATGAAAGAATCGAGCATTTTGTCATCTAGCTTCTTGAAAGATCTCGCTGTAACAATGTTTCTTTCATTCAGAAACATCTTTGATTCGACCTCATAATCAACTTCTTTTCTATGCTTATTGACTTGTTTCATCATTTGTTCTCGTGTTTTGACTAGCGACTCGCAAGCAAACTTCAGTGTTTTGTTCATATGTTCAGATATATTCTCGACTTTAGTCGTCTGCAAGCGTTCACAAGAACTTTCATATTCGATGACATCGAGTTCAAAGCTCATACGAGAATGAAAGTCTTTGTTTAGAAAGAAAGAGATCGAGAAGATGACTGAGAACAGAGCATTATTGTCGATGAACTCGATCATGAGTAGTAGTTTAGCTCAGTCATTCTGCATGTATGAACAGAAGAATCAAAGATATCTTTTGACGTTCTGATTGACTCGTTCACTTTGATCGTCGATCTGAGAGTGATAGACTGTGAAGAGTCGAAGATTAATGTCTAGTCTTTTGCAAAGCGACTTTCATAGAATGAAGGTAAATTGAGAGTCTCGATTCGAAACAATGAAATCGAGTAAATCGTGTATTCGATATATTCACTGAAGCATTAGCTCAGCTGTTTTTTCTGCTGTGATCTTCTCGTCATCAGTGAAGCAAGAAATATAATGTCGTTTCTTTGTCAGTTTACATATCACTGTTAGTATGACGTTTTTGCCTTTCAAAAGAGGTAAGTCGATGACGAAATTCATGACTATGTTCTTTCATTACTGTTCGAGTATGAGTAGAGAATGTAGTAGTTCATTGAATTTATTTCGAGAAGTCTTTGATCGCTGACAAATGTAGCAATTTCGAATATATCGATCTATTGTCTTTCGCATTGAAGATCAATAGTAGTATCTTCTTATGATCTTCATCGTTCTGAGAATTTCGAAATGATCAATAGAAGATTGATCGTGAACTTCTTGAATTAGCTTCATTTGAAGATGCTCATCGAAAAAAACTCATAGAAGATCATCTCGATATAGTATTTCGTTCTGAACTCGACAATCTCTTAATTTGATATCTTCATATTGTGTCTCGTCTCTTGCTATTGCTTCGCGAAGTAGCGTACAATTCTCGTCAATTTCATTAGTCTTAAGAATCTGTTTATAGATTGATTCACTGATGTTTTTCTCTAGATCAGCAATTTTCATTCAATTTGAAGTCAGAATAGTGATTCATTGATAGCGAACGCGCTCATCTTCTGAACTTCTAGAAACTGAATCGACTTGACGAGTCAATGCATCGACTTTGATGTTTTGTTTGCCTGAGCGATACATGATTTTGAAGTTGAAGTCGACGAGCTTTTGTACTCAGCGTATTTGATGTCTACTTAGCTCTTTATCTTTCATTAATGACGTTAAAGCTTGATGATCGATGAACATCTTTATGAGTAGCTCAGTCAATTTCAGCTCAGGTCGTCAATGCTTGAAGACACGAATGATTGCTAGTAGTTTCTTGTCATAGATCTCGTAATTGCACTCAGCGAGACTCAGATTCTTGCTGTAGTAGATCATTGAATGCAATGTTTCTTCATCGTCATATTGAGAAAGTATGTCATCGTTGACGTAGTCGAATGAGTCTGTTTTCAGAATAGTCTCTCTATTCTGATCAAAATGACGAAGAATAGAGACTTCAGTCATTCGTTTCTTCATATGATCAAAGATCATTTGACAAGCTTGATCTCATTCAAATATCACCTCTTTTTGAATTAGTTGAATCAGAGAATGAACAATCTTCGAAAAGTTCTTTATAAAACGTCGATAGAAATTGCAGAAGTCGACGAAGAACTGCATCTGAGTGAGATTTGTAGAAGTAGATCATTCGACTACTGCTTGTACTTTTCTGAGATTCATCTTTAGTTCTTCGATGAATAGCAATAGTTTCAGAAAGAAGATCTTCTGAACATGAAACTCGCACTTGTTTATATTCATCTGAAGATCAGTCTCTTGTAGTCTATGTAGAACTAATCATACGTGTTGCTTATGTTTCTTCAGTGTTTTGCTGTAGATGATAATGTCATCTAGATAGATCTGACAAAACTGATGAAGATAGTCAAATAGCACGTCGTTCATATAGTGTTGATAGAAAGTCGAGTCGTTGATTAATTCAAAAGGCATCATGTGATATTTGTAGAAATCAAAAAAAGTGATAAAGATAGTCAAATCTTCGCTATCTGAATGCATTCGCAGTTTATTGAACGCGACAATGATGTTCAATCGAGTCAGATATTTGCTTTCTTGTATACGAGCGAGAGTCTCGTCTATTAATGACAAAGAGTAGCGATTTCATTTGATCAAAGCATTGAGCTTTCTGTAATCGACGCAGAAACGCAAGCTATCGTCTTTCTTTTCGACAAATAGTATGAGCGAAGCGTATGAAGCTGAGCTAGACGATATGAAGTCTTTATTCAGATGCTTGATCAGATAGTTCTTCATCTTTTGAAGCTTGTAATCAGACATATAATAGAGACAACTTCGAGAAGATGTTTTCTTGTTGATCAACTCAATTTTATGATCATAGAAATGATGAGAGAATAGTTGATCAGTCATCGCTCGATCAAACACGTCTAGATAGTCATGATATTTCGAAGAAAGCTTAGCTTTGACTTCTTTCAAGATCTCTTCATGTGAAAGCTCTTGTATATTTACATCTTCGAGTTTATTTCTAGCTGTTTTTAGAAGTCGATCGATTTTCGTGATGATGATCGCGAAAGTAGTCACATTCGACCGTTTGACTAGTGATCTATATGCTGCAGTCTCTATCATTGCTATGTTCATTGAATCGAAAGACGAGAACTTGACTGAAGTAGATGATTTCACGATTTGACTGAATGAAGATGACTTCTCGCTGAGTTGAGTGACAACAGAAAGAGTAGATCTCTTTAGTATTTGAGTAGAGATCGAACTCTTCTGTTCTATCGCGATTTTCTTGCTCGAAAGAACAGTCGAATGAGCTTTGATAGAAGCTTTGATATGAGCTTCGAAACTAGAAAATTGAAGACGATCATTTCTCATATCAATCGTTATCTCGATCTTATTCATTCATGTTTTTTCGAGAATCATCTGATGCTGACTCAATCGAGTAATCAGCATAAAGACGAAACGTTTCATATGATCTTGAACAGTTAGATTCAAATAAATTGCATGAGTAATGAGCTTTTTTGCATAATGATCATCGAATTCTCTTATTGATTTGAGCTTGATTAAAGATAAAGATTTGATTTGCAAATGATCACAAACATTCTGCGCGATTAATTCATCAATGAACGAATAGTCAGCTGCTTCAGTGTCAATCAATGACTTTAATGAGTAACTAATTTCATTGCTAGATAGTACACATTCAGTAGTCAAAGATTTCGAAGCAAAGAGATCATTTAAGCTGCTTGTTGTTGAAGAAATTAACACATCTTTCATCGCGTCTTTGATGAAAGTCACTAGTTTTTTGTCTCATTCTTCGATTTCTCTGTAAATAATTTCTTCTCTTCTTTCGGCATGATGATCTCATTGAGACGAGAAATGAATGCACGAGATGTCGAAGTACTAGTCTTCAGCTGAGAGCAGTTCTTTGAAAGATGATTCGATACTTTGCAGTTGAAGCAGATGATTGACATTCTTGATCATTCAGATTCGAGAATGAAAAAAGTAGCAAGTCAAACATAGCTAGCAGTCGAGACTGATGTCGACGAAGAAACAAAACGTTTTTTCGAAGCTGCTATCGATTTGACTGTTCGTTGCTCGTCATGTAGCTGATAATTGACTTGTTGTTTGTTATTTACATCTTGAAGAAAGATCTTGAGCTTGTCAAGCGAGCTAAACTCTATGAGGCAAACTGACAACACGTTCTGAAGACGATTGTTGATTTTATTCTGAATGTCGTTCATCAGAGTAATATCGTCGTAGTTCAGAAAGCTGAATATTCTAGTGAATTCTGAATAGAAGAAGCTGAAGAACTTGTTGAGCTGCTTCAGAGCAACGTATTCGTGACGACACTTTCGAATCAGATTCTGATCTTCGTAAATTTCTTTCAGATGTTTCAGTAGCTCTGATAGTGATTGATAGAGTGAGAAAGCATCAACACGACGCTTTGCATAGATTTGCTGATCAGCATCGTCTTCTAGTCTGAAAATCACATAGACAATACGAATCTTTTCAGTAGAGTAATGATTCGCGTTGACATCGAGCTTGTCAGCTATTTTGATGTTTCATGTCTCTCAGATAGAATCATCTGTTTCGATGAAAATGAGTGAATTCGAAAGCTTGATGAACTTGTGATGATTGTTTTCGTTTTCAGATAGAGTAGAAGACTCTCGTTGAAAGTGAGCTTCAAAAGTCGAGCTTCGTTCAACTTTCTGATTGACTCGTTGCTCAGCTGACTGAGTATCTTGACGAGATATAGATCAATCGACTTGACGTTGTTTCGCTCTGAAGTTTAATCGCTCGCCTTGTAGCTGATTGATCTTTTTCTCTAGCTCATCGTTCTTATCAAAAGCGACTTCTAGTTGTTTCGCTCTCTTTTTGTGATCTTCTTGTATGAGAAGTCAATGTTCATTGAGTTGTAGAGTCAGATCTCGCTGACTTCGAAGCTCATTCAGCATATTGATGACTTCGTTGAGTTGATTGCTGACTCAATGAAGCAGTTGTTTCTCGATGTTTATGTTTCATGCGATGACAGCTTTCTCAGCTTCGACTGAAGCATTGATGAGTAGAAGTGAAACTTTTCTACTGACAGTGCTTCTAAGCAGACGAGTTGTTCGAGACTTGACTGACTCGACGTCGCGTGTCATGATGAGAGAGAGTAGAAGTTGTTGAAATAAGAGTAGATGAAAGATTAATGTTTTGAATTGATGTTTTTTGATGAGTGAAAATTCAAAGAATCTCTTGTGAATTTCAAATAATAATTGAATGCTTTATTCAAAGAATTTCTTGCGAATAGAATGATGAAAATGAGTGTAGAATTGAAGAATTTCTTGCGGTTTAAAATGATGATGATGCAAATTTGAAGAATCTCTTGCAAATTTTCCTTACTGAATAGATTGTTTCGTATCATCTATTCATCGATAGCAGAGTAGTTGATGAGCATTTATCTAATGTTAGAAATCAGCATAGAGCGAGTCAATATGAGTGTTATTTAACTAGAAGATAAATGCTAAGAAAGAAAGATAGCTACAGAAAAGAAGCTGACTACATATGTGTGTTTCTCAGCCGACGCTAGACTCAATAGAGACTAGTCAAGATGACGAAGCGAGAATAGATCTGACAAGGCTAGAAGACTGAGTCTGACAAGGCTAGAATCGTGACAGAATCAAACTTATGATCTTTCTCAAGAATCGAGTGACTGTTGTTTGAGTTAACTTACTCAAGAATTTATCAATGAATTTTAAAATCTTCATTAGTCTAGATGAATGAAGTAATTCTAATAGATTATCTTTTCTAGTCATCATGAAATTTTACTACATTAAGTTCTGAGAGTATCAAAAAGTCTTGTTGAACTTTGAATAAATCAAAGACAAGCATATCAAGAGCAATCTAAGCAGTATTACTGAACGAATATTGCAAGAACTTGATATTCAAGATCGAGTTATGACTGTAATCACAGACAACATCAGCAATAACGACGTCATGATGACTGCATTAGACGAGACTTTGCAAACATTCTCAGCTACTTCACATTTATCATGTTTAGCACATGTAATTCAGTTAGCTGTTAAACAGTTACTCAAATCGCTGACGTTAAGTCTCAAGAATGAGAATAAGAAAGAGTATTAAATACTCAAGATTAGTCTTCAAAGCATGTTTATACAAGAGAGTCTATCTCGAACATTGTTCAAGATAATTAATAATTTTTATTTATTATGTTAGTTTGCTCTGCTATTATTTTCGCAATCGATTTTGCAATCGATTTTGCAATCGTGATTGAAAATACAAAGTACACTCTTATTCATGACATTATAGTAATGTTTAATTGAATTTGAAAGCTTTCTGTTTATATGAACGAAAGTTCTCAGAGAATAGAGAACTTTCACAAGTCTCAACGCAATTTCGAACTTTGTCTCAAGATGATACAAGATGTTAAAACTCACTGAAATTTCATCTGTCTCATGCTTTTGAGAGCACTTCGTCTTCAAGTCTTCATCAAGAGTTATATTTCTACTCACGAAAATGAAAATACTACTCTTCAAAAGCTATCTCTCAATAATGAAGAATGAACACATGTTTGATATTTTGTAGAACTACTCAAATCATTCGCGATATTCACTGATTTACTTGAACGTAATCGCGAACTCAGCATCAATGCAATTTACATCGTTTATGATGTTTTGTTCTTTCATATCGAAGATCACATGACAGCTCTAAAGAGAAAGCAGCATTCTTGAAAGCATTTGCTTTTGAAAGTCTTAACGCAAGCTTGAATCAAATTATTCGAATATTACGTAAATGTCAGTCATGATCGAAAGCTAATGTACAATCTCAAAAATATTATAGATTCTCATCAGAAACTAAATCTATACGAGCGATCTACATGACAAGACAGCAACTATAAACAAAGATACAAACGAAAGTTTATAAATTATTATGCTAGACACTACACTTTCGACTCAACTACATTGCAAGATCAACTTCAAGAAAGAGTCTTGCAACAATCATCTTTCATTGCAGATATAGTCGTTAAACGAAATTTCAGACATCACAATTTGTCATCACTTGTTTCAACAAACGAAGCGAAACGATATTTGAATCAGAGTTAGTTTTTCTTCTCTTTATTTCGTTCGTTGCACAATTAATATTGTTTCATAATTTCTTTGCAATCAATTTTGCAATCAATTTTGCAATCGATTTTGCAATCACATAGTTTGAAATATCAAATTCTAATAAGCTTTAAACATTGTTCAAGATATCAATTTCATTAAGTTCTGAAGAAATCAAATCTTTCAACTAGCAGATGACGTCGTTGAAGTCACTTAAGTCAGATGTAATTTCAACTGTGACAATTTTTATCTGACTGTCAATAAACTTCTAAAGAAACTAGCTCAATCATTTCATGATTCTGATAAGAAAGATAACTATCGTAGAGAATATATTAATCTGATTCAAGAATCAAAGAAATTTAGCGATTTCTTTAATCAGTTTCAACGACTATACATTTATTTAAAGTATCAGAAGAACGTACTAGTCATCAATCTAAAGAATAAAATAAACTCTCGTCTTTGAATCTTTTGAACAGCTCAGATGAAGTCACTCATCAAGCTATCAGATATTCGAAACTATCTGATTTGCTTGAACAATGAACATAGAGCAGTTCAAGAGATCAAGAACAAACTACTCAAATGCAATGATTCAAAGATCATCATTTTTAAAGCAACTATTGCTGTTCAGTCTTCTGCTTTGAAGTCTGACTGATCAAAGTCGCGCAGCGCAGTTTTGACTAGCGTCAAGAATACAGATGTTTTAGTTGAAATTTGTTTTGTATGTCACAAATCAGATCATAGTTTCAGAGAATGCTTGAATCAAGTTATTAAAATCAATGCAGTTGATGAGAACTATGATTGTTTTGAACTTGATACTGAATCAGAGTTCAAGTCAAAAAACTTGTCATCTCTTCAACAATCACTGAAGTGAAGATTATATCTTTGTGCAATCTAGATGAAATTCTATCGAAAGAGAATTACTTTGATAAGTTGTTTCTAGTCGATGCTCTTCTCATTTCGCAGAATGAATCATTCAGTCTTCGCTCTTTGATAGACAGTGATTCAGTCATCTATATGATCATACATATCAATTTAGTCAATAAAGTATGTAAAGAACTGAGAATTCAATCTATATTACTGACAAAAGAGAAGTTAATAAAAGAATATGATGAGAAGATATTTAAAAAGACTATCACTCATAAAATTCTATCAAATCTCATCATTGAAAGTCATAAGAAATTGACTGTTTCTATGTTGATAGCTGACATTGATCATCACGAAGTCATATTAGAAAAATCATGAATGAACAAAAATGAAATATTACTGAATATGCAAATCGACGTCATCATTTTTTCAAATCAATTAAATACTTTCATTTCGATTTTTTTGATCTCTCTCAGTTCAAAGCACTCAAGTTGATCGCGATCAACTTCGTCTACTTTTATCTCTCAGTCAAAGATTTCTAGAATGCTTAAATGATCTGTTTCAACTATGATTCAGAAAGAGTCATTCTCAATTTGAAGCATAAATGTTGCTTCATTCAAAACATTGTTGAATCATTCAAAGAAGAACAAGATCAAAGTCTTTGCTCTATTCATGATGAACATCAATAAAGAAATCGCGTACAATACTCAGTGCGATTTAAACACTTTAAACGTCTCTTCAATCAATGAATTAACTCAGAATTTGAAAGATATTAAAGCGAAGCTGTCATTGAAATATCATGAGTTTCTAGATGTTTTTGATCGAGCTCAATTGAATAAACTACCTTCTCATCGCTTCTATGATCATAAAATCGAGCTCATCAATGATTCAACATCTTTTCACTGTCGAGTCTATCAAATGTTTTCTGTTAAACTTCTGAAAGTAAAGAAGTATCTGAATGAGAATCTGTCAAAGAGATTCATCACTCTCAGTCAGATTCTCTATTTCTTTCCTGTTTTATTTGCATTTAAAGCAAATGAAGATCTTTGATTCTGCGTGAACTATCAAAAGTTAAATGTCATTTTCAAAAGAAATAGATATTCTCTATCGTTGATAGATGAGATCATTGATAAAATAGTGAGTTGCAAGCATCTGACTAGATTGAACATCATATCAACATTTAATAAACTTTGAATGTACTTTGATAATGAAAATTACATCATTTTTATCACTGTTTT
>JAABUT010002287.1_pt1 | contig 18898 bp, 20 predicted proteins | sample 5559281 | NCBI WGS metagenome assembly JAABUT01 (sample SAMN10711880, study PRJNA513359) | rock metagenome | isolation source: Antarctica rocks | place: Antarctica: Victoria Land, Ricker Hills nord | collected 2016-01-04
TGCACGGCCGGCTGCGGGACGACGCGCGCACCCGGGCCGAGTTCCTCTCGCTCGCCGGCCGCCCCGCCGGACGGCCCTGAGGCTGAGGCCGGCTCAGGCCACCGGCTCGGGCTGCGCCTGGTCCAGGCCGAGCGCGGTGCGGAGCTGCTCGAGCTGCTGCAACGCACCGTCACGACGCGCGACCAGCTCCCGGACCTGCTCGCGCAGGCCGGCCAGCTCGGCCCGGGCCGCGTCCAGCGCGCGTTCCCGCGCCTGCTCGGCGTTCCGGAGGGCGCCGGTCTTGATCTCCTCGGCCGCCTTGTGTGCCTCCCGCAGGATCCCGGCGACCTGCTCGCCGAACGCGGCCAACCGGTCGGCACCAGAGGCCCGGGCAACCGCCTCCGCCTGGGCCGGGTCCAGTGGCAGGGTCGGCTCGTCGAGCCGGGCGCCCACCCGGGCCAGCTCGCCCTCGGCGACGGCGGCCCTGGCCCGGGCCTGCTCGAACTGCGCCAGCAGGCTGCTGACGTAGTCGTCCACCTGCCGGCGGTCGTAGCCGCGCACACCTACGCCGAAGCTCGGCGGCTGCTCAGTCATGTCGTCCTCCCGGTTGGGCGCTGTCCTACCCCCCGAAGTGACGAACTCGACCTCCTGTGACCAACGCTTCTCCGGACCCAACGCGCCTACTGGACACAAGTGTTGCTGAGAGCAACGGTGCGGACGCACACTGGGCACCGCACCCCCACCCGTCGAAGGAGCAGGCGACGAGCGATGACGAGGAGGGGTGAAGCCGTGGACACTGAGCAGGACGACGTCGAGCAGCTCGTGGAGCTCAGCCGGCTGCTGGTGACCGTCGCCTACCGCTCCCTCGGCGTCGCGGACAGCCAGGTGTCCCTGCCGCAGTTCCGCGCCCTGGTGACGATCGCCCGAATCGGTCCCTGCAACGCCGGCAGCCTCGCGACCCAGCTGGGGCTGCACAACTCCTCGGTGACCCGGCTGTGCGACAAGCTGGTCGCCGCCGGCCTGCTCACCCGCGAGGTCAAGGAGGGCAACCGCCGGGAGGTGGAGCTCGCCCTGACCGCCGCCGGCGGGCAGGTCGTCGACTCCGTGCTGTCGCGCCGGGCGGCCGAGGTGAGCCGCATGCTGGAGCGGCTGTCACCGGCCGTGCGCGCACGGCTCGGTCGCGTGCTGCCCAGCCTGCTGGGGGCAGCGGCCGAGGTCGTCAGCGCTCCGCACAGCGCCTGGGCCATCTGAGTGCGGGCCCAAGACGTCCGCAGATCGTCAGAACCCGCAAGTGTTGCAGGACGCAGCGATGGGCAAGGGTGAGCCAAGCCCGACCCCTGCGTCCCCCGAGGTGCCCGTGAAGCCGATCGCCGCCGAGTCCCTCGTGACCCGCCTCATCGAGTGGGGCGTCGACACCGTCTACGGCCTGCCCGGCGACGGCATCAACGGGCTGTTCGAGGCGCTTCGGCGCCACCAGGACGAGCTGCGCTTCGTCCTGGTGCACCACGAGGAGGCAGCCGCCTTCATGGCCTGCGCCCACGCCAAGACGACCGGCCGGCTCGGGGTGTGCATCGCCACGTCCGGTCCCGGCGGCGTACACCTGCTCAACGGCCTGTACGACGCCAAGCTCGACCACCAGCCGGTGCTGGCGATCACCGGCATGCAGGAGACCAGCCTGCTGGGCACCGGCTACCAGCAGGAGGTCCACCTCGAGAAGCTGTTCGAGGACGTCGCCGGCTACGACGTGATGATCACCAACCCGCAGCACGTGACGTCGCTGGTGGATCTGGCCGTACGGCATGCGCTGGCCCGCCGGACGGTCAGCCACATCACGTTCCCGAACGACATCCAGGTCGCGCCCGCCGACCAGGACCCCTACCAGCACGTCACGCCGGCAGGTACGCCGGCGACCGCGCCCGTCTACTTTCCCGCGCCGGGCCGTCCGCGGGAGCAGGACCTGCGCCGGCTGGCCGACGTGCTGGACGCCGGGAGCAAGATCGCCGTGCTGGCCGGGGCCGGTGCGCTGCATGCCCGCGAGGAGCTGCTCGCCCTGGCGGAGCTGCTGGGGGCGCCGATCGTCAAGACCCTCTCCGGCAAGGCCTGCGTGCCGGACGACTCGCCCTTCACGACCGGCGGGATCGGCCTGCTCGGCACCCGCCCGTCGGAGGCGCTGATGGCCGAGGTCGACACGCTGTTCATGGTCGGGACGAACTTCCCCTACACCAAGCACCTGCCCCAGCCGGACGCCGTCCGCACCGTCCAGCTCGAGGCCGACCCGGTGCGAGCCGGCAACCGGATGCCCACCGAGGCGCCGGTCGTCGGCGACGCCAAGGAGGGCCTGCAGGCGCTGCTGCCGATGCTGCGTCGCCACGAGGACCGCTCGTTCCTCACCGGCGCGCAGGAGGACATGGCGCGCTGGCGGGAGGAGATGGCGTCCCTGGAGAACGCCGAACGCGACCCGATCGCGCCGCAGTACCTGATGGCCACGATCGACCGGCACGCGACCGACGACGCGATACTCACCTGCGACTCCGGCACAATCGCGACCTGGGCGGCCCGGCACTGGACGATCCGCGGCAGCCGCGAGTTCTATCTCTCCGGCAACCTGGCCACGATGGCCCCCGGTCTGCCCTACGCCATCGCCGCGCAGCACACCCACCCCGGGCGACAGGTGATCGCCTTCGTGGGCGACGGGGGCTTCGCCATGCTCATGGCCGAGTTCCTCACCGCAGTCCGGCACGAGCTGCCGGTGAAGATCTTCATCAACAACAACGCGGAGTACGGGCAGATCCTGTGGGAGCAGGTCGCGCTCGGCTACCCCGAGTTCGGCGTACGCCACCGCAGCCCCGCCGACTTCGCGCCCTGGGCCCGCTCCTGCGGTGCGTACGGCGTGAAGGTCACCGACCCGGCCGAGCTCGACGAGGCGGTCCGCGGCGCCCTGGCGGCCCCCGGCCCGGCGCTGGTCGACTGCGACGTCAACCCCGACGAGCCACCGCTGCCCGGCAAGATCGAGTACTCCCAGGCCAAGGGCTTCACGGAGGCGTTCCTGCACGGGCAGCCGCACAAGGCCGGCATCGTGCGGACCCTGGCCGAGGACACCTTCGAGCGGCTGAAGTCGTGAGGCGACGGCGCCGCAGCGCGCTGGCGCGCCTCGAGGCGGACGCGACCGGCTACCTCGACGACCTGCGCACCGGCCGGTTCGAGCGGTCGCTCTCGGCGCTGACCGGAGTCGGCGCGGCGTTCACCTGCCTGGAGATCTGGCTCGCCCACGACCGGGCCAGCTTCGGCAACAAGATGATGTGGTGGCCGGTGGCGCTGACCCCGTTCGCCGCGGCTGCCGGTGTCGGCGGCTTCTTCAGCCGCCGCGTCGCCAAGACAGCGCTACCGCTCACCTCGGCGCTGGTCGTCGCGAACGGCCTGCAGGGCACCTATCTGCATGCGCGCGGCGTCGCACAGCGGCCCGGCGGTTGGTCCACCGACATCAGCGTGACCCGGTACAACCTGGAGATGGGGCCGCCCCTGTTCGCCCCGCTGCTCGCCACCGTCGTCGGCGGCATGGGTCTGCTGGCCGCCGTACTGCGCCGCGAGGGCTCGTGACCACCCCCGGTGGCGAGGGTCGCTTCGACGGCTACGACGTGCTGCGGCAGGCCAACAGCTGGGACGAGGTCACCGCCGGGGTGGTGCTGCGCCGGCTGGGACCGCCGGCACCGCTGCGGTTCTTCACCGAGCAGGAGGGAGCCGTGGCCCGGCCGCTCCTGGACCGCCTGCTCGGGCAGGACGCCGAACCCCGCATCGACGTGCTCACCGACATCGACAGCCGGCTGGCGCTCGAGGTCACCGACGGCTGGCACTACGCCGACATGCCGCACGACGGGGCGGCCTGGCGGCAGACGCTGGCGGCGCTCGACCAGGACGCCCAGGACCGGTTCGGCACCGGATTCGCCACGGCCGGCGAACCGCGGCAGCAGGCGCTGGTCCAGTCGGTGCAGGACGGCATCGGCCAGACCTGGCACGGGCTGCCCGCCCGGCACGTGTGGAGCCTGTGGACGCGGTACGCCTGCGCGGCCTTCTACGCCCACCCGTGGGCCTGGAACGAGATCGGCTTCGGCGGCCCGGCGTACCCGCGGGGCTACAGCAACATCGGCTTCGACCGGCGGGAGTCCTGGGAGAAGCCCGAGCGCGACGCGCAGGACCCGGTCGCTTGGGCGCAACGGACCGAGGCCGCCCGCCGGCGTCACCTGGAGCAGCTCGGCGGCGCTGGGTGAGCGTGCGCGATCGCAACGAGAGCGCCTGGCTGCTGCCCAACGACGGCACCCGCACGCCGCACGCGCTGCGGGCCGACATGCGGCGGTTCGACGACACCGACGAGGTCGACCTGGTCATCGTCGGCTGCGGTGCCGGCGGCGGCGTGCTGCTGCAGCGGCTGGCCCGCGCCGGCTGGCGGGTCGTCGCGCTCGACGCGGGGCCGTTCTGGGACCCGGACGCCGACTGGGTCTCCGACGAGATAGGCAGCCACGGCCTCTACTGGACCGAGCCCCGGGTCATCGACGGCGACGACCCGGTGCCGCTGGGCTCCAACAACTCCGGCCGCGGCGTCGGCGGGGGCACCGTGCACTACGCCGGCTACACCCCCCGCTTTCACCCCAGCGACTTCGCCACCCGGAGCCGCGACGGGGTCGGTGCCGACTGGCCCCTGTCCTACCGCGACCTCAAGGGCTACTACCAGCAGCTCGAGGGCGAGCTGCCGGTCGCCGGGCAGGACTGGCCCTGGGGCGACCCGCACCGCTACCCGCAGTCGCCGCACCCGGTCGGTGGTGGCGGCCTGGCCTTCCTGCGTGGCTGCGACGCGCTCGGCATCGAGGCGAAGGTGGGGCCGGTCGCCATCGTCAACGGCCGCTTCGGCAACCGCCCGCACTGCATCTACCGGGGATTCTGCCTGCAGGGCTGCAAGGTCAACGCCAAGGCCTCGACCCTCATCACCCATGTGCCGGACGCGCTGGCGCACGGCGCCGAGGTGCGCCCGGACGCCATGGTCACCAGGGTCGAGGTCGACGGGCGCACCGGCCTGGCCACCGGCGTCCACTACGTGAAGGACGGCGTACCCCGCTTCCAGCGCGCGCGACAGGTCGCGGTCGCCGGCTACTCCATCGAGACTCCGCGGCTGCTGCTCAACAGCGCCAGCCCGCGCTTCCCGGACGGTCTGTGCAACGACTTCGACCTCGTCGGCCGCTACCTGATGGTGCAGGGGGCGCCGCAGACCGCCGGGCGCTTCCGCGAGGAGGTCCGCGCCTACAAGGCGCCGCCGCCGGAGGTGTCGTCGGAGGCGTTCTACGAGACCGATCCGAGCAAGCCCTACAGGCGGGGCTTCAGCATCCAGTGCGTCAGCCCGCTGCCGGTGACCTTCTCCGAGCACGTCGCGGCGCAGGGCCACTGGGGCGGCGTGCTCCGCGAGTACATGCGTGACTACATCCACTGGGCCAACCTGGGCGCGCTGTGCGAGTTCCTCCCGCTGCCCGACAACCGGGTCACCCTGGCGGACGAGAAGGACCGCCACGGCCTGCCGGTGGCGCGCTTCACCTACTCCAAGGGCGACAACGACAGGGCGCTGATGAAAGCCGCGCGGGAGGTGATGGAGCAGATCCTGCAGGCCGCCGGCGCCGAGGAGGTCATCACGATCGAGCGGTACGCCCACCTCGTCGGCGGCGCGCGGATGGGGCTGGACGAGACCTCAGGCGTGGTCGACGGCCGGCAGCGCACGTTCGCCGTACCCACCCTGCTCGTCACCGACGGGAGCACGCTGCCGACGCAGGGCTCGGCCAACCCGGCCCTGACCATCATGGCCTTGGCGGCCCGCACGGCCGACCTGCTGGTAGCCGGCGCCCGCGCCGGCCTCGCCGCGGCGCGGTCAGGGACCTGACGTGGACGACACGGCGGTGCGCGACCTGCGGGTGAGCACCTACCGCTACCCGACCGTCGCGCCGGAGGCCGACGGAACGGCGGCCTGGGACGCCACCGAGCTGGTCGTGGTCGAGCCCACGGCGGGCGGGACCACCGGCCTCGGCTGGAGCTACTGCGCCGCGCCGGGGGCCTCCAGGGTCGTGACCGAGCTGCTCTCGCCGGTCGTCGTGGGGCATGACGCCCTCGACATCCCCGGTGCGTGGCAGCGGATGACAGCCGCCGTGCGCAACGCCGGGCAGCCCGGCCTGGTGGCGATGGCGGTCGCGGCGGTCGACATCGCACTGTGGGACCTCAAGGCCCGGCTGCTGGGCCTGCCGCTGGACCGGCTGCTCGGCCGTTGCCGCGACGCGGTCCCGGTGTACGGCAGCGGCGGCTTCGTCTCGCTGTCGGACGAGGAGCTGGTCGCGCAGCTGGGCGGCTGGGTGCACGACCACGGCATCCCGCGCGTCAAGATCAAGGTCGGCGAGGGGTGGGGCACCGCGACCGGTCGCGACCTGGCGCGGACGGCCCTGGCCCGTCGCACGGTCGGCGACGGCACCGAGCTGTACGTCGACGCCAACGGCGGCTACTCCCCTGGGCAGGCGCGGCGGCTCGGTGCGGCGTACGACGACCTCGGGGTCAGCTGGTTCGAGGAGCCGGTGTCCTCGCAGGACCTGGCCGGCCTGCACCTGCTGCGCAGGGTGCTCCGGGCCGACGTCGCCGCCGGTGAGTACCTCAGCTCGGCGCAGGAGGCGCAGCGGATGTGCGCGGCACAGGCGGTCGACTGCCTGCAGCTCGACGTGACCCGCTGCGGGGGTATCACCGGCTGGCTGCAGGCTGCGGCGGTCGCACAGTCGCACGGCCTGCAGGTGTCGGGGCACTGCGCGCCGGCGCTGCACCTGGCCCCTGCCTGCAGCGTGCAGAGCCTGCGCCATCTCGAGCTGTTCGCTGACCACGCCCGGCTGGAGGCGGAGCTGTTCGAGGGCGTGCCGTCCGCGCGGGAGGGCACGCTGGCGCCGCCGGACGCACCGGGCAACGGCTTCGCGCTGTCCCGGCGGGCCGAGCCCTACCGGACCGGCTGAGCGAAGCCGCCGAGCCTCGAGCGGCACCTCCGCGGGCGGGCGGCGGGCGCGCGGCGCTCAGGCGCCCGTCAGGTGCGGTGACGCACCGTGTGCAGGTGACTCCGACCGTCGGCACCACGCCGCGCGCGGCACCGGCTGCCCCGGGGGCGCCCGACGACCACGGTGGCCTGGCCGAGGCCGTCTACCTGCTGGGCGGCGTCGCCGGAGCGCTCTCCCGCCTGAGTCGGTCCGGCGGCGGCGGGACGCTGCCGGGCCGCGTCGTGCTGCGTCTGCTGCCCGACGCCGCGACCCGGCTCTCACACGCCCGCCGCCTGCTGCTCGTCTCGGGCACCAACGGCAAGACGACGACGACCCGGATGCTGGCGTCGGCGCTGGCCGGCCTGGGCCCCGTACTGAGCAACTCGGACGGGGCGAACCAGGCCTCCGGGCTGGTCAGCACGCTGATGCGCGGTCGCCGTCGGCCGACGGACCCTGCCGTGCTCGAGGTCGACGAGATCGCGCTGCCGGCCGCCGTCGTGCAGCTCGTGCCGTCCGTCGTGGTCCTGCTCAACCTCAGTCGCGACCAGCTGGACCGGACCGGCGAGGTCGCTGCCCACGTCGACCGCTGGCAGGCTGCGCTGCGGCAGGCGCCGACGACGGTGGTGGTGGCCAACGCCGACGACCCGCTCGTGACGGCGGCCGTGCTGGGAGCCAGGCCGGACTCCGACCAGGTGGTCTGGGTCGGCGCTGGCCAGCCCTGGCGCGCCGACGCCGTGCTCTGCCCCGTCTGCGGAGCGCCCTGGGCCGCTGCCACCGCTGCCTACTCCTGCGGCGTGTGCGGCTTCACCCGACCCGAGACCGCGTGGGGCACCTCCGGCGGGGACGTCCTCGCACCCGGTCCGCTCAGCCTGCCCGCCGACCTGCGCCTGCCGGGCCGGGCCAACGTCGCCAACGCGGCCATGGCCGCGGCCGCCGCGGCGTGCCTCGGCGTCGACCCCCGGGAGGCGCTGCCCCGCATGCGAGCGGTCACCGACGTGGAGGGCCGCTACCGGCAGGCTTCCCACAACGGCTGCGAGGTCCGGCTCCTGCTGGCCAAGAACCCGGCCGGCTGGGCCGAGGTGCTCGCGCAGCTCGCCGACCGGCGTACGCCCGTCGTCCTGGCGGTCAACGCGCGCTCGGCCGACGGTCTGGACCCCTCCTGGCTGTGGGACGTCCCCTTCGAGCAGCTGCAGGGACGCACCGTCGTCGCCGCCGGCGAGCGCGCCGCCGACCTGAGCGTGCGCCTGCTGTACGCCGGCGTCGCGCACACCATGACCGCCGACGCGCTGGACGGCATCGACCCTGGACAGGGGCGGTCCTGGGACGTGGCTGCCAACTACACCGCCTTCACCCGGGTCCGCGACCGCCTCCGGGGCGCCGCGGCAGGACAGCCGGCATGAGCGGGTCCGCGCTGCAGCTCGCTGTCGTCTACCCCGAGCTGCTCGGCACCTACGGCGACGGCGGCAACGTGCTGGTGCTGAGCCAGCGGCTGCTGTGGCGCGACCTGGCGGTCACGGTCGTCCCGGTGGCCCTCGGGGAGCCCGTCCCGGACAGCTGCGACCTCTACGTCGTCGGGGGCGGGGAGGACGAGGCGCAGACGGCGGCCCTCGCGGCGCTGCGACGGACTCCGGGACTGCTGCGGGCGGCCGCCGCCGGCACCCCGGTCCTGGCGGTCTGCGCCGGCCTTCAGCTGCTCGGAACGTGGGTGACCGGCCGCGACGGGGTGAGGACGGCTGGGCTCGGGCTGCTCGACGCGACGACCACCAGGAGGTCGCGCCGCGCCGTCGGTGAGCTGGTCGCCGTACCCGACGCCGCGCTCGGTCTGCCGCCGCTGACCGGCTTCGAGAACCACGGGGGCGGCACCCGGCTGGGGCCGGCCGCCACGCCGCTCGGCACGGTCGTCAGCGGTGTCGGCAACGGGCCTGAAAGCGAGGAACCGCAGGGCGACCCGCGCTACGAGGGGGCGCTCCAGGGCCCGGTGGTCGCGACGTACCTGCACGGCCCGGTCCTGGCGCGCAACCCGGCGCTGGCGGACCTCGTGCTCGGCCGCGCGCTGGGCCGGGAGCTCGAGCCGATCGAGCAGCCGGCCATCGACCGCCTCCGCCAGGAGCGGCTCCCGCGGCGCGGAAGGGGTGGCCGGCCCATGCGGTCGCGCGGACGGGCGCGGGGCGCGACATCGGTCCCGCCCATGGAGCGGCCAACCCGCTCCGTCGAGCCCTAACCGCTCCCCCGGCGGCCTCGGCCGACCCTCGGCCAACCCCCTAAGTGTCGGAGACGCTCAAGGGCGGCCTGTTGCTGGACGATGCCTTCCGCGGTACACCCCGCGGCCCTCGCCGCTCTCCCGGAAAGGCTTGCGCCGTGATGAGTACGCGCTTGGCCGGTGCCGCCCTCGTGGGCCTGCTGGCCGCGGTCACTGCCGGTGCCCATCCAGCGGCGGCGGCTCCCGCGCTGGCCCGCCCCCAGGTCCACGCGAGCGCGGTCGCGACGCGGACGGTGACCGCGACCTCGTTCTCCGTCGTGGTCTCGGCCTGCCCGCTGCCGACGCTGCAACAAGGCTCGACCGGGACCGCGGTGGTGCAGCTGCAGCGGCTGGTCCACGTGTCCGCGGACGGCATCTTCGGCCCGATCACGCGCGCCGCAGTCGTCAGCGCACAGCGCAGCCACGGTCTGGCCGGGACCGGCGTGGTCGACGCCGCGACCTGGCGTGCTCTCGGCGCGACGTGCGGCGCCGTCCCCGCCACGACCCGCGGCCTGCTCGACGCACGCGTCCGCGCCTACCTCGCGACCCGCCCGTCCACGGTCTCGGTGGCCGTCTTCGACGCGCGCACCGGCGCGTCTTACACCCTCGGTGCCAGCGGGAGCTACGACACCGCGAGCATCGTCAAGGTGGAGGTCCTGGGGACGCTGCTGCGCAAGGCGGCCAGGGAGCACCGCAGCCTCAGCTCGACCGAGACGTCCCTGGCGTCACGCATGATCCGCAGCAGCGACAACGACGCGACCACCCAGCTGTGGAACCGGGTCGGCGGTGGCAGCGCCGTCGGCGCCTTCGACCGCTCTGTCGGCATGACCCAGACGGTCCCGGGCAGCGGCGGCTACTGGGGCCTGACGAGGACCACGGCCCACGACCAGCTCATCCTGCTGCGCAACGTCGCCTACTCCAGCAGCGTGCTGTCGGCCGCGGACCGCAGCTACATCCGCTCGCTCATGGGCTCGGTCGTCGACTGGCAGCGCTGGGGCGTCAGCGGCGGCGTGCCGTCCGGGGTCACCGTCGAGCTCAAGAACGGCTGGCTGCCCCGCGCCACCCACGGCTGGCGGGTCCACAGCATCGGGCACGTGCGCGGACAGGGCCGCGACTACGTGCTGGCCGTCCTCTCGCAGGACAACTCGACGATGGACACGGGCGTCCGGACGCTGGAGGGCGTCTCCTCCGCCGTCTGGCGCACGCTGGTCAGCCCACTGCGCTGACCGGTCGAGCTCGACTGCGGACCCGACCAGCCTCGGGTCAGAGGACCTGCGCCTGACGGGCCAGAGCGGTCAACCTGCTGACCGCGCGCAGGTACTTCTTGCGGTAGCCGCCGGACAGCAGCTCAGCAGGGAACAGCTGGTTCAGGGGCACGCCGCTGGCGAGCACCGGGACGTCGCGGTCGTAGAGCCGATCGGCCAGCACCACCAGGCGAAGTGCGACGCTCTGGTCGGTCACGGGGTGCACCCCCTCCAGGCAGACCACGGTGACTCCCTCGACGAGCGCGCCGTACCGTGACGGGTGCAGCCGGGGCAGATGGTCCAGCAGCGCGTCGAAACCGTCGTACGACGCACCCGCGGTGCTCACGGCCCGTTGTGCCACCTCCTCGGCGGAAGCCGGCGCAGGAGGGTCCGTCAGCCCGCGGTGCCGGTAATCCTCGCCGTCGACGCGCAGCGGGGCGAAGTGCGCGGACAGCCCTTGGATCTCGCGCAGGAAGTCGCCGGCGGCGAAGCGGCCTTCGCCCAGCGAGCCCGGCAGGGTGTTGGAGGTGGCGGCGACCGCGACGCCGGAGTCGACCAGCCGTTGCAGCAGGGTCGAGACGAGCACCGTGTCGCCGGGGTCGTCAAGCTCGAACTCGTCGATGGCGAGCAGCCGGTGACCGGACAGCGCCCCCACGGTGCCGGCGAAGCCGAGCGCGCCAACGAGATGGGTCAGCTCGACGAAGGTGCCGTAGGCCTTGGGCTCCGGCGCAGCGTGCCACAGCGCCGCGAGCAGGTGCGTCTTGCCGACCCCGAAACCGCCGTCGAGATAGACGCCCGGCCGGTGCCCGGGCGGCCGGCGCCGGCCGAGCAGTCGCCGGGACCGAGGACGCAGGTCGGCGGCGAATCCCTCCAACACATCGACGGCGTGCGCCTGCGACGGCTGCGCGGGGTCAGGGTGGTAGGTCTCGAACCTGGCCGCGCCGAACCGCGGCGGCGGCGCCATGGCGGCGACGAGAGCCTGCGGGTCGACGACGGGCTCGCGGTCGACCAGACGTACGGCGGACACGGGAGGCGGCGCGTTCTACGCGGGCGCGCCCTACCCGTCCTCGCCTGCGTCGGCGTCCGGGTCGCCGTCGGCCAGCTCCTCGTCGGCGGTCCCGGCGCCGCCGGGGTCGCCGTACGTCGTACCCGGTCCCTCCTGCCCCGGGGCCATCTCGTCGGCGGTCGCCCCGGTGGCCGACAGGCCGGCTCCTTCGAGGTCCGGGTCGGGTGTCTGCTCGCTCATGCCGGCGACCTACCCAGGGATCCCCCGCCGGAAGCCGGCGCACCAACAGTGGCGCCTGCCACCAGGGCAGTGGGCCGGCTCAGCCCGACGGGGGCGTGAACTGGCTGGCAGTGAACTCCGCGCCCCGAGGTCGCGGATCTGGGCGGTGCGCGTCCACTCGGTGTCGTCCTGACCAAGGACCTGCACGCCGAGTCGCTCCGCCTCAGCTGCCGTGTGGTCGCGGTCGGGCACGGCGAAAGAGACGTGCCAGTGCGGCGGCTCGTCCGGGGCGGTGGCCGCGACCCAGGCGATCGCGTCCTCGAAGCCGGGGGGTGCGACCACGCCGGACTGCCGCGCCCGGATGTCCGGGCCGACCGTCGCCTCGAGGTGGTCGCCGTAGCCGGGCCGGCGGATCATCGTCGCGAACCCGAGGTCGTCGACCTGCCAGCCGAATGCCCTGTGTAAAATGGCGATCGCCGCTGTCGGGTCCGCCGTACGGAGGTCGCTGAAGTTCCACGCGCCCGGGTCGTTGACCACCTGTGCGCCCAGCCGTAGCCGGGCCTGCCAGATGCGGAACTCGGCACCCTCGGGATCGGTCAGGACGGCGCCGCGGCCACCCTCTCCGGCGTCGGCGGGCGCCGACCGCACCGTGGCACCGGCCGACCCCAGTCGTTGAGCAGCACCATCCGCGTCGTGCCGCTCCTGACGAAGAGGGCGGCTTCCGGTCCGTTCGTCAGGTCAGAGCAGGCGCTGGCACGAGCCCATCCCAGTCCCAGCGGGGGACGGACCTACCGGCCCGGACGCGGCTCCCAGGCGGCGAAACCGCCATGACGTCGGCGACGGCCCAGGCGATGTAGGCATGCATCGAGGAACGGAACGCGTGGTGTTCGGGCAGCGCCGCGTCCTCGACGGCACCCAGGAAGCAGGCCGCAAAGCGTGACCCCAGGTCGGATTCGGCGCCCATCTCGGCGTGCAGGTGCAGCATCGCAGAGTGGTCGCCGCACGACGCGGTGAACCATGGCGGCCCACCGAAGACCTCGGCCCAGTAGTCCGCCAACCTCGTCACGTGCTCCGGGTGTCCGGGGTGGGAGAACGGGTGCTCCAGGACCGGGTCCTGCAGGCACCGCGCATGATGCGCGGCGGCGAGCCGCAGGAACGCCCGCCTTCCTCCGGCGAACTCGAACATCGACGGGCGCTGCATGGCGCCGACGATCCCACCGTCGGGTCTGACTGTCACCGGCCGTCCACGGGCACCATGTCTGCAGCTGCGCGAGACTCTGGCCGTAGGTTGCGGGCATGACGCAGAGTGCCGCGGGCGCCGATCCTGACGTCGTCGGGCCCTACCTGGCGAAGGTCCTCGGTAACGACGCCTGGCGCGCCTGCGGCGTCGCCCTCATCGCCGGCGGCAAGTCCAACCTGACGTACCTGGTCGACTCCCCCGCCGGCGCGGTCATCCTGCGCCGGCCGCCGCTGGGGCACGTCCTGCCGACCGCCCACGACATGGTCCGCGAGCACCGGGTGATGTCCGCTCTTCAGGACACGCCCGTGCCGGTCCCGCGGATGCTGCACCTGTGCACCGACACCGAGGTGCTCGGCCAGCCCTTCTACCTGATGGAGCGGGTCGAGGGCCTGGTCGTCTCGACCGCCTTCCCACCGGGGTACGCCGACGAGGCGGTTGACCGGCGGGCCATCTCCGACGGGCTGGTCGACGTACTCGCGGCACTGCACGCGCTCGACCCGGAGACGGTCGCGCTGGGCGACTTCGGTCGGCCCGAGGGCTATCTCACCCGTCAGGTGGCGCGCTGGGGAAAGCAGTGGAACGCGACCCGCATCGACGGGCTGGAGGCGCTCGACGTGCTGGCGCAGGACCTGTCCGCGGCTGTCCCGAGCACGCAGCGCTCGACAGTGGTGCACGGCGACTACCGCCTCGACAACACGCTGCTGCACCCGACCGAGGTGGGCCGCATCGCCGCGGTGCTCGACTGGGAGATGTCCACCCTCGGCGACCCGCTGGCCGATCTCGGCATCCTGCTCGTCTACTGGTCGCAGGCCGACGACGGCGAGGTGCGACGCGGCGGGACGGTGGTGCCGTCGGCGACCGTGCTGCCGGGGTTCCTGACCCGCGACGAGGTGGCAGAGGGGTACGCCGCCCGCACCGGGGCGGACATCACCGCACTGCCCTGGTACGTCTCGTTCGGGTTCTTCAAGCTCGCCGTCGTCTGCGCCGGGATCGTGGCGCGGGTACGCGGGGGCGCGATGGTCGGTGGCGGGTTCGAGGGCTACGAGGAGCGGATCGGCCCGCTGGTCGAGCTCGGCCGCTCGACGCTCGCCGACGGCGTCCTGCGCTGACCCGCCCGGGCGTCCCGCCGTACCTGCAGGGCCCAGAGCACCAGCGGCACCTGCAGCGGCAGCCGCGCGTAGGCCACGACCCTGCTCGCCGTCGACCCCGCGTCCAGCGCCATCTGCACGTTGGCCGGAAAGACCACGACGAACAGGGCCGCGGTCACACCTGCAGCAGGCCCCCGGGTGCGGGGGTACAGCAGGGCCAGGGCGCAGACCAGCTCGGCCACGGCGCTGCCGTAGGTCAACAGCCGCTTCGCCGGCAGGAACGACGGGATGATGGCGTCGTACGGCGCCGGCTTCACGAAATGAAGGGTCCCGGCGCCCGCGAGCAGCGCCGCCAGCAGGTACGGCGAGGCGGTGCGCAGGCGGGACACAGCGGCAGTGTCGCGCATCTGGCTAGGGTCGCCGCATGACCCTGCCCGCCGGGACCTACCGCCACTACAAGGGTCCGCGCTACCTCGTGCTCGGCCTCGGCCACGACGCCAACCACGCCGACCGGACCGCCGTGGTCTACCTGCCGCTCTACCCCGTGGACGGCCCACCGTTCGCGGTGCGGACGCTGGCCGACTTCACCGCCTGGGTTGACCCGGCGACCGGGGACGGCGCCACGAAGGACGACCCGGGCGCCGTACGCCGGTTCACGCACGTCGCGGGAGGATGACCCCGTGGACCTGCCGGTGATGCCACCCGTCAAGCCGATGCTGGCCAAGTCCGTGCCCGAGGTGCCGGTGGGCAGCTACCTGTACGAGCCCAAGTGGGACGGCTTCCGCTGCATCGTGTTCCGCGACGGCGACGAGGTCGAGCTGGGCAGCCGCAACGAGCGGCCGCTGACCCGCTACTTCCCGGAGGTGGTCGCGGCGGTCAAGGCCCAGCTGCCGCCGCGCTGCGTAGTCGACGGCGAGATCGTCATCACGGGCGGCGCGGGCGGGCTCGACTTCGAGGCGCTGCTGCAGCGCATCCACCCGGCCGCCTCCCGCGTCGCGATGCTCGCCGAGAGCACGCCGGCGTCCTTCGTCGCATTCGACCTGCTGGCGCTCGGCGACGAGGCGCTGCTGGACCGGCCGCAGTCCGAGCGTCGGGACCGGCTCGTGCAGGCCCTCGCCGACGTCAGCGCGCCGGTGCACCTCACCCGGGCCACGGATGACCCGGCGCTGGCGCAGCAGTGGTTCACGCAGTTCGAGGGCGCGGGGCTCGACGGCGTCGTGGCCAAGCCGGTCGGGCAGCACTACGCACCCGACAAACGCGTCATGCTGAAGGTCAAGCACACCCGCACCGCCGACTGCGTCGTCGCGGGTTTCCGCTGGCACAAGAGCGGTCCGGTGGTCGGCTCGCTCGTCCTCGGGCTGTACGACGACGGCGGCGGGCTGCAGCACGTCGGGGTGTGCGCCTCGTTCCCGATGGCGCGCCGGGCGTCCCTGGTGGACGAGCTGTCGCCGCACCTGCTGCCCGAGGGCGAGATGCACCCGTGGGTGGGCGAGCGGACCTCCGAGCGGGTGCCTGGGGGCGAGGGGTCCCGGTGGAACCGGGACAAGGACACCAGCTTCGTGCCGCTGCGGCCCGAGCTCGTCGTCGAGGTCGCCTACGACCACATGGAGGGCGCGCGGTTCCGGCACACCGCGCAGTGGCGCAGCTGGCGCCCCGACCGCGACGCCGCCTCCTGCACCTACGCCCAGCTGGAGTTGCCGGTCCGCTTCGACCTCGGCGACGTCATCGCGACGTGAGTGCGACCCTCGTCGCGGCCGACCTGACCGTCGTCCGCGGTCCGGCCGTCATCCTGTCCGGCGTCTCGCTGACCGTCGCGCCAGGCTCGCGCACCGGTGTGGTGGGACCCAACGGCGCCGGCAAGAGCACGCTGCTGGCCTGCCTCGCCGGAGATCTGCAGCCCGACGGCGGACGGGTCGCGCTCGCGCCGCCGACAGCCAATGTCGGCCTGCTGCCACAGGAACCTGACCGCCGGCCCGGGGAGGACCTGCAGGCCTTTCTCGCCCGGCGCACCGGCGTCACGGCGGCGCAGGCAGCGCTCGACGCCTCCACCGAGGCACTGGCTGCCGGCGCCACGGGCGCCGACGACGCCTACGCCGCCGCGCTGGAGCGCTGGCTGGACCTCGGCGGCGCCGACCTGGAGCAGCGGGCCGAGCAGGTGTGCGCCGACCTCGGCCTGCCACCCGCGCTGCTCGACGCGCAGACCGCGCACCTGTCCGGAGGGCAGGCCGCCCGCGCCTCGCTGGCCTCGGTGCTGCTGGCGCGCTTCGACGTGTTCCTGCTGGACGAGCCGACCAACGACCTCGACTTCGCCGGTCTGGAGCGGCTCGAGGAGTTCGTGCTCGGGCTGCGGGCCGGGCTGGTCGTGGTCTCGCACGACCGGGAGTTCCTCGCCCGCACCGTCACGGCGGTCCTTGATGTGGACGGCCCGACCAGGACCGCGACGCTGTACGCCGGCGGGTACGACGCCTACCTGTCCGCCCGTGCGCTGGCCCGTCGCCAGACCCGCGAGTCCTACGAGGAGTTCGAGGACAAGCGCTCGGCGCTGGTGCAGCAGGCGCAGCGCCAGCGCGAGCAGTCGGTGCGCGGCGCCCTGAGGGCCAAGCGCAAGGCACCCGACGGCGATCGGGCAGCGCAGGGTGCGCGGCTCGAGGCGGCCACGCACGCCGCCTCCCGGGTCCGGGGCATCGAGAGCCAGCTCGGCCGTCTCGACGCGGTCGACGAGCCCCGCAAGGAGTGGCAGCTACGCCTGTCTTTCGCGGCGGCACCACGTTCCGGCGACGTGGTCGCGCTGCTGTCGGCGGCCGTCGTACGCCGCAGTGCGTTCACCCTCGGCCCGGTCGACCTGCAGGTGGCGTACGGCGACCGGCTCGCCCTCGTCGGTCCGAACGGCGCGGGCAAGACCACGCTGCTGCAGGCGGTCCTCGGCCGCATCCCGCTCACCGCCGGCCGGCAGTCGCTCGGCGCGGGAGTGCTTGTCGGTGAGGTCGACCAGGCCCGCTCGGCCTTTGCCGGTGACCGCTCGGTGGTCGAGCTCGTCGAGCGGCGGACGCAGTGGGCGGCCGCGGAAGTGCGGACGCTGCTGGCGAAGTTCGGGCTGCGGGCGGACCACGTGAACCGCGCAGGGGGGTCGCTGTCGCCGGGTGAGCGGACCAGGGCCGCCCTCGCCCTGCTGCAGGCCACCGGCGTCAACTGCCTGGTGCTCGACGAGCCGACCAACCACCTCGACCTGCCGGCCATCGAGCAGCTCGAGCAGGCGCTTTCGTCCTACGAGGGGACGCTGCTGCTGGTGACGCACGACCGGCGCCTGCTCGATGCCGTACGCACGACGCGCACCCTGGCCGTCGCGGCCGGTCGGGTGCTCGAGCGCTGATGGTCCTGGCGATTGGACCTGCGATCACCACGTCCGGCCGTCGTACGGGCTGGGCATGCTGGTGCCCGTTGGGCTGCTGAACCGCAGGCGCACCTGGCGCGCCTCCTCGACCTCGTTGACAGGTCGGTGCGCCGCCGGCCGCCTGCCCTGCTCGTCGCGCGGTGCCTGCTCGTGCAGCAGGGCAGCGGCTGCCTCGAGCCAGGGCTGCAGGCCGGGTGGCGCCCCGGCAACCAGGTCGACCGGCGGCGGCACCAGCAACAGGCCTGACCGGCAGGCCCGGCCCATCCCCCAGCCGGGCAGCCGCACCGGCACCAGTCCCGCCGGCCAGGGGCCGGGCTCCAGGTCAACGGCGTACGGCGGACGGCCGTCCCTGCCCTCGGGCGGCAGCGCACACAGCAGTGGCACGCGCAGCAGCAGCACCTGCTCGGCGATGGACGGCAGCTCGTCGACCGGCGCCCAGCTAGCCCAGGCCAGCGGCCCGGGGGGGACGCCGACCTCGCGCGCGCATGTCGCGAGCCGGCACAGCTGCTGCCACGGCTGCTCGCCGCGCGGCAGGAACGGCTCGACGCCGCCGGCGGCTCGGCACACCCTGCGGGTCAGGCTCAGCCGCAGGTGGCGGTGCAGCAGCTCCCGCGCGTGCTCAGGCAGCGACGCCGGCAACGGGACGCTGCACAGCTCCCGGTCGCAGGCGCGCAGAGGGCGTCCAGGACGTCCGAGCGGGGCGAGCGGCGACCGCTCTCGGCGTCCTCGACGACCCGCCGGCTGGTGCCGGCGCGCGCTGCGAGCGCCCGCTGCGAGAACCCGGCGCGACGCCGGGCGTCGAGCAGCAGAGCGGCGGCGTCCATCTGCCGAGACGACCAGAGGCAGCCGCCGACGGACAGCGCGGAGAGCGAATCTGTGCACGAGCTCCGGCGTCCCGGAACCCGCCGACCTCCGATAGACCCGTCCGTCACGTATGCGGCCTGCCCCCGCGGCGGTGGCGGGGCGCTGGCCCGGCGCGGCCCGGCGCGGCCCGGACGACTCCCGCTGCGTCGCCGCTGGCAACCCCTTCCACCATGTCTCGACCATGTATAGGGCTGGCCCTGCGGCGGTGGCGGTAGGGGGCGCTGGCGCGGCGGCAGCCCTCCCGGCAGGACCCCCGCTGCGTCGCCGCGGGTAGCTCCCTCCACCAGGCAGCCACCAGGCATCCACCATGTATGCGGCCTGCCCCTGTGGCGGTGGCATCGGGAGCGCAGTCGGAACCCGCCAACTCGGAAGGGGCGGACCTCCCCCGTCCTTGCGCCGCTGTCACGCCGCCACCCAGGTGGGGGCAGGCCGCATACGTGTCGAGGTGGCCTCCCGGCGAGCGGGCGGCTGCGTCCTCTGAGGTGGTGTAACTCTCCCTCGTGATCGTCGGCCGGATCGTGTCGGTCCGGGACGTTGGGGGGCCACCGCGTGAGTCTCTGTGAGAACCGACCAAGGAACTCACGGAAGAAG
>JAABUT010002288.1_pt1 | contig 18890 bp, 18 predicted proteins | sample 5559281 | NCBI WGS metagenome assembly JAABUT01 (sample SAMN10711880, study PRJNA513359) | rock metagenome | isolation source: Antarctica rocks | place: Antarctica: Victoria Land, Ricker Hills nord | collected 2016-01-04
ACCCCGTTCGACTTCGAGTACACCGTCACCGAGGCAGGTCTGTCCCTGCTCGGTGACTACCGTGACCAGCTGGCCGGGCGCATCGCCCAGACCATCCACGGCGCCGAATCCCACAACCAGCCGGTGGTGACGTCCTCGGCCGTCGCGTTGACCCTGCAAGCACAGCTGCTGCTGTTCATCACCCACCTGCTCGCCCACCCATAGCTGTTCGGCAACCGTCCACCTTGGTGTCGCCGAGCCGCCATCCGCAGATGCCACGGTGTACCGACCTGAGCGTTGAGGAGAGTGATCTACCGATGACGACCGACCACCGGTGTGCAGCATCAAGCTCTGGGAGGCGGACACGTGTCACTGCGCCTGGGACTCGACCCGGTGCACACCACCCGCGTCGCGACGCGTCGGCTGCGGAGCACACTGCGGGTGTTCGGTGAGCTGTTCGACTCCGCCGCGGCGGAGCATTTGGACGGCGAGTTGGCCTGGTACGCCCAGTTGCTCGGACAGGTCCGCGACCCTCAGGTGCAGCGGGCACGGTTCGCCGCCGCGGTCGGGTCCCTGCCGCCGGATCTGGTGCTGGGTCCGGTCGCCGCGCACATCGAGGAGCGTCTGCTCTCCGAGCAGCTGCACCATCACGACCAACTGATGGCAGCGCTCGACACCGCCCGGTACCGCGAGCTGTTGGCCACGGTTGCCTCCTGGACGAGCCACCCACCGCTCACCGTGCCCGTGGGCGAGGACCCGGACGGGCTGTTTCGCCTGGCCCGCAAAGCCAACCGCAAGGCTCACCGGCGGCTGCGCACCGGACTCGCCTCCGTCGACGACCTGGCGCTGCACCGCGCCCGCAAGGCCGCCAAACGGGCCCGCTACGCGGCCGAACTCGTCGCGCCGCTGCCGGGCACGAAGGCGGCCAAAGCAGCGATCAAACACCACAAAAAGGTGCAGACCGTCCTAGGCGAACACCAGGACAGCGTCGTCGCCCTGGATCTGCTGCGGCGCCTCGGCGCCGAAGCCGGCACCACCCCGGGGCAAAACGGCTTCACCTACGGACTGCTCTACGCCCACCAACAAACCGCGGCCCGGCGAAGCCACGCAGCCGCCGCCGACCTCACCGGCTGATCAACGCCTCGACCACACCAGTTCGAACCGGACATCGCCTGGTCGAACCACTAACTCTTTCCCCTGCCGAAGCCGCCCGCGGTCGACGAACGGATGCGAACAGAGGCGACCAACGATGAGCAACAGCACTGACCAGCGCCGCTCTCACGGCAGACGGGATCGCCGTCGACCGCCTCGTACACGACGCCCGAGGCCGCCCACCGCGCGCACCTGTCGCCGCAACGTTCCCCCTGCTTGCTCCGGGTCGCCGTGACTCGCCGGGAAACGGTGCATGAACAGTGTCACACATTGTCCCGCCCCCTCGATCACCACGCGGTGACGCCGGGAAGCGCGCCTACCCTCGGTGGCATGCGGTCAGCGGCGGTGATGGGGTACGCGGTGATTGCAGTGGTGACCGGGGGCTGTTCCCTGCTGGCTCCCGCGGCGCCGGCGGTCGTGCCGACATTTCCGGTGACCACGACCACGCCGCCACCGGTGGTCCCGGCCAAAGCCGGGTTGCCCACCAGTTGCAAAGACCTCCTCACCGGCCAGCAGCTCGACGCTGTCATCGGTCTCCCCCTGTCCGCCGTCGTACGGACGGTGCTCGGACAACCCAGCCCCTCGGTGGGCCTCACCGGGCGGGTCACCTGCAGCTACGGGATCCCCTCCCCCTCCGGCGGCTACGCGCTGCAGCTCAGCGCGGAAGCCTACCGCGACGACGCAGCGGCCACGGCCAGAATTTCGGTGAATGCCGACGCGCTGCGCACCCCCGGCGTAAACCCGATACCGATCACGATCGGCCCGACGACGGCGATGTATCTGCCCCTGCTCGATGGACCATTCTTGATCGCCTCCACGGGCGTCTACGCGGTGTCGGTGACACTCGGCCCCACCAGTTTCACCCCCGACAAGGCGCCCGCAGCCGCGGCTGCGGTAGCGGCGATGACACTGACCAGGATGCGCGGTGGCACCGCGGCTGGCGCGGTGACGCCCTAACGGCCCGCTGAGGACACGTTGCTTCCCAGAGTGGTCATCGGCCACATAAGCGGACCGGCGGCGACCAGCTCGACAGGCAGACCGAGTTCGGCTGTTTGACCGACCATCACTTGGCGGGGCTGGCGCTGTGCCCACCCCGCGCTCGCCGATCCGATCGTCCGGAATTACTTGTCGACCCGAGGTCCCCTCCGCGTTGCCCGACGTTCATCCCGAGGGTTCATCGTGGACAGCATGAACAGCCCACCGTCGAGGCGAACAATTCTGCAAGCCGCCGCCTCCGGCATTGCCCTCACCCTGGTCCCGATGGGGTTCACCGCCGAATCGGCGGAGGCACCCGGAGGCCCCCGCAGCGCGACCACCACCGGCCACCTCGATCCCGGCGCCGCCGACTGGGTGTACCTACCCGTGCGGGTGCCCCCCGGAGTCAACCGCCTTTCCGTGTCCTACAGCTACAGCCATCCCGCCGTCACCCCGGGCGAGTTGACCAACTCCTGCGACATCGGCGTGTTCGACGAGCGGGGCACCGACCTCGGAGGTGCCGGCTTCCGCGGCTGGTCGGGCGGATTCCGCACCGAGTTCGAGATCGCGGCCGACCATGCCACACCCGGCTACCTGCCCGGCCCCATCCACCCGGGCATGTGGCACGTCGTCCTCGGTCCCTACCAAGTCAGCCCGGTGGGACTGGACTACTCGGTGACCGCCACCCTCGGATTCGGTCCCGATCCCGCCCCGTTCCGCCCTGCCTATCCACCGCAGGCCGTCCCCGGATCCGGGCGGCGTTGGTACCGCGGCGACAGCCACCTACACACCGTGTACTCCGACGGCCGGCACACCCCCGAGCAGGTGGCCGCCGGCGCCCGGCGAGCCGGGCTGAACTTCATCATGACCACCGACCACAACACCTCCTCCTCACATGCCGTGTGGGGTCCCCTAGCAGGCCCGGACCTGCTGATCGTTACCGGCGAGGAGATCACCACCCGCAACGGGCACGTCCTCGCGCTCGGCGTTCCCCCGGGACGGTTCGTGGATTGGCGCTACCGCGCGAGCAACGACGTGTTCACCCGCGTCGCGGACTCGGTGCGCCGCTCCGGGGGCATCGTGGTACCCGCACACCCCTACTGCCCCTACGTCGGGTGCCGCTGGAAGTTCGGCTACGCCGACGCCGACGCCGACGCCATCGAAGTATGGAACGGACCCTGGACCCTCGACGACGAGATCGCCGTCGAAACGTGGGACGCCATGCTCATCGCGCACGCCCAGCACAGAACCCGGTGGTCTCCCGCGCTCGGCAACAGCGACGCCCACAACGACCCACAGGTGATCGGCCTACCCCAGACCGCTGTGCTGGCCGATTCCCTGTCCAAGGAGGCGCTTCTGGCTGGTATCACCGCCGGACGGTCCTACCTCGCCGAGTCCAGCGCGGTACAACTCGACCTCACCGCGTCCGCCACCCGCCAGATCGCCGGTCTGGGCGAACGGCTACCAGCCGACCCCGGCTCCCCCGTAACAGTGAAATTCACCGTCACCGGGGTCCCCGACGGGCTCGCCCGCCTGATCACCGACGAGGGCCAGACCCTGCAACGGTCACTCCCCGCGGGCGGCTCCGCAACACTGACGTGGACGACCACCCCTCAGCTGGCCGCCTACGTACGAGGCGAGGTCCGTCACCCTCTGCCAGATGGGACACCGGGCAACGGGACCGCCACCGGCACCACACCCCAACTCGGGGCGATGGCCGGGCTGACCAACCCGATCTGGCTAGGCGATCGCCGCTGAGCGAAAAGCCTCGACAGCCGCATCCAACGGAGGTCAGCCGGGCGCACCGGCGGCAGGTTCCGACCGGGCCATTGGCCAAGCATCGGTGGCGGGACTCGACGGTATTCATGCTGGAATCGTCAGCCGTTCACTTGTCGACGGCCTCATTGACGGCATGGACAAGCTCTTGACGGGGCAGGCGGGCGCGGCGCCGTCGCTGTGTCGAAGGAATCCGGGTCCACGGTGCACACTGCTGGGGTGGTGATGCCGTGCCGAGCGCTTGGCCCGGTGGGGTCCCTCTGCGTCCTGCTCGTCCTCGCCGTCTCGTGCGCGTCACCGGCGAAAACGCCGGTGACGACACCGGCGCCAACACCGCCCAGCAGTGTGGCTACTCCCGCGCCGCCTGCAGCGGGGACACCGGCCCCGTGGCGGATCACCCATCCCGGTAAGCCGGGTGACATCGAAGGCTTCGCCGACCACACCAGCATCACCGCGGGCCAGGCGGTGCACTTGTTCGTCTCCACCACCGCCCACACCTATAGGGCGAGCGCGTACCGGATGGGTGCCGCCACCCAACAGGTATGGACGTCGACCCCCCAGCCGGGGAGCAAGCAGGCCGCCGCGATTGTGACGCAACCGACGAACACCGTCACCGCGCCGTGGCAGCCCTCGCTGACGCTGCCGACCGCGGGGTGGGCCCCCGGGGACTACCTGGTCCGGTTGGACGGGGACAACGACGCGCAGCAGTTCGTTCCGCTGACCGTGCGGACTCCCTCGAACACCGGGCGGATCGTCGTGATCAACGCGGTGACCACCTGGCAGGCCTACAACCGCTGGGGTGGCTACAGCCTCTATGACAGCCCCAGCGGCCGCAAGGCCGACCGTTCCCGCGCGGTCAGCTTCGACCGCCCGTATCAGGCCGACACCATGGCCGGGGCCGGGGACTTCCTGTACTTCGAGTTGCCCTTCGTGCGCTTCGCCGAAGCATCCGGCAACCCTCTCGGCTACGCCACCGACGTGGACCTGCATGCCGATCCGCACCTGCTGGACGGGGCCCGGGCGGTGATCACCCTGGGCCACGACGAGTACTGGTCGGCGGCCATGCGCAACCAGGTGGTCCACGCCCGCGATACCGGCACCAACCTGGCGTTTCTCGGAGGCAACGAGATCTACCGGCACATCCGCCTGGACCCCACCCCCCTCGGACCTGACCGCCTGGAGATCGACTACAAGTCCTTCACCGAGGACCCCGCCAGCACGACCAACCCGCTACAAGCCACCCAGGAATGGCGCTCACCCCCGACGCCGCGGCCGGAGAGCGCGATCCTCGGCAACTTCTACCAGTGCAACCCCGTCAGCGCGGATCTGGTGGTAGCCGACCCGGGCAACTGGCTGCTGGCTGGAATTGTCACCGCCGGCCAGAAGCTGCCCGGCATGGTCGGCAACGAGTACGCCCAGGTCGATCTGGGCGTGCCAACACCGCGCCCGCTGGAGGTGCTGTTCCACTCCCCGCTGACCTGCCAGCACCGCCCCGGGTTCGCCGACGTCACCTACTACACCGCACCCAGCGGTGCCGGTGTGTTCTCCGCCGGCACGCAGTGGTGGATCTGCGGAGTGGACCCGGGCTGCACCAAGCCCGGTGCCGACGCAGCCGGCGTCGTGCACATAATCAGCGCCATCACCACCCGCCTCCTCGACGCCTACGCCCAGGGCCCCGCCGGAGGGCAGCATCCGGCAGTGGACAACCTGCAACAGCTCCACATCCCCGGTGCCAGCGCCCCGATACCCGCTGCGCTGCCCAACGCTCTCGTACCCAACTGAATCCGAAGCGCACGCTCATCCCCTACCGGTGTTCCCGGCTGCCACGGTGTTCTTCCCGTGCCTTGTTCAGCGTGGCGTACATCGCTGAGCGGGACAGGCCGCTGATGTCCATCAGCTGCGCGGCGCTGTACTCCCCGGATTCGTAGTCCGCGAGGAGTCGCCTCCGTTGCAGTACCGACAGTTTTGATGGCACTCGTGGTCTGGGGCATGTCTTCGATGCTCACCCGCCCAGCCTGATAAGTCCAAGACCTGTTTGCACTGACGTTCATACCTGGTCATGCTGAATGGGTGGAGCTGCGGCAGCTGGTCTACTTCGACGCCGTCGTCCGCCACGGCGGGTTCACCCGCGCCGCCGAACACCTGCACGTCGCCCAGCCCGGCGTCTCCGCGCAGATCCGCCAGCTGGAGTCCGAGCTCGGGGTCGCGCTGCTGGCCCGCACCACCCGGCAGGTGCGGCTCACCGACGCCGGGGAACGGTTCCTGACCCGGACCCGGCGCATCCTCGACGAACTCGACGCCGGCCGCGCCGACATGGCTCAGCTGACCGGGGTCCTGACCGGGCGGGTCCGTATCGGCACCGTCGAAGCCCTCGACCCGCTTGACCTGCCCGGTGCCCTGGCCGCCTTCCACGACCGGCATCCCGGTGTCGAGGTCATCCTGCGGCCCAGCCCGGTCGGGCAGCAGCTCCTCGACGACCTCGACGCCTACCAGATCGACCTGGCTCTCGGACCTACTCCAACTGGGCTACCGGACCGGTTCGCCACGCTGCCCATGTTCAGCGAGGAACTCGTCATCATCACCGGACCCCACCACCAGCTCGCCCGCCACGAGGGCGTCTCCTTCGCCGCGCTGCGGGACGAGCGGTTCGTCAGCTTCCCACCCGGCACCGGACTGCGCCGCATCCTCGACACCGCCGCCACCCCGGCCGACTTCGTTCCGCACGTGCCGTACGAGAGCACCAGCCTCACCCAGATCCGCGACCTCGTCAGCCACGGCCTCGGCATCGCCCTCGCCCTCGCCCCCGCCTCCGTCACCACCGCACCCGGCCGACCCGTCACCACCCACTCGCTGCAGCCCGACCCGATCCAGCGCGCCATCGCCCTCACCCACCGGCGAGACCCGCCGCTGCCCGCTGCCGCCCAAGCCTGCCAAAACCTCCTACAGCGCTGGCCGACGGCCACAGCGAAGCGTCGCCGATAGACGGGCCTACGGCACGTTGGTTCTCCTTGGAGCCTGTGTCGCCGCAGGACCGGTGCACAGGCAACGGCGGGAATACCAAACCGAAGATGGACATCGAAGGATGGACATCACTGGGTAGGGAACTCGGCGGCCGGGACGCTTGCTCGGATCGGTGCGGCACCGGAGTCGCTGGTCTGCCCGCTGACGTGGTAGCACTGGATGACGACGACCTCGACCGTGCGAGAAGGTAGACGTGAACACACTGCAGGCGTGGACGGCGGCCGTCGTCAGCGAATTGGGGCTGGCCGAGATACCCGACCGCGACGTGGTGCTGGATCTGGCCCGCGACGTCGCGCACGGCGTCGCCCGTCCGGCAGCACCGCTCACGACGTACCTCGCGGGGCTGGCCGTGGGGGCCGGGCAGGACGCCGGTGATGTGGCTGCCCGCATCACCCGTCTTGCGCAGGGGTGGGTTCCTCCGGAATGACCGGAAGGTTAGCCGGCGGCGGGGCGGCACTGACCTTGAACCGCTGATCGATCCTCACCGGAACGCGGCGGCCGCCCGTAGGCCGGCGGTACGAACCGATGAAAGAGAACGCGAGTTGTGCGCGTCCGCATTGCTGATCGCGCCGTCGCGGCCGACGACGTCGGCCCAGGGCACCGCAAAGTCCCTTTGTGCAACACCACGTCAACACGCTGGGCCGGTACTCCTTCCATCTCCTCGTGGCTCGGACTGGTGAAAAGCCGCACCGGCCGTACCGGTTGATGTCGGATGCCGCCACGCGGGGTCAAGAGGTCCGGGCGTGGTGGTCCAGCAAGCGGGTGAGCAACTGCACGAACTGGTCGCGTTCGGCCGGACTCAGCGGCGCGAGCAGTGCAGGGGTCGATGCGTTCGGGGCTGACTGGGCCCACCGGTCAGGGTGCTGAGCTTGACGGTGTCATCACCGCGGGAGTTGTCGGGCGGGTCGTCCCAGTACCGGTCAATGAGCAGGCCCTCGCCGCCGCCGAGGTCGAACATGTGCAGGTGGGCGCGGTCCCAGCGGGCGAAGGCGTCATCGATCGCGGTCGCGAGTTGGGCGAAACTGTGGGACCGGGCGGCGGCAAAGACTCGTCCCGGCCGGGGCCACAGCGTCCGGCCCCCACCATCGACGAGATCGACCGAATCGACAGCCACGTTCGCGCCACCGGGTGATCCTCGCAGATCGCCGTGGCCACACCCGGTACCGGAGTAGGGCGGTAGGCGAACCATCGCACGCCCGGCAACGGATGGGTTATCGATAGCCGGGGAACTGGCCGGGGCTGGGCTTGGCGAAGTCGAGGGGAGCCCACCGGCATCCCGCTCGCTTCCCGGTGACAGAGCGCTGCCCGCTCCGGCATGTCGTGCACCGACCCGGATCCCCGACATGCCACGATCACCGCAAGCACGCCCATGACCGCATGGAGGAACTGATGAACCGTGCACAGGTGATCGACGCCGTCGCCGCCACGACCGGCCTGCCTCGCGCGCAGGTCGAGGCCACCCTCAGTGCCACCCTGACCCAGGTGCGGGGTGCTGTGGCCTCCGGGGACAAGGTTCAGCTCCCCGGCTTCGGCACCTTTGAGCCGCGCGAGCGCGGCGCGCGCACAGCCCGCCACCCCTCGACCGGGGCTCCGCTGCAGCTGGCCGCCACCCGGGCCGTCGGGTTCAAGGTCGGCGCCACGTTCAAGCAGGAGGTCGCCGACAGCGTCACCGCCAAGACGCCGAAGAAGGCGGCGGCTAAAAAGACCCCGGCTAAGGCCACCACGTCGAAGACCACGGCAGCGAAGAAGACCGCGAAGAAGTAGCCACGCACGGTCTTGCGGTAGTGCGCCACGGCCAGGTTGGGATCGGCGGCCTGGGCGAAGGTGAGGCCGTCCCAGTCTGGGGTCGCGGCCCGTAGCGCGATGTGCTGCGACCGTCCGCCACGGGGACCGGTTGCCAGGCGCGGTGGGTGACTTCGGCGGCTGTGCGGAGGTCGATGACGGTGTGGATGTTGAGCGTGGCGAGCCCGGCGTGGCCGGCGGCGGCGAGGCGGTGCAACGCATCCGCGCGGTAGATCCGGCCGCGGCGCACTGCACGTCCGTCCGCGGTGGGGTACCCCCGAGGTCGCGGACGTTGAAGCACCCGTCCAACTCCACGAACCGGGCCGCGACGTCGGCACTGCTCACCTCGCGCCCGGCCGCCATCGAACCAGGCTAACCGGCCGGTGTCCCCCGGATGCGGCGGTGCCGCCGGCACCTCGCCCGTCTTTCCCCGGCCAGGGCCATCGAGCCCACCCAGCGGTGACTGGGTACGGTGGGGAACGCCAGAACGCGGGAGCTCGGTGAGACCGGGCTGAGAGGGTGGCTGTGAGCCGCCGACCGCTTGAACCTGAGCCGGGTAATGCCGGCGTAGGAAGTGGGGCCGATGTCGATCCGTGTTCGTGTCCGTCCGTCCGTTGGTCACTCCGGCCGTGCCGAGGTTCCGCGCACCCTGTCCGAGCCCGCACCACGGGCACTGGGGGTGCTCGACCAGTTCGGCTTGTGGGGGAACCTGGGAGTGAGCCTGCTCGGGTTCACCGGTGCGCTGGTCGTACTGCAACCCGGCGGCCCGGGCAGCCCCCGCCTGTCGCTGGCCGCGGCGCTGTTGGCGATCGTGGTCGGCACCGTGCTGGGTGCGGTCGCAGTGGCGGTGTCGGCGCTGCCCGGGGCGCAGACCGGTGCCCCGGCGATGGTGTTGCTGCGCGGCTTGTTCGGCGCCCGGCCCTCCTACGTGCCGACGGTGCTCAACATCGTCCAGATGCTCGGCTGGGGCACCTTCGAGCTGGTCACCATCGCCACCGCCGCCGGGGCGGTACTGCCCGGAATACCGCGGTGGGGCTACGTCCTGACCGGCGGGGTGATCACCACCGTGCTGGCGGTGTACCCGCTGGGCGCGGTGCGGGTGCTGCGCCGCTACGTCACCGCCGCGGTGGTGATCGCCTTGGCCTACCTGTTCGTGCAGCTGCTGCGGCACCCGCTGCCCCCACTGACCGCGGGCACGTGGTCCGGTTTCAGTGTCGGGGTGGACACCACCGTGGCGGTCGCGGTGTCCTGGGTGCCGATGGCCGCGGACTACGCTCGCCATTCCCGCACCCCCAGGGCGGCGTTCACCGGCACGTTCCTCGGCTACGGCCTGACCCAGATGGCCTGCTACGGGCTGGGCCTGCTCGCCCTGGTCACCGTGGCCGGCGACGCCGACCACGTCTTCGCGGCGTTCATCGCCGTGCCGCTCGGGGGGCTGGCGTTCCTGGTGCTCGCCGTCCGCGAGGTGGACCAGTCCTTCGCCAACGTCTACTCCACCACCGTGTCCACCCAGAACCTGAGACCCCGCTGGGATCGTCGGCTGATCTCGGTGGTGATCGGCGTGGCGATCACCGTGCTGGCGCTGGCGGTGAACATCTACGGCTACGCCAGCTTCCTGTCCCTGATCGGGTCACTGTTCGTGCCGATGTTCGCCGTCCTCGTCGTGGACTACTTCGCCTTCTCCGGCCGCCGCGGATGGGACCTGAGCCCGACGGCCCGGCCACGCTGGGCGATGCTGGCCCCGTGGGCGGCCGGGTTCGTCACCTACCAGCTGATCTACCCCGGCCAGGTCTCCTGGTGGGCCACCGCCTGGGGCCAGCTGGGGCAGGCGATCGGCTTCACCGCGCAACCATGGATGAGCGCTTCCCTGCTCTCCTTCGCCGTCGCTGCCGCCGTCACCGCGCTGGTTTGTGGCGCGATCCGACTGGTCGGGAATCGACGGTGAGCCGGGCGGGAACGTTTGGATCAACGTGCGGGCTGCCCGGCACACCGCGAAACTCGACAAGTCGGCGTATCGCCGCAACCAGCCCCTGCGCGTCAGGCGCGAAGTCCTCCTCATGCGGCACCCGACCAGCCTGCCCTACCCGAACCCGAGCGACCAGATGGGAAGGCCGGCCCCGCGAACAGCAGACACCGATAAACGCGACCGCTGAACCATCCCCGACTGGGGCACGCTGTGTCGATAGTGCCGAACCGGAGCTTCATGACAGACTCGGTCGCGTGACAGATTTCCTGGGGATGCTGGGGGCCAGGCAATCGGCTTCGGGATCGGCTCGACTGGTGGCACTGGCGGCTGGACGGTGAACCGCGCGAGCAGTTCCGGGCCGGGCGCGTGACCACCGAGACCAGCGAAGTCGCCGACGGCGTGTACCGAATCTCGACCTTCGTCGAGCCGGCCGACCTGGTGTTCAACCAGTTCTTGGTCATGGCCGACCAGCCACTGCTCTGGCACTGCGGACATCGCCAGTTGTTCCCCCAAGTGGCGGAGGCAGTTCGGTGGATTGTGCCCGTCGATCGGCTCCGCTGGCTCAGCTTCGGCCACGTCGAAGCCGACGAGATGGGGGCCATGAACCACTGGTTGGGCGCCGCCCCGGGTGCGGAGGTGGTGCAGGGAAGCACCGGCGTACTGGTCTCGATCAACGACCTCGCCGACCGCCCGCCACGCGCCCTGGGCAGCGGAGAGGTCCTCGACCTGGGCGGCAAGCGGGTGCGCTGGATCGACACCCCCCATGTCCCTCACGGTTGGGACGCTGGCTTGATCTACGAGGAGACCACCGAGACCCTCTTCGTGGGGGACCTGTTCACCACGACGGGTCGAGTGCCGGTGAGCACCGACGGCGACATCGTCACCCCGGCCATCGCCACCGAGGACCGCGGCCGCGCGAGCGCAGTCACACCAACCAGCGGCTCAACCGTGCGGGGGCTCGCCGCGTTCGGCTCGACGACCATGGCGCTCATGCACGGTCCAGTCTTCACGGGCGACATCCCCGCCGCCCTGGACGCGCTGGCCGACGACTTCGACCGGCGACTCCGAGTGCAGCTCTGAGCCATGCCAGGTGTCCGGTGGACGGGACCCGGGCGCCTCGGGTTGGCTGACGCCGACCCTCCCAGGTGCGGTCTCGGCACACTCCGACCAACGTCTGCCCCGCTTTCGGGCAGGGGCGGCCGGGTGACTTCGACCCGCCGGGCAGAATCCGCATCGGACGAGGAGCCAGCAACGAGCGGCGGATGGTCGACCAGCGCGATGAACGATGGGTCACCGGCCACTTGGCCGCCCTGCTCGATCAGGGAGCGCAGTCCGGCCGAGGAGCATGTCTTGGTGGAACACCCAGGTTTGTCCGGCGGATCGACGATCGAACAAGGAGCGCTCATGGATCTCAGAATCGGAATCCCAACGTTCCCAATGAGGGAACCGCTCGTGGAGCACTCCGCCGTGCGCTGGCTGTGAGAGCTGGCGTCGACCAGGCCGTCCCACAGGGGATCGCCATACAGGACAGGGGCGCGGCGCCCAGCCAGCGCCCGCGCCTCCCGATCAGCCCGGTGCCCTCTGCGGGGTTCGGCCCCGGCCGGTACCGTGAGGCGCGCATTGATCACCGGTCCGGGCTCTTTCCGCCGTGGCCCATTTCCTGGAGGTCCTATGGGACTGTTCAGCCTGACCCGGCGGGTGGGGAGAGACGCCGCCGCCGCCGTGACCGGTGGTGCCGCCGCTCTCAGTGCTGCCGCGACCGGTGCCGCGGAGGGTGCGGTCAACGGGGCCACCCAGGGTGCCAGCCACGCTCGCGGCAGCGGTCCCCGATCACCCGCTCTGGCCGCTCTGGTGGTCGCCGCCATCGGTGTCACCGGCGTCCTCGAGTGGCCCGTTCTGGCGCTGGGCAGCGTCGCCGCGTTGGTGCTGGGTCAACGACGCGACAAGCCGGCCATCACACCGATGAGCAGCAACGCAGCCCCCGCCTCCTCCGCAGGCCCGTCGACCGCATCGACCGCCGCAATCCGGGACTGGGCCCGCACGAACGGGCACCCCGTCTCGCCCCGCGGTCGGCTAGGCGCCGACATCGTCGACGCCTTCAACACCGCGCACTGACACTGCGCGGTGGAAGTCACGGCAGCGGGGCCCGGAGTGCGGGTGCGCCGGTCAGCAGCTGGTCAAAGTCCTGGACTGGATCGCCACCGCACACCAGCAAACCACCGCAGCCCAACACAACCTCACCGCCGCAATCACCAGAGGCCGCCATGCCGGCACACCCTGGTCAACCATCGCCACCCAACTCGGCATCACCCGCCAAGCGCACAACGCTTCACGCGCGCATCCACTCATGAGTCAACGACTACCGCTACGCGCGCACATTGACATGAGTCAACAGGGAGTGAACAGCCGCTGGCACTGTTCACCCCGGGGTAGCGACCCACCTGCGTCGCTTTGGTTGGATCGCTGGCTCACTCGACGCGAAGGCGTCCGCAGTTTCGCCGCTGACGTCGATGCTGCTGCGTCGCCGCCAGCCACGTGAGCGCCGGGAAACTCGGGCCCCGGACCAGACCTAGTGGTGCCCTTCCCACCGGCGGGTCCTGAGACCCGTGTCGTCACCGCTGTCTAAGTGGCGGTAGGTGGGTCTGGCGGGTGCGGTCGCTGGATGGGGGCACTGCGCTGGTGGGTTTCCTCGGTGCGCACATTCTGGGGCTTGACCCGGGCCGCGGCGTCGTTCAGCGGCGAGGCGGCGCAGGAGCACGGTGAAGGGTGCCGTAGCCGCCCTGCCGCGGTGGTGCGTTCCGCGACCGCGGTGCTGGCCGGGGCAGCGCACCTGTCGGGTCAATCCTCCGCAGCTGGACTTATCCGGGCAACCCCGGAGTGAGTCCCCGCGGTGCGTCCGTACTCGTTCTGCGCGTCCCCGGTGCCGGTGTTTGACTTGATGCTCGCAGCCTCATCAGATGCTGCGCCGCCGGTGGCGGTGAGCGCGGGCGTCGCCAGCCTGGGTTATTGGACCTTATCGCCGACGGCGGTTCACCCCTCCCGCTCGTCATCACCACCCTTCCGGAAGGGCATGACATGCCTCCCACTCAGCGTATGACCGACGACAGTCTGCGTGTGCGCCAACTCAGCCACTACCAGTTCACCTGGACCGCGGGCAAAGCCGCGGAACACGGCACCTGGACCCTTCAACTCGTCCTCGACGAAGGCGCCTGGGAAGAGGTGCTCACCGTCACCGCAGAGGACGCCGACAACCTGCAAGACATGCTGAAGAACACCAAATCCGTCTTCTACGACATCGACCGGCGAGTCCTGATGTTCGGCGTCACCAAAGCAGGCGACTGACTCCCGACAGCCGAGGACGTTGCAGTTCGGGCTGGTCACCCTGACCCTGATCGGGCTGCTGCTCGGCGCCATGGTCACCCAGCTGCGCACCAAGGGTGACCGACGACACAACGCCCGCCGTGACCCGCTCACCGGTTTAGGTAACCGGGCGCTACTCGCCGACGAGCTCACCACCGGGGCACGGTCGACCGCGACGGGTTCCCACACGTCACGCCGATCTGGTTCCTGTGGCTCGACGGCGCCTTCTACCTGAGCAGCTACTCGACGCGGCCGCACGTGACCAGGTGCATCAACAACCCCCGCGTGGGCTTGGTCGTCGACACCGAGGAGGGTCTACGCGCCGACGGCGAGCGACCCAATCAGCAGGTCCGCTTAGCGCGGGGCGTTGTCGCCCTGGGAACCCGGCCAGACGGGTACCCGCCGGGCGTTAGCGCTGGCCGCTTCGACGGTCCGCGTAGTGGCGTGCCGCACGGGCGCGGTTGGCGCACCTGGTGCTGCAGCACCTGCGCCGAGGGTGGTCCTGAACGAAGAAGAGCACGCACCCGGGAGACTCGCACGCGCGCACGGGAGCGGGCTGCGGTCCCGCGAGGAGGACCATCGCGTCAACGGCGAAGGCCGCCAGCAGCCGTTGGTGGGGGTCAGCATTCGACATAGGGACGAGGACAGGGCCGGCGTCCAGACTGATCTCCGTCCAGCCAGGCGCCACGCGGGTTATGTCGTTGAGCGTCGCCAGGACGCCCGGATCGGGAGGCGACCCGGCTGCCGCCGAAGTGAACACGCTGCGGATGGCGTCACGAAGCTGCCGGGTGCGCGGCAGCGAGTCCGCTCCCCAAGGGCGCGGCGCTTCGACGGGCAACCGCGGCGAGACGGCGTCCAACCACTGCTCGAACACACCGGGGTCCTCCAGGATGTCGACGCGCTGGCCGCGCGAGGAGAACACGGTGTTGGCCAGCTCCACGGACAGCGGTTCGCTCAGCAGCGGCGGGAGTCCGTCAGGCATGATCTCACGCTACACCACCCCCTCGTGCGTGAGACTTTCTGATAGCTTCTCACGCATGGCAACCAATTCAAGCGTGACCAAGATCATGGTGCAGCCCCTCGGAGGCTCGACGGCAATCATCGGGATCGGAGGACTACGCATCGTCGTGGACCCCACCTTCGACCCACCGGGCGAGTCCGAGCCGGGGCACCCTGCCCGGATGACCGGCTCAGCCCTGAACATCGAACAGATAGGAAAGATGGACGTCGCGCTGGTCTCTCACGATCAGCACCCGGACAATCTGGATGCCTCAGGACGCGCACTGCTGACGCGAACCCCGGTCGTGCTGACCACGACCCCCGGCGCGGGTCGTCTCGGCCACGACGCTCGCGGCCTCGACCCGTGGGACCGGGTCGAGCTCGAGCGACCGGACGGGGGCACCCTGCGCGTCACCGCCGTCCCAGCGCAGCACGGACCGGTGGGGGCAGAGGAACAATCCGGTGTCGTCGTGGGCTTCGTCCTCGAAGCGGACGACTGTCCAACCGTCTACGTCAGCGGTGACAACGCCTCGATCGACGTAGTCCAGGACATCGCCGACCGGGTCACCCACGTCGACATCGCCGTCCTGTTCGTCGGCGCGGCCGCGGTGCCGGCGCTGTGGAACGGCGCGCCGCTGACTCTCACCAGCGACGAAGCGGCAGTGGCGGCGCGCATCCTCGGAGCCCGAGCAGCGGTGCCTGTGCACTGCGAGGGCTGGACGCATTACACGCAGGGCAGCGCAGCAGTGGCCGAGGCCTTTGCCGCGGCTGGACTCACGAGCGTGTTGTCCGTGGTCGCACCCGGCGCAACAGTGACACTGTAGAACGCCTCGACACAGAGATCGCCCCGTGAGAAACCATCCCGCGACAGACCAGCCGATGATCGACTGCGTTTGACGACCTCGTCCGCCCGCCGCTCCGTGGGGCCATGATGCGCGTCCTGTTCAGTTCCTGCCCTGCGGACAGGTCGTCCCGATGCTGCTGCTGCTGAGGGCGGCAAACCGACGGCAACGACGTCGCGTTCGCGACCAGCGGGCCTCTCGCCGACGCCCTGGCTGACGTCCCGCTGCTCGACGTGGGACCGGGGTGCCGCCGCGCGCGTCGCGGAGGCCATGCATCGGCACGGCGGCGTCCTGGCGATCGGCCCCGGCAACATGACCGGCCAAGTGGACGTGTTCACCAAGACCCGGGTGGACCTGACCTTTACGGCCTAGCGGGACTGACCGCTTGGCCGCGGCCCACCACGCGGGTGCACAATTAACTCGGCGCCGCCCATGCGCGACCGGCTGGTGCCGTCTCGTGATCCCCGGCGGGGGGCTTTGGAGCCAGCTGCGCCGACCACTCATTAACAGGAAACCGCTGACTGCCTCAACTCGTCGGCGGAGGTTGTCCCGAGTTCCGTGGAACTTCGGTGGCGGCCCGTCATGATCGTCAGGCGACGTTCATGAGGTCATCGTGGCATGCGGGTGTGACAGTTTCGGTGAACTCGGCTTCGAGGGCGGCGCGCAGCGAGGCCAGGTGCAGGTGACCGTTGACGCGCCGGAACTGCTTGCCGGCTTCGATCATCCCAGCGGCGCACCAGCGCTGGGCCATCTGCCCGTCGCGCCAGCGCTTGACGTTGCCGCTGCGTTGCCGGCAGATCCCGATCATCGACTCCATCGTTATCTTGAGCTTCGGGGATGATCGAGGCTGTGACCTGCAGTTTTGCGTCGTGGACGGTGTCTGCGATGCTGTCGCTCAGCACGATTTGGTGGGCCTCGGAATTGGTGGTCTCGGCGTGTCGTATCGGGGTTCGCGGGTTGTGATGGCGCGGCGTTCGCTGAGGGCTTCGGCGAGGGCGTGGCGGAGGCGGGTGTTGTCGGTTTCGAGTTCGCGGATGCGCTGTGTGGCGACCTCGACGCGGCGTAACAGGGAGGCGTCGGAGGAACGTTGGCGGTCCGGAACGGGTCGGCCTGCGGCGGGTCGCGGCCGGTCTCGCAGCCGTTCGATCTCGGTTCGCAGGTCCGGTTGGTGCGCTCGAAGGCGTTCGGGGTGTTCGGTGCGGTGGCCGGTGGTGGCAGTGCCGTGGGCCTGGTGCTCGGCGGGTTCCTCACGGAGTGGCTGTCGTGGCGTTGGTGCCTTTACGTGAACCTGGTCTTCGCCACCGTCTCCGTCCTCGGCGCCGTCCTGCTGCTGCAGAACTCCCGTGGCCAGCAGCGCCCGAAGCTGGATATCCCCGGCACCCTGCTCGCCTCCGCGGCCCTGTTCTGCCTGGTATTCGGCTTCTCCCGCGCCTCGACCAGCGGCTGGAGCGACCCGCTGACGATCGGCGTGCTTGTCCTGGGGGCCGCCCTGCTCGTCGGCTTCGTGCTGGCCCAGCACCGCGTCGCGGCACCGCTGCTGCCGCTGCGCATCGTGCTCGACCGCGTCCGGGGCGCGTCCTATCTGGCCGTCGGCATGTCCGCTGTCGCCGTGTTCGCCGTCTTCCTGTTCTTGACCTACTACCTGCAGCTGATCAGAGGCTTCAGCCCCATCATTACCGGCGTCAGCTTCCTCCCGTTGACCGCCGGCATCGTCACCGCCTCCACCTCCGCGAACATCGTGTTGCTCCCCCGCACCGGACCCCGGCCGCTGGTGGCCACCGGGATGACGTTCGGCGCGATCGGCATGTTCCTGCTCGCCCGGCTCACCCCCGCCTCGAGCTACGCCGCAGGCGTGTTGCCCTCGCTGCTCATCCTCGGACTGGGCTTCGGCCTGATCTTCGCGCCCGCGATCAGCAGCGCCACCTACGGGGTGGGCGGTCAGGACGCCGGTGTGGCCTCAGCAATGGTGAACACGATGCAGCAGGTCGGCGGCTCCGTCGGTACCGCCCTGCTGTCCACGGTCGCCGCGAGCTCCACCCTCAGCTTCGCTCGGACGCACACCGGCGCCGGGGTACAGGTCCTCGCCGCTGTACACGGCTTTACCACCGCGTTCCTCGTGTCCGGGTCCATCTTCGTCGTCGGCGCCGTCCTCACCGGGGTGCTGCTGCCCTCCGGAGTGCACACCAACCGGACAGCCAACAGCACAGCGCCCCACCCAAGAGGCCATAACAAGAATCAGCGCCGACACCGTCGCGCCAGCGATCCAGCAGGGGGGACTCTCCGACAGGGACGGTGAACGCGTTGATCAGCGCGACGGCGTGGTCGGATGAGGTCATCGCTGGGCGTCCATTTTCAGTGGGTGGTGTTCGCGACGTCGCGGGCGGGCGGCGGGGCGAAGGGATCGGTGTTCAAGGCCCAGGCCAGGACACGGGCGGGTGATGCGGATGAGATGAGGTCGGCAGTAAACCCACCCAGTTCCCGGTAAGGGCCCCGTACGCGTCGATGAAAGTCGGGAACGAGCCGGTGTGGTCTGGGGATACACCCCCAACCCAACATCAGGGAGATGGCGCAGCCAGCCACCGCTGTGTCAGATGAGGATCGGCGGATTCTTGCGGTCAGCGCAACAGGAGGTCGCCGATGAGTTCGATCGGCTTTTTGAACGCTAGCCGTTTGCGGGGTCGATCGTTAAGTTCCTGGGCAACCCAGTCGAGATCGTCGCTGCTGTACACGCCCAGGTCGGTGCCCTTCCGGAAGTACTGGCGCAGCAGGCCGTTGAAGTTCTCGTTGGTGCCTCGCTGCCAGGGTGAGTGTGGATCGCAGAAGTAGATGTCGATGTCGGCGTCGACGGACACCTGTTCAGCCACAGACAACACCCAATCAGTACGTGTTGCGATCACCGCGAGAACCCAAGGTTCCTCTATCGGGTCGTGTCTTGATGCCGACGCAAGCCGTCCAGGATGACGGTGACCAGAGTGCGCGCTCGGGCGTCCCACTGATTTGCAGGCACCCGTGACAGGGCGCCGAGCAGCAGGATGACG
>JAABUT010002289.1_pt1 | contig 18886 bp, 15 predicted proteins | sample 5559281 | NCBI WGS metagenome assembly JAABUT01 (sample SAMN10711880, study PRJNA513359) | rock metagenome | isolation source: Antarctica rocks | place: Antarctica: Victoria Land, Ricker Hills nord | collected 2016-01-04
GTGAATAAAAATAATATTGATGAACAAGCCAAAGAGCTGACTTTAGTGGAAACTCATTTTTTAAATGCAAAAAGGGAAATAAACACCATATCTAACCTCTATGGCATTAAAATCGCAAGCTAAAAAAGTGACAACTTGTTGTACTGTTTTTTGAAGTAAGCGCCTAAACACTTTTATTGTATGAGTTAATAATTGTTTCTGTTATTTCTTTGCTCTTACCCTTTTTTCTTAAACAGATAGCGCTTCTTTCCGAGCCGGTTTAATATTTTGATTAACTCTGAATAAATTATCAGGATCGTATTTTGTTTTTATCCGGGTCAGCTTTTCATAGTTATCAGCATAGGTAGCTTCTATCCTGTCCTCGCCTTCGTCCATCATAAAATTTATATAAGCGCCGCCGGCTGAATAAGGGTGCAATGCCTGCCAGTATTTCTTTGCCCAGGCCGTAATTTTATCCTTGTTGGCTGGGTCTGGGTCAACTCCTATAGTCACTCCAGCCCATATTGCATCCCGGTAATTCCAGGCCGTTTCTCTTTTACCAACTTTTGAGGCAACGCCATTTACGGGATACAAATGCATGGTAGCATGCATACTGGGTAATTCTAAACCATATTGCAGTAATTCATTAAAAGAGTTAGCCTTCCAATATCATTGTAAACCAGGCGGAGAAAGCGCACAAACATGTCCTGCAGCGCGGGTAAGAAGAGTACATGTAAGAATATTAATCCGCGTTCAATATTCAAATAAAATTATTAATATATTATATTCTGTAATAGTAAAAAATCGTACATTTTTTCATTTATGCCTTTACTGATTGTAAATAATTTTCATTAGGAAGCGGAGTTTCTTTATAGAAATTTACAGGTGTGTCTCCGGCAAACTGTTTAAATTCTTTTATAAAATGCATCTGGTCGTAATACCCGCATTTATATAATATCTCTGTCCAGTTCATTGAAGTATTTTGAGTTTTCATTAATAGTGCATAATTAAAACGGGTAATGCGTGCGAATAACTTTGGAGGGATGCCTACCTGGCGGGTAAATTTTAACTCAAAGCTTTTCAAACTCATGTTAGCTTCGTAAGCAAGCTTTTTAATATTCACATCCCCCGGATTTCGGAATATAAGTGCAGAAGCAGAAGTAATACTATTGTAAGGATCATCAGCTTTGGTCTTTACCAAATGTGCCAGCAAAAATTCATCACTGTAATTTTTTAAAGTAATTAAATCTTTGGCTTCATGTAAGCGTTCGCTATATAGACGTACGCCTTCTATAACATCTGACGGTTCATAAATTTTATGGGTTATCAGATCTAATGGTATATTAAATAATTTATAGAATCCATTTGGTCTGAAATGTATAGTAAAGAACCTGACGGTTCCATTAAAAATCAAAAGTCCGTAATTAGCTGTTTGTAAACCAGTAATACGTTTTCCTGAGCCTGGATTGACATCTGTGCAAGTTAAATGAGATGGAGAGAGAGAGCCGCTTAAAACAAACGACATGATAACTTCGTGGTTTGCAGGAAGCGGTTTCATAAAATCAGCACCCATAGTGTCAAACTCCCTTAATGTATAACAGCGAACATAAGACTGCAACGCAGGGCAGGGTAAAATTTCAGTTGTGCTAACCATAACTTTTATCTCTACAAATTAGTATATTAATTTGTAATATAATTATTTAATAGTAAAAATCTTTTGGAATTAAACCAACTAAGTATTGAAAAGATTTCACTGTCTAAACAAAATAACTCTTCAAAGTTTATAGGAGCCTTCTCCCATTATATTCAAACGTTTGACGGCGTTAGGCAATAGCGCTATTTTGTTGCTTTACTTTATTGCAAAATCTGCAGAACTATTTAATTTTTCAGAAGGAATATTATCAAAACCATTTGAGTAATTCATCTTTTCTGCTTCGCGATACATTTACAGAAGAGCCATCGCTCATAACAAGATAGCCACCCTCGCCACGTACATATTTTGTTACTTCATTTAAGTTTACGAGATGAGAATGATGGACACGAACAAAGAAATCGAAATCCTGTAATTGCTCTTCCATTTCTTTCAGTGTCCGGCAGGCAACAATTTTATTTTTATTTTTGAGATAGAGATAGGTATAGTTATCATCTGCTTCGCAATGAACGACATTGTCTGCAGGAACTAATTCAAATCCCTCTGAAGTGGGTACTGCAATTTTATTGAAATGATGTTCCTTGCCATTTATTTTTTTCAATAGCATTTGAAACTGTTCAGCCATTGGCAAGTGCCGCTGCTCCTGTACTTTTTTCACAGCATTCACCAGTTCATTTGCGTCAACCGGTTTTAGTAAATAATCTAATGCGCTAAAACGAATAGCTTTTATAGCATATTGGTCGTAACTGGTTGTAAAGATGATGGCAAATGCGATTTCATCAAATTGCTCCAGCATTTCAAAACCGTTCATCGTTGGCATTTCAATATCAAGGAATACAAGGTCAGGTTTTAATTTTTCAATTGCTTCCAGGCCTTTTTTTGCAGAGCGGCATTGTTCCATAACCTTCACATCTGCACAATACTCTTTTAAAAGAATGCTTAATGTCGCAATACAATGTATTTCATCATCTATAATAATGGCTTTAATCATGTTCTACCGTTTTCAAAATAGAAACTTTCATTAGCACTATAAACTAATCCCTTTTATTCTTCTTTAAATGTGAATTCTTCCAGTTCACTATCACATACTTTTATTATCTTAAATGTATCATTATATTTAAGATGAACAAAATAAACAGTTTCTAAATCATTTCTTTTGTTATTAACCTCCTTGACTATAGTGATTGCATAATCATAATAAATGCTTTTTACAGATGCTCTTACATCCTTTGGCCAATTTTGTTTCATCATATTGGTCAATAGAATGTAACCATCTACCTTTTTTATCGTAATAATTTTTTTTCCATATAGCATTTGAAACAAAGCTGGCAAGATAACCATCTTTTAATATTTCCCATTTTTCATTTGAAATGTCCGGGTATGTAATTTTAAAGTCACGCAAAGCTTTAATGTTTATTTTGTATAAAACTGTATTATCATTCTTTGTTTCAGTTATTCCTTTATTAACAGAAGCATAAGCTATGTCATTCTTAAAATCATTAGGTGCTGCATTGTCAATAGATTTTTGAGCATCCGAAAGTATGAATGATACTATGAAAATGAAAGTAGTTGCAAAGGCAGGAATAATCTTTTTCATTGTGATTAATTTTATTGAAATCAACAGAATTTGTTTTGACTTATGGTTGAATCAAGCTGCAGCTTTTTTTAGAAAATGAATTGATAAAACCATTTTTTATAATGATGTTTTGATTTGAAAAAACACTTCAAGGGGAAACATTTGTTAGTATGAGCTTGTTAAGGGCAGGCTCAATCCATTAATCTCCGGCAATGGAAAATTCTAATTTTAACTCAATCATCTGACGAGATACCTGGTTTTTAATTGTTCAACGTTACTTTCAATATTTCACCACCACCTGCTGCAGCACCAAATCCCCAATTTAATACATACAGGTTTCCATCCGGGCCATAAGCGATTGCTGTGGGATTAGAAAGCCCTGTTGCAATTTCATCTTTTGAGCCGTCAGGGTTAACCCGTACCACCTTTCCTGTGCCTGGAGTTGTATACTCATTTTCACCCCTTTTCCCGGTCGTAGTTTCCAATACATACATCCGGTCCCGGTTGTCGAATACTAATCCAAGTATGGCTGTCAAACCGGTTTCCACAATTTTGGTTTGCCCGCCAGGTGTAACCTTATAAATGTTTGAGCTGCCATCAGCAAAGGGAGAAACCCCAAGATTACCGACATATAAATTTCCATGGTAGGCCAATGCTGTAGGAACGTTATGCCCATATTTTGCAGAAAGATCAACCACCTGGGTAATAACTCCATCGGTGGTTACCTTTACTACCACGCCGTGATTAGCATCTACGACATACAAATCGTTACCAACACTGATCATATTGTACCATGCACCTTCAGCATCAAAATCATCTGTGGGAGGATGTGCTACAGGGTGTGCTACCAGCCAGGCCCCAAGATCGGCAATTACTGTAAACGTTCCATCTGAATTCATTTTTACTACGCTTGTAGGAACGGTTGGAACGCCATGTCCGCATCCGGCAAAAAGCAGGGCATAAAGTGTGTTGCCGATAAAGGCTACATCTGATGGGCCCAATATGTCGCCGTAATGGGATATTGTTGTAGGAAGTTTATTTGTAACTGTAATTCGTACACCATCAGAACCAAACTTTGAAATTCGTCCGCCCGTTGTACTTCCTAGATAAGGACCATCGGGTGGCACTAACTGCGGACATTGCTTATCATAATTCTCTGTTCCGCCCAGACCTGCTTCTGCTACATATAATTTGCAATCTGGTCCAAACTTCAACCCGCGTGGATTGTTCAAATCTGTGGCAAAAACGCTAACAGCAGCAGTACCTGAATTATTTCTTTTTGCCAGGACTCTGTTTTCCGAATCAGGCGAAAAGCAATTGTTAGAAGGCTGGTGATCATGTTTTTTGCATCCCATTGAAAAGATAAAAGAAAAGGTGACAAGAAAGAGCAGCGATTTTAATTGTGTTCTCATAATGTTTAATTTAAGTTGATATAAAAATGAAATCATTTCTTTGCGGTAAAACTATAGCTGCAGGAACAAAAACTTAGGGCAATTGAGTAGGTTGCAGTTTTCACTAAGTAACCAACAATATGAGTGGGTATTTAAACAGAAAAAAATGAGTTTTATGTGCTAACAGCTACCCGAATGAATTCAAAGAAAAACCCTTATTTTAAAAAATAATGATGTTGATTGTTTGATGATTACAAAGAGAAAAATTTGAAAGTACGAAAGTTTATTATTTAGGTTCTATGATGGATGGTATGAGTAATTATGATCAAGTCGCAATTGCCACGACCTTCAGGTCGTGGATAAAGAATAATAAATAACAGGCTTTAGCCAAAAAATAACCACAACATGCCATACACTTTTAAACCTGGAAACAACACCATAGAAATTTACGGAAGAATAATGAAGACTTTTTAAGTGCACATATTTAGAAAGAATTTTGGCTAAAGCCAATACCTGAGTTCTTTTACAACCCACGACCTGAAGGTCATGGCAATTTTAGCCACACAAATTATCATAGAACCATTATTTATAATATCACCGGAATTTTCAACAACACTTCTGTACCCCCTGCACTTCCATCAGGCAACACAAGGTCAGTAATTTTTATAGTTGTGTCTATTTGTTTTTTTTGTTGCAACATTGCAATTCTATCAGCAGTAATGCGCATTCCCATTGATTTATGTGTTGATGCTGATTTGCTTTTTAATTCTGCTGCTTTCTGTCTGCCGATACCGTCATCAGTTATTTTACAACACAGCACTTGATCACACTGAAACAATTCAATCTCTAAATGTCCTTTTTCTTCCTTGTGCATTAATCCATGCCAGATAGCATTTTCTGCATAAGGCTGAATGATAAGAGGAGGAACCTTTAATAAATCAGAATCAACATCATCGTTAATGATAAGTTTATATTCAAACTGGTGATCGAAGCGTACAGCTTCTAATTCCAAATACAATTTCAATGCTTCCACTTCACTCTCCAACGGTATCAACGCAGCCTGAGAATTCTGAAGAATTAACCGTACTAACTTTGAAAATTTGGTAAGGTATTCAGAAGCCTGAGCTTTGTTGTTTTGAAGAATAAAACGATTAATGGAGTTGAGTGAGTTGAAAATAAAATGAGGACTCATTTGTGCACGCAGGGCTTGCATTTCGAGCCCGTTTGCTTGTTGCTGCAATTCTGCCTTCGTTTTTTCGCTTTCAAATTTTTGAATTTCCAGTTCATGTTCCAGTCGTTGCTTTTCATTTTTTCGTTTTAGAATAAGGTTTCGAAAGAGTATAATACCTATCAGCCACAGAGCGGCTATTCCGGCAATAAGAAATTTTTTTTGCTGTGCGCTTTGGTTTAGCTGCTGTTGTTGCAGCTTTTTTTCATCGTTTAATAAATTTATCCTGGATTGATCTTTTTCCTTTTCAGACCTTATTTTATAGAAAGCAAGTTTTTGAGCAGATAAATCTTTATCAATTGTATCTTTTAAAGCCGTATACTTTTGCAGATGGATCAATGAACTGTCTTGTATGCCTGATTGAACAAAAAGTTCATACAATAAAAAGTGTCCATCCCGGATGTACTGCCTTGCTTCCGTTTCCTGCGCTATTTGTAAAAGCTCCCGGGCAATTTGCAGCGCCTTTTTGTTATTTCCCATTTCTTTATAAGCCTTGCCTAATCTTAATAATATCCACATTTCCTGGTTTCGGGCATTAGCTTTTTCAGCGTCGTTTAAAGACTTGTTCAAATACACTAAAGCCGTATCATAGTTTTTGAAAGCAATGTACAACTCCCCCCGGCGTGAGTACAGTTGGTTGTTGGGATTATAATTTATAGCCATTTCATAATAGTGCCTGGCGGAATTGTATTTTTCCTGCAGAAAAAAAATCTCACCTATTGACTGTACAAACCAGGCCAGTTCATCGAAATGCTTAGTTTCCCGTGCATATTGTGCTGCCTGATTATAATAGTCTATCGCGGTTTCGTAATCAGCAATATTTTTATAAAGACTTGCCCAGATATCGAGGTATCTTTTATTGTTCACTTTTTTAGAAATATCAAGCCATTTTACAGAATATTGCAGCGACTTCCCGTAATGCCCTCTATTCAATTCAACGTCCGCCATGAAAGCGTACACGTTTGCAAGACCGACTTCATCGGCAATCATCACATACGTTTCGCCTGCTTTTTCAAAAGTTATCAAAGATGAAGAAAATTTACTTTGTGCTGCAAATGCACACCCTAACAAAAACCACGAGTAGGCAAGTTGTTCTTCATCCCGGGTTTCTTCAAGCAGTGCAATAGCTTTTTTGCAATACATTTCCATTCCAGGATAATTATCTGCCAATAACCTGGTCATCCATGCCAGGTTGTTATAGGCATTTGCCATGCCCTTAATATAATGCTGGGTTTCCGCCTCTTTGAGAACTTGTGTTGCAAGTGACCTCGCACTATCTGCATCAATCCAGATATATGCATTGCTTAGGGCGTTGAGGCAATCTATTCTTGCAGAATCTTTTAATGCAGGCAATACATTTTTGAGGCTGTCCATTTGTTCTTTCTGGGCAAAGGAAGAAACGGCAACAGTCAAAAACAACAGAATCAATATGTTTTTGATGAATGGCATGACTTTCTGTTTACCGATCTTTTTAGTTTTTTACTGAATGAACTTTACACCCTTCGCCTTCTGATTGCATAAACGATATAAGGAATAATCTAAAAGTTATAAAAATTCCACGAGCTATGCAAGCGATGGTGAAATTAAAACCAAAGTATTTTAAACTTAAGTAAGTAATGTTTTTTGCTTGAAGATTGAGTGAGTGAGATAAGCAGTTATGTTTTTATCTAATTGATGCAGATCTTGCCATAGAAGTATTTATGATGAAATTAAAGATTCTGATGAAAACAGGATAGGTATTACCGACTTAAAAAAAATACCCCGAATAATCAGGTATCTAAAAAACTATATAAAATAACACGGCCTTATCCTGTTTAAAGCGCCACTTCTTGGTTTGACGTTGTGGTTGAACTGTATCTTCGCTGAATTGTTTTTATTGAACAATCGTATTTGGTAGCAAGCTGAAGGTAAGTTTGCTTGCCGCAGATATACTCTTGCAAAATAATATTAGCATCGCTATGCGACTGATAACTGATTAAAAATTGTTTGCCACAGCTGGCACATTTGCATCGTTGTACACCCCCAACTTTACCATATTTAAGCGTAATTTTTAACTGACAATAAAAGCACTTTTTTTAATCATTCCTTTCATTTCGCGGAAAGCTAATACCAGTAAGCCTCTTAGCAATTTTTACCATTAATTTTGTCCATTAATACTGAGGACACTTGCGAAAAAATTTGCAGGAAGTGGCCAAAAAGAAAAGAAAAGAAAATAAATAGTATTTTTCTCATGTGTCTATATTTAATTTCCCTGTACGGATTTTTGCAAAAATCAGAAAAAAAGTATCACAAAATCTCTTTGTTTTTTAATTATTTTCGAGTATGAAACAAAAAAATAGATATGTCATTGATAATTAATTCGATTTATTATTGGTTTATCAATAAAATTTTTAATTTTTATTATAAACTACTTCATAAAAAATATGAAAACGAAAATTACAGCAGTAATAATCGGACGTGCCAATTTAACCAATAGCCTAAAAAAGGCTGTACATAATTATTAAACTTCCCGTTCTCCCCGAAAGCCTCCCGGAACTATGCGTTAATAAAAGACCTGAGTAGTAGTATTCTTTTTGAAGAAAAGTAGCAAACCCCGATCAACCCCTGATTGGTTACTGCAGGTATTTAAAATAATAAAAAAACCCCTGATAATTATATCAAGGGTTTCCTTAGATTAGGAGGAAAAATTAAATCAACTGCATCCCATACTGTTTCCGCAATTCAGACATTTATAACATGTACCACTGCGGATAGTGATATGCCCGCAAGTGTTGCACGAAGGAGCGTCACTTTGCATTGCTTTGGCTGCGGCATTTACTGCATCTAATCCGGCTTCGGCCTTTACAGATGCAGCTTTGTGTTGTTTCATAGCTGGAGAAGCGTTTTGTGAAGAAGGCGTTACCCTTATACTGCTTACCTCATGGCCGCGATGGCTATCGGAACTATTATCCTCATCTCCCAGGTTGCTTACTTCTGGTTTATCCAATACATGCACAAGATCAGTCCGTCCCATGTATTCGTAAGCAAGGCAGCGGAAAATAAAGTCTACAATAGAAGTAGTTGTTTTTATATTCGGATGATCTACCATACCGGCAGGTTCAAATTTGGTAAACACAAACTTCTCTACAAACTCTTCTAAAGGAACACCATATTGCAGGCCAACAGAAACTGCAATGGCAAAACAGTTCATCAGGCTGCGAAGAGTAGAACCTTCTTTTGCAAGATCAATAAAGATTTCGCCTAAGGTGTTGTCGTTGTATTCTCCCGTACGTAAGAAAATTACCTGTCCGCCGATTTTTGCTTTTTGAGTAAAGCCACGGCGTTTTCCAGGCAAAGATTTACGTTGAACAATGTCGCTTAACTTCCGTTTTAGCTGGGTATCGGGTGAGTCGTGCATCCGTTTGGTTACTTCATCAAGCAACTCTTCCACTGTCAATTTACTTAAATCGACAATATTAGATTCAGGTTGACGGTTACCGGTGGAGAGTTGCTCAGCTTCTTTAACTTCCGGTACTTTCTTCTTCTTATCGCTTTTATTGCTTAAAGGCTGTGAAAGCTTAGAACCATCACGATATAATGCATTTGCTTTTAAACCCAATTTCCAGCTAAGCATATAACAATCTGCAATTTCTTCAACAGATGCCTCGTTAGGAAGATTGATCGTTTTAGAGATTGCACCGCTGATGAAGGGCTGTGCAGCACCCATCATACGAATGTGGCCATAAGCATGAATATAACGTTCTCCTTTTTTACCACATTTGTTTGCACAATCAAAAACAGATAAATGCTCTGCTTTCAGGTAAGGGGCGCCTTCTACGGTCATAGTGCCGCAGATGTAATCGTTGGCCGCATCAATTTGTTCATCTGTAAATCCAAGCGCTTCCAGAAGGTTAAAATTCCAGTCATTATATTCCTTTTGCGTAAATCCTAATCTTTCCAGGCAAGCCTCGCCAAGGGCGAAACGATTGAAAACGAAACTTATCTCAAAAGCAGCTTTTACCGCTTCGCTTAATTTATTAATCTCCCCTGCAATAAATCCTTTTTCGCTTAATGACTGCGGATTGATGAAAGGGGCTCCGTCAAAAGTGCCTGAACCAACGGCATATTTTATAATAGCATCCGCTTCTTTCGAATTATACCGCAAATTCTTTAATGCCTGCGGAACCGATTGATTTATTATTTTAAAATATCCGCCACCGCTTAATTTTTTAAACTTGACCAGGGCGAAGTCAGGTTCAATACCTGTAGTATCACAATCCATTACCAGACCAATAGTACCGGTTGGAGCAAGTACTGTCGTTTGCGCATTGCGATAGCCATATTTTTCACCCATTTCTACAGCTTCATCCCATGCTTTGCAGGCAGCAGTAAGCAAATAATCAGGGCAATGCTGGGCTTTTATACCCTGCGGCTTTATACTCAGTTTTTCATAACTATCGGCATCATAAGCAGTAAGCCGGTGATTACGCATTACGCGCAGCATGTCTTCTTTGTTTTCTTCATATCGCACAAAAGCTCCCTGATACTTTGCTATTTCAGCGCTGGTACGGTAGCTTACACCGGTCATGATGGCAGAGATAGCTCCTGCAATGCCACGTGCTTCGTCGCTGTCGTAGGCAATACCGCTAACCATCAATACGCTTCCCAGGTTAGCAAAGCCAAGGCCCAGGGTTCTGTATTCGTAAGAAAGCTGTGCGACTTCTTTGCTCGGAAACTGCGCCATTAAAACTGAAATTTCCAACACAACTGTCCATAAACGACAAGTATATTCAAAACCTTCCACATCAAAAAGGTTGGTATCATCGTCATGAAACTTTCTCAGGTTTACCGAAGCGAGGTTGCACGCTGTGTTATCGAGAAACATATATTCTGAGCATGGATTAGAAGCTCTTATCTCGCCACCTTTAGGGCAGGTATGCCATTCATTAATAGTTGTGTTATATTGTGTACCTGGGTCAGCGCATCTCCACGCAGCGTAAGAAATTTTATTCCAAAGTTCTTTTGATGAAACTTTCTTCATTACACGCCCGTCTGTTCTCGCTTTCAATTCCCAGTCTTCACCTTTCTCCAATTTTTCAAAAAATTCATTGGGAATACGAACCGAGTTATTGGAATTTTGCCCGGAAACTGTGCGATATGCTTCCCCTTCATAATCGCTTGCGTAACCGGCAGCTATAAGAGCGCCTACTTTCTTTTCTTCTTCAACCTTCCAGTCTATAAAATTTACAATCTCAGGATGATCAAGGTCTAAACACACCATTTTGGCTGCCCGGCGCGTAGTGCCGCCACTTTTAATAGCGCCTGCAGCACGATCTCCTATTTTCAAAAAGCTCATCAATCCGCTTGAAGTACCGCCGCCGCTGAGCTTCTCCCCTTCACCCCTTATACCGGAAAAGTTTGTTCCCACTCCTGAACCATATTTAAAAATCCTTGCTTCACGAATCCACAGATCCATTATACCACCGTCATTAACCAGGTCGTCATCAACGCTTAAAATAAAACAGGCATGAGGTTGCGGCCTTTCATAAGCTGATGTTGATTTTTTAAGCTGCCCGTCATTCTGGTCTACATAGTAATGTCCCTGTGGCTTACCCGTGATGCCATAACTTTCATGCAAACCGGTATTAAACCATTGCGGACTATTGGGCACACAAGCCTGGTTTAAAATGCTAAACACCAATTCTTCATAAAAAACCGTCGCATCCTCTTTACTATCAAAGTAGTTATAACGCTCCCCCCATACTTTCCAGCAGTTGGCCATACGATGCGCCACCTGCTTTGCAGAAGTTTCTCTTCCCAGGGTTCCGTCGGGCTGAGGCACGCCCGCTTTACGAAAATATTTTTGAGCGATGATATCTGTTGCTATCTGGCTCCATTGCGCAGGAACCTCAACATTTTTCATTTCAAATACAATTTCCCCGTTTGGATTGCGGATAATACTTGACCGGTAATCATAAGTAAACATATCGAACGGAGATATACCTTCCTTAGTAAACCGCCTGGCGAACTGCAGCCCTTTGTTCTGTGGATTTTTCATAGAAGAATTTTTATTTTAGATTGAAGCATAATGATAATAAGTTTTCCCTCGTAAAAAGTAAAGCGGGCTTACGAAAATATTAATACCTTTTTAAAAAATGAACATTTCAATATCAACACTATGTGGAAAAACTGTGTAAGGAAAACCTAACCTGGACAAGCCAGAACCAAAGAGGCAAAAAAGAAAAGTTGAATTTTTTTAAAATCCCCTGAAAGCTAAGGTGGTATTCCTTTTCAGAGAAGGCTAAAAAATATCTTGCCATTTTTGGTTAAGTTTTAAGTTGTTAGATACTAAACAAGACAAAAAGCGTTTCTTCTGATGATTATTAAATATTTTAAGAATTGACTTTTTATCTAAGATATGGCTGTAATTGAGCTGCTTGTACTTTTCAAATTTATAAATATCCGGAAGGAAAAATATTTAAAATTTCTGCTATTTTTAAGCCTTTTGTCCGGCTAATTAAAAAAATCGGGTATAAAATGATTGTCAGGGAAAAAAGAATTTCAAGTATGCCTGAGATAAAGATCCGGATTAAATACAAAGATTTTACCATTGGAAGCACTGGATTCACAGACAAAACATCCTGCCCTTAATATCTTTCTGATAAGAAATACCCGTGTTATTATTTTATTTGGCAGCTTCAGTTGAAACGGATGGACCATTTTGAACTTTAAAAGACGGTGAACCATTTTCAATAAAGGGCCATCCGTCAGTTGTGTATAAGACCCTGTCCATACACATTTTTCTGAGAAAAATATTGGTTCCGGGGATAAAGCGATCTTTAGTATCTACAGCGTGATAAATGATCCATTCATCACCGGCAGCATCCTCTATAATACAGCTCTGCCCGGGCGCATCCCAATGTTCGTTAGGTTGCAATATCACATTTTCTCCCGGTATTTTTGTAAACACTGCCATAGGATCGGCAGACCAGAATACGCTTACTGCATACGATCTTTCAGCCCAGGTGTTATCACCCGATACCCAGAGGAAATATCTTTTTTGGGCGGGGTTGTAGGTTATAAAAGCGCCCTCCCTTAGCCTGTGAAAAGTACCCTCACCGGGATATAATACTTCAACGGGCGCAGACAGAAAAGTTTTACCGTCAGGGGCAAGTTCCGCAACCCTTATCGGTTCGTGCGCTGAGCCATAATATAGCAAGTGTTTTTTACTCACAGGATCAATGAAAAAACAGGGATCGATCATTTGGTAACTTGAGCCTGCGATACGGGCAAGCGGGCTACCGGAATCTGTAAAGCCAACAGGACGGTCTGACACTGCAAGGGCAAGGCACATTCCATCTTTTGTATCAGGCTCGGCCGCATAATACAGCCGGTACTCATGATTTACCTTTACCACTTGCGGGCACCAAAAACGATGACAAAGCTGAGCCCAAACCGGAGGAGCAGATAAAGCGCCTTCAACCGCAGACCAATGGACCAAATCCCACGAATGCCTTACGAGAATATTGTTTAGGGTAGGAGAAAATTCATCGTGAGTAGCATAAGCAAAGTAACCTTCCTCCTTTACCGCGATGACCGAAGGATCAGGAAAGTCTGTGTTGATTACTGGGTTGATGTAGGAGGCAGACACCAGGGATAGGGTTTGGGTTAAAGGTAGGGAATTTGGAGGATTCTTCCCATGCCTTTGATGTCACTTTTAAGCTTAGAATAGTTAATATCAATAATAATGTCTTTTATTTACAAAGAGAAAATAGTGGTAAAACCTACAGTTAATCTTTGCTGTAAACCATTGTTTAAATCTTGTACATCGAAAGGATCATTTGCTTGTAGATTAATACCAAAAACAGGATTTCTAACTCCTTTATTTTGTTTGTTATCTTGCTGAGTTAGAAAAAAAATCACACCTGCATCGTTTTGGGGCAAACCTTTAGAAGCGAGATTTTTGAAATAAACAGTAAATCCTAATTTTAGTTTCTTTGCATTTGCAGCTACTGCAGGGTCAGCGCTGTTAGGATCATCACTGGAAGTGGCTTTGGTAAATGCAAGAATTAAAGGGTAAGAGTCAAATTCTTCAAATTTCCCTTCTTTAGCTGACCTTTTTTTAATTATTTGCCTAATGGCAGAAGAAGCCGGATCAACAATTGAGTTAACGTCTTGTACCTCTACACTGTTTAAATCCTCATAATTATTTCTTCTTGAGTAGCCTATTCTGAAGTTTAAAATCAAAACTTGTTTAATTAAAGCATTATAGTTCACACCTACATTCAAAGCTTTAAATGTTTTGGTAGAAAATTGGTTAGCATAAGCAGTATCGCTTCTGTAAAGCGGGTAATTATCCACATCATAACTAAAATTTATTCCTCCCCAATCAGTATAATTTGCAACATCTTTTACAAAGGGAACATGAGTGTAAGAGTAAGCAGCACGAATGCCGGGAGAAAATTGTCCATTGCTGAATACTGCTGCAAACCCTTCTGTAGGCTTTGCTTTTATTCCAAATTCGTGAATTCCGTAATTAGCGGGATTAAAATTTTTCGTTGTTGAAATATAATTAAATCCTAATGACTGGTCGCCGGTATTTAATTTTATCAAAGAAAGATGGATCCCCTGAATCCCACCTGCCGAAGTATTAGTATATAAAGGTGAATTATTTGCAATTTGATCACCATTTTTGTCTTCTAATAACACTTGCTCATAACCTCTTGTTGCTACGAAGCTGAATAAGCTAACCGCAATTAGTTTTTTCATCATTTTGATTTTAAATTTCATAAGACTCTTTTGCAAAAATTTTATCTTCAACTCTTGAAACAACTTTATTGGACCTGCTGTTATTGTTTATTAATATTTCGCAAGTTAGCGTTCCTCCTTTTATCCCATGACAGCTTGCAAATACTTCCAGGGTTTCATCCTCAATTTCATAGCCCGGAAACTTCCTGAAAAGATAACCATCAGGAGAAGGAATCCATCCTAAAATCATTCTGCTGTCGTCTGTTGAATCTTCTAAAAAGACTTTCCAGGTGATAATAGAGCCAAAAGAAGTTACCCTGATTTCCAAATCAAACTTTTTCATTGTTATTAATATTTTATCGCCTACTCTTTATTACCGTTTTCGGCTTCCCGGCGCTTACTATTTTAAAAAAGGATATTCAGCAGTTACTCCCTGAACCATTTATTTTTTTATTGCCTCACTTATCTTATTGAAAACATACGGAACTACTCCAATTCCAAGCGTAAGAACGAGATCAGTCAATTTATTTAATTCTGGCGACTTTCCCGTAAGGATATACAGATATATAAAATAACAACATAAGCAGGACCCGATTACCCAGGCAAGAGCGCTGGTAATAAGAGCAATATAACGGCTGCTGCTTTTTGCATATTTGCCGTCACTCACTTCTATAGTTGGAGTCAGAACAGAAGTCATAGCAGGATTGTCTTTTAATGCCTGCAGATTCTCATTTGTATATTTATCATTAGGAATAATTTTCCTTCCCATTTCCGGTTCATTCAATGCATCCAAGAGATCAAAGTTTTTTAGTTTACGGTTTAAAATTAATATTATAATTAAAAATAAAAGTATAGGGGAAAAAACCAAAACCCAATCAAAGCCTTCTACTGCTTTTCTGCAATAAGAACAGTTATTCACTGCATTGCCGCTGGCAGCATTTACAGCATTTTTTGTAGAGTCTGCAATTGTAATTTTTATGTCGGCTCTTGCAGAATTTGGATTTCCTGAATCGGCTTTAGTTGCTGAAGTCCTGTTTTCTGCATTTTGTCCGTATCCTGCAAGCATAATTAAGTAACCGATAATAAAAATGAAAACTTTTTTCATTGAATTGTATTTTAAGGTTATAATATAAGCAATTAAAGATTTCTACTTCTGAGACTTTTTTCTCTTCCTAATCGTACACAAACCTACTATTTTAAATAGCTTTTTAAAAGGTGAGAACGACTGTTTTATGGGGAATCATACTTTTTTTGAATACGGCGGATTTACATGTGCAAACGCAGAAAATAATTGCAATCTTGCTCTGCCTGCGGCGACCTCACTTTTAAGCAAATTGCAGTCAAAATGAATAAAAGCGAAAGAACGATTGATGGCTATTATGAAGAGCTTTTTAAAAAATTTAAAGTGCAAAGCAGGGTTGGGCTCGTTTTGGAAGCTATCAGAAAAGATTTGGTAAAACTGTAAAACCCGGCTTTTTCAACAGGTTTTATAAACTTTTATGTAATTTAAAAAAACCATACACGATATTTTACTGATCCGTAAATAGTCCAGTAAACAGATAAAAAAGGAATTACCGATGACGTTACAACCATTTCAAAAATATGAGAAAAAGTTTTTCTGGCAGCTCCCAAGCAATAAGTAGGGATCGAACGAATAAGCAAAATGGTTAACATCGCTTAAGTGAATACCTGCAACTTCAAGACAATAATTTATAGCGTGAAAAGGAAGTTCGTAGGCGCTGAAAGGCACAGGCCGCTTGCCATGTTTTATATGTGTAAACCTTTCTTCTTCGACAGCAGCCAATAACTTTCCATCTTTTAAAATACTTGCAGCAGAGTCGTGATAAACAGCATTAATCCCAAGAGTAAACATCAGTAAATTTACATTTCGTTTTTACTATAAAAATTTGTTCCATTGCATAATAAGTTTAATTTCTGCAACAAATAACAACCAGAAAATTTTTTAGCGCTAAATGAAATAAATACAGCTTAAAAAAGAGCTTTTACAACTGCTTCTTTCTTCTGACAATTTGCCGTTACCGCTCACGTTCCTTCAGGATAGCATTACCAACCGCACATTCGAGACAACGTCTCAAGTCGCAATAATTATTTTTCAGCTCGATGAGCGCCTGGCTTTCCAATCCATTATTATTTACAACGCCATGTGCTGTCCATTTTTTTGTGATCGTATTTTTTTCAGCAGCAAGTTCACTTAGCCATCTCAATGCCTTGTCTTTACTGTTTTCTTCACTGGTAAAAGAACCGTAAGCAAACAGAACCGGTATAGCAGTGTTTATAATTATATTCTCTGTCATTTGCATGCCCAATTGCTTTGGATGATATTCGCCTGCTTCGTCAAATTTATAATGATAATGCCAGTAGTCATTTGCTGTCACATTCAGTAATTCCTTCACTGCCGACACAGAACCGGTTTCTTTAATTTTTGAAAATAAGTGTGATGATTTATTTATGAGCATAGCCAGTTGAGCCAGCCGGATCGAAGGAAAATTGGCAGGGCGCATTCTCAAAAAAAATGGCTTTACGTGTACCTGGTTTAGCTGGTATTTCTTTTGATAAAAAAGGTATTCTCTTTTTAAAAGCTGCGGATAATCTTCATTAAAATCACCGTCGAGCAAACCTGCCTGGCCCAATAAAAATCCTTCAAGCTGGTGTATCTGGTTTTTATGTTTTGCAAGAATATTTACCGATAAACTTCTCGCCATTGACTCAAAAATGTCAGCATTTACCTTCATCCCGAAGTTGCGTGCAAGCATCCACCAAAATACTTCTTCCCAATGATTGTTTGCTTCTGATAACAAACTTAATATGTGAGAAGATTTTCGTTGCAATCTTTCTATAGCTATCCGCTCTTTCCATGCAAGCCATTTCATTTCATTAAAAACCGGTAAATAAGAAGCGCACGGAACAAATGCCTCGTGAAGCATCAGCTCTCTGAAACGATCTAATAATAATTTCGGAACCAGGTTTTGAAGAGACAGTGCCGGTAATACAGCGCCCTTTTCATTACAAATAGCTGAATCATTTTCCCACACTACGTGCAGTATAACATTTGAGTAATTTTTATCTGCAGTATGGTTGTGCTTTGTCCAGTCTGAGGATTTAATATGAATTTCGATGTTTCCTGCCCAGGTAGTATTACTGATAATAATTTTTGCGTCAAGAAAATCAGGACCCTGGTGAGTGTTGTAACGGCCGGGATGAATAATAGTTAATCTTTCTCCTGCATCTGTCTGCACCTCATTTTTATTAAAATACTGAAACTGCCAGATAAATTGAAGCAAGCGTTCGTTCATAAACAAAAAAGATTTTTTTGAACCACTAAGGCACCAGGAACATAAAGAAGCACAAATTTTTAAAGACATAAATTTAAAAGCTTTTTTATTTTAAATACTTAATTATCCAATTTATCCTGTTTCTATTTATCCTGGTTCAGACGGCTCAGCTCCTGCACTACCCTGCTTACCGGCAGGCCCATTACATTGTAAAAATCTCCGGCGACTGATTTTATGCCCGTTACTCCAATCCATTCCTGTATAGCATACGCACCTGCTTTGTCATAAGGTTTGTAGTTGTCTACATAATAGGCTATCTGCGCTGCAGTAAGGGGATGAAACTCTACTGAAGTAATATCTGAAAAACTAATTTCCCGTTCTGCATGCATTAATACTACCCCGGTAATTACCCGGTGCGTTCTTCCTGATAATGCGGTCAGTATGTCGATCGCATCTTCCCTGTTTTGAGGCTTTCCGATAATCCGGGCATCAAGCACAACTATTGTATCTGCTGCAATTATTGTTTTATCATTGTCCGGACCATTAATTTTTTCATCGATATATTTTTTTGCCTCAATAGCTTTTTGCCTCGCTATGTATATGGGAACTTCTTCAGCTTCCAATTCGGCAGGGTAACTTTCATCAGTACTTTTTATAATTATTTCAAAAGGGATTTCTGCCCATTCCAATAATTGTTTCCGTCGTGGCGACTGAGAGGCAAGTATAATTTTTTGCATGCGTAAATGTATCTGAATTTGGTTTTCGCATCGGTTTTTTCCACCCCAATGATATTGATTCTTATAAACTATTATTTGTTCTTCAACATTCTTTTGCGGGTACAAATTTATTTTAGTCTCGTATTTCGTTTGCCGGTATTTCCTTTTGTAACTCTTTTTTTAGGCTTTTATTTTAATTAAGTGAGATTTTCAAAATAACTTAAGCAAATAAGTTATAACTTAGATTAACCAACTAATAAAAATCTTGATACAAGAATTTGCGGAAAAGACAAAAATGCTAATGATGTTGCATTACAGTCGTTTA
>JAABUT010002291.1_pt1 | contig 18875 bp, 16 predicted proteins | sample 5559281 | NCBI WGS metagenome assembly JAABUT01 (sample SAMN10711880, study PRJNA513359) | rock metagenome | isolation source: Antarctica rocks | place: Antarctica: Victoria Land, Ricker Hills nord | collected 2016-01-04
CTGCTCGGCGGCGGCGGCCCCGGCGGCGCCGTTGGCGGAGGTCGGGGTGCCTGGCACCGAGATTGCCGCGGCGGTGGCTGGGGCCGAGCTTGCCGTGGTCATGGTCACACCGTCGTCCTCTCCCCGTGCTGCACCGGTCCTCCGGCGGGACCCCCGACACCGCCCTGTGCAGAGAGTGGAACAGGTTCTAGTGTGCACCGCATGACGATCGGCGTCACGCCCGAGCACGAGGCACTGCGGTCCTCGGTGCGCGGCTGGGCGGATCGGGCCGGCGTCCGCCGCTCCGCGCGGGAGGCCCTCGAGGCAGTCGAGGAGGTGCGGCCCGCCTGGTGGCAGTCCTGCGCCGATCAGGGGCTGCTCGCCCTGCACCTGCCCACCGAGTACGGCGGAGCGGGGGCGACCGCCGTCGAATTGGCAGTCGTCGTCGAGGAGCTCGCCCGGGCGGCCGCACCGGGGCCGGTCGTGTCGACCGTGCTCGCCAGCCTGCTGCTCGCCGAGACCCAGGCCGCGACGGCACTGGCCAAGGAACTGCTTCCCGCCCTCGCCGACGGGTCCATGGCGGCCGCGGTCGGCCTGGCCGCGGGAAGCCTGCGGGTCGAGGATGTCACGGGTGGCCTGCGATTGTCCGGGACGAGCGGACCGGTGCTGTCGGGGCACCTTGCCGACCTGCTCGTGCTCCCGGCGGCCGGGGCGGATGGCCTGACCTTCCTGCTCGTCGACGCCGGGGACCTGACCGTCACGGCGGTCCCCGGCCTCGACCCCAGCCGGCGGGTGGCGACGGTCGATGCCGCGGGCGTGCACGTCGCCGCCGATCGGGTGCTGGCGGGTGTCGATGACGCCCGGGTCCGCGGGCTCGCCGCGGTGGTGCTCGCCGCGGATGCTGCCGGCACGGCCGGCTGGTGCCTCGACACCGCGGTTGCCTACGCCAAAGTCCGCCAGCAGTTCGGCGCCCCCATCGGCTCCTTCCAGGCGGTCAAGCACCTGTGCGCGGACATGCTCACGCAGGTCGAACTCGCCCGGGGTACGGCGTGGGACGCCGCCCGGGCCGCCGGTGACGCCGCCCAGGGCCCGCTGGCGGCCGCGGCCGCGGTGGCGGCGGCGACCGCGCTCGAGGCCGCCGTGGTTTGTGCGAAGGGCTGCGTGCAGGTGCTGGGCGGGATCGGTTTCACCTGGGAGCACGACGCCCACCTCGCGCTCAAACGCGCCGCCGCGGCGCGGGCCCTGCTGGGAGGGCCGCCCGGGTGGCAGGTTCGGGCCGCGAGGTCCGCGCTCGGTGGCACTCGCCGGGCGCTCGACCTCGACCTGGCCGAGGCCACCGGGGACTCCAGCGGTGTTGACGCCCTCCGCACGGAGCTGCGGGGCCTGGCCGGTGAGCTCGCGGCGCTGCCGGTCGGTGACCGCCGCGCTCGCCTGGCCGCGGAGGGGCTCCTCGCGCCGCACTGGCCTCGGCCCTGGGGCCGTGGGGCCGGCGCCGTCGAGCAACTCCTCGTGGACTCCGAGCTGCGCGCCGCCGGTGTCGACGTCCCCGACCTCGTCATCGGCGCGTGGGCGCTCCCGACCATCATCGGCCACGGCTCGCCCGAGCAGCAGGAGCGGTTCGTGCAGCCCACGCTGTTGGGCGATCTCGTCTGGTGCCAGCTCTTCAGCGAGCCCGGCGCCGGCTCCGACCTGGCGTCGCTGTCGATGCGCGCCACGAGGGTCGAGGGCGGCTGGTCGCTGACGGGGCAGAAGGTGTGGACCTCGGTCGCTGCGACCGCCGACTGGGGCATCTGCCTCGCCCGCACGGATCCGGCTGCCGCGCCGAGGCACCGCGGCATCACCTACTTCCTCGTCGACATGCGCTCCCCGGGCCTCGAGGTGCGCCCGCTGCGTGAGCTGACCGGCGAGGCGCTGTTCAACGAGGTTTTCTTCACCGACGTCGTGGTCCCGGACGACTGCGTCGTCGGTGCGGTCGGCGGTGGTTGGCGGCTCGCCCGCACCACGCTGGCGAATGAGCGGGTCGCCATGAGCCGCGGTCCGTCGCTCGGCGCCGGCGTCGAAGACGTCCTGCGGGCGGTCGCCGACACGTCGGGTGCCGACGATCCGCTGCTGCTGCAGCGGATCGGTGGGCTGGTGTGCGAGGCGCAGGCGCTCGCCCTGCTCGGGTTGCGAGCCACGGTTCGCTCCGTGGCGGGTACCGACCCCGGCGCGACGAGTTCGGTGCAGAAGCTCGTCGGCATGCTGCACCGCCAGGACGTGGCCGAGTTGGCCCTGACGCTGCTCGGCCCCGCAGCCGCCGCGAGCGGCACCGAGGAGCCCGCGGTGCGCGCCTTCCTGTCCACCCGCGCCCTGACCATCGCCGGCGGCACCACCGAGATCCTCAAGAGCGTCATCGGCGAGCGCGTGCTCGGGCTGCCCCGACCGTGAACCGCGGACCCGCGCCTCCTCGTCGTACCGTCCTGATCCGAGCACTTCCGCTGCCGTCGAAGGAGATCGCATGAGAACACGTTCCGCCGTCCTGCGGGGCCCTGGCGAGTCCTGGAAGATCGAGGAAGTCGACATGGACCCCCCGCGCCAGGGTGAGGTCCTCGTCGAGATGCGCGCGACCGGCATGTGCCACTCCGACGAGCACGTCGTCTCCGGGGATCTCCCGGTGCCGCACTACCCCTTCATCGGTGGGCACGAGGGCGCCGGTGAGGTGGTCGAGGTCGGGCCGGGTGTCACCAGCGTCGCCGTCGGGGACCACGTCGCCTTCTCGTTCGTGCCGGCCTGCGGCCGGTGCCGCTGGTGCGCGAGCGGTCAGAGCTACATCTGTGACGAGGGCGCGAAGCTCTTCAACGTCGGGATGATGAGCGACGACCGGATCGCGCACCACACGACCGACGGGGAGCCGGTCGCCCGTTTCACCCAGCTGGGCGCCTTCAGCGAGCACCAGCTGCTCAGTGAGCACAGCGTCGTCAAGGTGGATCCTGACATCCCCTGGCACGCCGTGGCTCTCGTGTCGTGCGGAATAGCCACGGGCTATGGCGCCGCGGTGAACCGTGCGGGAGTGCGCGCGGGTGACACGGTCGCCGTCATCGGCCTCGGGGGCGTCGGCATGAGCGCCGTGCAGGGCGCGCGCATCGCGGGCGCCACGCGGATCGTGGCGATCGACCCGCTGGAGTTCAAGCGGGAGCAGGCCAAGCTCTTCGGGGCGACCCACACCTTCGCCTCCATCGAGGAGTCCTTCGTCCCGGTCATGGAAGCGACGCAGGGGGTCTTCTGCGACAAGGTCATCCTGGTGCCGGGAGTCGTGGCGGGCGAGATGATCGAGCTCGCAGTCTCGCTGACCGCCAAGGGCGGCACGTGCGTGGTCCTCGGGCTCGCGCCGATGGTGGCCAACGACGTGAAGCTCAACCTTTTCCTTTTCGCCATGATGAACAAGGAGCTCAAGGGCTGCATCTATGGCTCCAGCAACCCCCGGGCGCAGATCCCCGAGCTGCTTGCTCTCTACCGTGACGGCGCCCTGAAGATCGACGAGATGGTCACCAAGACCTACACGCTCGACCAGGTCAACGAGGGCTATCAGGACATGCGCGACGGCAAGAACATCCGCGGGGTCGTCACCTTCTGATCGAGATGTGCTCGACCGCGCCCTTCCAGCGCTCGCTGATCCCAGTCGCAGGCAGATGCTCGACCGGCTGACCGAGGGGTCGGCGTCGGTCAGCGACCTGGCTCGACCGTCGCCCATGACGCTCGCCGCGGTCGTCCAGGACGTGCAGGTGCTGGCGGCGAGTGGCTTGGTCGAGTCGCGCAAGACGGGCCGGGTGCGCACGAGCAGGCGCAGCAGGACGCCGACCCACCGAAACGGAAGCGGGGACGCAGGGCATAAGTGTCTCCGCCGACGCGGAAAGCGTCGCGACCTACGAGATGTCGATCGGTCGTCATGCCCCTTCAGCCGTGAGCCGGGTCGTGAGGTCCCACAGCTGTCGGGCGAGGTCGCCGTCGCAAGCGGCGCGGGGTGGCTCGATCACCGTCGGGTGTCCGCGTAGGTTCCGAAAGCCGTCGGGTCCCACGTAGGAGCCCGAGGGGATGTCTGCGGTCGCTGCGTAGAGCGTGGTGGCGGCGCCGCGCGCGGCGTCGTTGAACATGCGGACGGCGAGTTTCTGCAGCGCACCGCTCGGGCCGCCAATGTGCGCGGCGAGTCCGGTCCGTGCGAAGCCTGGGTCCGAGGTGATGGCGCGGACGGGGTTGCCCGCCTCGGCGAGCCGGCGCGACAACTCCAGGGTGAACAGGGTGTTGGCGAGCTTGGAGTCTCGGTAGGCCTGCAGCGCGTGGTATGGGCGGTGCTCGCCGTTGAGGTCGTCGAGGTGGATGTGCCCTGCGCTCTGCAACTGCGAGGACACGGTCACGACCCGGCTGCGGACGTGCGGCAGCAGTGCGGCGGTCAGCGCGAACGGGCCCAGGTAGTTGGTGCCCATCTGCAACTCGAAGCCGTCCTTGGTGAGGCGGTGCGGTACCTGCATGATGCCGGCGTTGTTGACAAGGATGTCCAGGTCGCCGGTCCAGTCCGCGACGAAGGCCCGGACCGACGCCAGGTCCGCGAGGTCCAGGGGCCGGACGTCGGTGCGCCCGCTCATCCTGGCCGCGGCGGCGCGCCCCTTGGCCAGGTCGCGCACGGCAAGGGTCACCGTCGCACCGGCCCGAGCTAGCTCGCCAGCTATGACCTCCCCGAGGCCGCCGGAGGCCCCGGTCACCACGGCGCTGCGTCCGATCAGGTTCGGCAGGTCCAGCGCGGTCCACCGTGTGCCGGCCATCAGTGCGCGCCGCTGAGCATCGCGAGCATGTCGTCATGCCGGCCCTGGGCCTCGGCGTGGCGCAGCGGCAGGACGTCCTTCACACAGACCTCGACGACGTTTGGATAGCTGCGCAGGATGTCCATGACCTCGGTCAGGAAGGCTGGCAGGGGCATCCCTTGTCCGCGGGCGGCTTGACCCATCAGGTCGGTCTGCACCCCGGGCGGGATGAGCTCCACGACCTGCACGTCGGTGCTGGCCAGCTGCACCCGAAGACTTTGGGTGAAGGAATGGACCGCTGCCTTCGTGGCGCTGTAGGTCGGGGTGATCGGCAGCGGTACGAACCCTAGGCCGGAGGAGACGTTGATGATGACGGCTGCGCTCTGGCCGGCCAGGAAGGGCACCGCCTCGGCCAGCAGCCGGATCGGGCCGAGCAGGTTCGTCGCCACCGTTTCCTCGGCGACCCTCAGATGGTCCGGGTCGGAGAGGTCCTCGCTGAGCATGATCCCGGCGTTGTTGACGACCACGTTGAGGTCGGGGTGTCTCCCGGTGACCTCGGCCCAGCAGCGGCTGATCGAGCCAGGGTCTGCGACGTCCACGACGACCGACTCCATGCCGGGATGCTCGGCGGTGATGGCGGACAGCAGCTGCTCGCGGCGGCCGCCGATGATGACCGTGTTGTCTTCAGCGTGGAACCGCTGGGCCAGTCCCAGGCCGATCCCGGAAGTTCCCCCGGTGATGAGGATGGTATTGCCGGACATGCGCATGGTGTCTCCCGTCGTCTTGGGCGGCTGGCCGCCCGCTGCGGTCCACAGTGCCGCTGAGGCCGCGTCGGGTGAAGAGGAGCGTTGATCCACGGACCGGCAGTCCCTGGCAGGGACCTCGGCAAGCGGCGATGATCGACGAGTGGAGCGATCCGACCGCCCAGGGCTGGCTGACTTCCTGCGACGACGTCGTGAGGCCCTGCAACCGGGCGATGTCGGGATGGCGCCCGGGCTGCGGCGGCGGACCGCGGGCCTGCGGCGTGAGGAGGTCGCGGCCCTGGCGTCGATGTCGACCGACTACTACGCGCGCCTGGAACAACAGCGGGCACCGCAGCCGTCAGAGCAGATGGTCGCCGCGATCGCGCGGGCCCTGCGCCTGACCCTGGACGAACGCGACCACTTGCTCCGCCTCGCGGGCCACACCGCGCCCACGCGTATCACCCGCTCCGACCATGTCAGCCCCGGGCTGATGCGGGTCCTGGACCGCCTCGATGACACGCCCGCGCAGGTCGTCTCCGACATCGCCGAGACGCTCGTGCAGAACCGGCTCGCCACCGCACTGCTCGGCGACCAGACCAGGTTCGAGGGCCTGGCCCGCAGCGCCGTCTTCCGATGGTTCACCGACGTCCGCGAGCGCCAGAGCTACCCCGCGACCGACCACGACCTGCAGACCAGCGTCCAGGTGGCCAGCCTGCGGGTCGCCGCGACCAGGGGCGGCCCGGACTCCCGCGCTGCCGCCGTCGTCAAACACCTACGTCAGCACAGCGCTGAGTTCGAACGGGTCTGGAACCGCCACGACGTAACCGGTCGCATCGATGACACCAAGACGATCGTGCACCCGGAACTTGGGCCTATCAGGCTGCAATGCCAGATCCTGTTCACCCAGGACCACGGCCAGGCCCTCCTGGTCTTCACCGCCACACCCGGCAGCCACGACCACTCCAAGCTCCAGATGCTGTCCGTCATCGGCACCCAAGACCTCGCCCGCGAACAGGCGCAACCTCCAAGAACGCGCCCCTGACACGTCCGCGACCGGCGGAGCCGCACTGGAGATCGCCACCGGGAAGATCACCGACCGGAGAAGGGCTTGATCATTTTGGCTGCCGGCATTCGGCTCCGGGGGTCAGCTGAGAATGTCTGCGCGTGCGAACCGTCGCCAGGCGAGCACCAACGGGACGATGGTCCAGGGGAGCTGCAGGGCGATGCCGCGGACCATGTCACCGGTCTGCTCCGGCGACTGCAGCAAGCCGAACCAGGAGAAGGCGTAGTGGGTCGGGATGGCGTCGCGGACGGCGCCGAGCGAGGTCACCGCATCGAGCACGTTCGACACGATGACGACGAGCACGGCCCCGCCCACCGCCCCGAGCGGGGCGTCGGTCCGCACCGAGAACCAGAACGCGATCGCGGCGACGAAGGCGAGCTGGGTGGCGATGTAGCCAGTCGTCAGCGCGAGAACCCGCAGGCTCGCCCCGATGGACAGCGACGAGCCGAGGGGCGTCGCCAGCCCGTGCCAGCCGAAGCACAGCGTGCCCGCGGTTAGGGCAACGACCGGCACGACGAGGACCGCCAGCAGCGAGGACAGCACGGCCACAGACAGCTTGGTCGACAGCAGTCGCCCGCGGGCGACTGGGCGTACGAGCAGGTAGCGCAGCGCTCCCCACGACGCCTCTGACGACATCGGGTCACCGGCCACGAGCGCGACGACGATGATCAGTAGCAGGTTCGCGATGGTGGAGACGCAGAACAGCGCGAAGTTCGCGCCTGAGAGGGTCGCGATGTCGACGAGCGTCGGCTGCTGACCTGGTGAGGCGTGGGTGCCACCGGTGACGAGCAGGACGACGGCCAACAGGATGGGGATGCCGACAAGGGCGACCGCGACGGCAATGGTGCGCCGTCGCCGGGCTTGGCGCCGGAATTCGACGGTGAGCAAGCTCATTGACCCACTCCTGCCGGCTCGGGCGAGAACGCGGGTGCGGCGACCGCCCCGACCCCGATCGTGGAGGCGTCGCCGCCGGCGGACACAAGATCGAGGAACGCTTGCTCCAGCGCTCGTCGAGGGGTCACGCCGGTGACCCGGACGCCGGCCTCGACGAGCCGGGCAATGAGTTCGGCCCGGTCGGCCCCCGCGGCGCCGTCGAGCTCGACGACCATCCCCGTCGAGTCGGGCTCGACCGCCGTCACGCCGCGCACGTCGCGAGCGATGGCCGCTGCGCTGCCGATCTGGCCGGTGGGCAGCTCGACGTGCACCGCTCGGTCGGCGCCGATGACCTCGGCGACGGTGCCGGTGGTCACCAGCCGGCCCTTGGCCATCACGACCACGTGGGTGCACACCTGCTCGACCTCCGAGAGCTGATGGCTCGACAGCAGCACGGTGGTGCCGCGCTGTGCGAGCTCGCGAATGACGCGTCTTACCTCGACGATCTGCGGCGGGTCCAGGCCGTTCGTCGGCTCGTCGAGGATGACGAGGTTGGGACGGCCGAGCAGGGCCTGCGCGAGCGCGAGCCGCTGCCGCATCCCCTGGGAGTAGGTCCTGACCGGGCGGTCGATCGCGTCGCCGAGCCCGGCGACCTCGAGGGCCTCCTCCCAATGAGCGTCGTCCCAGGATGTCCCGCCCATTTCCCAGAAGTCGCGCAGGTTCTGCCGGCCCGTCGACTGTGGCACGAAACCGGTGCCCTCGATGAAGGTGCCGACCCGGGCGAGCGCCGGCGAGCCGGGTCGCACCGTGGTCCCGAACAGGCTGCTGGTCCCGCCGTCGGGCAGGACGAGGCCGAGCAGCATTCGCAGCGTGGTCGTCTTGCCGGCGCCGTTCGGCCCGAGGAGGCCGACGACCTGGCCGTGCTCGACGGTCAGGTCCAGGTCCTCGACGACCGTGCGGCCGCCGTAGGCCTTGGTCAGCCCGCGGATCTCGACCGGGCGGGCGCGGCTCGCGACGCCATCGGCCGCGGCCCGCGCGACCACCGCGTCCCGGCGGACCCGACGGGCGCGCAGCAGGGCGACGAGGGCGCCGACACCCAGCAGCACCAGCAGCCCTAGCCCGGCCAGCGCGAGCGGGGCGAGGCCGCCGCCGAGCGGGACGGGGGAGACCGGCAGCGTCAGCCCGGCACCCGTCCCGGTGATGGTGTAGAGCGCCGGCGTGCGGGAGCCGGCGTAGGCCAGGTCGGTGCTCGCCAGCGCCAGCCGCACGTGGTGGCCGATCGCGAACCGGTGCGTCAAGGCCGGGAGGGTGACGGTGACGGTGCGCCCGGCCCCGCTGGTCGGCAGCCCGTTGACGCGCAGCGGCACGACCTGTGCGTACGGCAGCGTCGTGCTCCCGTCAGCAGAGACGTCGAGCAGCTTGGCGAACAGCACGGCCTCGCCGCTGGTCGACGACACCCTGACCGTCGCGGTCGGCGTACCCAGCAGCTCCAGCGGCCTGGCGAGCACCGGGCCGTCGAAGGTCGCGGCCTGACCGGGCAGGTCGGCCGACAGCTGGGGCGCCAGCGCGCTGACGGGCCCCAGCCCGGGGAAGCCGGACAGCGACGCCGGCTGACCACCGGGCGGGTTCACCGCGACCTTCGTCCCGGTCAGCGGCACGGTCGTCGTCTGGCGGCCGATGGAGGCCGGGTCGGTGCGGATGGTGGACCCGGCGACCCGCGACGCCTCGAACCCGGGACCGGTGTCAACGCGGGCGTCGCGGCGCAGCCAGCGGTCGAACCAGGTGCCGGTCAGCGAGCGGACCCGGGCGGTCTCGCTGCCGAAGCCGCCGTCATGGCCGCCGGCCAGCCAGACCTCCTTGGTCGGGACTCCGGCCTGGCGGAGGGCGTCGGCCGTCGTACGGGCTTGCGCGAGCGGGAACAGGGTGTCGTCCTGCCCTTGCATCAGCAGGGTCGGCACGCGCAGCCGGCCGATGACGCTGGAGACCGACGAGCGCTCGAGCGTGGCCTGCCCGCTAGGGGTCAGCCGACCGGCGGCCTGGGCGTCGGCGTAGGCCCGGCACACCTCGGGCACGAAGCCGGGGCAGACGGGATCGGCCGCGCCGCCCGTCGAGGGCCGCCCAGGCGCTGCGCCGCCCGACGCCCCGCCGGCGGCGCCGCCGAGGGTCGTGCTCCCAAGGCCGAAGAACAGGCTGGCCCAGCCCGACTTGAACACCCCCACGTCGGCGTTGTCGGCGGCCTGCGGGCTGAAGGTCGAGACCAGGCTGTTCCAGGTGATGCTCGCCGCGACGGCGTCGATCCGGTGGTCGTAGGCCGCGGCCAGCAGCGAGATCCCGCCGCCGTAGGACGGCCCACTGATGCCTACCCGCGGGTCGCCCGGGCCGTCGTGCAGCACGTCGGGCCGGGCGGCCAGCAGATCGACGAGCGCCCGCACGTCAACCACGTCGTAGTCCGGGCTGTCCAGCCCGATCGCCCCGGTGGCGCCGCCGAAGCCGCGCGCGGAGTAGGTCAGCACCACATAGCCGTGGCGCGCGAGCGCGAGCGCGTCGCCCTGCGACTCCTCCAGGCTCCCGCCGAACCCGTGCGCGAGGATGACGGCCGGTGCCGGCCGGGCCGCGCTCGCCGTCGCCGGGACGAACAGCCGAGTCGGGATGCGCACGTGCTGGTCGCGCCGCGGCCCGTCGGTCACATCGATCGTCCGGTTCTGCTGGGAGACCGAGGGGCCGGACGAGCGGGCGGCGAGCAGCGCGACAACGGTTCCGGCCGCGAGGACGACGATCGCTGCCACGGCGGCCACGAGCTGGCCGCGTCGCAGCCGGGCCTGTTTCGCCGGCCGCGCTCCGGCGGTCAACCGATTCGCCACGGCTAGTCCCTCGCCGTCGAGTTGGCCGGGCTCACTGGCCGTAGTACCGGTCGTCGTGGAGGTCGGCAATGAGGCCGGGTTCGGTCGGCTGCCATCCGACCAGCTGGCGGGTGATGGCGCTCGACGCCGGTGCGTCGAGCTGGAGCAGCCCAGCCAGGAAACCGAAGTGGTCGACGGCTTCCTCCGGGGAGATGCCGGCGACAGGAAGTCCGAGGTGCTCGCCGATCGCGGCGGCGATCGCTCTCGTCGTCACTGCCTCGTCGCCGACCGCGTGCAGCCTCGCACCTGCAGGCGCCTTCTCGAGGGCCAGTCGGAACAGCCGCGCCGTGTCTCGCGTGTGCGCCGCGGACCATCGGTTCGCGCCGTCGCCGATGTAAGCGGAGACGCCGGTTCGGCGGGCCGTCGCGATCAGGACTGCCGCGAAGCCGTGCCGGTCGAGCTCGGGGCTGTGCGTGATCGGCGACAGGCGGACGACGCTGGAGCGGACGTCGTGGTCAGCCAGCGCGATCTCGTAGTTCTCGGCATCGACCCGCGGGCCCGAGGGACTCGTGTCCTCCTCCGTGCCCGCCCGACCTCTCCCTGCCACGAGGAGCATGCCCGAGGCGCCGACGAATGTCTTACCAGTTCCCTCGAGCGCCTCGCCAAGAGCCTGGATCGCTGCCAAGTCGGACGCCACAGCTGACCCGAAGTCCCCCGCGCGCATCGCGTCGTGCCGGAAGGCGAGGTGGATGACGCCCTCGGCCTCTCGTGCTGCGCCGCGCAGCCCGTCGAGGTCCTCCAGGTCCCCGCGACGCACCCCGGCACCGAGACGCTCTGCTCTGACCGCGGACGCATCCGATCGCACCAGGGCCGTCACCTCGTGACCGCTGGCGATCAGCTCGGGGACGAGGACGGACCCGACATGGCCGGTAGCCCCGGTGACAAAGACGCGCATGCTGACTCCTGGTGATAGGACGCTGTCCCATCACGGTACACCGTGACCGGACGCAGTCCCATCAGTACGCTGCTGGCGTGCCACGTTGGGAGCCGAACCCTCGCGAGAGACTCGAGAGAGCCGCCATCGCGCTCTTCGCGGAGCAGGGCTATGACGACACCACGGTCGAACAGATCGCGGCGGCCGCCGGCCTGGCCCGGAGCACGTTCTTCCGACATTTCGGGGACAAGCGCGAGATCCTCTTCGGCGGACAGGACGGCCTGGCGTCACGGCTCGCCGCCAGCATCGAGAACGCGCCGTCCCAGCAGACAGCATTGGAAGCGATCGAGACGGCCTTCGCCGACATCGGCGCGAGCTGGTTCACCCCACAGAGCCGCGACCTGGCACCGCGGAGAATCTCCGTCGTCGCCTCGCACCCGGAGCTTCGGGAACGCGAGCTGCTGAAGCGGGCCGACATCACCAGCGCAATAGCAACCGCACTGCGAGCACGCGGCATCGACGAACCCGCCACGACCGTCGCCGCGGGGCTCGCCACCCTCGCGTTCTCCCAGTCCATCGCCGTCTGGGCCGAGCCGGACAACACCGAGGAGTTCCAAGCCATCGCCCACCGAGTCTTACGCAGGCTCCACACCGCTGCCGGCAAGCTCAGCTGAGCCCGACATCCCGCCTGACGGGCTAGACCAAAACTGCACACGACATCCTCGCCCACGGCCGGCCCAAGGACAGCCGCAGACCTCGTGCACGCGCCACTAGCCTGGCGCCGACGATGTGCAGGACCAAGCCGGCTTGGGTTGGCCAGGCGTGCCGGCCGAAGACCGCCGGTGCCGACGGGATGCCAGCGCTGCGCGACGCTACCGCCTTGAGCCCTGGACGTACTGGCCTCCGAACAGCGCCACGGCCGCCACGGATGACAGTGCCAGCGCGGTCCATCTCCGCGACCGCGGGGACGGGGCTGGATGCCTGCTCCTGCCGGTCGGGTTCTGGTCGTGCAGGTGGTTGGTGGGTCCGGGACGCCGGTCAGGTGTCGGAGCTGGCCGGGGCGCTGATGCAGGTCAGGCGGGGGACGTGTACCGGGCGGTCGCCCAGGCGTCGTACTCGGGCTCGGAGGTCTGACGGCGCATGCGGGCCGAGGTCTGGGCGTCGTCGCCGACGACGTACCGCAGTCGCGGAGGGTCATCAGTCGCCGCCGCGAGGATCGCTTCGGCGACCGCCGCCATGGTGGCCAGCTGGTAGGGGGACTCGCGCTGCCACACGGCCGACATCTGCCCAACGAGGCCCTGGTAGGGCGGTGGGACCGGGACGGCGGCCGACGACTGTGCTGTGCGGGGCAGGAACCCAGTGCCCGTGACCAGTCCCGGCTCGATCAGCGCGACCGAGACGTGTTCGCCGGCCAGTTCGTATCGCAGGGACTCGGTGAAGCCCTCGACCGCGAACTTCGTCGCCGCGTACACCGACATCAGCGGTTCCGGGACGATGCCGGCACCGCTGCTGAGGTTGACCAGCCGGCCGCCGCCGGCGTCGCGGAAGTGCGGGACCGCGGCCTGCGTTACCTGCATAAGCCCGAAAACGTTGGTGTCGAACAGGTCTCTCACGACGGCCATCGGGGTGGCTTCGAAGACCGAGAACAGGCCGGCGCCGGCGTTGTTGACGACGCAGTCAACCCGGCCGAAGCGTGTGATGGTGGCCGCGAATGCCGCGGACACCGCGGCGGGATCGCGCACGTCTAGCGGCAGCACGAGCACCCGGTCCGTGCCGGCGTGGGCGTGTTCGTCGGTCACGGTCCGCGACGTGCTCGCGATGTTCCAGCCACGCTCGGCGAACAACACCCGGGCGGCCCGGCCCAAGCCGGAACCACTGCCGGTGATGAGCACTGTCTGGCGGTCGGTGTCGGCCATGAAGCGAGTGTTCGACCACCTGGTCCGGAGCGTCTATGCTCAACAGGCCGTGAAACTTGCGCGAGCGTCCGAACAGGTCGACCCGCTGACGGATCTGATCGCCCTGCTTCGTCCGCGTGCGGTGCTGTGGAAACGGCTGCGGGGGGAAGGGGAGTGGGCGCTCCGCTTCGCCGCGAACCGGGACATCAACTTCGGGACCGTGCTGTCCGGACGGTGCGTGCTGACCGGCGCGGGCGCGCCGGTGGAGCTCTCGCAGGGCGATTTCCTGCTGCTGACGGCGCCGGCGCCGTTCACCTTTGGCAGCAGTGATGCCGTTCGAGCGATCGATGGCGACCAGGCGTTGCGGGGCAACGACGGCACCGTGGTGACGATCGGGTCGGGGCCGGAGACGGCGAGCGTGGTCGCCGGCCACTTCGTCGTAGACAATGTCAACAGCGAGCTGCTGCTCGAGCTGCTCCCCGGCGTGCTGCACTTGTTGTCCAGCTCCGGCGCCGCCGGGCGCATACGTGTCCTGCTCGAGCTGCTTGGTGACGAGGCCACCGCAGGGCGCCGCGGCGCTTCGTTGGTCACGGAACGGCTCGTCGAGGTCATGCTCGTCGAAGCGCTGCGGGATCAGCCGAGTGCTCGCCGGCCTGGGGTGGCAGGGCTGGTCGGCGGTCTGGCAGATCCCTGTGTGGCCGCCGCGCTCAGCGCCCTGCACAGCGACGTCCGACGCGCCTGGACCGTGTCTGACCTGGCGACTGCGGCGCTGACCTCCCGTTCGGTCCTGGCGCAGCGCTTCACCGCGAGCGTGGGCGTCACCCCCATGCACTACCTGTACGCCTGGCGCATGGCGCTGGCGAAGGACGCGCTGATTCGAAGTGACGCGACGGTCTCGCAGATCGCCGAGCAGCTGGGCTACCACTCACTGAGTGCGTTCAGCACTGCCTTCCGACGCCACCAGGCCCTATCGCCCGCCCGCTACCGGCACTCCTCCACCCATGGGAGCGCCTAGCCCGGGCTAGCCGTCACCTAGCCCAGATTTAGGGCGTGTCTGCGTGTCTGCCACATCCGGTTGAGGCGGGCCTGGAGGACGGCTGCGTCCCGGCCGGCTCGCCGCGATCCAATTGGCGCGAGGGTATGGACGACCTTGTATTCGTCGGCCACTACGCCGCCGCCTCGCCGAGGTCTGTAGAACCGGACATGGCGGCCAGCAATTCCAACGAGCGGATGCGGTCCTCCAGCCGGTATATCTGCATGGTCGCCATGAGCTCATCCGCGCCGGTACGGGCCAACAGCTCGGTAAGTGAGGCCTGGACGGTCTCGGAGCTGCCGATCGCCTGCCCGTGGTGGCGCTGTGCTGCGAATGCTCGCTCGTCCGCCGACCACGTGTGCGCAGCCGCCTCTTCCGGGGATGGGAGTCGGCCTGCGAATCGGCGGCCTCTCTGGAAGAACTGCGCGAACATCAGGTCGGCTGACGCGGCGATGGCGTCAGCCTCGGGGTCCGTCGGGGCGACGACAGTGAGCGCGGTCACAATCGTGTGCGGCTGCGCAAACGCCCGCGAGGGACGGAAAGTGCGCCGATAGCGGTCGAACGCGGCGGCAGCGTCGCCGCGGCCGAAGTGGTGCGCGAAAGCGAACGGCACACCGAGCTTCGCCGCCAGGTCAGCCGCCCCGTTAGTGCTGGCACCGAGCACCCATACCGACGCGGGCTCGTCGGCGCGCGGTGCCACGTACGGGCCGCGGTACGGCCGTCCGTCTGGGGATTCGCCGGTCAGGTACGCGGAGAGCTCGGCGACGGACTCCGCGAAGTCATCTCGCCCGTAGTTCGCCAGAGAGCGGGCCAGTACCTGTGCCGTCTGCGGGTCCGGCGCACCCCGCCCCACTCCGAGGTCGATGCGGCCGGGATACAACGACGCGAGCGTGCCGAACTGCTCGGCAACCACCAACGGGACATGATTCGGCAGCATCACGCCCCCGGTCCCGACATGGATGCGTGAGGTCGCAGCAGCCAGGGCTCCCACCGTGATGACTGGTGCCGAGCTGGCCACGCCGGGTACGCCGTGGTGCTCCGCCATCCAGTAGCGGGCAAAGTCCAGCTCCTCTGCCCGGCGTGCCAAGGTGACAGTGTCCTCGAACACCTGGTGCATCGTCTTTCCAGAGCCAGCCATTGCTGTGTCCAGCACGGAAAACTGGACGGATGCCAGCGAGCTAACTGTGCCTGTACTTGTCATCAATGTTCCCTCGTCTCTCCATGATCGCCAGAGGATCCTGAAGACCCAGGCAGTCGTACTGTGCGGTGATCATCGTGTGCGGTTACTGGAGCTGGGCCGAGGGCTTGAACGCCTGCCGGTGCAGGTCGAAAACTTGCAGCCCCCAAGCGTCTATCGGGTCAGGAGCCCGCCGGCTACTCCCGCGACGTCTCGATGATCTGCTCCATGGTCCTTCGGAACGCCGCGACCTGGTTCTGCCCGAACCGGTCGGCCCAGCTCTGCTCGATCTCGGCGAGGACCCGGGCAGCGGCGCGCTGGCCGGTTTGCCCGCGTTCGGTGAGGCGGATGATCTTCGTGCGCCCGTCATGCGGTGCCTCGGACCGCTCGACGTAGCCGAGCTGCACCAGCTCGCCGACCGCCTCGGCGACACCCTGCTTGGTGAGTCCGGAGCGCTCGGCGAGGTCAGTCAGGCGCGAGCCTTCGTCGTCGATGAATCGAAAGACGCAGCCGTGCTTGTATCGCAGCCCGGGGAAGCCCTCCTCGGCCAGGCGGCCGTGCAGCTGGCCGAGCGCGATCTCCCTGACGTCGCCTAGCAGGGCCGGGACTGGTGACGGGCTCTGTCGGCTCGCGATGGGCACCCCTGTAGCGGTTGGTGTCGGCATGACCACCCCTTTCGTCAGGGCACCTTATCAGGGTGCTTGACAGTATTTGTTCGCCGACAGCCTGATCTAGGTCAGACCTAGGTCAAGTAGGAATCGTCGGCAGCCCCGAAGGAAGTCGTGCAGACCCTCGCCGAGATCCTCGCGTCGCACCCCGACGACCAGCCCCCGACCCGCCTGCCCGACATGTATCGACCGGGGGTCACCGTCGACGAGCTGCTCACTGGGTGCGGAGCCGCGCGGACCACCCCCGCAGCGGCACCCACATCCGCGTCCGGCCGGCGACCGAGATGGACGCCGCCTGGCGCAAAGTCCTCGACCTGGCAGGAACGGCAGTCGACCTCGGCGCGAACGTGGACGACCTGGACCTCCGGGCGCCTGACCGACGAACAGACGGACCCCGTCGGAGACCCCGACCCGGCCCGCGAGGACGTGCGTCTCGTCCGCCTGTCGCTGATCTGTTACCGGTCGCGGAGTCTGGCCCGCAAAGAACGCCTGAATGCGAACACGCGACCCATCTCACGCGTCGGAGGGAGGGTCCGCCCGAGCTAACCGAAGCGTGTGCCCGCCTGCCTGCTCGGCCTGCTTGGGGTCCCGGCCCAGTGCGGTCACGGCCTGCATCATCGTCGACGTCAAGACGACGACGACGGCGGCGTCGCGCGCGACGAGGTCCCCGGAGACGACTATCGGCACCCGGTTCGGATAGCTGGCCACCACGTGCGCGACCTGCTCGTAGAGCGCCGACATCCGGTGCCAAGCGTCTCCGGCCGGGAGCTCTACCACGACATCGCGGTCGACCGGCGTTCCAACGTCGAACGCCGCCAGCCGTCTGTCGAGGTGGTACGGCACGGCCGCAGTCACCATTCCAGGACCGTAGGCCCTGCGGGCGAGTCGTCCAGACGACGATCGGCTACCGGGCAAGATCGCCGTGCTGGTGTCGGCCACACAGCGTTGCGAGAACCGCGCCACTTACCGGTGCAAGTCAGTCCGGCCAGAGCGAACCGGGGTGCAGCGCCAGCGTGGTGAGGTGGTCCCGGCCGGGGCAGCCGCGGGCTCGAGCCGCCGGGGTGCGCCTTTCAGGCGGTGTGGCCGGGGGGGAAGGAGACGCCGGTCGCTCGCTCGGACACTGACCACAGCCGTGCGGCCAGCGCGCGGTCGGTGGCGGGGGCGACCAGTGCGTCGGCGTGGATGCGGAGGTCGTGCTTGCGAAGCGACGGCCCGAGGAGGACGCCGGTGGGCGCGGCGGGGGCCGTCGCGGCGAATAGCAACGGAAGGGCGCCGGCCTCGGCGCTGCGGCCGAGCGCCAGACGCAGTGCACGGTTGATCAGCCACTCCGCCGCGTTCCCGGTCTGCTGCTGCATCGGGGTTTCGGCAACGCCCGGGTGGGCGGCCAGGCTCCGAACGGGGGAGCCGATGACCCGCAGCCGCCGCTCGAGCTCGTCGGCGAAGAGCAGGGCCGCGAGCTTGGACGCCACGTAGGCGCGGCCGGCCGGGACGTCCGCGGCGAGGTCGTCGAGCGGAAGGGGCGCCTTCAGGCGGCGGTAGAGGTTCGACCCGACGCTGACCACGCGCGGCTGCTCCGCCTGGTTGAGGCGGTCGAGAAGCAGGCCGGTGAGCGCGAAATGCCCGAGGTGGTTCGTGGCGAAGGTGCTCTGGAAGCCCTGGGCGCTGAGCCGAGCGGCCGGCTTGACGGTGCCGGCGTTGTTCACCAGCAGGTGCAGGGACGGGTGATCGGCGCGCACGGCGTCCGCGAAGCGCGCCACCGAGTCCAGGTCGTCGAGCTCGAGCGCGTACACCTCGACGCGGGCAGCGGCTTCGGGTCCGAAGCCTGCGAGGACCCGCTCGGCCTTGCCCCGGTCGCGGACACCCATGACCACAGTCGCGCCGCGGGATGCCAGGGCGCGGGCGACGACTGCTCCGAGGCCGCTGCTCGCCCCGGTCACGACGGCGACTCGGCCCTGCTGGTCCGGCATGTCGGACGGGGTCCAGGCGTACGGCGTTTCGAGCGGTGCAATGTCCATGGGACCGACGGTACCCCAGAACGGATGATCTATCCGTTCGGATGGCTGATCCGGCTCAAGAGCTACGCTGGGGGTGATGGCCGACTTAGGAGGGACCGGCGCGGCAGCGCTGAGGTCGGACGCTGCTCGTAATCGGGCCCGCCTGCTGGACGCGGCCCGCCAGCGGCTCGCCGGCGGTGACACCACGCTCGGGCTGAACGCGTTGGCGCGGTGCGCCGGGGTCGGGGTGGGTACGGCGTACCGGCACTTCCCGGACCGCCAGTCCCTCGTCGAGGGACTCGCGACGGAGGGGTTGAAGGAACTCCTGGACGCTGCCCAGCAGGCCGCTGACGACCTGGACCCGGCCGTCGGCCTCGAACGACTGCTGCGTGCCGCCCTCAGCGCCATGGCCGCTGACTCGGTGCTCGCTGAGGTGCTGAGCACCGCCACGCCCGTGTGCGCGGAGACGATCGGGTTGAGCCGCGAGCTCGGGGTCAGCCTTGAGGGCCTGCTCCACAGAGCTCGCTGCGCCGGGCTGATGCGTCCCGACATCGGGGCCGACGACCTGCGGCGCCTGCTCGTCGGCGCGCACAGCGCGACTCAGGCAGGGTCCGATCCGGAAGCCGCCCGGGAGCTCTACCTCGCGGTCCTGCTCGCCGGGCTTGCCCATCCGGCCGCGGGCGCGCTTGCTTCTCGTGCTGCCCTGCAGGTGGCCGACACGCGTTCGTCACGCGGTCCGCCCTCTGCAACGCCAAGGCCGTGTACCGACCGAGACTGAGCGTCTGCTGCAACGGCAAGACCAAGACCAACTGGCCGTCTCACGCCGAGCACGCCCGTCGCAGGCCGGGCCGTAGGCGTCCCCAGGGACTGCCCCCAGGGACCTTCTTGGCAGTCCCTGGGG
>JAABUT010002293.1_pt1 | contig 18870 bp, 15 predicted proteins | sample 5559281 | NCBI WGS metagenome assembly JAABUT01 (sample SAMN10711880, study PRJNA513359) | rock metagenome | isolation source: Antarctica rocks | place: Antarctica: Victoria Land, Ricker Hills nord | collected 2016-01-04
GGCTGCCGGTGCGCGTCGCGGTGTACGGCGCGGGCGCGACGCCGGTCGTCACGACGTCGGTGTACGACCTCGACACGTCGCGTCCGTCGTCGGCGACCACTGCGTTCCGGCCACCGCCCGGCGCGCAAGCCCAGGTCGGGAGGCCGTCGGACATCGTCGCGGTGATCGACCAGTTCGGCCGCAGCGAGCCGCCCTCCCGCGTCGCCGGGCTGGCGCGCCGCACGTCGTTGACCCTCGGCGCGGTGGGCGTCTACGGGCGTGGCGTGACCCTGCTCGCGGCGATCCCGCTGTCCGCGCAACTGGCCGGGACGGTCGTGCCGCAACTTCGCTCGGTGCCGGGCATGGTCGAGGACGGCGCCGGCATCGCGGTGGGCGTCGGCCCGGTCAACGTGCAGCTGTCCCCGCCGACCGGTTTCGGCGCGCGGTGGCTGCTGGTCGGCACCGTCACGGCGGCGACGCTGCGCGCTGCGGTGCCCGCGCTGCCCCCTGCGCACGGCTTCGGGCCGCGGAATTGATCCGCACCCACGGGCTGACCAAGCGCTTCGGATCGGTGCTGGCCGTCGACGACATCGATCTCGACGTGCGCGAGGGCGACGTCTACGGCTTCCTCGGTGCGAACGGGTCGGGCAAGACCACCACGGTGCGGGTGATCCTCGGCCTGGTGCCCGCCACGTCCGGGTCGGTCGAGATGCTGGGCGAGCCGATGCCGCGCTCGGCGGGGCACGTGCTGCCCAGGGTGGGGACGCTTGTCGAAGGGCCGGCCGCGTACGGGCACCTGCCCGCGCGCGCGAACCTCGAGCTGATCGACGCCGCTGGTGTCAGCGCGGCAGGTGGGCGGCGGCAGCGGCGCGCGCGGGTCGATGCCGCGCTCGAGCAGGTCGGGCTCGCCGGCATCGGGCGGCGCCCGGTGAAGGCGTTCTCGCTCGGCATGCGGCAGCGGCTCGGCCTGGCAGCGGCGTTGCTGCGCGCGCCGTCGCTGCTGGTGCTGGACGAGCCGACGAACGGCCTCGACCCGCAGGGCATCCGGGAGATCCGCGACCTGCTGCTGGCGCTGAACGCCGCCGGCACGACGGTGTTCCTGTCCAGCCACCTGCTCGCCGAGGTCGAGCACCTGTGCAACCGCGTCGGCGTGCTCGATCGCGGCCGGCTGGTCGTGCAGGACTCGCTCGACGCGCTGCGGACCCCGACAGGATGCACGGTGGTGTCGACGTGTGATCCCGCCTCGGCGGCGTCCCTGCTCGGGGATCGGGTCATGTCACGCGAGGGCGGGCGCCTCGTCGTGCGCGGCCCCGACCCGGCCGAGGTCAACGAACTGCTCGTGCACAACGGGGTGGCAGTGCACGAGCTCGCAGCGCAACGGCGCACGCTGGAAGAGATCATTCTCGAGCGGACGGCGCCGGGATCCGACCGCGTCGCCGCGGTGCATGGTGCCGCGTCGTGATCCGCGTCGAGTTGCGCAAGCTGGCACGCCGGCCCCGCACCTGGTTGACGTTGCTGCTGCTCAACCTGCTGCCGACGGTGGTCGCGGTGCTGCTGGCCGTCACCGATGTCGGCCCGCGCCCCGGCCAGGGTCCGGCGTTCCTGTCGGCGGTGCTGTCCAACGGCGCGCTGTTCTCCGTCGCGGCACTGGCGATCGTGCTGCCGCTGTTCTTGCCGATCGCGGTGGCGGTCGTCGCCGGCGACTCGATCGCCGGCGAGGCGCAGAGCGGCACGCTGCGCTACCTGCTCGTGCGTCCGGTCGGGCGTACCCGGTTGCTCGTGGCGAAGTTGGTCGCGGTGCTGGTGTTCACCGTCGTCGCCGTTGCGCTGGTGGCCGGCGTCGGTTTCATCGTCGGCAAGCTGGTGCTCGGCGGCCAGCCGCTGACGGCGGGGACGTCCGTGGTCAGCGTCTCCGGTACGCCGCTGTCGGCGGCGCAGCTCGTCCAGCGCACCGCGCTCGCGATGGGTTATGTCGCGCTGTCGATGCTGGGGGTCGCGGCGATGGCGTTGTTGTTGTCGACCTTCACCGACTCACCGCTGTCGGCGACGCTCGGCGCGATGGCCTTCCTGATCGGCTCGTCGTTGTTGCTGACGCTGGACGCGGCACGCTCACTGCAGCCCTACCTGCCGACGCGCTACTGGCTGTCGTTCGTCGACCTGTTCCGCGACCCGATCCTGTGGCGCGAGGTGGAACGTGGGGCGCTGTTGCAGCTCGTCTATGTCGCGGTGTTCCTCGCCGCTGCGTGGGCGAACTTCACGACCAAGGACATCACGTGCTGACGGCCCGGCATGCGCTCGGCCGGACCGGGTTGCCCGGCGCGAGGACTGCGAGCACGATCGCCTGCACCCGTGGATCGGTCGGCAGGCCGCCGTGCCTAACCGTGTCGCTCGGGCAGACGCTCTGAACCGTGAGGTTCAGCGCGCCGGACAGTGCCGCGGAATCCGGCGGCAGCACCACGTCGTCGCGGGTTGTCCAGATCGACACCACGCTCGGCCCGGACGGCGTCTCGTCGCCGGCGTTGAGCCCGGCGAGCACATCGCTGCCGGGCGCGAGCTGGCGGCACGCGGCCGGGCAGGCGCCGGGCAGAGTAGAGCCGGCCAGCAAGGCGACGTCGGTGCCGTGGTGTGGCGATCCGAGCGTGACCACGCGCCGCGCCTTGGCGGCACCGCCGTGCCCGCGCAGCCATAGGCGGGCGACCACGCCGCCGGCGGAATACCCGACGACGTCGACGGACTGTGCCTTGCTGCGGGCGAGCACGTCGTCGACGGCTCGGCCGAGTGCTGCCGCCTGCGCGTCGAGGTCCCCGCGACCCCCGCCCGGCAGGTGGAAGACGGTGGCGTCTTTGCCGCGCGCCCGCAACGTCGTGGCGAGCTGGTCGAGTCCGGTGGTGGAGCCGCCGTAGCCGGGGACGAGGACGACGGGACCGGCGCGGTCCTGCGAGACAGGCTTCGCCGGCTCTTCGCGACCGGCGAGCACCGCGACGACGACCGCCGCGACCGCGGCGACGGCCAGCACCGTTACCAGGAGGACGAGCCGGCGACGGGCCGGGGCCAGCGACGACAGCACGCGCTCCATGGTGCGCGCACGAGCTGAGCGGCGCCTGCATAGAGTGCTCGAGCATGACCGGCTACCTCGTGGGACGCGGGATCGCGGACGTCACCGGCGAGGCCGCCGACTGCGGGATGATGGGCTACGGCAAGGCTGACCAGAAGAGCGCAGGCATTCACCTGCGGCTGCGTGCGCGCGCCTTCGTCTTCGCTTCCGATGACATGCGGGTGCTGCTCGTCGTCGCCGAGCTGCCGCTGATCTTCGACAGCGTGCGGCAAGCGGTGCTGCAGCGGCTGGCGGCCTCCTACGGATCGCTCTACACCGACGTGAACACGATGCTCACCTGCACGCACACGCATTGCGGCCCGGGTGGCTACTCGCACCACGCGCTGTACAACGCGACGACCGGCGGCTTCCACGCGCGCACCTTCGAGGCGATCGTCGACGGGATCGTCGAGGCCGTCGGCTTCGCACACGACGACATCGGGCCGGCGTCGCTGGCGCTGGCCTTCGGCGAGTTGCGCGACGCGAGCGTCAACCGGTCGCAGTCGTCGTTCGAGCTCAATCCCGGGTCCGATCGGGAGTTCTTCCCCGATGCGATCGACCCGCAGACGACGCTGCTGACGATCACCCGCGAGCACGTGCTCGTGGCCGCGATCAACTGGTTCGCCACGCACGGCACGTCGATGACCAATCGCAACCGGCTGATCAGCAGCGACAACAAGGGTTACGCGGCCTACCGGTGGGAGCGGCTCGAGGCCGGCGTCGACTACCTGTCCCGGGCGCAGCCGGGGTTCATCGGGGCGTTCGCGCAGACCAACGCCGGCGACATGTCGCCGAACCTGAACCGGCGCCCCGGTAGCGGGCCGACCGAGAACGATTTCGAGAACACCAAGATCATCGGTTCGCGGCAGTACGCGGCGGCTTCCGCATTGGTGGGGTCCGGCGAGCCGGTGTCCGGTGAGCTGGACGCGCGGCTGACCTACATCGACCTGTCCGACTGCGCGGTCGACGCGCAGTTCTGCGGCGACGGACGCGCGCATCGCACGTCCGGCCCGTACGGCGGCGCTGCCGCGACCGCCGGCACGGATGAGGGCCCGGGCTTCCCGGGATTCCGGCAGGGCCGGCGCAACCCGGTGTTCGACACGCTGTCCGAGCAGGTCGCCTACCGGCTGTCCGCAGCCCTGCGGGACTCGCAGGCGCCGAAGGGCATCTTGGTGCCGCGAGCGGCGAACCGGCTCGTGCCGCTGATCCAGGAGCGGATCCCGGTGCAGCTGCTGCGCCTCGGACAGCTGTACCTGATCGGGCTGCCCGCGGAGATCACGATCGTGGCGGGGCTGCGGTTGCGTCGCGCGGTGGCCGATGTGGTCGGGGCGCCGATCTCGCACGTCCTGGTCGCGGGCTACAGCAACGGTTACGTCCACTACGTCACCACGCCGCAGGAGTACGACGCGCAGCGCTACGAGGCGGCCAGCACGATGTTCGGCCGCTGGGAACTGCCCGCTCTGGTGCAAGCCGCGGTCGGGCTGGCTCGTGCGATGCGCGACGGAGTGGACGTCGAGCGCGGGACACCCCCGCCGGACCTGTCCGCGCGCGGCGGGCCGGTGAAGCCCGGCCGTCCGGATGCTGCTGCCGGTGGTGCGTACGGTGCTGTGCTGGTGGCGCCGCGGGTCCGGTACCTGCCGGGCGACACGGTGCGCGCCGAGTTCGTGGGCGCGTCCCCGAACAACGACCTGCACCGCGGCGGCACGTTCGTGCAGGTGCAGCGGATGGCCGGCAACGGCGGGTGGGTTCGTGTCGCTGACGACGGCGACTGGTCGACACGCTTGCACTGGCGGCGAGCGGGGCGCTCGGGTTCACGGGTCACGGTGACGTGGGACGTGGCGCACGACGCGGTGACCGGCGAGCACCGGCTGGTCTACTGCGGCGACGTCCTCGAGCGGGACGGTGCGCTACGCCCGTTCGTCGCGCCGACTGATCCGTTCACCGTCGGCTGAACATCGACGTTTCGCGTTGACCCGTGTTGACGTTCCTGCGTCTGGTGCGCTGCGGTGCCGGCTACGCAGGAAGGTCAATCGGGCTCAGGAGGTGGCGCGCTCACCGTGCGCGGCCGGGCTCGTGGGCAGCTCGCCCTGGCCAGGGACGCCACGTGGCTTCGGCAGCGCCACCACGCGTTGCTCGGTGACCTCCGGCGCCTGGGTCGAGCGTGCCGTCTCGGTGATCTGCCTGGGCGCCTCGGCACGCTCGGACGGGTCGACGACCTTAAGGTCGATCATCTTGCGTGCGGTGACCAGCACCCGGCTCTCCAACGAGGACACCGTCTGGTTGTACGAGCCGACTGCGCTGTTGAGCGAGCGGCCCAGCTTGTCGATGTGCCCGCCCATCGTCGACAGCCGCTGGTACAGCTCGCGACCCGTCTTGTGCACCTCGGCGGCGTTCGCGGCGAGTGCCTCCTGCCGCCACGTGTAGGCGACGGTGCGCAGCAACGCCACGAGCGTGGACGGCGTTGCGACGACGACGTTGCGCTCGAAGGCGCGCTCGAGCAGCGCGGGCTCCTCACGCAGCGCGGCGTCGAGGAACGCGTCGGCAGGAACGAAGCAGACGACGAACTCCGGCGAGGGCGTGAAGAGCTCGAAGTAGGACTTCGCGCCGAGCTGGTCGATGTGCTCACGCAGATGCCGGGCGTGCGCCTTCAGCCGTGCATTGCGGACGGCCTCGTCCCGGGCCTCGATCGCCTCGAGGTAGCCGCTGAACGCGACCTTCGAGTCGACGACGACGCTCTTTCCGCCGACCAGGCGGACCACCAGGTCGGGGCGCAGCTTGCCGTCCGCCCCTGTGACGCTGGGCTGCTCCACGAAGTCGATGTGTTCGGTCATACCGGCCGCCTCAACCACCCGCCGCAGCTGCATCTCGCCCCACCGCCCGCGCACCTGCGGCGCGCGCAGCGCCGTCACCAACTGCGTCGTCTCGACGCGCAGCTGCTCTGACGTCTGGCGCATCGTGCCTACCTGTTCGAGCAGCTGCGCGTACGAGCCGGCGCGCTCGCGTTCGACGGAGTTCAACTGGTGCTGAACGCGATCGAGCGACTCGCGCAACGGGCCGACCATGCCCTCGATGGCCTGCTGGCGGTGCGCGAGATCGCCGTCGGAGGTCGCCTTGGCCGTGGACAGCTTCGCCTCGGCGAGCGCGGCGAACGCCTCGTTGTTGCGGTTGAGCGCCTCGCCGGCCAGCGCGCCGAACGTCTCGCGCAGCCTGGCCTCGGCCTGCTCCTGCGCATGGTCGCGCTCGGTCGCCGCGAGCTGGAACCCGGATCGTTCGGCGTCCAACGTCGCGCGCAGACCGGCGGCCTCGGCCCGCGCTTGGTGCGTGTCGGACTGGGCGCGGCTGCGGGCAGCGAGCCAGCCGACGGCGGCGCCGGCGGCCAGCATCAGGACCGCGACGAGCAGGACGGTGGCGTTCATGTGTTCGATGCTCACACCACCGCCTGACAGTTTCGCGATCCGACGCGCCGGATCCCGCGTTCACGGCGGATCTTGTTGCTAATCCGGCGCAAGGACCACCGATTCGCAACAAGATCGACCGCGGCCCTCGCAGGACGTCCGTAGACTCGCGGCCCGTGAGTCTCACCATCGGCATCGTCGGCCTGCCCAACGTCGGCAAGTCCACGCTGTTCAACGCCCTGACCAAGAACGACGTCCTGGCCGCCAACTACCCGTTCGCCACCATCGACCCAAACGTCGGCGTGGTCGGTGTCCCGGACAGCCGGCTCGGCGTCCTCGCCGGGATCTTCAACTCCGTCAAGATCGTTCCGGCCACCGTGTCGTTCGTCGACATCGCGGGGATCGTGCGCGGTGCCAGCACCGGTGAAGGGCTGGGCAACAAGTTCCTGGCCAACATCCGCGAGGCCGACGCGATCTGCCAGGTCATCCGCGCGTTCAGCGACCCCAACGTGGTGCACGTCGACGGGAAGGTCAGCCCGGCCGCCGACATCGAGACGATCAACACCGAGTTGATCCTGGCCGACCTGCAGACCGTCGAGAACGCGATACCGCGCCTGCAGAAGGAAGTGCGGTTGCACAAGGACCGTCAGCCGTTGCTCGATGCCGCCGAGCAGGCCCGCGAGGTGCTGCAGACCGGCAAGACGATCTCCGCCGCCGGGCTCGACCACGGGCCGCTGCGCGAGCTGCACCTGATGACCGCGAAGCCGTTCCTGTACGTCTTCAACGTCGACCCGGAGGAGATCGCGAACGCCGCGTTCACCGACGAGTTGCGCGCGCTCGTCGCACCGGCCGAAGCGATCTTCCTGGACGCGAAGACTGAGGCCGAGCTCATCGAGCTACCCGACGACGAGGCGCTGGAGCTGCTGCAGTCGATGGGCCAGGACGAGTCCGGCATCGACCAGCTCGCCCGCATCGGTTTCAGCACGCTGGGCCTGCAGACCTATCTCACCGCCGGTCCGAAGGAAGCGCGCGCCTGGACGATCAAGGTGGGCACCACCGCGCCACAGGCCGCCGGCGTCATTCACACCGATTTCGAGCGCGGTTTCATCAAGGCCGAGGTCGTGTCCTATGCCGAGGTGGTCGACGCCGGCTCGATGGCCGAGGCCAAGTCACGCGGCAAGGTGCGTATCGAGGGCAAGGACTACGTGATGGCCGACGGCGACGTCGTCGACTTCCGGTTCAACGTCTAGCGGATCGCTGTATCGCTCGGACACGTCAAAGTGGCATCGGTCGCCGACTCGGTACACAAGGGGTACCCGAACGCTACCGGCTGCCGCGGCGCTGAGCGGCGTCCGGACCTCGCGGGCGAGCGACTGAGCAGGTTACGGCGTGCTTGCCGCGAGGTGGGTGCTGCCAGCGTCGCGCGTCGGCAGCGTGAGGGTCGGTGATCCGAAGGTGATCGTGCTCGGCTCGTTGTCCGGCCGGTAGGTCGGCGCATCGACCTGCGTGAGGTCGAGGCGAATCTTGTCGCCGACTCCGAATGGCCACTGGTTGCCGTAGAGCGGCAGTCGCAGCGTTCCGCTCAGCGGGTCATAGGTCGGAGTATCGATCCGGTACGTGCCTCGAGTGACCAAGATTGCCGGGCCACCTGCCGCGGGGAGTACCCAAACCCGTGCGTTCAGTGTCGCGCTCGGCCCGCCGGCGAGTGTGTACGGCACCTGCACGGACCCGAGACCGACGTAAGTGGTGTGCTGGGTCAGCGGCGTGGACACCGCCGTGTAACGGCCGGGAAAGCTCGGGGCGGTCGACACCCGACAGGCCGGCTCGGGATAGATCTCCGAGGGCAGCCGGCCCGCAACCACGGCGTCGGTGGCGATATTGTCCGGGTCCGCGGTCGAGAGGGTGTTGACCGTCGCGCCGGGCGGCCCCACGACGCTCAGCGTCCCGTTCGACAGTCCCTCCGGTGTCGTAGACGTCAACTGCTGGGCCGCGTCGTCGGGCAACGGGTCGGGGTTGTTGGGGCAGAGCGTGGCTTGGCTGAACACGGTCGTCTGCTGCTGGTGGCTGCCGGGGATCTGTGCAAACAGGAACTGGTTGGCCTGGTTGTTGAGCCGCTGCCAGGTCGCCGGCTTGTTCTGCGCGCGCGAGTGACCGATGTCGGCGACGCCGACCGAAACGGGCCACAGCGGGTCGAGCGTCTTGAGGTACTTGAACATCCGGAAGGACTCGACTGCTTCGAACAGATCGTCGGTCCAGCCCTGGATGGCGAACACCGCGGTCTCGTGCCCGGCGAGCTGCTGCGCCCGCCAACCCGGCTGGTAGTAGGCGGAGTGGCAGTCGCTGAAGTCCTGCCGGATCTGCGCGATCACCGGGTCGTCGACGCCGGCGGCGCTGTACGGTTCACCGGCGGAGACGCGGCCGAGCCAAGTGCTGAACGGCTCCGGCGCTGTGCATGGCGGTGGCTTCACCGGGGTGGGCGCAGCGCCCTCCTCGAACGTGCCCGTCGTCGTGCCGAGGGCGTACAGACCGGCAATGTAGCTCTGCTTCGCAACGCCGATCGGGTTGCCGACGCCGTGCTGGTCGGGTGCGCCCTGCGACGAGGAGTAGGTGGGATCGCCGGGGAGGAAACCGGCATGACCGTTGGGGAGGAGGGAGTACGCAAGATCGGTCCAGCCGTACTTCGGAACGGCGACCTGCAGCTGCAGGACTGGCAGCGCCGGGTTGACGCTGTGCGGGAACGTCCACTGGGGGTCGGCGGCCTGCAGCCAGCTCTCGCCGCCACCGTACGAGCCGCCCGACACGGCGACCCGGTTCGGGTCGACGTCCCGGAACGAGGCAGCGGTCAGGGCCGCGAGGTACTGGCTGTCACGGATCTCGACTTCCTTGTTCTTCACCCGGATGGTGCCACTGGGGGCGCAGTCCGAGCCCGCCGCCGAGCTGCCGGACGGAACCGTCGGGGGATGGCAGCTCGGATCGGTGCCGGCCGGGGTCTTCGGCTGGTCGGGGCGATTCGTGCCCTGGTCGGTGAAGCCGCGCGCGGTGTAGGTCAGCACGTAGAAGCCGTGGTTGGCGAACCAGTGGCTGTTCCAGTGGTACTTGTCCGCGCCGTCCCCGTTGTCGGTGGTGGACTCCCACTCGTGCTTGTTATTGCCGAAGCCGTGGAACATCACCATCAGCGGGTGGCTGGTGCCGGTGCCGCGTGCGGGCATGGTGACGTCGACGTCGAGCGGAGAAGCGTCGAAGCTGCGCACCTCGCCCGAGCAGATGGTGTCCCCGCCGCCGTACGTGGCGCAGGGCAGGTTCAAGGGAGCGGGCGCCGCCGGGACGGCGCCGGCGGGTGCGGAGGCGACGTTCTGTACCACGAACGACGTCGAGGCCAGCGCCAGGATGACGAAGGTCCGTATTGGTCGGTTAGACAGCATCGATGTTCCCCCCGTGTCTACCTCGAAGCGCTGTGACCATGCCCACCCCGATCGGTAGTGTAACGCCGTTGGCGGCCGACGGTCGTGCGCAGGCGATGACGAGGGCTCCGACGAGAGATCACTCCGGCCATCGCGCAGCGAACCGCGGCGGAGCGTCGATCCGCAACGTCATGACGTCACGGTCAGCCCGAAGAGGTCGCGCCGTAACGACCGGCTCAGCGGCGCAGCACGACCGTGTGATCGGCGCCCACAATCTCGTTGTTGACGGCCCCGTCCCAATTCACCATCTCGGGACCAGCCATCCGGCGACAGCCGGCACAAGCGCCAGCGCCGTCCCGGACTCGAAGGGTGGCAGCGAGCGCATCGGTCCAGTCGAACGACCGTCCGCGTCGATGTCGAGCACGGGCCGCTGCCCGCGCGGAATCCCATCCGCCGACGGAGCCCGGCCGAATCGCGGCGGGCGGTTGCGGGTCACTTCGATGGGATGCCCGCCAGGCGGTTGGCGACGATGCGCGCGACATCGGGATGCGTGCCCATTCCGGTGTGGGTCGATTCCACCTCGACGAGTTCGGCGGCGGGATCCAGGCAGGTTCGCCAGTCGATGATTGCGTCGGATCGTGAGTAGACGGAGGTGTACGCGACGCCGGCGGGGAACGGCCCCTCGAGCTCGGCCGCGATGCGCGTCGCGCACTCACCAGTCACGCAGTCCTCGCTGATCACCCCGGTCAGCCCGCGCCGGTTCAGCCGGAACAGCAGTTCGAGTTGTTTGCGCACGTGTGCGGCGACGCTGAGCGTCCCGGTGACCGGCGCGCTCATGACGACGATGCCGGCGACGAGGTCCGGCCGGCGTTGCGCGGCCAGCTTGACGATCATCCCGCCGCGGCTGTGCCCGACGACCCCGACGGCCCGGCCCTCGGCAGCGACGACGCGTTCCAGCCGCGCGACGAGCCGCGCGACCACGGCGTCGGTGCACCCTAGATTTGCGCCGATCTCGCTGCCGAACGTCCGATGTCCTTGCCGCCGCAGGTGCCTGGCGAGGATTGCCAGCGACACGTCGCCGGAGATGAAACCGGGCACCAGGACGGCGGGCACGGTGCAGCCCGGCGCAGGCTGATCCACCGGTCGCCCGAGCAGCCGGACCATCCGTGCATACGAGCGCAGTTCGCTTTGCCGGGCTGCCTTGTCGGGCACAAAATCGCTCGCGGGCACGAGCGGCGTGGGCGTTGCGGTCACGCGGCGCTCCTAACAACGTGTCGAGATCACCGCCACCTTACGGTCCGCGTCGTCGCCGCGCTCTTCCCTGGTGGAGCACGAATCGCCCCGCCGACACCGACCGTTCACCTCGCTCGCCTAAGGTCTCGCGCATGACGGAATCGCACGACGACCCGACGGTCGATTTCGAGGGCGCGCTGGCCGAGTCGCAGCGGGCGGAGCGGGAAGAGCGCACCGCCGATATCGAGCGTCAGCAGCAAGCCGACGCCCGGATGATCGAGGCGCTGACCCAGCCGAAGGACTGACGTTGTCGGGGGTGCGCGGCACACTTCCCGCATGACTGACGCCACGTTGACCCGTCCCGTCGCCTCGGCTGCCGTCGAGCAGACCGGCTGGCGAGTTCTGCTCGGTTATCTGGCCGCCTCCGTGGCCGTCGATTCGCTGCAGCAGGGCCTCGACATCGCCACCGCTGCCGTCGCGGCGTGCGGAAACGACGCAGACGAGCATCTGCGCGTCGACGTCCGTCGCGATCGGGTGGAACTCGCCCTGCGGACTTTCTCCGCCGCCGACATCACCACCCGCGATACGCGGCTCGCGAACGAGATCACGGCGGTTGTGCGCGGCCTCGGGCTCTCGATCGCCGAGCCCGCAGGGATCCCACGCCCGGTGCAGATGCTCGAACTCGCGATCGACGCGATCGACATCCCGGCGATCCGGCCCTTCTGGAAGGCGGTCCTGGGCTTCGTCGACGAGCCCGGTCTCGACGATGACGACAACGCGATCGCCGATCCGGCCGGTCAGCTTCCCTCGATCTGGTTCCAGCAGATGGACGAGCCGAGGCCGCAGCGCAACCGCATCCACCTCGACGCCATCGTGGCGCACGACGAGGCGCAGGCTCGTGTTCGAGCTGCACTCGACGCCGGCGGCGTGCTGGTGAGCGACGCCGAGGCAAAGGCGTTCTGGGTGCTGGCCGACGCCGAGGGCAACGAGATCTGCATCTGCACCTGGCAGGACCGTGACGCCGCTACTCCGGGCTGATGTTTCCTGCCGGCGCGAGGTCGGCCGACCACCGCTCCTCTATCCGGCCGTAACGCCAGACGAGTAGTGCCGCAGCCCAGGAGATAACGAACAGCGCGACGATCCCGTAGCCGGCGTAGTCGAGCGGAATGTCGGCGATCGCGGCCAGCGGGCCGGACGTGATCTTGGCCTGGTCGGCGAGCACGCCGACCAGCTCGATCGTGCCGATGATCAGCGCGACAGCCACCGAGATCGCGGTGATCGTGATGTTGTAGAAGACCTTGCGCACGGGCTTGGCGAAGGCCCAGCCGTAGGCGCCGTTCATGAACACGCCGTCGACGGTGTCCATCAGGCACATGCCGGCAGCGAACAGGATCGGCAGCACCAGGATCGCGTAGAACGGCAGGTTGAACGCCGCGGCTCCGCCGGCGAGCACCAGTAGCCCCACCTCGGTGGCGGTATCGAAGCCGAGCCCGAACAGCACGCCGATCGGGTAGATGTGCCAGGCCTTGCGCACCGACTTGGTCAGCCCGCCGAGGAAGCGGTTCATGAAGCCGCGTTTGTTCAGCTGTGCCTCCAGCTGCACCTCGTCGTAATGGCCCGAGCGCATCTCGCGGAACACCTTGATGATGCCGAGCAGGACGACGAGGTTGAGGATGCCGAGGATCCACAGGAACACCCCGGACACCGATGCACCGACAACGCCGGTGACCGAGTGCAGCTGGGATGCACCGTTCTCGACCTGCCCCACCAGGGCCTTCACGCCCACCGAGAGCAGGAACGCCAGCGCGAAGACGATCGTCGAGTGCCCTAGGGAGAACCAGAACCCCACCGACAGGGGCTTGCGGATCTCGTCCTCGGGCGTGCCGGCGACACGTTGCTCGACGTTGTCGGCCATCAGCTTGCGGGTCGTGTTGTCCACGGCAGCGATGTGGTCGGCGTCGAAGGCGTGCCGCAGCCCGAAGGTGTAGGCCAGGACCCCGACGCCGATGCTGAACACGGGATGGCCGCCGCCGAGCTCGAAGTGCTCGGGCACCACCAGCCCGAACAGGATGCCGAACCCGAGCACATGCAGCACCACGATGAATCCGAGCATTCCGCCGAGCGAGCGCCAGTCCCGCCGGGTGAGGCTGCGGCGGAACATCGCCACCGAGGATTCGCGGGGTGCGGTCACGGTCGCCATCGGGCGGGCCCCTCGTCAGTTGTTGCAGCCGGGAGCCGAACGTATCCCCGCACGCGCCTTGTTGCAACACGTTGGCAATAAGGTGCGAGGCGGGTGGCACTCAGAGCTCGGCCGTGTCGCCGCCTCGCGCGGTCGCTCGGTACTTGGCCGCGGCACGCCGTCGGCCGGCGACCTCGTAGGGCGCGCCCTGGCGCAGCTCGCTCACGAGACGTTGCGAGAACTGCAGCGCCGACTCACCCGGCTGCAACTGCCCGCCGGCCGGCCGGAAGAACTCGACGCTGACCCGCGGCCGCTTGGGCAGGCGCACGATGTCGACCGAGCCGTTCGTCCGGGCGCAGACGACGACGGCCTCGGGCACCGCCTCGGCGAGGCGGCCCACGCCGCTGCGGGCCCGCAGTGCCCGGCCCAGCGAGCGGGTGCCCTCGGGAAAGACGCCGATGCACGCGCCCTTACGCAGTTCGTCGACGGCCGTGGTCATGGCCTGGGCATTGCTGACGCCGCGCTCCACCGGGATGTGCCCCATGCCGTTCATGAATGCGGCGACGATCCGGTTCTTCCACAGCGTCGATTTGGCCAGCGCCCGGATCGGCCGCACCCCGCCCGCAGCGACGGCGATCGCGACGGGGTCCCAATAGCTGTCGTGATCGCCCACGATCAGCACCGGCCCTTCGGGCGGCAGGCACTCCACCCCGCTCACCTGCAACCGCGACCACGGCCGCATGATCGGGCCGCCGATCGCCAGCACGACGCGATACGCCGGCGGCACCCTCGCGGCCGCGGATCCCATGGCCGACATCATGGCGCACGGCGTGCTGTCACGACAGGGACGAGATGGTCCGGCGGGGCGCGAAAGCTCGATAAACTGGGGGAGTCCGCCGCAACACCGCCGCCGGGCCGAAGTGATCTCTAGCCCGGAGGTAGTAGTGGGACAGCGCGCCGATCTGCGCAATGTGGCGATCGTGGCGCACGTCGACCACGGCAAGACAACCCTCGTGGACGCCATGCTCTGGCAGTCCGGGGCGTTCACCGCGCACCAGGCCGACACCGGCGACGTCAACGAGCGCGTCATGGACTCCAACGACCTGGAACGCGAGAAGGGCATCACGATCCTGGCCAAGAACACGGCCGTCGATCACGTCATGCCCGACGGCAGCCGGCTCACCATCAACATCATCGACACCCCCGGGCACGCCGATTTCGGTGGCGAGGTCGAGCGCGGCCTGTCCATGGTCGACGGCGTGCTGCTGCTCGTGGACGCCTCCGAGGGCCCGCTGCCGCAGACCCGCTTCGTGCTGCGCAAGGCACTGGAAGCGAAGATGCCGGTCATCCTGGTCATCAACAAGGTCGATCGCCCCGACTCGCGCATCGCCGAGGTCGTCGACGAGGCCTACGAGCTGTTCCTCGATCTGGACGCCGACGAGCACCAGATCGACTTTCCCATCGTCTACGCCTCCGCGAAGTTCGGCCGAGCCTCCCTGAAACGACCCCAGGACGGTGGGCTGCCCGAGGAGGAGAACCTGCAGCCGCTGTTCGAGACGATCCTGGGTGCGATTCCCGCCCCGACGTTCGACGACGACGCGCCTCTGCAGGCCCACGTCACCAACCTCGATGCCTCGCCCTACCTCGGCCGGCTGGCGCTGTGCCGGGTACACAACGGCACGATCCGCAAGGGGCAGCAGGCTGCGTGGTGCCGCGCCAACGGCGCGATCGAACGCGTCAAGATCACCGAGTTGCTGGTGACGCGGGCGCTTGACAGGTTCCCGGCCGAATCGGCCGGACCGGGTGACATCATCGCCATCGCCGGTATACCGGAGATCACCATCGGCGAGACGCTGGCGGATCCGGACGATCCGCGGCCATTACCTGTCATCACCATCGACGAGCCGTCGATCTCGATGACCATCGGCATCAACACGTCCCCGTTGGCCGGTGGGTCCGGCAGGAAGCTGACAGCTCGACAGGTCATCAACCGGCTGGAGGCCGAGCTGGTGGGTAACGTGTCGATCCGGGTGCTGCCCACCGAGCGCCCGGACACTTGGGAAGTCCAGGGCCGCGGCGAGCTGCAGCTGGCCATCCTCGTGGAGATCATGCGCCGGGAAGGCTTCGAGATCACCGTCGGCAAGCCGCAAGTGGTCACCCGTACGGTCGACGGCAGGCTGCACGAGCCGATGGAGCGGATGACCATCGATGTCCCGTCCGACTACCAGGGCGTGGTCATCCAACTACTGGCCCTGCGCAAGGGGCGCCTGGAGCAGATGGTCGATCACGGCACCGGCTGGATCCGGATGGAGTACCTGGTGCCGGCCCGCGGCCTCATCGGCTTCCGGACCGAGTTCCTCACCGAGACGCGGGGGACCGGGCTGCTGCACCACATCCACGAGGGCTACGAGCCGTGGGCCGGCGACATCCGCACCCGCCCGAGCGGCTCGCTGGTCGCCGACCGCAAGGGTGCAACGACAGGTTTCGCCCTCGCCAACCTGCAGGAGCGCGGGATCATGTTCGTCGGGCCGGGCACCGAGGTTTACGAGGGGATGATCGTCGGGGAGAACTCCCGATCGGACGACCTGGACGTCAACCCGACCAAGGAGAAGAAGCTGACGAACATGCGCCAGTCGTCCGGCGACGTGTTGGTGCCGCTGATCCCGCACCGCATCCTGTCATTGGAACAAGCGCTGGAATTCTGCCGCGACGACGAGTGTGTCGAAGTCACCCCGGCCGCTATCCGGCTGCGCAAGGTGCTGCTGGCCGGACAGGATCGGGACAAGCAGCGCTCGCGGAACAAGGCCGCTCGCTGAATCGCCAAGCGGTGTGCGAGCGGGACTAATCTCGACACCGTGTCCGACCGCGAACGTCTCGTCGAGCGAATGCACGGGTTCGGCACCACGATCTTCGCCGAGATGTCCGCCCTCGCGCTGCGCACCAGCAGCGTCAACCTCGGGCAGGGCTTCCCGGACACCGACGGCCCCGGCGCGATCCTCGAAGGCGCCGTCGAGTGCATTCGCAGCGGGGTGAACCAGTACCCGCCGGGTCCGGGGATGCCTGAACTGCGGCAGGCGATCGCCGCGCACCAGGCCCGGTGTTACGGGCTCGACTACGACCCGGACGGCGAGGTGCTCGTCACCGCCGGGGCCACCGAGGCGATCGCCGCGTCCATCATCGCGTTGGCCGGCCCGAGCGACGAGGTCGTGCTGTTCGAGCCGTACTACGACTCCTACGCCGCGTGCGTCGCACTGGCCGGGGCTACGCGCAGGGTCGTCACCCTCGAGCGCGACGGCGCCTGCTGGGGGTTCGACCCCGCCGGGCTCGAACGCGCGATCACCCCGGCCACCAAGCTGCTGGTGCTGAACACCCCGCACAATCCGACGGGCACGGTGTTCGGGGCCACCGAGCTCGCGGCGGTCGCCGAGGTGGCGATCCGGCACGATCTGATCGTGGTTTCGGACGAGGTGTACGAGCACCTCACCTTTGACGGCACCAGCCATACGCCGATCGCGACGCTGCCGGGCATGCGCGAACGTACGATCACGATCAGCAGCGCCGGCAAGACGTTCAGCGTGACCGGCTGGAAGGTCGGGTGGGCCTGCGCGCCGCCGGAACTGCTCGACGCCGTGCGCACCGTCAAGCAGTTCCTGACCTATGTCAACGGCGCGCCGTTCCAGCCGGCGGTAGCCCGGGCACTGGCCGATGCCGAGAATCTCGCACCCCGGCAGGCCCTGCAAGCACAACGCGATCTGCTCTGCGACGGCCTGGACAGCCTCGGCTTCGACGTCGTGCGGCCGCAGGCGACGTACTTCGCGACCGTCGACGTCGGCAGCAACGCGGTCGATTTCTGCCGGGAGCTGCCCCACCGTGCCGCGGTGGTGGCGATCCCCAGCAGCGTTTTCTACGACTCCGCCGCCGGTGACCGCTATGTCCGCTTCGCGTTCTGCAAGCGCCCCGAGGTGCTGGCCGAAGCCCTGCGCAGGCTCGCCGAGGCGGCATCGTGAAGATCGCTGCCATCCAGCACGACATCGTGTGGGAACAGCCGGAATCCACCCATGCGCTCATCCGCCCGATGATCACCCAGGCCGCAGCCGCCGGCGCCGGGCTCATCGTGCTCACCGAAATGTATGCGACCGGTTTCTCGATGCGCCCCGACCGCGTCGCCGAGGACGAAGGCGGCCCCAACGAGCAGTTCCTGCTCGCCCAGGCCGCCGAGCACGACGCAGTGCTGATCGCCTCGATCGCGCAATGCGGCGCGGACGGCGGATACCGCAACAACGCCGTCGTCGCCCGTCCGGACGGTAGCATCGAGCGGTACGCGAAGATCCATCCGTTCACCTTCGCTGGTGAGCACGAGCGCTACGCGGCGGGCGAGCGTTTCCTCACGACCGAGATCGGCGGCCTGCGGGTCAGCGTCTTCGTCTGTTACGACCTTCGCTTCGCCGACGAGTTCTGGGCACTCGCACAGGACACCGATGCGTACGTCGTCGTGGCGAACTGGCCGCAACCGCGCCACGAGCACTGGCACGCGCTGCTGCGCGCCAGGGCCATCGAGAACCAGGCCTACGTCATCGGGGTCAACCGCGTCGGCGCCGCCAAGGATCTGCCGCATGCGGGTGGCTCGGCTGTGCTCGACCCGCTCGGCGCGGCGCTCGTCGTGGCCGGTGCCGACCCGGTGGTCCTGCTGGCCGACATCAACGCGGAGACGGTGACCCGGATTCGGCGACAGTTTCCGTTCCTGGCCGATCGGCGCTGAACAATCGGCGGGCGGATCGCGCCATGTACGCGAACTATTTTCGGTGGGCGGCGTCCTGGTCGATCGTGAGCCGGGTTACAGTCGGATCTTCGCTATCCGAGGAGATTTGGCAATAGTCACGATCTGGCGTCGATGACCGTGGTCCGTGACAACGGGCGCCGACGCGTAATAACGTCCCAACTGGCCACAAGCTGACATCCAGCACCACCGAGTACGTCCCGCCCCACCTCGGCGAGACCCCACTAGGAGTTACTCCCGCATGACCGTCCCTCTCGGCGAAGTCGATCTCCAGTCGGGTCCGCACGACTCGGTCGACATCTCGAACGAGGCCGGTCAGGGCAGCGATGGGGCCATCAAGGGCCGCTCCCCGTGGTCCATCGCCTGGCGCCGGCTGCGGCGCGACAAGGTGGCGGTCGTCGGCGGCATCGTCACCATCTTGCTGGTGCTGCTGGCCATCTTCTCGCAGGTGATCGAGTCGGTGTTCGGCCTCAATCCGGACATCCTGCACAACAGCGTCCACCCCCTCGTCGATCCCTCGACCCAACTGCCTTTCGGCTCCTACGGTGGCATCACCTCTAAGCACCTGCTCGGCGTCGAGCCGGGCGGCGGCCAGGACCTCATGGCGCGCATCATCGACGGCTCGTGGGTCTCGCTGCTCGTCGCCTCGGCCGCCACCGTCCTGTCGGTCGTCATCGGCGTCGTCGTCGGCCTGCTCGCCGGGTACTACGGGGGCTGGGTCGACGCGGTCCTCAGCCGGGTGATGGACATCGTGCTGGCCTTCCCGCTGCTGCTGTTCGCGATCGCCATCTCCTCCGCGCTGCAGACGACGG
>JAABUT010002294.1_pt1 | contig 18866 bp, 22 predicted proteins | sample 5559281 | NCBI WGS metagenome assembly JAABUT01 (sample SAMN10711880, study PRJNA513359) | rock metagenome | isolation source: Antarctica rocks | place: Antarctica: Victoria Land, Ricker Hills nord | collected 2016-01-04
AACCACGCCGACACGCCGACAGGTGGGGCCAACTAGCACTGACACTCCTCGCCGAATTTGCCGAGGTGGAGCCAACTAGCTCTGACACAACCGGCCCAAGTGGGGCCAGCCAACGCTGACACAGCCAACCGGCGCTTCGCCGTGTTTAGCCGACTGCAGGTTTTCCGTTACGTCTTGCATGAGGGTTACCAGCGCTTCGACCTGCGAGACGGCGAGACGGGCGTCACGCTTGGAACGGTTCCGCATGGCGAACATGACCTTGGCGCGACGGGTCGGTCGGCCGTTCGACAACCAGCCGGACTTCTCGCCCACGATGGTGAGCCATGCCATGACTTCGTCTACGGTGGCGACGGCCCGCAACGTGTGGTCGATGCACTCGACCGCGCAGTGCGCGATCTTCGACGCCGCCTTCGGCCCGTCGCGGGCGATGTCCTCCCACGCCGCCTTCAGGAAATCGGGCAGCCCAGCCTCCAGCGCGGCTAATTCGGCGAACAGATCCTCTCGGGCCTGGGATGGGCCTGTCTGCCAGGGCTCGAGCACCTTGGTGGTGAACTCGTCGGCGAGCTGCTCCCGCTCATCGTTGTCCAATTCGACTGAGGTCAGGCTTTCGGCGATGATCATGCCGGACTGGGAGTCGCCGGCAAATCGCGCCACCGCAGCGCGGCGCGCGATGGGCCGGGTCGGCAGCCCGTCGAGGTAGGCGTCGTACCTCCGGCCGGGTACCCGGGTCAGGCCGCGCAGCAGGCTTGTGTGGTCCACGGCCGCGAACGCGCCGAGCTGCATCTGGATCAGGCTGTACCGGCCGATGGTGTTGAAGAGCGCCGAGGTCTTCACCAGGTCGCTCCCTGCCACCAATCGGGCGATGGAGCCCTGCGCGGACACGATCTGCCCGAGCTGCCCGGCGAGAACGTCTTGATGGCCACTCAGTCCTACGGCGGCCCCGGCGACCGCCGCCCGCTGTGGCGCGAACGCATCCAGTGCGGGAGTGAGCTGCCGCCCGAAACTTAGCATCTGGGCGCGCTCTGCGACGCGGACGTGTGGACCGATCACGGCGGACCACCTCTGGATGGCTAGCGTGTCGAAGGTCTTGGCGAACGACGTCGCGTTCACTACGGCGTCCAGCGCGGCGAACCTCGAATGCTGTTGCAGCCCGGCGAGGGTCTTCAACGCCGGTGCCTGCGACACCGCCAGGGCCGAATCCAGCCCGGCCAGGTGTTCGCCAACCACCCGCACCGTCGCCCGCGGGGCCGCAGGCGGCGAGGCGTCGCCGTCGGGAGTCGGATCGGTCATCGGTATGTCCGTTCGTCCAGCGGGATGGAACCTTGTTCGACCAGTCCATTCTGACGTAGAGGACGGACAGTTCGGCGTGTTCCGCAGGCTGGACGCGGGTGTCGGCCCCAAGCTCGTGGCGACGTAGCGTTGACCAGGTATACCCCGGCGGTGCTATGGAGACTCTGCCATGGCCCGGCTGCTCGACTCATTTCCCCTTGATCGCGCCGGAGTTCCGATTGCGGATCCGCGAGCGGCGGCTAGGAGACGGTCACGGCGTTGAGCATGGCACTGAAGCGCCGGTGGCGGCAGGTGCGGGCCGAAGATCGCCCGGCTAGGAAGATGGTTGATCTCTCCGGAACGATCCCTTGCCTCGGCCACTTCGCCCGGCCCGCTGGTCTTGCTGGCGTCTATGGTCATTCTCGAGCCGCCCGGCCGCCCGGCCGCCCGGCCGCGGGTCAGGCGTGGCGTCGGCGCGGCAGCAGTCGCTCGACGAGTTCGGCTGTCTCGGGCTGCAGGTCGTCGTCGAGTTCCACTTCGAGGAGCTCGCGGAGTTGATCCACCAAGGCCTCGACCTGCCGGTGCTCCCCAAGTAGATGATGAGCCTCAAGGAGATCCCGCCATGGCCGCTCGTCGTACCTGTCGACCTCCAGCGCAAGGCGCGCGATCTCCAGTACCCGTCGGGCGTCGCCCTCCTCCAAGAACTTCCGGGCAAGGTTGTGAGCGACGTCGATGACCGCGGACGGAACCTCCTGCTCAAGGAAGGTCTCGGCGAGCCAGCCGTACCGCCCGGTCGGCAGCTGCGAGAGAGGCCTGCCCCGGACGAGTCGCATCGCCGTCTCCAGGTCGCGGCGCACAGCGGCCGGCGCACGACCCCGCTCGCTTGCTCGCTCCTGGAGCGCCTGGAAGAGCTCCCAGTCCACGAGCACCTGCCGGGACAGACGCAGGGCGCCATCGGTCATCGGACGAAGCCAGGAGATGCCTTCCTCGTCCCCGCCGAGCCAGGCGCGCGCGCGGGTGATGGCCTGGTTCCGGGTCTTGAGCGTGACGGGGCGTTCTGGCCAGATGGCCGCGTCGAAGTCGGCAACGGCTGCCCCCCTGCGATGTGCGGCCAGGTAGGCCACGACCTCCGTCAACCGAGAGCGGCGATCAGGCTCAAGGTTGCCCGTCGCGTGAACCGCGACGGGGCCGATGAAGCCAACGGACGCCGGAGCCGTGCCCGATAGGAACGCCGCCACGGCATCGTCGACCTCGTCTTTGTCGTCAGCGCTTTCGTCTGGATCACCCATCGCGACGCTGGCTTCTGACGGCGCTCGCAGGACAACCGGCTGGGGGGCCAGCAGGTCCGCCGAACGCTCCGCGACCGAAGGCCCCTCGCCGCCGTCCCCTTGCGATGAAGCAACAGCGGGCTCAGGCACCACCTGCACCGGCATCGGCATCCGAGCCATCCGCAGGTTCTCCGCGAGAGAGAGCGTTCGTTCCGGATCGAGCCGGCACGGCACCGGTGACGGGGCGCGGCCGGTTACGGGCAGCGGGCCCCCGAGAACCCACCTCGCTCTCGCGTCGGTCCAGGGAGCAGGAGCGATCACGACAACGCCGCCCCGACCCTCATCCCGGACCAGCGCCGCCAGTTCCTCTGGCGGGGCAGCGCACACGACGAGCAAGGGCGGTCGCACCTCGCTCTGTGCGTCGGGCCGACTCGCCTCAACACGCGACGCCAACCGGTCCCCGGCCGCCTCCACTCGACTCACACGGGTGCCGATAACTCGGAGCATCGGTGCATCGAGGTCATCCACCGAAGTCACCCGATCGGGAGCCAACTGCTCCAGGTTGTCGGCAAGGTCGGCATCGAAGCCGACGAGGAGCACTTCCACCCCGGCGGCCCATGGAGCGAGTGCGGCTTCCGCCACCAGATGGCTCAGCACGGCCGCGACGTCGGTCGCCGGACCCTGGACGGCCAGCGAGCCGACGGCCTCGAGATCAAGCATCACCAGATCTTCGGAGTCCCGACCAACAGTGAGCAGCAACGGAAGCAGCGGCAGCGCTCGGCTCGCGTCCTCCGGTGAGATCAGCGGTCGCGGCAGCGCTGGGGCACGCCAGATGAGCCCCCCGTCCTGGGCGACGAAGGGTGACGGCGCCTGGGGCCGTGTCTCGGGCAGAGCGAGATCGAGGTGCCCGGCGCGCACCAGGGCGAACTGCACGTCCGGGAACGGACCTTCAGCGGGAAGCGCAAGGGTCAGCGTTCGTAGTGCCTCGTCGACGTGGGTCATGTCGTCGGGTTCCGCCAGCACGCGCAACTGCCCCTCCGCCTGGGCCAGAGCGGCGCCGGGCCGGGGGATCGTCTGGCCGTCTGCCCGCCGACGGCGCTGACGGTGACGGAGCATCGCCAGGCCGGCCAGAGCCGCCGCGGCGAGAAGACCTCCGACAGCCTCGTCAGGGAGGAAGCGGCTGTCGTCCTGGTCATCCCTGGGCACGGCCTGCGGCGGCGCTTCAGTCGCCGGCGCGGGTTCGGACGTCGGCCCCACCACTGCGGGAGCGCGCACCTTGCCTGCCACCGAGGACGGCACCGACGGCTGGGTCGGCCGGCTTGTCGCGGAAGGGGATGCAGCCACCGTGGGGACCGTTGCCTCGTGCGCGCCCGGCGAGGGCGTGGGTGTGGCTGCCGGCGGCGCCGGCGCCGGGTCGGTGTATAGGTCCGGCACCCACCCCGTGACCGGTCCATCGGTGGCCTCGTGGTGAGGAAGACCCGTCGCGTCGCGCGGCAGCAGCAGCCGCCAGCCCGGGCGGATGAGCTCTGGCCGGGTCAGGGCTCGGCCGCCCGGCTGCTCGAGGCCTTCGTTGAGCTCGTAGATCTCCCGCCACCGCTGGCCGTCGCGGAGGAACCTGTCGGCGATGTCCCAGAGCGAGTCGTAGTAGCCGCCGTGCGGGAGCTGCACGACGTACTCCGGGTGCGGCGGAAGTGCGGCGTGCGCGCCCACCGATGGAGTTGCCGCAGCGGTTGCCGGTGTCTGGTCCGCAGCGACAGCGTGACTCGTAGCGGACCAGACGGACTGGACAACCGCTACCGGTTGCGCCGCTGCCGCAGGGCGCGCCGGCGTCAGGATCGTTCCGGACGACCCGGTCGCGGCAACCGAGCCGGCGATCGTCGCCGTGACGAGGCTGGCCTGGACGAGCCGGCGGGCCAGCCCTTGCGAGAAACCACCGAACGGCACACGGATCGTCTGCCGGTCGTGGCCGGCACGTCGGGCCCGTACGGCGACGACGACCTCGGTGACGACACAGGCCGTGAAGTGAGCCCAGGCAACCCAGACGACGACAGCCAGCACCTTTGAGGACCAGCCCCCACTCCAGCGGGGCGGACAGCATGGACCAGGTTTCGTGCAAGGCGGCAATTGAGCGAGGCAGCGGCCACCCGATCGAGAAGCCAAGAGCAGTGGGCACTCCGATGATCAGCAGGACCAGGCCAAGGGCGGCGAGCAACCGGCGAGGACGGCTCTCGGGCAACGGCGGCGGCGGTCGCCAGCGCCGGTCAGGGTTGCTCGGTGACGCGGCGGTGGTCCGGTGCTCTGACAGCTGGGTCATGGCCCCTCCTCGGAGACGATGCCGCGCGCCGGCCGGGCGGTGGCTGTGCCGGTGACATTGATCTGGTCGATGCCGATGACCGCGAAGAACACCGTCGCCGTCGCGGCTGTCACCGTGACGTCTACAGCCCCTCCGCGCACTGCAACGGTGCCGGTGGCGCCCGACGCAGCGAGGTAGCGCTCGGCGGCGTTGCGCGCGGCGAGCGGGTCGATGACGAGGGGCGAACCCGCCCGGACCGCATTGACGTCGAGCGCATCGGCGGCGGCACGCGCCGCCTGCTCCGCCTGGTCCGCCGCGCGCTGACGGGCATTGATCGCCCGGCCACCGTCGACGACGAGCCCGGCCACCCCGAACAGCGCGGGCATGATGAGCACGAGGATGATCGAGGCATTCCCGGCATCCCTGCCGCTGGCGCCGCGACGCCGGGTCATCCCGTGCCCCGGTACTGCTCCAGCGGTGCGGTCGCGTCGCCGCGGAGAGTCTTGCTGCCGGGCAGGCCGGCGAGGACGAGGCCCGACAGGTTGGCCACGCACGCGACGGAGACGCTCACGAGGCCGCCGGGACGGAAGTCGGCCGCGTCCACTGTGACGTCGAAGGTCGAGCAGGACACGCCGCGCTCGGTGAGGTTCGCCGCTGCCGCCTGCCGGGCCGCGTCTTGGGCGAGCGCCGCGTTCCGCGAGATCGAGGCGGCTCGCGCCGCGTTCCGTGCGGCTCCCTGCACCCGGCCTTCGGCCTCGACGATCCGTCCGAGCCCGACCACGAGCAGCAGCGCGGCGAGAAAGACCGGTGCCACGAGGACGAGCTCGATCGCCGTGGTCCCGCTGTCGCGGTCGAGCGGCGGCCTCATGGCGCCCGGAACCGCTCGACGGGACCCGCGGACGTCGCCGTGACCATCAACGGCAAGCCGGGGACGATGTTGACGGCCTGCCCGCGGATCCGGACGGTCACCGTGTCCGGACCACGGTCGACCTCGACGACGGGCACCGTCACCAGATCAGGGCCGAGCTGCTGGATGTACTCGTAAGCGCGCAGGCGACCGTCCCCGGCGGTTGCGCCCTGAGCGCGCGCGGCCCGGGCACCTTCCTGCGCCGCCGCGAGCAGGACGTGCCGGGCGTGCTGCCAGAGTGCGAACTGCACCACCACGAGCACGCACACCATGAGCAGCGGTGTGAGCAGGACCAGCTCGATGGCGCCACTGCCACGCTCGGCAGCACTGCCGCGCCGACGCAGGGCGCTGCGCACATCGTGGGCGGTCATGTGGCTACGGGGTCGTGGTGCTGATCTGGTTGGCCTTGTCGGTCACCTTCGCCAGGATGATCGCGCCGACGGTGATCGCCATCGTGGCTCCGATGGCGGCCAGGAGCACCCACTGCACGACCTCACCGCGCTCCGGGTCGGCTGTGACGCGCGCTCGGAACTGACTGAAGAAGGCGAGGATCAGCTGGACTTCGGGGAGGACGGGCATGGTGTGTCCTTTCTCGGGTCTGACCGGTCGCGGTCGCGGCCAGTAAGGGTGTGAGTCGAGGCGCCTCAGGCGATGAGGACCTTCGCGAGCGCCGGATAGCCGATGAACACCAGGAACCCCAGCGCGAGGACGACCTGGGCGACGAGCATCGACTGCGAGCGGGCGTTGGCGTCGCCGGCCGCCGCCGACAGCTCCCGCTCCCGCAACGAAGCCGCCTTGGCCCGCAGGCTCTCCTCGGCCTGCGCCCCGTTCGAGGCGACCAGCGACAGCCCGGCCGACAGCTCGCGCAGGTCGGGCACGCCCAGCTCGTCGCCGAGCTGGCCGATCGCGGCCGCGGGCGTCAGCCCGTCGGTACGCGCATCCTCGAGTGCTCCTCTGATCCGGGCGAACGGTCCGTCGCCGCCGATCGCAGCCGCATCGCGTAGCGCCTCCGAGAGCCCGGCGCCGCTGGCCATCTTCATCGCGACCAGGTCGAGATAGGAGCCGACTGCGGCCCGGAAGTCCCGGCGGCGGTCCTGCGCGCGACGGCGTACGACCATGTCGGGCGCCGTGAACACCAGCCCGGCGAGCAGGAGCGCGAACCAACCGGGCAGCACGAGCGAAACACGGACGCCGGCGACGGCGAACAGGCCGACGAGCAGAGGGCCGAACGCCAGACCGGCAACGGCGCACGCAGCCTTGCTCGCGAAGAACGACGCCGGTTGCTGACCGACAACGGCGAGATCGGCCCGCATCGCCGCCGGGAACCAACCCCGGTCGAGGAACGCCGTCGCCAGCGGACGACCGGCGTGGCGCACCAGCAGCCGGTGCACCGGCGTTCCACCAAGATCGGACGCGGCGGGTCGACGTGGCAGGCGCGCAGCCGCATCGAGGCGGGCAAGGGACGCCGCGAGCGTGGGCTGCGGCGGGAAGATCGCGAGGGCGAGCAGCAGCAGCCCGAGCCCTACGCCGGCACCCGAGAAGACGGCGAGCATCATGGCCTGCGCCCCCAGACGTCGGACCGGCCGGGGCTCGCGGCCGACAGCTGCAGGAACCGCCCCGGTGGACGGAACTCCGCGAGCCGGCGGAGCCAGGCGAATCCCACCGCGAAGATGCCGACGACCACGACGAGGACGAGCTGGCCGGTCGGTTCGCGGTACGGCGCGACGTAGGCCGGGTTGAGCAGCAGCAGAGCCAGGGCCATCACGACGGTGACCAGCACGACCACCTGAACTCCTCGACGGACCGCGCGCCGATCTGCTTCGATGCGCCGCCGGGCTTCCAGCTCGGCCCGCGACGAGCGGGCCAGCGCGGTGAGGACGGCCCGCAGCTGGCGGCCCTGAGCGCGCACGTTGAGGACCAGGGCGGCGACGACCAGGTCGGCTCCCGGGTCGCCCAGGTCGTCGGCGAAGCGCAGCAGCGAGTCGGTCAGCGGCTCCCGGTTCTGCAGCCGGTCGACGAGCGTGTCGACCTGCGGCCTGATCGGCTGGCCGGCTGCCACCGCGGAGGCCGGCAGGGCTTCGGGCAGGGCGGCACCTGTCGCCACCATGTCCCGCAGCGACTCGGTCCAGGTCGCCAGCGCGTCGAGACGCTCGATGCCGCGTCGGGCCGATCGGCCGGCGCCGAACAGCTGGGACCATGACGCCACGAGCGCGGCCATACCGACCGCGACAGCGACCCAGCGCGTCGTGACGAGCACGATCAGACCGGTCGCGAGGCCGATCAGAGCCCGTCGCTGCCACTGCCGGTGCCGTCGCACGCCGGTCGGCTCGGTGGTTCCGCACAGCGCGACGAGAACCAGGACCAGACCGGTTCCCAGGCCCGCCCCGGCAAGAAGGGCCACCGCCAGGCGAAGCTCGCTGCTCACCCGGCCACCCCCGCCATGGCCCAGGCGCCGGGCGAGTAGCCGGATTCCTCCAACGCTCCGGTGCGGCGCTGGCTGATCGATGCAGCCGCGAGGGCTTCCCGGGTGGCGTCGGCGGAGAAGACCTCGCTTGAGATGACCTGCAGCCCGTCGTATCCCACGATCTCGCGGATCGAGGAGACGTAGCGGTGCAGCCGCCCGTCGGCCAGCCGTCGCTTGGCGACGTGGACGACGAAGTCCAGGGCGCCGGCCGTCAGCAGGTGGCTGGCCTCGACCGGGAGCCGCTGCGCGCTGGTCATGGCGTACGTCGAGATCCGGTGCACCACCATCTCGGCGCTGCGGGAGTGGATGGTCGACAGGGAGCCGTCGTTGCCCTGCGTCATGGCGTCGAGCATCGCGACGATCTCCCCGCCGATGACCTCGCCGACGATAATGCGGTCCGGGTTCATCCGGCGGGACCGCTCGACCAGATCGGTCAGCGTCAGGGCACCGGCGCCTTCAGCGTTCGGCAGCCGCTCCTCCATCGCGACGACGTCGCGGTGCAGGTCCGGGTAGTGCTGGAAGCCGAGCTCGAGGAAATGCTCGGCGGTGATCAGCCTCTCCTCGCTGGGGATCTCATTGCCGAGCGCCCGGAGCAGCGTCGTCTTCCCGGCGAACGTCTCACCCGAGATCATCAGGTTCATCCGCCCGAGCACGCAGGCCCGCAGGAAGGCGCCGACCTGGCGGGACATCCCGCCCCGGTCGAGCAGGTCCGTCAACCGCACCCGGCGCATCCGGTAGCAGCGGACGGACACGGTCGGGCGATCGACGACGCTCATCAGCGCGCAGAGCCGCGAGCCGTCGGGCAGGCGCATCTCCAGCCACGGATTCGCCGGGTCGAACGGCCGCGAGGACAGCCCGCCGTACGCCGCAGCCGTCCGGATCAGCTCGACGAGCTCGGCGTCGCTGTCCGCGACCGGCGGGCCGGCGATGACCCGGCCGTCGTCGAGGGAGAGCCAGACCCGGTCGCAGCCGTTGATCTCGATGTTGGTGACGGCGTCGTCGTCGAGCAAGGGCTGCAGGCGGCCCAGGCCGAACAGCAGCGCCGACACGGCGGCGGCGATCTCGGCGTCCTCCTCCGACGCCGCGAGAGGCGCCGCTCCCTCGTTCAGCTCGTCGAGGCGGTGCTCACGTAGGGCCTGCAGGGTCAGCGCGTGACCCAGCGCCCGGGTGTCGTCGCTCGACAGCGGGCGGCCGCTCTCGGCGCGGGTGCGCCGCTCGGTGCGCAGGCCATCGGCCACGCTGGCGCGCAGGCTCTTGACCAGAGCGTGGTCCACATCGACCTCCACGGTGTACGGATCAGCCGGCAAGGGTGAGCTGGGCGGCCAGCAGGACGTCGAGCTCGTGGGCGACGCGACGGGCGGAGGTCACCAGCGGCGTCCGGTCCAGGTGCCGGGTCCACTGGCCGGCCAGGCCGGCCGCGCCTGCCGGATCGAAGGCAAGTGGTCCGACGACCGCGGGCGGAAGCGGGCCGGCTACGAGGCGTACGACATCGGCGACCCCGTCGAGAGCGCGGCCGCGCCCTTCGGCGATGGGCACGACCACGACCTTCGCGGACAGGCCGCGCCCGGTGAGGTCCGCGAGGACGGGCCGCAGATGTGCCATTCCCGCTGTCGTCGCGCGCGCCACGAGCACCAGCAGTCGGGCACCGGCTTCGAGCTGCAGGGCGACGGTGGGGGATGTCAGCCGGCCGCAGTCGGCGAACACGTCGCAGTCCTCGACAGCAGCCAGATGTACCCCGAGCGCGGGCCATTGCGGCTCGAGCGCGACGACGTGTCGTGGCGAGGGAGGGCCGACGAGCACATCGAGCCCACCGGCGGCGGTCTGCAAGTGGTCTCGCAGCGCGAGGTCGACGGCGTTGGAGCCGACGGCGGTGGCCAGGGACAGCATGCCGCGGTCCTGCGCCAGGGGGCGGCCGTCGGTGTTGACTAGGCGCAGCACGAGATCGGCACCGGACGGGTCGCACTCGGCGACAACCCCGCGGCGCGGCCAGACGGCGGCGAGGGCGACCGCGGCCGTCGTCACGCCGGGGGCGCCTTTGCCCGCCCCGAGCAGGATCAGGCTCACGCGCCTGGTCCGATGACGACCAGGGACACGATGCCGGCCGCGGCGGCACGCGAGACATCAGCGGCGCCCGACTGCTCGAGGAGCAGGGAGACCAGGCGACCGCCCGTCGTGGCGTCGCCGGTCTCGCTCAGGACGCGGGCCCGCGCAACCAGCACCTTGCCTGCGGGTGGCTCCGCTGATGCCGTCCCCGGCGTTCCCGTCGGCGCAGGGAGGCGGACCACCATGACGAAGGACCCGGCTCGCAGCTCCGCGTCGGGGAGCAGGCCCGGCTTCAGCGCGAGCCCGACGACGGCTTGACCCTGCCGCGGGACGGGGTCCTGCGTGACCATGGCGCCCGAGAGCAGCGTGCCCGGCAGCAGGTCGACGGTTGCCGTGAGCCCGATTACTTCGTTGCGGGAGGCGCCCTTGACGGCGGTCAGCCCGCTGCCGGAGATGCTCGCCGTGCCGAGGTCCGCGGCCGTCACGGACTGACCGGCGGGCACCCGGCGGGTCACCGTGAGGACGGAGACGGAGTGGTCGCCGGCAAGGACCAGGCTCGCGCTGACAGCGGCGCCGCCGACGACGAGAATGACGGCGAGCGCGGCGAGGGCCGGTCGGCGTCGTCGTACCGGCGTCGGCAGTCGCTCGGCGGCGCGGGGCGGGGCCGATCTGCCGTCCAGCCGGCCGTTGGGGGACAGGCCGGTGGCGGCCGGCATCGTCGTATTGGCCACGGTTTCCTCTCTCACGCTCTCTGTCGTCATCAGGATCGGGTGACCAGGCTCTGGATCTCCTGCACTCGCAGGTCGAACGGCGCCCTGAGCTCCAGCGGCTGCAGCGCGCCCTGCTCGACGGCACCACCCGGCGCCGATCCGACCCAGCTGATCCGCCACGTCGACGTCGCCGAGCCGCGGTACGCCTGGTCCGGCTGCCCGGCTGAGGACCGGCGGTAGGTATGGCTGCAGTACGTCGACTGCCGTTCCGCGGGGACGCCGGGGTCGTACTGCCGGCCCTGCCCGGCGCAGACCAGGCGCGTTCCGTCTCCGGTGACCCACTCGACCCGAGTCGGTTTGGCCACGACGGTGACCGTCGTGCCGCGCAGGCTTAGGGAGTTGCTGTTCACCTGCCAGCTCGTGTCATCCAGCCAGAGCCAGGTGTCGAGGTTGACCAACGCCGCGTCGGCAGGGTTGTGCCGTACGAGGGGGAACGGCAGCTGCATGACCTCTCGGGCCGCAGCCGCCAGCTGTCCCGGTGTGGGCGGGGGCGGGCCCGGTGCGGGTTGGCCCTGCATGGTGAAGATCGGGTAATCCGCCTGACCGGGGCAGGACACGGCATACCAGCGGACCTGGCCGGCTTCGATCTGCTGCTGGGTGGGAGCGTCGGGGCGGGAGAAGTCGAAGCCCTCCGCGACCATCCCGGACGGGTCGTACCGGTAGCTGCAGGGGTTGAGGCTGACGCCCTCGGTCGACCCCGTGGGGGTGCCTGGTGCGTTGCCCGGGCTGCCCGGCAGGTGGATCACCGTCGTCACCGTCCCGGTGGGGTCGTCGACGACTGGTGGGCCCGGCGGCTCAGCGCCTGCTGGGCTGGCAGCGAGGACCACGGCGACGAGCGCGCACGTGAGGACGTAACGGCCGCCTCGGGTCAGCACGACCCGCCGCCGGCGATCGTTGTGATCACACTGACCTTCCAGGTGCCGGCCGTCCGCTTGAGCGTGGCGGTCGTCTCCTGCCGCTCCCGGCCGACCGAGAGCTTCTTCCCGGACCGGTCCACCAGCCCTGTCGCGGAGTTGTCCAGACAGTCCAGGACGGTCGCCTTGTCGCCGGACACCGACACGGACTTCACGTGGGGCACCGGTCTGCCGTAGAGCCGCGTACCGGATTGCTGGCGGACGGCGAGCTTGCCGCGCAGGCCCTCCAGGACGGCGCCCGTCGAGTACTCGGCGAGCCGGGGGTCGTCGGCGTCCGACATCGCGCCGGACTCGGCGACGACTCGCTGGAAGTCGAGGTACCGCTGGGTGACGAGGCGCTCGACGTCGGCGACGGAGGTGGCGAGCGGGCTCGGGGACTCGGAGGCCGTGGGTGCATCACCCGCGCTGGGAAGGCTGGTCTGGATGCCACCACCGCCGGAGCAGGCCGCGAGCATGGCGCTAAGGGCTACGGCGATGAACCAGACTCGGGGCGAACGGTACCGAGGACGGAGGCCGTTCGCCCGTTTCGCCATACCTTCTCCCGCTTCCGGCGAGGTGAGCGGAAAGTAGCCGCTCGCTCGCGTTCGCACAACGGGCTATCCACAGGCCCGATCGATTGGATCGGGGCTCAGGCTGGCCGGGGCGGTTGCCGGGGCGGTTGCCGGGGCAGTTGCCGAAGACCGGGCGGCAACCGGCGTGGCGGGCCGCCGGCACTGTCGAGCACGAGGACGACGTTGTCGAAACGACGCAGAGTGCCGAGCAGAGCGGCGCTTCTGCTCGGTTGCCAGCGGCGCTGCAAGGTTGATCATGCACGCGGCGAAGACCGGTCAGCGGCAGAAGAGGACGTGGTCGGCTGCCGGCTCACCCTCACCGGCGGGGGTGACCTGTAGCGGCAAGTCGCGCGGTTCCAACAGTGCTGTGCCGCACGGCCACCGGCTTCGTGTCGGGACTAACGATCTTGTCCGCTAGACGATCGGCTATCGGACAAGCTCGCCGTGCTGGTGTCTGCAACGCAGCGCTGTGAGAACCGAGCCACTTTCTGGTGCAAGTCGCAGGCAATCGGGTGCCTGCGACTCGTAGACGATCGTTCCCGATCACGGCCATCTCGAGCTGGAGGCTTCGTCTTCGACGGGTGAAGCGCGTGACGCACCACGGTGTCACTGGGCCGGCGAGGGCCGCGGAGACTTGGGCTTGACCTTGACGCTGGGTCAGGGCCGCAGGCTGCCGCTATGACCACGACATCAACCATCGAGGTCGCCGGGCTGACCAAGTCCTACGGCGACCACGCAGTACTCCGGGGCGTCGATCTGAGCGTGTCCTCGGGCACCATCTTCGCCCTGCTGGGCTCCAACGGTGCCGGCAAGACCACGGCGGTGAAGATCCTGGCCACGCTGCTCAAGGCCGACGGCGGGACCGCCTCCGTCAACGGCTTCGACGTCGCGGCCCAGCCCACGAAGGTACGGGAATCGATCAGCTTGACGGGTCAGTTCGCCGCCGTCGACGAGATCCTCACCGGGCGGGAGAACCTCGTACTCATCGCCCAGCTGCGGTACCTCAAGGACCCAGGACGGGTCGCGGACGACCTGCTCGCGCGGTTCTCGCTGCTCGACGCGGCCAGGCGGAAGGTCGCGACCTACTCCGGCGGCATGCGCCGTCGCCTCGACATCGCCATGAGCCTGATCGGCGACCCGCCGGTGCTCTTCCTCGACGAGCCGACGGCGGGTCTCGACCCGCAGGCGCGGATCGAGGTCTGGCGCACTGTCCGCGAGCTGGCCGGCCAGGGCACCACGGTGCTGCTCACCACGCAGTACCTCGACGAGGCCGAGCAGCTCGCGGACCGGATCGCGATCCTGCACGAGGGACGCATCATCGCCGACGGCACCCTGGCCGAGCTCAGGCACCTGCTGCCGGCCACCAAGGTCGAGTACGTCGAGAAGCAGCCGAGCCTCGAAGACGTCTTCCTCGCGATTGTCAGCCGTGACGCTGCCACCACGGAGGGGCGACGATGAACAACCGCCTCCTCCACGACACCACCGTCTTGTCCAAGCGGTCCCTGCGACACGTCCTGCGCAGCCCGGACACGATCATCACCACCGCTGTCACCCCGATCGTCATGTTGTTGCTGTTCGTTTACGTCTTCGGCGCCGCGATCGAGGTCGGCGACGGCTCCTACGTCAACTACCTGCTGCCCGGGATCCTGCTCATCACCGTCGCCTCCGGCATCGCCTACACCGCCTTCCGGCTCTTCACCGACGTCTCGAGCGGAATCTTCGAACGGTTCCAGTCGATGCCCATCGCCCGGTCGGCCGTGCTGTGGGGCCACGTGCTGACGTCCCTGGTCGCCAACCTGATCGCGCTCGTGCTCGTCGTGGTCGTCGCCCTTGCGATCGGTTTCCGCTCCGGTGCCGGGGTGCTCGCCTGGCTCGCGGTCCTCGGGATCCTCGTGCTGTTCACCCTGGCCCTGACCTGGCTGGCCGTCATACCGGGTCTGACCGCGACGTCGGTCGACGGAGTGAGCGGGTTCTCCTATCCGCTGATCTTCCTGCCGTTCATCAGCTCGGCCTTCGTGCCCACCGCCGGCATGCCAGGACCGGTGCGCTGGTTCGCCGAGAACCAGCCGGTCACCTCGATCGTGAACACCCTCCGTGACCTCTTCGCCGAGCAGCCGGTCGGCGACGACGGCTGGATCGCCCTTGCCTGGTGCGTGGGACTGCTGCTCGTCGCCTACGCGCTCGCGATGCGCACCTACCGCCGCAAGATCGCCTGACACCACCCCAGACCGACGACTCAGCCGAAGGACACAGCTATGAAGAACTTCTTGACCAGGATCCTCGGTGACAAGAAGGCATGGAAGGCGACGGAGGCGCGTGCGAACGCGCTACCCCGCGACTACCGGATCGTCTACGGCGAGATGAAGTCCTACATGTGGAGGTTCACCTGGGGCGACGGCATGGACATCGTCGCCCTCCTCACCGATGTGGTCGGGCTCTTCGAGACCAGCGCGGCCCAAGGCAGGACCGTTCTGGACGTCACGGGCGACGACGTCGCCGCGTTCTGCGACGAGCGCTTGCGCGGCACTGCGTCGTTCCAGGACACGTGGCGCGCCTCGCTCAACCGCGACGTTGCCACGAAGCTGGCAGAATAGGGCCATGCTGACCATCGGCCAGCTGGCGGCGCACGCCGGCGTGACGGTGCGGGCGGTCCGCCACTACCACGCCAAGGGTCTGCTCCCGGAGCCCCAGCGAGACCACTCCGGCTACCGCCGGTACAACGCGGCCGCGGTGGTGGACCTAGTCAGGATCCGCACCCTGGCCGATGCCGGCGTGCCGCTGTCTCGGGTGCGTGAACTGCTCGCAGCAGGTGACGAGGAGCTCGCGACGGCGGTCGGGGACATCGACCGCCGACTACGCGTCGAGATCCGGGAGATCCAGCGTCACCGGGAGCGGATCGGCAAGCTCGCGGCCGGTGACAGCCTGGTGCTGCCGCCCGAGGCTGTGGCCTACATCGACCGGATGCGCGAGCTCGGCTTCCGAGAGCGGCTGGTCGAGATCGAGCGCGACAGCTGGATCCTGATCGCGGCCCAGATGCCGGACCAGGTGCCAGCCTTCATGGCGATCAAGCGCGCGCAGATCGAGCACGACACGCTGCGCCGGCTCTACCTCGACGTGGGGGACCTCGCCGACTGCGCTTCCGACGACCCGCGCCTGCCTTTGCTCGCGGACCGCGTGGCCGCCTTCCTCGAAGCGGCAGCCGCCGAGGCTGCGGACGTGGAGGAGGATCAGCCGGTCAGTGACGACCTGATCGTGCTTCTTGACGCGTTGTTCATCGAGTTCTTCCCCTCCGCGCCACGCCTGCTCGAGCTCCTCCAGGAGCGCGGCTACACCGGCTGGACCAACATCAGGCGCATGGAATCCGCCACATGAGCCGAGTAGGACGGCCAACGCGCCCTGCACTCGTGCGTCCAATCCGAGACGAACATCGAAGTCCGCTCTGGCCGCCCGACAAGTCCCAACCGCCGGGCGGCACCAAGACGGTCTCGAACCGGAGCCGATCGACGTCCGCTCATCGGCTACTTGTTGAATGAGCTCAGGATCGGTGCCTGCGCAAGGCTCGGTCCAGGTGCCCGGCCTGTCGCTCTCACATCGGCTGCCCACGATCCGTCGTGTGGCTCTCTCATGGCCTGCGCGGGTCGGGCACTGCTGAGTAGGGAGAGGCTCAAGAGGGGTTTGCTCAGCTCGAAGTAGCGCTGCCCTCCCTGCTCGCCAACAGGTACTCGTCGGTGGCGTATCGGCCACCGTCGAGCACCGACTCGTCCGGCGCCATCACCTCGATCGTGACCGACCGCTTGTGCGGATCCATGCCGATGATCACGCTGTCCTCCTCGCTCGAGACCCAGTCGGGCTACGCCGCGATGCTCCGGGCTGCGCGACGGTGGCCCGAGCGCGTCTGGGCGGTCGAGGGGTGCAGCGGGATCGGCCGGCACGTAGCCACGCGACTGCTGGCGGACGGTGAGCAGGTGGTGGACGTGCCGCCGAAGCTGTCTGCGCGCGTGCGCGTGTTCTCCACCGGGCAGGGGGCGCAAGACCGACGCCACCGACGCGCACTCCATCGCTGTGGTCGGCACCCGGATGGCCGGCCTGCGGCCGGTCGTGGACGACCAGCAACTCGCCGTGCTGCGGGTCCTGGCCGACCGTCGCCGGGCGCTCGGTGAGGACCACACCCGGATGGTCGCGCAGCTGCACCACCTGCTGCTGGAGCTCATCCCTGGTGGGGCGAAGAAGGACCTGTCGGCCGCGCAGGCCAAGGTAGACGATGTCGGACAGCCGTCGCTTCAGGCAGCGCATGGCTTCCATCGACGTCTTGCCTCCGGCACATGGTCGACGACGCCGTGCGCACGATGACGGGCCCGGGAGGACAACGGGGAACGTCTACGAAGTCCAGCGTGACCGGCTCGCATCCCCGCACCGGCTCTTCGGAACAAGTCACTCCCCGGGCCCGCCACGACCGATCCTACGACCGCGCTCCCAGTCGCGTCTTGACACAGAGGGGAGCCATGAGCGGGCCCTCCGAGCTGCACTTCAGGCAGTGAGCCGTGTGAGCATGCAGGGCCTGAACAAGCGTTGATGGCGGCTCTGCGGCGTCGTTCCGGGCGGGCATAAGACCGGCTACGCACTCAGTCAGTTGCCGGGGCTGTTGCCGCGGTCGGCGCCAGGTTGAGTCGGCACGGCCTCGACGGGAGCGTCCGCCTAGCCAAGGCGGCGCCGTCACGAAACTTCGAGAGGCAGGCGCAGCATTCCCGGCACTGATGCCAGGGCCACCCCAGGGCGGCAAGCAGCCCGGCAACGGGCGTCGCGATCGTGCCACTCGTGCGTCCGAACCGGTCCGGGAGGTTGTCATGGAAGTCGTCGACGTCGACCCGTTGGCCGTGCTGCCCGTCACCGCCGCTTCAGCGAGTGCCGCCTTCGCCCGAGCCGCGGACTCCAGCCGTGACCGTGACGAGCGGCAGGAGCAGCTCCGATCGCTCACGACGACGCTCGCCTCGGTCCGACGGCTCCTTGACCGCTGTGAGCAGGTAGCTGCCCAACTCGCCGTAGAGTTGGACTCGACCGGCTGCGGTGGGGTGTGCGCCGCCGAGTGGCCAGTGTGCCAGGGCTGTCCGGGGGTGTCCCTGAGCTACTCAGCCGGCGTCGGCCGCTGCCCGCGATGCGACCAAACGGTCGAGTGTGCTCGAGACCGCTTCGCCTGTGGCGAGTCGACCACCGTCGTCCTGCGGGACGCCACCGGCACGGAGCAGGCCCTGTGTCTGTCGCACGCTGCGGCCACGCTGCGCCACAGCGCCTGCCTCGCGGTCGTGACCGCCTCGCGGCCCGCCCGGGCCGTGCTCGGCGAGGTCACCGGTCAGAGCTGCGTGATCAGCCGGCACGTGCCTCCACTGGTGCATCTGCAGGGACGGCCTCGCGGTGGATGAGGACGACCTGCGCCAGCTGCCGGTCGTGGTGGATCTGCTGACCGCGGCGGCGGTCCTCGGCATCGGCCGGACCACCGCCTATGAGCTGGTCCGGACCGGTCGCTGGCCGACCCCGGTCCTTCGCCTCGGCAGCCGCATCCGTGTCCCGACGGCCGCGCTCCGAGGACTGCTCAGCCTGTCCACAGCCGGCCCCGACGTGCAGACGCGGGTCGCCGTCGAGGGTAGAACCTGACAAGCGAGAGGACCGGCCAGTGAAGGGCTCGACGTACAAGCGGTGCGGCTGCACCGACGACGCCGGCAAGCCGCTCGGTGCCGACTGCCCCAAGCTGAGCGGCCGCAGCCACGGCACCTGGTACTACCAGGCCGAGCTCGTGGCCGGTCCCGGTGGTCGACGGCGTCAGCGCCAGGGCGGCTTTACCAGCCAGCGCGACGCCCAGGCCGCACTGGTCGACCTGCTCGATCGGGTCCAGAAGCGCACGCACGTCGACGCGGGCCGGCAGACGGTCGGTGGCTACCTCGACGACTGGCTGGCCGGCAAGGCCAGGCTGCGCGCGAGCACCCGTCGGACCTATGCGGAGCACATCCGGCTCTACCTCACCCCGGCGTTGGGCCATCTGCGGCTCGATCAGCTCGACGCGGTCGACATCGAGCGGATGTACACCGCGATCCGCGGCCTCGGCACCGGCACCGGGCGCGCTCCCAGCCCCGAGATGAAGGCCATGCTCGCCGCCCGGCAGCGGTCACAACCAGCACGACCACTCACCACCGCCCGGCTGCGCCGCATCCACACCACGCTGATGTCGGCGCTGAACACCGCCGTCAAGCGACGGCTCCTCCCCCTCAGAGGATGTCCCGTGTTCCGTGGAACTTCGGTGGCGGCCCGTTGATCGTCAGGCCACGCTGACCAGGTCATCGTTGCAGGTGGCTCCGACAATTTCGGCGGCCTCGCGTTCGAGGGCGGCGCGCAGGC
>JAABUT010002296.1_pt1 | contig 18857 bp, 16 predicted proteins | sample 5559281 | NCBI WGS metagenome assembly JAABUT01 (sample SAMN10711880, study PRJNA513359) | rock metagenome | isolation source: Antarctica rocks | place: Antarctica: Victoria Land, Ricker Hills nord | collected 2016-01-04
CGGGCGGGCGGGTGCTGCTGCGGGCGGCCAACGCGCCGATGATGGTGGCCTGCTACCTGGCCGTGCTGAAGGCCGGCGCCATCGCCGTCGCCACCATGCCGATGCTGCGCGCCGGCGAACTGGTCTACCCCATCCGCAAGGCCCGCACCGCGCTGGCGCTGTGCGACCTGCGCCTGGCCGCCGACCTGGAGGCCGCCCGCGCGCAGGCGCCGGAGCTGGCCCGGGTGGTGTATTTCAACAGCGCCCACGCCGATGGCCTGGAGGCGATGATCGCCGACGCGCCTGATACCTTCGTCGCCGCCGACACCGCAGCGGACGACGTGTGCCTGATCGGCTTCACCTCCGGCACCACCGGCGAGCCGAAGGGTACCGTGCATTTCCACCGCGACATGCTGGCGATCTGCGACGGCTACGCCGGCCATATCCTGCGCGCCACCGAAGCCGACCGCTTCATCGGCTCGCCGCCGCTGGCCTTCACCTTCGGGCTGGGCGGCTTGGTGCTGTTCCCGCTGCACGCCGGCGCATCGGTCGTGCTGCTGGAGCGCGCCGGACCGGACGAGCTGCTGGACGCCATCCCGCGCTTCGGCGCCACCATCTGCTTCACCGCGCCGACCGCCTACCGCGCCATGCTGGCCAGATGGCCGCAGCAGGGCCTGCCATCCTTGCGCCGCTGCGTGTCCGCCGGCGAGATGCTGCCGCCGGCCACCTTCGACGCCTGGCGCGCGGCCACCGGCCTGACCCTGATGGACGGCATCGGCGCCACCGAGATGCTGCACATCTTCATAGCCAGCCGCCCCGAGGACGCCCGCGCCGGCGCCACCGGCAAGCCTGTCCCCGGCTACGAGGCAAGGGTGGTGGACGCGGCCGGCCAGCCGGTGCCGGACGGCGTGGTGGGCCGGCTGGCGGTGCGCGGGCCGACCGGCTGCCGGTATCTCGCCGACCCCCGCCAGTCCGCCTACGTGCAGGACGGCTGGAACATCACCGGCGACGCCTATCTGCGCGATGCCGACGGCTACTTCCGGTTCCAGGCGCGCGCCGACGACATGATCGTCTCGTCCGGCTACAACATCGCCGGCCCGGAGGTGGAGGCGGCCTTGCTGCTGCACCCTGCGGTTGCCGAATGCGCGGTGGTCGGCGTGCCGGACGCCGACCGCGGGATGCTGGTCGGCGCCTACGTGGTGCTGCATCCCGGTTATTCTCCGGACGGCGTGATGGCGGGAACGCTGCAGAACTTCGTCAAGGCCACCATCGCGCCGTACAAATACCCGCGCCACGTGGAGTTCCGCGACATGCTGCCCAAGACCCAGACCGGCAAGCTGCAACGCTTCCGCCTGCGTCAGGAGATCGTCGCATCATGACCGACCCCGTTGCCGCGGTCGCGGAGGCGGACGCCACCGGCGAGGCCGCCGCGATCTTCGCCGACATCCGCGCGGTGTATCGGGTGGGGGTGGTCAACCTGGTGTGGCGCCATCTGGCCACGTTGCCGGGCGCGCTGCCGCTGGTCTGGAACCTGGTCCGCCCGGCCTATGTCGACGGCAGCGTCGCGCGTGAGGCAACGGCGTTGCGCGCGCGGCTGGTGCTGCCTGACCTGCCGGCGCTGCCCGACCATGTTTTCGCCGCCGCCGGACTGTCGATGTCCGATGTGTCGGCGATCCGCGACGTTCTTTCAGCCTACGACCGCACCAACGCGATGGCGCTGCTGGCGCTGACCGCCGCCCGCCGCCACCTGGCCGGCGTGCCGCCGCCCCCTGCGCTCGCGCCTGCGCCGTCACCGGCCGAAACGCCAGCCGTCGCGTTGCCGGCGTTGCCGTCGCTGTCGGACCTGGCACCCGACGTGGCGACCCTCGTGCTGGCGCTGAACCAGCTCGGCGCCAACCGCGCGCAGCCGATGCTTGCCAGCATGTACCGTCACCTCGCCTACTGGCCGCCGGTCCTGGCCCTGTCCTGGACGGTGCTGGCGCCGATACGCGACCTTGCCAAGGTCACGGAGTCCACCATGGCCACCGCACAGCACCAGGCCGGCCGGCTGCACCTCGTCGGACCCATCCCGTCGTCCGCGCAGGCCAACGAGATAGACGCCGCCATCGCCCGCTTCACCGACGACCCGATCCTGCGCATGACCACGATATGCACCATCCTGGCCCGCACCATGGGCGCGGCCGCCTGAAAGGCGAGCGAGGCCAGGGACTTTGCCTGTCCTTCAGCCGGCCGCCACGGTGTGGCGGAACATGTGGGCACGCGCCTCGGCGTCGAATTCGGTCTTGAAGGCGTGGCGGTCCTTGATCGCCAGGGCGCGTTCGGCGGCCGGGCGGGCGCCGACCTCGTCGAGCAGGCGCTTGAGGTTCGGGAGTTCGGTCCAGGCGTCGTCGCCGAGGATGAACGGCACCATCCGCGCCCAGCCCCATACCGACATGTCGACGATGGTGTAGGTGTCGCCGAGCATGTAGCGGTGGTTGGCGAGGCGGTCGTTGAGAATGCCGTAATGGCGTTTGGCCTCGAAAGCGTAGCGGTTGGCGGCGTATTCCTTCGGCTCCGGGGCGAAGTGCTTGAAGTGCACCGCCTGGCCGGAATAGGGACCGATGCCGCTGGCGACGAACATCAGCCAGGACAGCAGCTCGCCGCGTGCCTTGGGGGTGTCCGCAGGCAGGAAGCGGCCGGTCTTCTCGGCGAGGAACAGCAGGATGGCGTTGCTGTCGAATACCACCGCGTCGCCGTCGACGACGCAGGGCACCTTGTTGTTCGGGTTCAGGCTGGCGAAGGCGGCATCGAACTGCTCGCCTTTGCGGGTGTCGACCGGGATCGCCTCGTAGGGCGTGCCGGATTCCTCGAGGAGCAGCGCCACCTTCATCGGGTTCGGCGCCAGGCTGTAGTAGAACTTGATCATCGGGACCTCCATTTGGTTGCGGCGGAGTGGACGCCGGGTGCGGCGGGCGTGCAAGTGGCAGGTTGATTGTTGCGCGGACCAGGCCTGCGTGCTGCGCTGCGGACAAAGCAAGGAGGTGCCACATGGCCGATCCGACCGTGACCAGGATCACCGCGGCGTTGCTGGCGGCGGCTGGGCTGCCGGACAGCACAGCCAGCCTGGATCTGACCGGCCGCGAGCCGGCGCTGCCGTCGTCGTTCCGGGCGGGGGCGGCGGCACAGGCCAGCATCGGCGCCAGCGGCCTGGCGGCGGCGGCGCTGTGGCGGCTGCGCGGCGGCGCCGATCAGCGCGTGGCGGTGGACATGCGGCACGCGGCTGCCGAGTTTCAATCCGAACGCCATCTGCGCCGCGCCGGCACCGCGCCCACCGATATCTGGGATGCCATCGCCGGGCTGTATCCGACCGGCGACGGGTGGGTCCGCCTGCACACCAACTTTCCGCATCACCGCGCCGGCATCCTGGCGCTGCTGGGCTGTGGCCCCGACCGGGCTGCGGTGGCCGCGGCGTTGTTGACCTGGAAGGCGGAAGCGTTCGAAACGGCGGCGACGGCGGCGGGCATGTGCGTGGCCGCGTTGCGCGACTTCCCCGCTTGGGACGCCCATCCGCAGGCTGCCTTCGTGGCGGCGTGCCCGGTGCTGCGCATCACCCGCATCGGCGATGCCCCGGTGCAAACCTTGCCGTCAATGGCGACGCGGCCGTTGTCGGGCGTGCGGGTGCTGGACCTGACGCGGGTGATCGCCGGGCCGGTCGGCGCGCGCACCCTGGCCGCGCATGGGGCGGACGTGCTGCACATCACCTCGCCGCGACTGCCCAACATCGCGCCGCTGCTGCTGGACACCGGCCGCGGCAAGCGTCCGGCCTTTCTCGACCTTCACCTTGCCGCCGACCGTGCCACGTTGCACGGGTTGGCGACGGATGCCGACGTGTTCCTGCAATCCTACCGCGCCGGAGCGCTGGCCGCGCACGGGTTCTCGGCGACGGAACTGGCGGCGCTGCGCCCCGGCATCGTGGTGGCCACGCTGTCGACCTATGGCGAGACCGGTCCATGGGCCGGCAAACGCGGCTTCGACTCGCTGGTGCAGACCGCCACCGGCTTCAACGCCGCCGAGGCCGAGGCGTCAGGCAGCGTCACGCCTCGCGTGCTGCCGGCGCAGGCGCTGGACCACGCGTCCGGCTACCTACTGGCATTGGGCAGCATGGCGGCGCTGCACCACCGTTCTACCGAAGGGGGCAGTTGGCTGGCGGAGGTGTCGCTGGCCGGAACGGGGCGCTGGCTGCGCGGCCTGGGCCGGCTGGCCGACGGCTTTTCCGTCCCCGACCTGGCCGACGTGGAGGACCTGTTGGAGACGCATGACGGTGTGACGGCGGTTCGCCATGCCGCCATCCTGTCGGCAACCCCGGCACGTTGGTCGCGGCCGGCGCTGCCGTTGGGGTCATGTGCACCGGAATGGGAGGATTAGTGCAAAATCGCATCATGCTCCCTCACGTGCGAGAGCCGACAGTCGAGGCCGAAATGCGTTAATCATCCGATTTGCCGCATCGCCAAGCCAAATGAGCAGCCGATCGTCAGATGTCGGCTCCAAAACCGTAGCTTCACGCAAAGCAAGGATATCGCCCCGGAATGGCTGCCCCTGCTTTTGTGTAAAAGACAGGTTCAGCCCGGTTTCCTGACGTAGCTGGTTTACTTGAACCACCAACGCGGCAAACGTGGTGGCTCCGAACTCACCCCGTAGAACAATGAACAGCCCCGCACGCCCGCCGACGGCTCGAAAAGCCGTAAGCGATCCAGTTGGCGCCGGAAGATCCATCTTGACCCAGTTGCGTCCGCCGTGCCGCGAAGGCGATTGGTCCGGGTGGTCGAACCGGGCACCATCAATGAAGCGTTGCCAGAATGCACGATCCTGATCACGTGCAGCGCCCCGATCAGGATACACCAGCGTTTCCACAACCTCATCGGACTCGTCTTCGACAATCAAGGACAGCGGCACCCCTTTACCATCCACGACCACCCGATGCTCGACAACATGGGTGCGAAGGGACAACGATGGGACAACAAGCGTTTGTCCGTTGCCGGCTGTCCAAAGCTGAAACTCCACCAGCGCGAGGCGTACGGCAAGACCCACCTGTCCGTTCAAATGCCCCGCGATCGCCTGCAGGTCCGACCGAATGCCGTCGCCGGCCACGATGAGGTCAAAGTCACCGGCCAACAGGGAGCGCGACACTCCTTCGACAAACCTGACTTCATCGAGACTCGGCAAGATCTGGCGCGCCGCGGCATACAGGGGATTCGGGCCTGTCCAACGCAGAGACTGGGTCAGCCTTGCCGTAAGATCGGCATAGCTCCACTGCCGGAGCAGCGCGGCATACTCCAAAATCTGCGCAATGACCTCGCGCCGCGCCTGCGGGTTTCGCCAGAGCTTGCACTCAATCAACACGAGTCGTCCTTTCTCAGTCACGCCGAGCATGTCGAGGAACACGGTGCTACCCTCCTTCGGGATGGCAAGCTCTCGGCATATGGGAACGACTTGTCCTGCCCCGGGATCGATTTGATCGATGGGTATCAGGCCGGGATGCTGGAACAGCAGGGCCTGCAGCCACTTCTCGTCGTGACCGTCGGTTGCCTTCAGGGAGGTGCGCTGAAGGCTACGGGTGCCATCAGCATCAAAAAGCAAGGCCTGCAACGGCTTATTCCCCCTCGATTGGACAAACAGTGTCACCATCATATAAATTGCGGGACTGAAACGGTCAGCGATTGTCGTGGCCGTTAACGTCGTAATTCTGCACCTGCGCACTGTGTTCGGCGCCCGGCGACTCACTCGTCAGGCAAGCGCCTGATTACTTCCACCGTGTGATTTGGCAGCACAGCGCACTCAGTCTTGAACCGCGTGATCCGGATGCCGGGCCCGAACGGGTTCACCCGCCGCGGCGCCCGTCTGCCCAGCTACCGCCCGCCGATCCGGTTCAGCCAGGTGATCGCGGCGGCACGGGCATCGGGGTCGTCGCCAAGCTGGGCCATGCGCAGCCAGCGCGCCGCCTCGCGCATGTCCTGCCCCACGCCGCGCCCCTGGACGAACGCCACGCCGAGCGAAAGCTGCGCCAGCGCGTCGCCCTGGTTGGCGGCGGCGCGCAGCCAGCCCAGGCCCTCGGCCTCGTTCCTGATGACGCCGTTGCCGTCCAGCAGATGCGTGCCCAACGCCGTCTGCGCGCCGGGATGGCCCATCTCGGCGGCGCGGCGATACCAGCGCACCGCCTCGGTCACGTCAGGCGGCACGCCGGAGCCGTCCTCGTACAGGCCGCCCAGCGCGTCCATGGCGCCGGCGTCGTCCAGCGCCACGGCGCGGCGGTACCAGTCCAAAGCCTGGGCGAAGTCCTTGGGGATGCCGTTGCCGTTCTCGTACATCGCGCCGATCCAGCGCATCGCCTGGGCGTTCTTCTGCCCCGCGGCGAGGCGCAGCCAGCGCAGCGCCTCCGCGCCGTCCTGCTTCACGCCCTGGCCGAGGCGGTACAGCTTGCCCAGCTCGGTCTGGCTGCCAGGCTTGCCCTGTTCGGCGCCAAGGCGAAACCAGGCGGCGGCCTCGGCGGCGTTCGCCTTCACCCCGCGGCCGCGCAGCGTCAGGACGCCGAGGCTGTACTGCGCCAGGGCATAGCCGCGTTCGGCGGCGGCGCGATACCACTTCAGCGCCGCGGCAATGTCCTGGGTGACGCCGGTGCCGGTGTCGTAGGCGTGGGCGAGGTTGTTCATGGCATCGGGCCAGCCGGCGTCGGCAGCCAGGGCGAACAGGCGCGTCGCCTCGATGGGGTCGGCGGCAATCCCCCAGCCCTGCAGGGTCAGGATGCCCAGGCTGTTCTGCCCGGGCGGATAGCCTTGGGCTGCGGCGGCACGGTACCAGCGCAACGCCTGGGCGTCGTCGTCCGGGCCGTTGCTGTGGTTGAACAGCAGGGTGCCAAGGTTGGTCTGGGCGGCGGGCGAACCTGCCTCGGCACCGCGCAGGTAGAACGCGCGCGCGGCGGCGATGTCGCCCTGGCCCTCCGCCGCCTCGCCCTGCGCGATGAGCTCGGGCACGGTCTGGGCCGCCGCCGGCGACATGGCCAGCGCCGCAAGAACGATCCAGCCGGCGGCGCGGGGGAGGGCGGGGAAAACGATTGCCATGCCGGCCTCATGCCACAGAACACCGGCGGCGCAACAGCGGCGTGACAGCATGTGACGGCTGCGCTACGTCATCAAAGCCGCCTGCGCCACGGTATTCGCGGTGATGCGGCAGCCCTGGAACCGTTCCCTCGATGATCAGCAGCAACACCATCCGCGCCAGCTTCCTGGATTACTTTGCCCGCAACGGCCACACCGTGGTGGAAAGCGGCCCGCTGGTGCCGCGCAACGACCCGACGCTGATGTTCGCCAACTCCGGCATGGTGCAGTTCAAGAACGTGTTCACCGGGGCGGAGCGGCGGTCCTACTCGCGCGCCACGACGGCGCAGAAATGCGTCCGCGCCGGCGGCAAGCACAACGATCTAGACAACGTCGGCTACACCGCGCGCCACCACACGTTCTTCGAGATGCTGGGCAACTTCTCGTTCGGCGACTACTTCAAGGACCAGGCGATCTTCCATGCCTGGACGCTGCTGACCAAGGATTTCGGACTCCCGAAGGATCGCCTGAGCGTCACCGTGTACGCCGAGGACGACGAGGCGGCGATGCTGTGGAAGAAGATCGCCGGGCTGGGCGACGACCGCATCATCCGCATTCCCACCAGCGACAACTTCTGGCGCATGGGCGACACCGGGCCCTGCGGCCCGTGCAGCGAGATATTCTACGACCACGGCGACCACGTGCCCGGCGGTCCGCCCGGCAGCGCGGATGAAGACGGCGACCGCTTCGTCGAGGTGTGGAACTTGGTGTTCATGCAGTACGAGGAAGGACGCGATGAAGTCGGGGCCGTTACCCGCGCCGACCTACCGCGCCCGTCCATCGACACCGGCATGGGCTTCGAGCGCGTCACCGCGGTGCTGCAGGGCAAGCACAACAACTACGACATCGACATTCTACGCGCTTTAGTTGTCGCCAGCGCGGCGGCCACCGGCCAGGACCCCGACGGCCCGCACCGGGTCGGCCACCGTGTCATCGCCGACCACCTGCGCAGCGCCGTGTTCCTGATGGCCGAGGGCGTGCTGCCGGGCAACGAGGGCCGCGGCTACGTGCTGCGCCGGATCATGCGCCGGGCCATGCGCCACGCCCACATGATGGGCGCCCGCGAGCCGATCATGCACCGCCTGGTGCCGACCCTCGTCGAGCAGATGGGTGCCGCCTACCCCGAGATCGTCCGCGCCGAAAGCCTGGAGATCGAGACGCTGCGGCTGGAGGAAACCCGCTTCAAGGCCATGCTGGAACGCGGCCTGGGGCTGCTAGCCGACGAAACCGCGCGGCTGGGCGAGGGCCAGGCGCTGCCCGGCGACGTGGCCTTCAGGCTGTACGACACCTTCGGCTTCCCGCTCGACCTGACGGAGGACGCGCTGCGCGAACAGGGCCGCGCGGTCGACACCGAAGGCTTCCAGACCGCCATGGCCGAGCAGCGCCGCCGCGCCCGCGCCGCCTGGGCCGGCAGCGGCGAGGCCGCCACGGAAACGGTGTGGTTCGAGCTGAAGCAGGCGCTCGGCGCCACCGAGTTCCTCGGCTACAGCACCGAGGCAGCCGAGGGCGAGGTCGTGGGCCTGGTAGTGGACGGCCGGCCGGTGCCGTCGGCCGAGGCTGGGCAGGACGTGGCGCTGCTGCTGAACCAGACGCCGTTCTACGCCGAAAGCGGCGGCCAGGTCGGCGACACCGGCGTCATCTCCGGGCCAGGCTTCCGCATGGAGGTGCGCGACACCCAGAAGAAGCTGGGCGACCTGTTCGTCCACCTGGGTCGCGTCACCGACGGCGCGGTGGCGTTGGGCCAGGCGGCGGCGGCGGCGGTGGACCACGACCGGCGCGGCGCCATCCGCGCGCATCACAGCGCCACGCATCTGCTGCACGAGTCGCTGCGCCGGCGGCTGGGCACCCACGTGCAGCAGAAGGGCAGCCTGAACGCGCCGGACCGCCTGCGCTTCGACGTGTCCCAGCCCACCCCGATCAGCCGCGACGACCTGGCTTGGGTCGAGGCGGAGGTGAACTTCCGCATCCGCGAGAACAGCCCGGTCACCACCCGGCTGATGACGCCCGACGCCGCGGTGGCCGAGGGCGCCATGGCCCTGTTCGGCGAGAAGTACGGCGAGGAGGTCCGCGTGGTGGCCATGGGGATAGGCGAGGGGGCGCGTCCGGCCTGGTCGATCGAGCTGTGCGGCGGCACCCACGTGCGCGCCACCGGCGACATCGGCCTGTTGCGCATCACCGGCGAGGGTGCCGTCAGCGCCGGCGTCCGCCGCATCGAGGCGGTGACCGGGGAGGCGGCGCTGGCTTTCGCAGCCGAGAACGAACGCCGCCTGCTGGATGCCGCCGCCAGCCTGAAGGCCAACCCGGCCGACGTGCCCGAACGCGTGGCCGCCCTGATCGAGGACCGCCGCCGGCTGGAACGCCAGGTGGCCGAGCTGCAGAAGAAGCTGGCCACCGGCGGCGCGGCAACCGAGGTCGAGGACATCGGCGGCGTCAAGCTGGCTGCGCGCAACCTGGGCGAGGTGCCGCCGCGCGAGCTGAAGGGCATCGCCGAGGCGATCGGCCGCCAGCTGGACGGCGGCGTGGTGGCGCTGGTGTCGACCGCCGAGGGCAAGGCCAGCATCGTGGTGGCGGTGTCGCCCGACCTGGCCGGGCGGTTCAGCGCCGTCGACCTGGTGCGGGCCGCGAGTGCCGCGGTGGGCGGCAAAGGCGGCGGCGGCCGGGCGGACATGGCGCAGGCCGGCGGCCCGGACGCGCATCATGCCGAGGCAGCGCTGGAGGCGGTGCGGCGGGCGCTGATCGGGTGATGCCGGCGGCCTTCACGGCGAAGAAAGATGCCCGGTTTCACCCGTGGGGCCGGTTTCAATCGACAGGAGCCACGCATGAGCGGTTCGTTCAATCAGTTCCTCGGCCCGCTGGCGCAGATGCTGGGCCTGATCGAGGGGTCCGGGGGCGGCGTGTTCCCCGCCTTGCTCGCCCAGCTTGAGAACGCCGGGCTTGGCGACACGGTGCGCTCCTGGGTCGGGCATGGCGAGAACACGCCGGTCACCGCCGAGGAACTGGGCCGCGCCTTCACGCCGGAACAGCTGAACGACTGGGCGGCGCAGGCCGGCACCGACCCGGACACGCTGCTGGCGCAGATGGCCAGGGAGCTTCCCGACGCCGTGCATCGGGCAACCCCGGACGGGGTCGTGCCGTCCCGGTCAGACGATGCCTGACGCCATCCTCGCGCTGAATGCCGGGTCGTCCAGCATCAAGTTCGCCCTGTTCGAGATCGGTCCGGGCGATGGCCTCGCCCTCGCCCTCGCGGTCAAGGGCGAGGTGGAGGGTGTCGGCGGGGCACCGCATTTCACCGCGCGCGACGCGAACGGGGCCGAACTCGCGCGGCACCGCTGGCCGGAAGGCCAGGCGCCAGACAGCCACGATGCTCTGCTCGGCTGGCTGATGCAGTGGGTCGGTTCGCATCTCGGCGGCGACGTTCTGGCGGCGGTCGGCCACCGGATCGTCCACGGCGGCCGGGCGTTCACCGGCCCGGTGCGGCTGACCGCGGATGTCGTCGCGGCGTTGGACCGGCTGACGCCGCTGGCGCCGCTGCACCAGCCGCACAGCCTGGCTCCGGTGCGCTCGATCATGGCATCGCAGCCGGACCTGCCGCAGGTCGCCTGCTTCGACACCGCGTTCCATCACACCATGCCCGCCGTCGCCACCCGCTTCGCCCTGCCGCGCGAATACGAGGACGAAGGCGTGCGCCGCTACGGTTTTCACGGACTGTCCTACGAACACATCGCCGACCGGCTGCGCCAGACAGCCCCGGCGCTGGCAGCCGGACGCGTCGTGGTCGCCCATCTCGGCAGCGGCGCCAGCCTTTGCGCCATGCTGGGCGGGCGCAGCGTGGACACCACGATGAGCTTCACCGCGCTGGACGGCCTGGTCATGGGCACGCGCTGCGGCAGCCTCGATCCTGGTGTCGTCTTATACATGCTGCAGCAGAAGGGCCTGTCGGCGGCCGCGGTGGAGCGGCTGCTGTACCGGCAGTCCGGCCTGCTCGGGGTGTCCGGCATCTCCGCCGACATGCGCGTGCTGGCCGCCAGCGCCGACCCGCGCGCGCGTGAGGCCGTCGAGCTGTTCGCCTACCGTGTCGCGCGGGAGACGGCAGCCCTGGTCGGCTCGCTGGGCGGCCTGGACGGCTTCGTCTTCACCGCTGGCATCGGTGAGCATGCGCCCGAGCTGCGAAGCGCCGTCTGCGAGCGGCTGCGCTGGCTCGGCGTGCGCATCGACGCGGCCGCCAACGCGGGCGCCGCCGGCACGATCGGCGCGCCCGACAGCCTGGTCGACGTGCGCGTGATCCCGGCCGACGAGGAAGCGATGATCGCCCGTTACACCCGCGCTGTCCTGCTGGCCGGACAGACCCGTTGACGGACACCGCCCCGAAGGATGCATGATGCCGGCGACCGTTCAGGAGCCCGCCCATGCCACGCTTGAATTTCGGCGCCTTCCTCGCCCCGCATCATCCCGTCGGCGAGCACCCGATGCTGCAGTTCCGCCGCGACCTCGATCTGGTGGAGCAGCTCGACCGGCTCGGCTACGAGGAGTTCTGGTGCGGCGAACACCATTCCAGCGGCTGGGAGATGATCGCCTCGCCCGAGATGTTCCTGGCCGCCGCCGGCGAGCGCACCAAGCGCATCAAGCTCGCCACCGGGGTGATCTCGCTGCCCTACCACCACCCGTTCAACGTGGCGCAGCGCATGGTGCAGCTGGACTACATGACCGGCGGGCGGGCGATCTTCGGCTCCGGGCCAGGGGCGCTGGCGTCGGACGCGCACACGCTCGGCATCGACCCGATGGTGCTGCGCGACCGCCAGGATGAGGCGATCGGCGTCATCCGCCGCCTGTTCCGCGGCGAGCGGGTGACGGCGAAAAGCGAGTGGTTCACCCTGCAGGACGCGGCGTTGCAGCTGTTGCCCCTGCAGGAGGACATGCCGTTCGCCGTCGCGTCGCAGATCAGCCCGTCGGGCATGACGCTGGCGGGCAAGCACGGCATCGGCATCATCTCGATCGGCTCGCTGTCCAGCGAGGGCCTGAACGCCCTGCCGACGCAGTGGGCCTTCGCCGAGGCCGCCGCCGCCAGGCACGGCACCACCGTGGACCGCCGCAACTGGCGCGTGCTGCTGAGCTGGCACATCGCCGAGACGCGGGAGAAGGCCCGGGTCGAAGCCCGCGACGGCCTGCTGCGCCACCACAACGAATACGTGATGGGCACCTTGCAGCGACCCGGCATGACCGCCTTCAAGACCCCCGACGAGGCGGTCGACAAGACTGGCTTCTCCTCGACCGCGGTGGCGACGATCGGCACGCCGGACGACCTGGTTGCGAAGATAAAGTCGGTGTTGGACATCAGCGGCGGCTTCGGCACCGTGGTCGGCTTCGTGCACGACTGGGCCAACCCGGAGAACACCGCGCGCAGCTGGGACATGGTGGCGCGCTACGTCGTGCCGGAGATCAACGGCTACCTCGCGGCGCTGCGCAAGTCGCAGGACTTCGTCATCAACAACCGCGACGCCTTCGACCGCGGCCGTGACGCCGTGATGGCCAAGATCACCGGAATCGAAGGAGGCTCCGCCGCCCTGGCGGTCACCCGCGGGTCGATGCTGGGCGCATCGGGCAGCAACATTCCCGATCTGGAGAAGGCGAAGGCCGGGTAACGCCCGGCTTCCGAGGCGATCGCATGCCCTGGGGCGGCGGCTGGGTGGCGGGCATCACACGCCTCGCCGCCTGGGGTTGCCTCGGCGTCGTGGCGCTGCTTTCGCTGCTGCCGTCCGCCGAGATGGTGCGCACCAGCCTGGGTGGGCATGTCGAGCACGCGATGGCCTATGCAGGGCTGGCGGCGCTGATGCGGCTTGGCTACCCGGCGCCGGGCATCGGCCGGCTTGTCCTGGCGCTGGTGATCTATGCCGGCCTGCTGGAATACCTGCAGAACTTCTCCCCCGGGCGCAGCCCTGCCGTCGCGGACTGGCTGGCGAGTTCCGTCGGCGTGCTGATCGGAAGCGGGATCGCGCAGCGGGCGGCCGGACCATTGTCGGCGGCCGCCCGTGGGACGGGTAGGCGAAACGTCACCCATCGCAACCGGCGCAGCAGCGACAGGTGACGCCTCGCTCACTTATCCTGCGACGCAGAAGGGTGGCGTGGGCGAAACGATCCGTTAGTAGCGTCGGTAATTGCGCCCGCCGCGGTCGTAGCCGCCCCGGTCGTAGCCATCCCGGCTGTAGCCGCGGTCCGATTGCTGCGACTGGTCGTACAGGTAGCCGCCGGCCCCGCCGGCTCCGGCACCCAGCAGCGCGCCCAACCCGGCATTGCCGCCGAAGGACCCGAGGATGCCGCCGATGGCGCCGCCGCCAAGGGCGCCGGTGGCCGTGCGCTGCTGCGTCTGGTTGAGATCCCCACACGCCGACAGTCCAAGCATGGGAAGAAGAAGCATGGCGAAAGATGCTGACCGCATGATGATGTCCTTTTCAGGCCAAGCCTGTTTCAGCGCGCCGGCTTCGAGGTCTTGGCCGTCTTGGCGGCGGGTGGGCATGGCAAGGTCGCCTGCGCCCAGCGCAGCAGCCCGTCCAACGCCGGTTCGCTGCTGAAGGACGGGTTCTGCCGGGACCAAGCGGCGAAGCCGAGGCCCGACTGGGCGATGGTCATGCCCTGCGGCGGCACGCAGTACAGCGGCCGGCTGCGCCCGCCCGCCGGGTGGAGCAGCGTGTGGTACTGACCGAAGCCGGTGAGGAAGCCCTGGCAATAGGCGATCGCCTCAAGCTTCGGGACCCCGGTTCCGGACGGATCGCATACCGCAGCCAGGTCGGCCGCCGTCTGCACGTGGGTGACGGCGGCCGGCAGCGGCGGCGCGGAGCCTTGCGCCAGGGATGTTCGGGGAAGCAAGGAAGCTCCCGAAACAAGGCCGGCAAGCGCCGCCACAAGTACAAAGCGCATCGTTTCGCTCCTTGATGTCAACCGCAGCGTTCCACGGGCGGAAGCTGCATGGATGAGAGTCCCATAGATGAGAGTCTCATAGATGAGAGTCTGGCACGTCCCGACGATGCGTTTCCATCGTTGCAAACGTCAAGCCTTCGGATGCGGTCGCCAGCGGCATCGGTCAATCGCCGGCCTGAAGTTGCAGCCGCGCCAGCCTGTTCAGGCATTCGGCATCCAGCCTGTACAACGCGTCCAGATAACCCGGCCCGAGCGAACCCGGTCCTGAAGCCACGCCGGCCGCCATCTCGCCGGCAACCGCGGTGAGGGTCATCGCGTGCGTCACCGCGACGAACGGCGCGATGCCGGCACCCAGGCAGGCGCCGACGATGGCGGTCGCGGCGCAGCCCATGCCGGTCACCCGGGTCATCATCGGGTGTCCGTTGCGCACCGCCGCCAGCGCCGTGCCGTCGGTGATGTAGTCCACCGCGCCGCTGACGGTGACGACCGCGCCGGTCTGCCGCGCCAGCTGCACCGCGGCGGCGATGGCGGTGTCGGACACGTCGCCGGTGTCCACGCCGCGGCCGGTGCCGGAATACCCGGCCAGGCCGCGGATCTCGGACGCGTTGCCGCGGATGGCGCTCGGCCGCAACGCGCACAGCGCGGCGGCGAAACCCGTGCGCGCGGCGATCGCGCCGGCGCCGACCGGGTCCAGCACCCAGGGCTTGCCGGCAGCCGCGGCGGTGTCTGCCGCCAGGCGCATCGCCTGGGCGCGGACCGGGGTCAGCATGCCGAGGTTCACCACCAGCGCGTCGGCGCCCGCGGTGAAGCCGGCGATCTCGTCCAGGCTCTCGACCATCGCGGCCGCGCAGCCGAGGGCGAGCAGCGCGTTGGCGGTGAAGTTGGCCACCACCGCGCTGGTCAGGCTGTGCACCAGCGGCGCCCGCGCCCGCACCGCGGCCAGGCTGTCCGCCACCGCAGCCGGCGTCATCGGTTCGGGCGTCGGGCTTCGTGTCATGGCGGCATGTCGTCCCCGGTAGCGGTCCACGCTGGCCGCACCGGGCAGACAGGTCAACGACAGCGCGCGCATGGGCGGCTATGCTGCGGCGGTCAGGAGAAACAACCGATGGATGCCGCGTCGCGCCGCATGCTGCTGCTGGGTGCCGGTCTGGCGCCGCTGGTGCAACGCCGGCCGCGCGCCGCCGAGCCGCCGAGCCTGCGCATCGCCTACCTGAAGGCGCCCAACGACCTGGCCCTGGCCAGGGCGCACGGCACCTTGGAACGGGCGCTGGCGCCGATGGGCGTGGCCGTGCAGTGGGCCGGGCCGTTCGCCGCGGCGGCGCCGGCGGTGGAGGCGCTGAACGCCGGCGCGGTGGACATGACGGTGGGCAGCTCGACCTCGTTCATCACCTCGCTGGCCGGCGGCGTTCGGCTGGTGCTGTTCGCCTACCAGAAGATCGACCGTGCCGCCGAGGGCATCCTGGTCGGACGCGGGTCGGCCGCCGCCGGCCTGCGCGACCTGGTCGGGCGTCAGGTGGCGGTGAACCGCGGCGGCACCGGAGAATACGTCCTGGTGCGGGCGCTGACCACCGCCGGCCTCGGGCTGGACCAGGTGCGGCGGGTCTATCTGGGCCCGGTCGACGCCAACGCCGCCTTCACCAGCGGTGCCGTGGAAGGCTGGGCGATATGGGACCCGTTCCTGTCCATCGCGGTCGCGGGCGGCGCGCGGGTGCTGGCCGACGGCGCCCAATGCGGGTCTGAGAACGCCATCGCCTATTTCGTCCGCCAGGCCTTCCTGGAGCAGCATCGGGCGGTCGTGCAGGCGGTGTTTGCCGTCCTTCGGAGCGAGAACGCCTGGGCGCGCGCCAACATGGCCGAGGCCGGTGCGATCTGGGCGCGGGACATGGGCCTGGACGCCGCCCTGGGCGGACGCCTCGGCCAGAACAACACGCCGCCTTTAGGTGCTGTCGGCGTCGCCGAAGCCGCCACCGTGGAGCGCATCGCCGACTGGTACGCCGAAAACCGCATCGTGCCGCAGCGCCCGGCCGTGCGGCCGTTCCTGGTCGATCTCGCGTCCTGAAGCCCGTCCTTCAGACCACCGGCGCGAACTCGGACACGAAGATGCAGTTCTGCGCCTGCATCTCGGCCAGCGCCGAGCCGGCGGCGCGATAGCCGGGCTGGTCGTCGGCCGAGGTGAAGTGGGTCAGCAGGCTGCGCCGGGTGGCGTTCGTCCGGGTGACGCCGGCTACGGCGTTGGCGAGGTCGGCGTGATAGATCAGCACGTCGCCGGCGCGCGCCAGGAACGACCCGCGGCGGTGCCCGAAGGTTTCGGCGTCCTGCATGATGCTGGCCAGGAAGCGGTCGTGGTCGCCGGTGTGCTCGTGCATCCACTTGCTGGTGCCGCCGAACAGGAAGTCCGGCGCGCGGTGGCTGCCGACGAAATACTCCAGCTCGCCGGCGCCCGGCACGATGTCCTCCAGCGCCAGCCAGGTCGCGGCCATGGCCAGCGGGTTGCTCGCCACCTTCACGTAGGCGCTGTCCTTGTGCATCGGCTGCTGGCTGCCGCGCCAGAACGCCGCCTGCTGGAACGCCTTCGGCTGTGCCCCGAAAACCGCGGACAGGAACTTCGTCACCGGGCCGGCCGCGGTCGCGCGGCGCACCACCTCCGAGCAGGCGTATGGGTCGAGCAGCTTGGTGCGCCCGTCGCGCAGCCGCAGTTCCGGGCGGGCGTAGCGCATGGCGTCGTTCGGCTCGAAGGTTTCCATCATCAGGCCTTCGGGCGGATGTGCCCAGATGCGGTCGATCTCGTCGTTCAGGGCGGTGATGGCGCGTGGCGGCACGGCGTTGGGGATGATAAGGAAGCCGTCGCGCACGAAGCGGAACAGCTGGGCGCACTGCTCCTCGTCCAGCACGCCGCGGCGGTGGCGGGCGCCGATCTCGTCGACGAAGTCGCCGCGGTCGAACCAAAGATGGCCGAACGCGCTGACCGCGGCGGGCTGCGGCCGGGTCGCGCCGTCCGGGCTGGCGGCCAGCAGGAAGGCGGGGGTGCCGACGATGCGCAGCCGGACGCCGGGGACGGCGCCGTGCGCCAGGCGGGTCGGGAACTTGAACTGGAAGGCGCAGGAGCCGTCGCCGAACCGGGCGTCGCGCAGATCCTTGCGGAAGTTGTCGGCCCGGCACTCGCCGATCAGGGTGTCGCCGGACATCACCTGCAGCACGATACGGTGATCGGGCTGGTCCGGGTTGAGCAGCCAGCCTTCGACGAATTCGGCGTCGCACCGGTCGATCTGCCCCTGCAAGTTCAAGCTCCGCCTCCTGCGATGACGCCGGTTCCGGCAGCGGAACGGCGGGTGGAGCCGATTCACATTAATTTTGTTGCAGGAGCAACGTAAAAATGGGTTTTCCCTCCGTCAACAACCAGTCAGCGACCTGGCGACCGCCAGCCGGTGGCGACGAACGCGGCCGGCGCCGGCCCTGTCGCCTTCGGAAGCATCGCAACGAAGCCAGAACCAAATCCCAACCAACCCGGTTTTGATGTCTTTGTCACGCCAGGCCCACGCCACCCTGCTTTCAGCGCTGGACGCGAAGCCGGCGGCGGCACAAACCGATATCCGTGCCGGGACATCGTCCCCGGCCGGCGTCTGCGGCGGCGGCGGCAACGCTGCGCCGTTCCGCACAGGTTCCTTACCGTCCGGAACCGGTCCAGGCGAGGTGCCAGGTGGCAACCGCCGCCGCCGGCAACGGGCGACTGGCAAGAAAGCCCTGTACCAGATCGAAGCCCAGCGCCCGCACATGGTCCCAGGTCGCGGCGTCCTCCACGCCCTCGGCCACGGTGGCCAGCCCGGCCTGGCGGGCGTGGCCCAGCAGCCGGGTCAGCAGGCGGCGCGCATCCGTGTCGCCGACGGCCGCATTCACCAGCAGCCGGTCGATCTTCATGCCGGCAAAATCGAGGTCCAGCAGCCCGGCGGGATCGCGCAGGCCTGGCCCGACATCGTCGATCATCAGGATGAAGCCCAGGGCGCTCAGCCGTTTCACCGCCATCCGCAAGGCCACAGCGTCCTGCACCGGCTGGGTTTCGGTCATCTCGAGCACCAGCATCGACGGCGGCATGTCCGCGGCGGCGCATTGCGCGGACAGCCAGCCGGGAAGGTCCGGGCGCAGCATGTCGTCGACCGCGATGTTCAGGCCGATCGGCATGCCCAGCCGTGTCATGGCATGGGTGTTCCAGTCCTGCATGACGATCGCAGTCAGCAGCCGGAACAATGTCCAGCCCAGGCCGCTAGCCTCCGCGTGCGGCACGAACAGCGCCGGCGCCAGGATGCCGCGCTGCGGATGCTGCAGGCGGGCCAGCGCCTCCAGCCCCACCGGCTGGCGCGTGTCGGCGCGCACGATGGGCTGGTAGCTGGCGCGCAGGCCGCGGACGGCGAGAGCCTCGAGCAGCTCGGCGTCGCCAAGCCCGGCGGGATCGGCCGGCGCCGCGGGGATGCTCATGGCGCGCCCGAGCCAGCCCGGAGCGGCGTCGGCATGGATGGCGCCAGGAATATCGGACGTGCTGCCGGGGTCGCCGAGAACGATCAGCCGGGCCGGGCAGTCGGCGGCGCAGCTGGTCATATCGATCAGCGGCACCCGCAGGCTGCCCATCCGGTCAGGCTGCAGCAGCAGGTATTCGACCGGCGTGCCGGCGGCGAGGTGAAGGATCGCGTCGTGCGCGCTTGCCAGCGCCACCGGCGGCGCGATGCCCAGCGCGCGCGCTTCGGCCGCGGCATCCGCCGTCCAGGAGGATGGGTCCGCCAGCAGCAGAAGAGTCATCCTAAGCACCACCCTGCTGGCATGTCCTGATGCGGATGATCGTTGAAG
>JAABUT010002297.1_pt1 | contig 18830 bp, 18 predicted proteins | sample 5559281 | NCBI WGS metagenome assembly JAABUT01 (sample SAMN10711880, study PRJNA513359) | rock metagenome | isolation source: Antarctica rocks | place: Antarctica: Victoria Land, Ricker Hills nord | collected 2016-01-04
AACTGTCGTGCGCCGCGGCCCAGGCTCGCCTAGACGATCCCGCCGACCCCGCCCGTGCGATGCGATTGGTGGGCATTGTCGCCCTTGTCGCGGCGCTGCTGGTGTTGGGTGCACACGGCGGGGTGGACGGCTTCCTGCAGATCACGACCATCTGGCCGCTCGCGTGGCTCTGCGGGTGGCTCGTGCTCGCTGCTCTCAGCGCAGTCCCGCAGGGACTGCTGATCGGCCAGTCGCGGTTCACGACCCTCGGGCTGACCGCCCTCGCCGGCGCCGGGCTTGGCCGGCTCGTCGTGGGCGGCGTCACCGCCGCCCTGCATCTCGGAGTCAGCGGCGGGATGGCTGCCACCACTATGTCCCAGGGTCTGACGCTGGCCCTGCTACTCGGAGCGGTGCGCGGTCGCCAGGGGCAGGCCCGGCCGCCGCTAAGGTTGTCGGCAGCCGAGGGCGCCCTCTCAACGGCGGCACTGACGGGGCTGGCGGTCTTCTCGGCGGTCGACACAGTGGTGGCGCGGCACACGCTCAATGCCGTCGACTCCGGCTACTACGCAGCCGCCGCCACGGGTGGTCGGATCGCGCTCTTTGCCCCCGGCGCCATCGCTGTGCTTGCCTTCCCGCGCTTCGTGCGCAGCGCGAAGGAGGGTCACTCCGACCGGCGCGACCTTCTGCTCGCCCTCGCGGCGGTGGCTGGCGTCGGCCTGGTGATCGTGGCGGCCGTCGTCGTGGTCCCAGACTTGATCGTGCGGCTGCTCTTCGGCGTGGACTACCTGCCTGCTGAGCACCAACTGGCTGTGTTGGCTCCCGCCGGTGCGCTCTTGGGCTGCCTGACGTTGGTGACCTTTTACCATTTAGCCCGCGGCTCCTCGTTTGCGCTATCGGCGTGGGTCGGAGCTGCTGCGGTTGTCGGCGCGGAGACACGCGTCACTCTCTCCGGCGATGATCTGGCCGCATCGGTATTGACCGTCGTCGCGCTGCTGACGGCTGCCTCCGTCGGCTGGGCGCTGGTGACCACCGCCCCGCTGTCCGCCGGGCGCCGGAGCACAACGGCGCGCCGCGGTACTGCTACTGCGTCGGCCGCGGTGTTGGGCGGCGAGTCGGGGGCGGTCGTGGCCCCCGGCGTGTTCGGCGAGACTGGTCCCTGATGCGCATCCTGATCCTGAGCTGGAAGGACGTGCCACACCCAGCCGCTGGGGCAGAGGCCTATACCGCGCACAATCACGCGGGAGTGGCCGCTGGCCGGCCACCAGGTCACGTGGTTCTGCGCAGCGGTGCGCGGACGACTGGCCGAGCAGGTCCTGGACGGCGTCCGGGTTGTCCGGGGAGGCAGCCAATTCAATGTGTTCACCGCCGCCCGTAAGTGACACCGCCGGCAGGGGCAGGGGCGCATCGACGTCATCGTCGACGAAGCCAACGTGAACACGAGGCCCTTCCTGTCGCCACGCGGGGCAGGTGGCACACTGGTGGTCGCGTTGATCTTTCAGGTGTGCAAGGAGGTCTGGTCCTTCGAGATGCCAGCCTCCTTGGCGCCGCTCGGCCGCTACGTCCTCGAGCCGCGCTGGCTGCGGCGCTACCGCGACGTCCCCACCCTGACGATCTCTGAGTCCAGCCGTTCCTCGCTCGCCGAATACGGACTGCGCAACGTGGAGGTCCTCGGCGTGGGCGTTCCCGAGCTGCACCGCCCCGACGTGCCACGGGAGAAGGAGCCAACCGTGCTCTTCGTCGGACGGCTCGCCGACAACAAGCGCCCGGGCGGCCGCCGCAAATGCCATGCGGCTTCTCCGCCAGCGGACGCCCGACGCCAAGCTGTGGATCGTGGGTGACGTGCCACAACGTGCCGCGCTGGAGGCCGCAGCGCCACCGGGCGTCACGTTCCACGGAAGGGTCAACGACATTACCAAGCAGCGGCTGATGGACAGCGCGCATGCGTTGGTCGTGACCAGCGTGCGGGAGGGCTGGGGCCTCGTCGTCGACGAGGCTGCGGCCACGGGCACGCCCGCCGTCGGCTACGACATCGATGGTCTGCGCGACTCGGTCCTCGCCGCCGGCGGAGTTCTGGTTGCGCCGTCGCCCGCCGCCCTCGCCAGACCCCTTGCCGACCGGCTGCCGGGGTGGTCACTCGACCCCGCCCGGGACGGGTGGAGCGGAGGGGCGACCACCTGGGACGAGGTTGCGCACCAAGTGCTGGACTCTTTGGAGCGTCGGTCGGTGGCTGCGCACCGTGGCTAGGCCAGCGGGTGGCTCCGACGTGCCAGCCTCGCTTCGTATCCTGGTCATCTCCCATCGAACAGCTCTTGATGGGCCGGTGGACCACTTCGGGCAGTTCCTCGGCCGCCACGGCCACGACGTAACCGTGCTAGCGCACCCGCTCGACAACTACGCGGGTCGCCGCACGCAGCTGACCCAAGAAGGCACCGTGTTGCGCTCTGTACGACGTTGGCAGCTGGGTCTGTTGAACCTCCTGCTCGACCTCGTCCTTTCCTGCGCGGCCGTCCCACGCCGAGGGGTCGACGTTGTGGTGGCCGCCAACAACTTCGACGCCCTCAGTGCCTTGGTCGCCAAGCATGTGCTGCGCAAGCAGGTGCCTCGGATTTGCTACTTCGCCGCCGATTACTCCGAAGACCGCTTCGGTGCGGGCAGCCGGCTCAGCAGGATCTACGACCGAGTGGAGCGGATCGTCCTGCGGCACGCGACCCTCGTCGTCTCCAACACGCGGCGTGCGGCAGCACAACGGCGCAGGCTCGGACTGGACGAGACTCGCAGCATCGTCGTGCCGAACGGCGTCCGCTTGCCCGACCCGCAGTTCACTCCCAAGCACATCGACAAGAGCGCCTTCGTCTACGTAGGCTCGGTAACACGCGAGCACGGCTTGTACGAACTCCTTGAGGTCATGGCCCCCCTCATCAGGCGCCTCGTCATCCTCGGTGTCGGCGACGACCTCGACCGAGTCGTCGGTCTGTGCCAGAGCCGTAGGATCGAACACGAGGTGCTCGGGCGACGGGGACACGACGACGTACTGGACTACCTGCGCGATTTCGGCGGCATCGGGCTGGCACCGTACAACTTGACCTCTCGTTGGACCTACTACTGTTCCCCCCTTAAGGTCAACGAATACGTCGCTTGCGGGGTCCCCGTCTTCATGTCGGCCGTCCCCGAGGTCGCGGACCTGGTCATAAGCGACCGGCTCGGCGCGGTGTTCGGTGACCTTGATCTCGCGGAGTTGCGCGGACGGCTCGACGCGCTCGACACGGTCGACTTCCACCGCCGGGCGGAGCGTTTCTACCATCAGTATGGCGAGGAAACCCTTTATGCCCGTATCCCGTTGACCGGCGAGCTGCCGTCGCCCCCTCCTGAATGACGGCGACGACGACGGCGGGCAAGGGCGCCACCGACCGGGTGGCCCGGCTGCCGACTGGGGCACTGCGCCGGATGCGCGGGGACGCCCGATGGGGTCCCCGGCAGCTGAGCGCCTTACCGGCCCTGATTCTGCTGCTCCTGCCATGTGTGATGTGGACCGGCTTCACGGGTTCCCGCATGACGCTCGGTGGAGATGCGAGCCTGCTGTTCTTCGCCGACCCAATGGCCTGGCTACGCCACAGCTCGACGACGCTGGTCTCGGCCGGCATCGGTGGCTACAACGCCCAGTCGCAGTTCGTGCCCTTCTGCCTCCTGCTAGCCCTGTTTCGAGCGGTGGGCCTCAACGCCCAGGGAGTGACCCTGGGGGCGGTGCTCGCGATGGGTTTCCTGGGGGTCCGCGCCACCTGCCTAGAGCTGTTGGGGACTAGGACGACGCCGGCCTACGTCGGGGCGGCCATCGCCGCGACGACCTACTTGTCTACGCCGCTGGTCGCCGAGACTCAGTGGTCTGCCCTGCTGCCACGCTTCCTCTGGCTGGGCCTGCTGCCCGTGCTGGCAGCCCTGCTCCTGCAGCATCAGCGAGTTGGGGGGACTTGGCGAGTGGCGCTCGCAGCCACACTGGTCGCCCTCCTGGCGCCCGCCTGGACCGACGTGCCCGGAGCGCTGCCCGCCCTGCTGGCACTCGTGGTCGTGCTCGTGGTTGCGGTGACGGCGCGTTCCACCCGGCTTCATGTCGGTCGCCTTATGATCTCGGCTCTCGTCGTTGCCGCGGTCAACGCCTTCTGGATCGTCCCCGGCGTACTAGCCGTCCCGCTTGGCGGCGGTCAGATTGCCGGGGCCACGTCCGCAGCCGGAGTGGACGACGCGCGCGCCATCGTCTCGGCGCTCGCCCCGTCACAGCGCGTGCAGGCGGCGCTCGACCTAAGGCTGAGCCACAGCTTCCTCAAGACCTTCGGATCAGTCGCGACCGCTACGGAGACGTGGCCGCAGCGGCTCGCGGTGCTGGGACTGCTGCCCCTAGCGCTGATCGTCGGAGCCATGGCGGTCGGACGGTCGCGCCGGCTCCTGGCCCATTTGGCAGCAGCAACAGCTCCGTTCCTATACTTCCAGGTCGTCAATATCACCGTCGCCGGCCCCGCCCTCTACACCTTCCTCCTCGTCCAGGTACCGGGGTGGACGGCCGTCCGCAACTTCTACGCCGCATGGCCGGTCGCGTACGTCTTCGTCCTCGCCCTCGCGGCCGGCGTCGCCACCGAGCGGCTGCTGCACCGATGCGCTGAGCACGCCGGCGAGGCAGCGCGTGGGTGCTTAGCGGCGCCCAGCAGTAGATTAACGTCTGTCCGCAGCTGGACGGCGTCATCCGCAGTGTCGCTGGCGCTGGGCGTGATGGGGGCCCTTGTCCTCTACGATATGCCCTTCTACGCCGGCACGATCTTTCGGCTCAACTACTCCTCGTCCATCGGCTCCTCCCGGGTCATCACAGGGCTGTCTCCGCACTACCGCAAAGTTCTCGAGTTCATCTCCGCGTCGCCCGCGGGCAACGTTGCAACACTGCCGCTGCTCAGCCCCGCCTGGACCGCCGTGACAGACGGCGGCGACACGGGGCTCTACCTCGGCATCAGCCCTATCAATTACTTGACCAACCGCTCGGACTACGATGGACTCGACAGCTTCCAATCAGGGACGTCACCGGGGCTCAAAGAGGCCGTGCGCGGGGCGGTCGCGCGGAGCGATAGCCGCGACTTCGCCAGCCTGCTGGGGACGCTCGGCGTGCATTACTTGGTGGTCAACACAGCCATGAACGCAACGACGGGTTACTTCGGCTTGCAGGCTGCCCCCTCACCAATGGCAGAGCAGGCCTTCACCGACGAGTTGGTGACGCGCTACGCGCACACGCTGCTGTTCGCTGCCGGTCCCTGGCAGGTCCGGGGCCTGTCGGCACCCGTGCGGCGCGAGCCTGTAGAAGCCGTGCAGCGCGCCATGCCCGCAGCGGCAGCCCGGCCGCTCGCCGACGTCCTCACCACCGAAGCCACCTTGCGCGAGCTGGCGGGTGCCTGCGACCTGCCGCCTACGATTAGTTTGTTGCCCCCTGGCAGGAGCGCCGTCACCGCCAAGCAGAACCTCGCCGGGTGCCGGATCACGCTCGACACGTCCTACCAAGGAGGCTGGCACGCAACGCTGGCCCACGGCGGTGGAGAACCGACCGACAACGACCTCGCACTGATCCCCCTAAAAGACCGTGACGGCGGCCTCGCCTTCGATGTGCCTCGCACCGCGGTCGATGCCACGAGAGTGGTCGTCACCGCCCCGGTTCGGCGCGGCCGCCGACGCGAACCCCTTCCCGGCATCTCGCTGCGCCGGGTCCGCGCGGCAGAGCTGGAGCCGACATCGGCACTGCGACCGTGTGCCGGGAGCGTCACCGTCCGCGGGGACCCTGCCCACGGGGCGGATATCCTCCCAGGCTCGGCGCTGCAAGACTGCACCCTTGTGCTGACGCAGGCCTACGCCGACGGGTGGTCGGCAGTCGTGTCCGGCCGCGGGCCCGACCTGCGCCTGCTGCCGCGGCGGGTCAACGGGGGGCTCCTCGGCTTCGACCTGCCACATCTGGTGTCACCGGGGCAGGGCATACGCGTCAACTACCGCCCTAATGGCCTCCTGACCTCGACCGGGTGGTTCAGTGGTGTCGCACTGATCCTCGTGCTGGCGCCAGTGGTGGGTCTGCCGTCAAGGTTGCGCTCCCGCATCCGCCCCACCCGCCCCCGGGAGCACTAGTGACGGCGACACCGTCGTCGCGACGGCAGGCGGACGAGCCTGACGTGAGTGTCATCGTGCTCACGATCAATGGGCAGGAGCGGCTGCCGGTGTGCCTAGGGGCGTTGCATAACAGTGGTCTCGCGGTCCAGGTAGTCCTCGTGGATAACGGCTCGACGGACTCCACGGTCGACCGAGCGCGAGGCAGCTGGCCGGACGTGGACGTCATCAGCAATGCGGTTAATGAGGGTTTCGCCGGCGGCTGCAACCAAGGGGCGGAGGTCGCGCGAGGGCGTTATCTCCTGTTCCTTAATGACGATGCCCTCGTCGGCCCATCGACGCTGCTCGAACTCGTGCGCGCCGCGGACGCGGACGCCATCGGCGCGGTCTGGCAGCCGCCGATCCTGTCCGCCGACGGCCTGCGGTGGGACAGTGCCGGCTCGATGTTTACAGGGGCAGGACTGCTCTGGCACGACGCAGCGGATCTGATGGTGGCGGATGCCCCCCGCGGCGATCGACGTATCTTCGCCGCCAAGGGAGCCTGCCTGCTGGTGCGCCGGTCGTCCTTCGAGGAGGTGGGCGGCTTCGACGCCTCCTTCTTCGCCTACTACGAGGAGACCGACCTCTGCTGGCGGCTGGCCCTACGCGGTCACGCTATCCGGCTGGTCGCGGCTGCCGCACCCGTGCTGCATGTCGGCGGCGTCACCGCCGGCGGTCTCTTCGACGTCACCGAGCTCGATTTCATGTTCTTCCGCAACCGGCTGACCTCGATCCTCACACTTCCCGGACCGCGGACGCTCGCGAGCGTGCTCCCCTTGCACCTCGGCGCGATCGGCGGTCTGCTGCTTGTGGCGCTCATGACAGGCCACCACGCCCGAGCTCGTGGCATCTGGCAGGCCGTGCTCTGGGTCCCGCGCCACCGCCGGTTGCTTAGCGCGAGACGACGCCGAATCCAGTCGACGCGGCTGGCGACCGACGACGAGGTGTTCGCCGGCGTAACACAGGCGCCCCCGTTGCGGGCCGTCGCGGCCGCTGCCTGGGGCTACTTGGGCAACCGAAGCAGTGCGGTCTGAGCGAGCCGCACCCGGGCAAGTGCCGCGCGACCCGTTCCTGGCACTGGCGCCGTGCACGACGGCCTCGCGTCACTACGACGTTCGGGCGTCGAGGTCAGCTGTCCGACGCGCGCGTCCCCGCGAGGATCACATTGAAGGCCAACAGGCCCCGGAGCCGCGTGGACCCCGGCCGCGTGCCGTTGAGGAAGGCGCCGAACCTGTCCGAGCCGGCCTGCTCGCGATCAACCACAAACCCCGCCGAGGTGAGGAGCTCTCGAGCCGTCCGGTACGTGTAGAGGCGGAGGTGGGTGTCATCGAGGATCCCCTTCTCTGTGTACGTAAATCTCCCCGCCAGCAGACCGAAGCGAGTCGTGAAGTTGGCCACGTTCGGCAGGGACACGATCAGATGGCCCCGCGGGGCCAGCCACCGGTCTCGGATGGCGGCGAGGATTCTGGCCGGGCCCGTTAGGTGTTCCAGCACATCCGCCGCGATGACGACATCGAACGTCTCCTCCCACGGGAGCGCGCCGACCCGGTCCAGGTCAGCGCACAACACATCCTCGTAGCCGACACTGCGGGCCATCGCGACCGAGCGCGAGTCCGCGTCGACCCCCCACACGCGGCATCCACGCTTGCTCAGCTGCTCCCCCAGGTACCCCGAGGCGCATCCGACGTCCAGAACACGAGCGCCATCCTCCACCATTCGGAGCAGCGTCTGGTGTGTGCCACCCGGGCTCTCCCCGTACTCGTAGTCCGGCACCACGTCCCCTCTCGTCGTTGTCTAGGTCAGACTCGACGTAGGGGCCGCGGAACATGCCGCCGTGAGCTGAGCCGAGCTTGACGTGCGAGCCACGATGTAGCCTAAGCATCGGAGGTTGCAGCGGGTCGGGAGAAGCCGTCGCACCTCGACCACCTGCTCTTGTCGTTCAGCCCGACGCTACGCATCCACTACTCCCAAGCTCGCGCGTCCCGGTGCGACGCGCCGAAACTCCCTGACCGGTTCACGATGGCCACGCTTCTCAAGTGTCCCAACAGCATCGTCCACGGGGCCGAGCCTATTCCCGCGACTTTTGTCATCACAACACCGCACACGGGGAATAGCGTCGGGTCGGGAAGACGGCCCCAAATCAGAAGGAACGGCAATGGACGATTTGATACGGCAGTCGCTTGACCTCGACGTGCTTTTCATGCGTGAAGCACCTTTATCGGCCTGCGAGAAGATGCAGTTCTTGGTTGAGAAGTACCGCCTGCTGACGCGACACGCGCGACGTCCCTTCATACTCGGCAGGGACAGTGCGACCTTCCTCGGCCGCGACATCCAATACGACTCGCGGTACGGTCTGGCCGGCCTACAGCGAGCGCTGTCCTCGCACATCCTCGCCTATCGAGTAGCTGGGATCGAACGCGTGGGGACCGTCCTCGACATAGGGGCAAACGTCGGGTGGTTCACGATGGCCACGCTTCTCGCATATCCTAACAGCATCATCCACGCGGTCGAGCCTATTCCCGCAACTTACCGGACGCTGCAACACAACGTCGGCGAGGACCCTCGGGTCACTGCCTGGGCGTTGGGTATATCGAATTATCAGGGAGCCGCGAGGATGACGTTCGACCCCAAGCGGTCCTATCTCAGTCACCTTGATCCCGCTGGTCTAATCGACGTCGAAGTAACGACAGTAGATGCGCTCGCTGAACGAGTCGGACTCGAGGAGATCAGCGTGCTGAAGGTCGATACGGAGGGTGCTGAACACCTCGTACTTGATGGGGCGGTCGAGACACTAAGTCGCACGGCGTACTTGTTCTTGGAGGTTACAGTCCAGGGCAACACCGCTTACACCGTGCCTGCGTTGTTAGCCCGCTTAGTCACGAAGGAGTACGACTTTCAGCTGGTGGCGGCACGAAACTTCACGGGCCGTTCCGAAGGTGCAGTGCCCGCGATGGATCTAGTCCTAGCCAACCAGCGTCTCGTGAAGTCGTTGGGGGCAAGCCGCTAATTCTGCCCGACTCAGGTCAGCGCCCGCGTCGTCGCGGCGCGCTGGACGAGCGCTCTGCGCGAACGGCTTGCACCACACCGGACGCAAGGCCGGCCGCCTCGACGATCTTCAACGCAACGAGTCCCGGGGTGTGCAAGGGGTCGCGGGCGAGGGCCTGCAAGTCAATGAGGCTGCGACGATGGACCTGCCGGCGACGTTCGGGTGGCACGATCTGCCGGTAGCGGTGTACGCCGCCTCCGTAATATCGCTTCTTCTCGAACTGTTGGCCGAGGCGGACGTACCCCTCGTCGTGCCACACGTAGCCCGTCGTCCTTCCAAGCCGCCATCCTGACGCAACAACTCGATCGGGTAGGTCCCAGTCCTCTGGGCCGGTCAGCCGCTCGTCGTAGCCACCCACCTGCTGCAGCGCCTCGCGACGGAAGACGCGGGCGGCTTCGACGGCCCCATCGCCGAGGTACAAACGTTTCTCCAGCGACCGGCATGCCGCGAAGTAGCCCTCGCCGAAAGCGAGCTCCGGTAGCACGACCGCACCGAGGCGCTCATCAGCCGCGAATAGCGCGAGGCCCTGCTCGGCCAGCTCCGGCTCCAGCCGCATATCGCTGTCGACGAACATGACGGCCGGCCCTGCGCCTGCTCGCCAGCCGGCGTTGCGCTGCGCACTGCGCTCCGGCCCTCCCACCAGCACCCGGTCCGCGTGCTCTTGGGCAATCGCGATCGTTGTGTCGCTGGAAGAGTTGTCCACGACTATGAGCTCGACAGGCAGGGTCTGGTCACGGACGCTCCGCAGGCAGGCGGCCAGTGTCCGCGCCGAGTTGCGGGTGGGCACAACGACCGTCAGCTCCGGCATCTGGACATCCTGCTCTCGGTCGCCGCTACCGTGGCAGCGGTGCGTTGTCGTGCTGCTCCTTGGACGACCCTGATGGCGGTCGCCGTGGCAGCTACCGCGCTGCTTTTCGTCGTGGCACCCATGCTGCGCGGTCGGCTTCTCCTTCTCGACTGGCACCTCGGCGCGGCGCTGCTGCCGCGCCAGGCACGTGGGCTTGACGGCGGCGTTGCCGCAGGATCCCCCGGCATCGTGCTCTTCGAGGGTCTGGACCGGCTCGTGGGGCGCCTCGGGGAGGCGCTCCCCGCCATTGCGATCATCCCAGTCGCCGGGGTCGCAGCGGGGTGCCTAACCGGCGGCAGTCGGCTGGTACGCACGGCGACAGGACTTGTATACGCCATCAACCCGTTCGTCTTCGAGCGGTTGGCCGTTGGGCAGTTGGGACTGCTTGCCGGCTACGCGCTGCTGCCATGGGCGGTTCGGGCACTGCTGCAGGTTCAGCCAGTGCCGGTCTACGTCGCCCGGGCGGCGCTGTGGTGGGCGGCCCTTGGAGCCCTTTCCGTGCACTTCATCTGGATCGTAGGAGTCCTCGCGTTAAGCGTGGCCTTGGTGCGCCGCGGGGCCGTTCTTCTGCCTCTCGCTTTGACCGCCGGCCTTACGGCGGTGCTGTCATCATACCTGTTGTTCGCGCAACTGGGGCAGGCGCGGCCCGTTAGCGTCGGAGCTACTGACGTCGCCGCCTACGCGACGCGGGGGGATCCGCACTACGGCCGGTACGTCAACGTCTTGGGGCTTTACGGCTTCTGGCGACAGGGTCCAAGACTTCCCAAAGACGTAGTGCACGTCTGGCCGTTCCTTCTCGCCGCGATCCTGCTCGTGGCGGCTCTCGGTGCCCGGTCGGCCCTGCGGGACCCCGGCCGCCGATCGCTCGCGAGCGTCCTCCTGCTCAGCGGCACAGCGGGCTACTTTCTCGCGCTTGGCACCCAGGGTCCGACAGGCTGGTTCTTCCGCTTCCTCTTCGACCACCTGCCACTCTTCCAGGTCATGCGGGAACCACAGAAGTTTCTCTGCCTCACCGCGCTCGCCTACGCCGTTCTGTTCGGTTGGGGGGCACAACAGCTATTGGTTTGGAGCACCGACCGAGCGCTCAAGATCGCACTGACCGTGCTCGTGGTGAGTCTCCCGCTCGCCTATTCGCCGACCTTCGTGAACGGTCTCTCCGGTCAGGTCACGGGAGTCAAAGTGCCCGCGGGCTTCCCCCGGGCGGACCGGCTCATGGGCGACGGGCCCGAGCAAATCCTCGCCCTACCCTGGCATCAATACCTCAGCTTTCCATGGACCGGACGCGTCGTCGCCAACCCCGCCCCGGTCCTTTTCCATCGGAATGTCATCGTCGGTGACAACGTCGAGCTGCCCGGGGTCTACTCGACCAGCACGTCGACCCGCTCGGCCTACCTACAAGGCCTTTACGCCACCGGAGCGCGCCAGAGCGACTTCGGCAGCAAGGTCGCTCGGCTCGGAGTCCGCTACGTCGCTGTCGCCAAGACCCTCGACTGGCAGTCCTTCGACTGGCTCCGCGCCCAGAGCGATCTCCAGGTTGACCTCGACACGCCAGACCTCACCGTTTACGAGGTCACGACGCGCGTTGACCTCGGTGCCCGCATCGCACCCGACGGCACCCGCGGCGCCGCGGTCACGAGGCGTTCCCCCGTTACGTACGACATTCCTGCTGGGCCCCCCGGCCAGGTCGAGCTGGCGGAGCCCTACGACGCGGCCTGGCGGCTCGGAGGTGCCCCGCCTGTGCGCACCGAACAGGGGACGATGCGGTTTCCTGTAGGTGCCGGCGCGACGACGGCAAGGTTCACCCACTGGCCCCTCACCCTCGCGGGCCACCTCATCAGCGTCACCACTGCCCTGGTGCTAATCGGCGTACTCGTCCGCGACCGCAGGCGCCGCAGGCGGCGAGGCTCCGACCTACTCGGCCAGGGATCGGTTGACGCTCCGCTCGCCGGCGGCGACCTGGAGGAGTTCCGCCGCGACGTCGGCCCACGGCCAGGTCCCGCCCGCCCACCCCTGCTCCGCCGGCGCTTTCGTCAGGGTCGGCAACCATTCGAGTAAGGCGGCGGCCAAGCGGGTGGGCGTGGGGGCCGTCAGCCTGCCCCCGGCCGCGGGGACGGAGTCGCGTAGGCCAGCCACGTCGTAGGCGAGGGCCGGCGTGCCCATCCAGGCAGCCTCGTCCACGACGAGTCCCCAGCCTTCCCGCACCGACGTCATCACGAGGACGTGGGCGCGGGCCATGAGCAGGTCTCGCTCCTCGGTGGTGACGTGTCCCCAGAAGGTGACACCCGGTCCCGCGGCGCGCTCGAGCCGGTCGCGCTCGGGACCCTCCCCGACGACCCAGAGCGCGGCGTCGGGCAAGGCCGCTCGCACCGCACGGAACGCTTCCACGACGTGGTGAACGCGCTTGCTGGGGGACAGCCGGCCGACGAAAATGACGGTCGGCTGCAGCTCACGCGGCGTGCCAGCGGGGCGCGATCGTGGCTCCGCTCCGATGGGGACGACCGAGACGTCTCGGAGGCCGTACTGCCGCAGCGATGCAGCGCTCGACGCGGAGATGGTCGCCGTGGGCACGTTGGCGTAGCGCGTCAGCCACCGCCGTTCGAGCCAGAACCGCCCGACCAGAGCCACCGGCCACGGTGATTCGTGCCACCAGATCTCCCGGCACACCTGGAACGCGACGCACAGGAGTTGCGCGTCGCGCACGTAGTCCGGCGTGAGAAAGGGACGGGTATTGACCTGGTCAACGACCACGTCGTAGTGACCACGACCCTCGGACTTCCAGAAGCGCCGAGCCTGCGGGTAGACGGAGAGCCGCGACCCACGGCGTACGTGACGCACTCCGTCGATCATCTCGTCGACCGGCTGCCCGGGGACAGCACCACAGAACCACGTCACCTCGTGGCCGGCCCGGACCCATTCTCTTGTGACGGCGTCGGTGTAGACCTCCGCACCGCCGCGTTCGCCGTGCGCCAAGTCCTTCCAGTTGAGCAGGAGAATCTTCACTCGCTGCGCTCAGCCCCGGTCCCGGCGGACGAATGACACTCGACCATCCTGCCATCAGCACCAGGGTTGAGCGCTGAGCCTGCGAGCGGGCGGCGTAAGGCGCGCTGATCCAGCCGCCGCGGACAGCAGTGGTTTCACCGGCATCCCAGTAGGTTCCCCGGGTGAGCCGGACGCTGATCACCGGCGTCTCCGGTCAGGACGGGAGCTACCTGGCTGAGCTGGCGTTGTCGCGCGGCGACGACGTCTTCGGGATGGTGCGCCCGGACGACGACTGGCTCGTGACCCGGCCGGCCGCACTGGCCGACGTCACGCTGCTCACCGCCGACCTCACCGACAGCGCCGCGCTGCGCCGCGCGGTGGAGAAGGCCGCCCCGGACGAGGTCTACAACCTCGCCGCGTTGTCCGAGCCTGGGCGGTCCTGGCACGAGGCGGAGCTGACCTGCGACGTCGTCGGCATGGGCGTCCTGCGCCTGCTCGAAGCGCTCCGGGCATGCAGCGGCGGCGACCTCGACTCGGTGCGGTTATGCCAGGCGTCGAGCTCCGAGATCTTCGGAGCCGCCACCGGGGCCACGCAGGACGAACAGACGCCGTTGCGGCCACGATCGCCGTACGGGTCGGCGAAGGCCTTCGCCCACAACCTCGTCGGGAACTACCGACAGGCCTACGGGTTGTTCGCCTGCTGCGCCATCCTCTTCAACCACGAGAGCCCGCGGCGCCCACCCACCTTTGTCACGCGCAAAGTGACGCGGACCGTGGCCGGCATCGCCCTCGGCACGGCGACCGAGCTGCGCCTCGGAAACCTGGACGGGCGGCGCGACTGGGGGCACGCGGCGGACTACGTGCAGGGGATGACCCTGATGCTCGGGCACCCGGTGGCCGATGACTACGTCCTCGCCTCGGGCCTCACGCACAGCCTGCGAGACCTGCTCACCGCCGCGTTTGCGTGCGTCGGGATCAACGACTGGGCGCCGTACGTCGTGCAGGACCCGGCTCTCGTGCGGCCCGCGGAGCCTGACCCCTTGTGCGGCGATGCCGGCAAGGCCCGGCGCGTGCTTGGCTGGCGGCCGCAGCATGATTTCCAGGCTCTCGTTGCCGAGATGGTGCACGCCGACCTCGAGGAGTTGCGCTCAGGAGCGACCCGCTGACTGCAGAAGGCGACGGCTCCAGCCACCTGCCGGTGACCCGCGAAGGTCGACACACGAAGGACCGCACATGCCCCGCGCACTGATCACTGGCATCACCGGTCAGGACGGCCTCTATCTGGGGGAACTGCTCGCCAGCAAGGGCTACGAGGTCTTCGGGATGGTGCGCGGACAGAGCAATCCGAAGATCGCGACGGTCGAGGCGGCGATCCCCTCGATCCAGCTGCTCGAGGGGGACCTGCGGGACCTGTCGTCGATGATCGGCGCGATGGAGATCTCCCAGCCGGACGAGGTCTACAACCTGGGCGCGATCAGCTTCGTGGGCCTGTCGTGGAAGCAGGCCGAGCTGACGGGTGAGATCACCGGCATGGGCGTCACCCGGATCCTCGAAGCGCTGCGGATCCACACCCAGGGGGACATGGGACGGGTCCGCTTCTATCAGGCGAGCAGCTCCGAGATGTTCGGCAAGGTTCGGGAAACGCCCCAGACGGAACTCACCCCGTTTCACCCCCGGTCCCCATACGGCGCCGCGAAAGCCTTCGGCCACTACATGACCGTCAACTACCGGGAGTCCTACGGCGCGCACGCCAGCTCGGGCATCCTCTTCAACCACGAGAGCGAACGCCGCGGCTATGAGTTCGTCACCCGCAAGGTGAGCCGCGCCGTGGCTCGCATCACGCTCGGCCTGCAGGAGACCGTGTCCCTGGGCAACATCGAGGCTCGGCGCGACTGGGGTTTCGCCGGCGACTACGTGGACGCCATGTGGCGCATGCTGCAGCAGGAGGAACCCGGCGATTATGTGGTCGCCACTGGGGAGACCCACAGCATCGGCGAACTGCTCGACGTCGCCTTCACGCGCGTGGGCATCACCGACTGGTCGTCCCTGGTCGTGCAGGACCCCCGATTCTTGCGGCCCGCCGAGGTCGACCAGCTGATCGGTGACGCGAGCAAAGCGCGCAGCGTGCTCGGCTGGCGGCCCGTCGTGACCTTCGAGGAGTTGATCCACCGCATGGTCGACTCCGACGTCCGGCTCGAGGGGCGAGCCGGGCCATGATCGGGTCCCCATGAGGCGGGTCAGGACCGGCTGCGGGGGACCCGATCAAAGCCGGGGGCGGACGCGACAGCCTGCGCAGGCTTGACCTAGGGGGATATGTCGGACACAATCCTTACTGGTGGCTGTGGTTTGGGCACGTAGCGCCCGCAAGCACGGCATCAGCCAGGTCCGCACAAGGCATGTACTGGCGCACGCAGGCCTCATCTACATCCAGCGGGCCGTCCCACCGGGACGACCGCTCGACCAACTGGTCTACCTCGGCGATGACGCGCAGGGGCTGGCGATGGAGGTGATGGCTGTGGAGCTGAGTAACGGCGATCTGCTGGTGATCCATTCGATGCTGCTGCGACCCAAGTACGCAACCCAATATCAGGAGGCTCGGCGATGGCGACGCACGTGATCAAGAAGACGGCGAGGCGCCGGGCGCCGAAGCCTGAGAAGAGTTGGACCGCCTCGAACGGCCAGGTCATCACGGAGGCTGCCGCCGCTGCGCTTGCCGCCTCATTCGAGAGCGAGGACAACGACCTTGCGGACGCCGAACCAGTGCGCGTGGGCCGGCCCGCCCTGTCCCCGCGAGCCGCGCCCGGGGAGCACTCACCGCGGGTGAGCGTGCGACTGCGGGAGGACGCCTACCGCGCGCTGCACGCCCGTGCAGCGGCAGAGCACCGGCGTGTCAGCGATCTCGCTCGCGAGGCGATTGAGGCCTATGTGGACCGCGCTGGTCGCTAGCGAGTCGGGCCATGATCGGGTCCAATGAGGCGGGTCAGGACCGGGCTGCGGGGGACCCGATCGTGCGTGGGTCGCTGCGCGTCTCGGCCCAGGTGGCGAAACGGCGCAGCGAGCGCCGGACCCCGGCGGCGAAGACCGGCCGGACCAACACCCAGCCCAGCCGCCCCAGCGGGCCCAGCGGCAGGTCCAGCTGCTCCGACCAGACGAAGCGGGACCGGTGGGCGGCGAGCTGCTCCACGCGGAAGCTGCCGGTGCCGCGCACCAGCCGGCCGAGGTGTCGCACGTCGCACCGCCACGGCGGGTCCCACGCCGTGATCTCCATCGGGTCGAGGAAGCCGATCGGACCGAGCCCGGTCCGCGCCTCGAACCGCCCCCCCACCCCCTGGCCGCCCGCGTGGGTCGCCCGGACCGTCGTGCCGAGCATCCAGTCGTCCTGGTGCTCCCAGTCGGTCATCGCGGCGAAGACGACCGCCGGATCCGCGGCCACCTCGACGGTGAGCGTCAGCTCGGCCATCAGGGCTTCTGCAAGCTGACGGCGGCCGGCTCGGCCGGGTCCCCGGCCGGCGCGGGGGCGGCGAGGCCGTCGGCCGGGGCGGCAGCGGGAGCGGGAGCGCCATCGGCCGGCACGGGGGTGGGAAGGCCGGCCGCGGGCGACGCCTCCGCGGCGTACCCGGCCATGCCCCGAAGCCTGTCGATCTCCTCGTCGCGCGCGCGCAGGTTGTCACCGAGCCGGGCGAGGACCGCGTCGACATCGGCCATCCGATATCCCCGGAATGCCAATGGGAACCGCGCCGCCGCCAGATCCTCCGCCTGCAGGGGGCCCGCCGGCAGCCCGTCGCCGGCGTCGTCGGCCGGCACGTCGGCCAGCCCCCGGAAGCCGCCGCTCACCGCCGCCCCCACGCCGAAGAGCACGAGCGCCGCGATCAGCACCTCCACGATGACGGACAGCGACACGCGGCCATCCTGCCATCCGCAGCCGGCCGGGAGCCTCGTCCCAGCTTGGCGGCGGGAGCCACCGCGCGCGGTCCCGCTGGGCCAGGGTGGGAACCTGTCGGGAGGAGTTCCCCCCAGGAGGTGGTCGTGCGCGCCGAGACGGAGACCGAGCCCGAGGTGGCGCGGCTGCTCGCCGAGCACGTCGGCCCCTGGACGGCCGAGGACCTCGTGCTGCTCCCGTCGGAGGGTCGAGGCTTCGAGATCGTCGATGGGGAGCTGGTGGAAACGGGCGTGCCGATCCAGCTGCACGGCCGGCTGGTCTCGGCCCTCCTCCTGCAGCTGCATCCGCAGCTCCCGGCCGGCCTGGAGGTGGCTCCGGAGGTCAACACGGCGACCCCCCGGGGCGTGCGGACCCCGGACCTGATCGTCGCCCGCATGCGCTCCAGCTCCCGGCACCGGATCGCCGCGACCGCGCCCGCCGACGTCGTGCTCGTCGTCGAGGTGGTGGGTCCGGGCTCCGAGCGGCGGGACCGGGTCGAGAAGCCACGTGAGTACGCCGCCGCGGGCATCCCGGCCTTCTGGCGCCTGGAGCAGGAGCCGGCGCGGTTGCTGCAGGTGCACGTGCTGGACGGCGGGGCCTACCGGCCGGTCGCCGAGCAGGGGGTCGGCGTGCTGCGGCTCGACGAGCCCTTCCCGCTGGTCCTCGACCTCGACGCGCTGCCGGGTAGTGGGTCAGTTTGAGTCGAGGAGGCTGGCGATCTCGACCAGCGTCCAGGCGTGGTCGGCCACGCCGGCCGCCGTCGCAGGCGTCGTGGGGTAGCCGCCTGCCGCCTTGGTGAGCGTCTTGTGTGGCCGGGCGAAGTTGTAGTGCATGTAGTGCAGCGAGACGGCGTGGGCGAGGTTCTCGACCTTCTTGTCGGTGCCGGTGCAGACGGCGGGGCTGTAGCGCCGCTCATCACCCGCCCCCGTGGCTGCCCCGTAGATCTTGTGGAGCATCGCGTAGTCGATGTCAGCGCCGAACGTCGCCTCCACCGCGTACAGGTAGGGCTTGTGCCCGTCCGTGGTCAACTGCACCCGGTTGACCAGCCGCGCCTTGAGGTCAGACATGAAGACAAGCGCATCCTCAGTGACCCGCTGACCAACCAGCCATGACGGGACCAGCTTCGTGTCCGCGCAGATCGCCGTCCAGGTCCACACGTCGCCGTAGCCGTACTCGCCCCGGTGCACCTCAGGGACGTTCTTCTGCTTCGCGTAGCAGAAGGACCAGATCTCATCGCACTCGATCCGGGTGCAAGGCAGGTCCACCAGGGCCGTGTCCTGGCAGGTCGTGCACGCCTGGCCGAGGTCCACGAGCAGCTTGGTCACGGTGTTCTTCGCCGCGCCGGTCACCCGCACCGTCGCGCGGATGCTCATTCCCTCGGTGAGGCAGCCCACGATGCGAGCCCGCTGCTCGGTAGTCAACCTGTTCATACTGACCATTATGCCTGAGCGATGCGACCTTGCCAAGCTACTCACGTTGCTAGTTGCACGCCAGAACCTGCGTAGTAGGTTGAATCACAAGCGTGCAAGCAACCTAATGTGCTGCTACAGTACGTATCATGGATGTCGAGGTCCTGAGCCAGAGTCCGCTAGGCAAGCTCGTCCCGCTCCGCGGCCAGGATGCCCGGCACGGGGACTTCGCGTACTTCGCCTACATGCCTGCCCCCCTCCCGGAGGACGTCGACCTCGACTCCGCGACGTGGACGGCAGTCTCTGAGGCAGCCGGCGCGCTGGGAAGCCTCAATCAGGCGTGCGCTCAACTCCCCGACCCAAGGCTGTTGATCCGCCCGGCCTTGTGGCGCGAGGCCCTTGATACGTCTGCGCTGGAAGGCACGTACGGCGCACTCAGGGATCTGCTGGAAGCGCGTCTGCCAAGCGCGCAGTTCCTGTCCCCTGAGA
>JAABUT010002298.1_pt1 | contig 18824 bp, 16 predicted proteins | sample 5559281 | NCBI WGS metagenome assembly JAABUT01 (sample SAMN10711880, study PRJNA513359) | rock metagenome | isolation source: Antarctica rocks | place: Antarctica: Victoria Land, Ricker Hills nord | collected 2016-01-04
TCGGGCCGTTGATGCCCGGCGTCAGGCTCAGCAGGCTGTCGCCCTGGTTGTGCTGCGTGCCGTCCGGGTCGCGGGACCAGAACACCATCACGAACGGCTTGCCGCGCGCCTTGAACAGCGGCAGCACCACCTGCGTGGCGGCCGTGGCGAAGTACTGCTGCTGGAAGATGTTGGCGACTTTGGTGCCCGGCACCGTGCTGGTGCCGGACGCGCCGTTCGCCCCGCGCCCTGGCGCAGCCGTCGGCAGGCCGGCCGCCGTGAGCGCCGCCTGCACCTCGGACGACAGCGGGATGCCTGCCGCGCTGCCGGTCGCGTCGTCGATGTTGATCGTCAGTTGGCCGGTGGCCTCGGTCGCGTCGAAGATGTGGACCGGGCCGACCTTGCCGATGGTGGCCGTGGAGTAGCCTTGGGCGCGCGCGGCGGCGACGATGGCCGTCTCGTTCAGGTAGTTGCCGCCGAACTGCTGGTTCATCTGGCCGATCACGGCGTCGTTCTCCAGGAACGGCGTGACCGTGTTGCCGCCCGCCGGCACCCGGAAGCCCGAGTAGATCGTGTTCGAGAAGTCGCCGGTGTCGCCCAGCAGGTGGCCGGTCGCCATGGCCGAGGCGTTCGCGGTGGTGAAGGTTGGGAAGATGGAGTGCGTGTTGGTGAACCGCACCCCGCCTTGCAGCAGCGCGCTCATGGCCGGCGCCGTCTGCGGCGTGACCGAGGTCGGACGCAGCCCGTCCGCCACGAACAGGATGACGTTGTGCTGGGCCGTCTGTGCCGCAGCGCCCGTGGCCAGCGCCGTGCTGACCAAAAGGCCGCTCATGAACTTCCGCATCCGCCTGCTCTCCATCGAGACTGTCAGGAAGTGTTATGCAGGCCGGACGCGCTTCGTGGCCTCGTAAAACGGTTAAAGTATGATGAATCTTTGTCGCACGGGGCCGCGCGCCGCCGCTGCCCCAGAGCATGTTCGGATCAGGCAGCTCTATTTGGGCCGAACACTTGCTCGCAAAAACTGGGATTACCAGACAACGCGGCCACACCAGGCTGCCGCGTTCTTCCCGCTTGGGACGTCTTCTCGTCAACGGCACCATGCCGCGGCTGCCGTCCGACCCATGTTCGTTCTGCAATGGACCAGATGCATCCGGGTGTTTGCACCGGCCATTAAGAACGTGAGGACCACAGGGCTGGCCAACTTGCCGTGAAGGATGGCCGAGGTGGTTGTGTCTGGCTGTTTGGCAACGTTAGAATGCTCGGGCTGGGGATGGAGTCCCCCGTAACCGCCCTCCGCCGCAAGGCCCGGGGCTGATGACTCCTACCGCGCGGGAACACTCGCGGTAGGAGCTTGTCCTCTTTTCGACAGGCCCGCCGCGAGGCGGGCTTTCTCATGTCCGCTCCTGTGCGCCGTGCCGGCGAACTGTGGGGGTGGGGCATGCTGGTTGACTGGACACACGCGGGGCCGACCGTGCTGGCAGCGTTCCTCGCCTCGCTGGTGGAGTTCGTGGAGGCGCTGACCATTGTGCTCGCGGTCGGTGCCGTGCGCGGCTGGCGCGGCGCGCTGGGCGGCACCGGCCTTGCCTTGCTCGTGCTGCTGGCCCTTGTGCTGGCGCTCGGCCCGGCGCTTACGCGCATCCCGCGCGACCTAGTGCTGATCGTCCTTGGCACGCTGGTCCTGATGTTCGGAATGCGGTGGCTGCGGAAAGCCATCCTGCGCTCTGCCGGGGTGATCCCGCTGCACGACGAGGAGGCCGCGTTCGCCAAGGAGACGGCGTCGCTTCGGGGCATCGGTGCTATCGGGGCAGGCTGGGACCGGGTGGCAATCCGTACGGCGTTCAACATTACTATGATCGAGGGCATCGAGGTCGTGTTCATCGTCATCGCGTTGGGTGCTACCGGCAACGGGCTGCTCGTGCCGGCCAGCCTGGGAGCGGCCGCAGCGTTGCTGCTGGTGGTCGCGCTCGGCCTCGCGCTGCACCGTCCAGTTGCGATGATCCCGGAGAACACGCTCAAGTTCGTCGTCGGCGTCCTGCTGTGCGCGTTCGGCACCTTCTGGGTGGGCGAGGGCATGGGCCTGCAATGGCCCGGCGAGGACCTGTCCATCCCGGCGCTCAACGCTGGGTTCCTGGCTGCCGCCCTCATTGCCGTGCCGATGTGCCGGGCGCGGGCCGGCGCCCGTCAGCTTGTGCGTTCCGAACCGATCAGCCGTTAGGAGGCATCGCATGACCTGGTTGAACACCGTCTGGTCCGAGTTCATAGGCCTGTTCGTGGACGATGGCAGCTTCGCCGTTGCCATCCTGGCTTGGCTTGCAGCCTGCTGGCTGCTGCTGCCGCGGCTTGGCCTGGCTGCAGCCTGGCCACCTGCCATCCTGTTCGTGGGCTTGGTGCTGATCCTGGCGGAAAGCACGGCGCGGCGGGCGCGGCAAGGCTGATGGAGCGCGTGGGCTACACGGCATTGATCGCCCTTGGAGGCGCCCTGGGCAGCGTGGCGCGCTAATGGCTGGCAGTATGGGCCTTGCCCGCCAGCCGGAGCCTGCCCTGGGGCACCATCGGCATCAACGTCGCAGGCTCGTTCCTGATCGGCTTCTTCGGGACGTTGACCCTGGAGGGTGGGCGGCACCCTGCGCCCGAGTGGGTCAGGCTTTTCGTCATGGTCGGCATCTGCGGCGGGTTCACCACCTTCTCGTCGTTCAGCCTGCAGACGCTCGACCTGCTTCGCGGCGGCGCCTGGGACCGTGCACTGGTCAACGTGGCGGCGTCCGTCCTGCTCTGCCTCGCGTCGGTGGGCGCGGGCCACGCGCTGGCCGCCCAGCTCAACGGCGGGGCGCAGCAAGTCACGCAGAACCCGGTCGAGGAGGAAGCGGCGTGATGGGGTCCATGACCATGCTCGCCGTCTTGAACCGCGCCGGGACGGCACAGTCCGTGCTGGCGACGTCGGGCCTGCTGGCGGCGCGGCTGGGCGGCGCGCGGATTAATGTCCTGCACATCCGGGCCAAGGTTGATCCCAGCTTCATGCCGACCGAGGAGATGATGAGCGAGGCCCGGGACCGCGCGTTTCAGGCCGGGGAGGACCGGCGGTCGTCCCACCTGCAGGGCATCTGGGCCGCTTGGCAGCGGGAAGGCGGGGCGGGCAGCGCCGCCACGTGGCGCGAGGTCGTCGGCGAGACGAAGGCCGTGATCGCAGCCGAGGGCAGCAAGGCGGACCTGATCGTCATCGGCCACGCCGCACGCGGTGACGAAGCGAGCGCGCGGGAGGCGATCCAGGCCGCGCTGCTCCAGGCCAAAGCCCCCGTCGTGCTGGCGCCGGAAACAGTGCCGCGCACGGCGGGGCAGCACGCCGCAATCGCATGGAAGCCGAGCGAGGCCGCGGACCAGGCGATCCAGGCCGCCCTGCCCCTGCTGTTCGCGGCCGACCGAGTGACGGTCCTTATCGCAGCCGAGGACGGGATCGGGGACGCGACACCGCGGGCGCTGGCGGCCAGCCTTGCGCCGGGCAACCGCGCCTTCGCGGTCCACCGTTTCGACCCTGGGCGCGGCGCCATCGGAGATGCGCTCGTCAGGGAGGCCGTTGCGGTCGGCGCGGATCTGCTGGTCATGGGCGCCTACACCCACAACCACCTCCTGGAAAGCCTGCTGGGCGGCGCGACCCGCGACGTCCTGGCCCATTCGGCGCTGCCGGTGCTGATGCACCACTGACATCGGGAAACGGCAAGCAAGCGCGGCCCCGGCCCATGCCACGACACCATAGTGCCACAGATAGACGTTCGGAGTGGATCCCCTTGGCATCACGTGAACAGCCCGCAGGCCAGGCGGACAGCCGGACCGCGTTCAGGTTCGTGCTCCTGATCGGCGTCCTGAGCTTCTTCGCCGACTTCACCTATGAGGGCGCCCGCAGCGTGCTCGGGCCCTACCTCGCCCTCCTGGGGGCGAGCGGGACCATCGTCGGCGTCGTGACCGGGTTCGGCGAGCTGCTCGGCTACAGCCTGCGCCTGGTGTCCGGACGGTTGGCGGACTCGACAGGCCGGTTCTGGACCATCGCCATCATCGGTTACGTCGTGCAAATGGCCGCTGTCCCGGCCCTGGCGCTCACGTCCACCTGGCCGCAGGCCGCGGTGCTGATAATCCTGGAGCGGGTCGGCCGGGCAATCCGCAACCCACCGCGCGACGTCATGCTGTCCCACGCGGGAACGAAGGTCGGCAGTTACGGGTGGGTGTTCGGCATCCACGAGGCGCTCGACCAGTTCGGCGCCATGTTCGGGCCGCTGCTCGTCTCGGCGGTGCTCGCCTACCACGGCAGTTACCATGAGGCGTTCGCAGTCATGCTGGTGCCGGCGCTGGTCAACCTCTGCTTCGTGGCCGTGGCCCGCTGGCTCTATCCCCACCCGGAGGACATGGAGCCGCCGGCGCCAAAATCAGCCGATACCGGGATGCCGCGCGTCTATTGGGTCTATCTTGCCGGGGCGGCGCTGGTGGCGGCCGGGTTTGCGGACTATCCGCTGATCGCGTTCCACTTCAGCAAGACCAACTCGGTCCCGGGCCAATGGATCGCGGTCTTCTATGCCGTCGCGATGGCCGTCAGCGGGACTGGCTCGCTGCTGTTCGGGCGCCTGTTCGACCGGTTCGGGTTCAACGTCCTGGTCGTGCTGACGGTGATCTCGGCCCTGTTCGCGCCGCTCGTTTTCCTGGGCGGGTTCTGGGGCGCGCTGCTCGGCGCGGCGTTGTGGGGCCTTGGTATGGGAGTGCACGAGTCCATCATCCCGGCCGCCGTCACGCCGATGGTGCCCATCCAGCGGCGGGCCTATGCCTTCGGGCTGTTCACCACCGGCTACGGGGTGGCTTGGTTCCTGGGCAGCGTCGCGATCGGCGCGCTCTACGACATCTCGATCCCGGCGACGATCGCGTTCTGCGTGGCCGCCGAGCTGCTGGCAGTCCCGGTCTTCATCTGGGTCGGGCGACAGCGGGCCGCGGCGCCGGGCGCCGGTGTCCAGGATCAGCCCGCCGGCGCCCGTGGACCATAGATGCGGTTGCCACTGAGGCTTCGCCGGTGGATGAACGCTTGCCCCCGAACGATGGAACCCGTCCCATGCCGACCTACCGCTCCCGCACTACCACTCACGGCCGCAACATGGCGGGCGCGCGCGGGCTTTGGCGCGCGACGGGGATGACGGACGGCGACTTCGGCAAGCCGATCATCGCCGTCGTCAACTCCTTCACCCAGTTCGTGCCCGGCCACGTCCACCTGAAGGACCTTGGCCAGCTCGTCGCGCGCGAGATCGAGGCGGCAGGCGGGGTCGCCAAGGAGTTCAACACCATCGCCGTAGACGACGGCATCGCCATGGGCCACGACGGGATGCTGTACAGCCTGCCGTCCCGCGAGCTGATCGCGGACAGCGTCGAATACATGGTCAACGCGCACTGCGCCGACGCGATGGTGTGCATCTCCAACTGCGACAAGATCACGCCCGGCATGCTGATGGCGGCGCTCCGGATCAACATACCCGCCGTCTTCGTCTCAGGCGGGCCGATGGAGGCGGGCAAGGTCACGCTCGGCGGCAAGACCCGCGCGCTGGACCTAGTGGATGCCATGGTGGCAGCAGCGGACCCGGCGATGAGCGACGAGGATGTCGCCGTGATCGAGCGCTCGGCCTGCCCGACCTGCGGGTCGTGCTCCGGCATGTTCACCGCCAATTCCATGAACTGCCTGGCGGAGGCGCTCGGCCTCGCCCTGCCCGGCAACGGCACCGTGCTGGCCACGCACGCTGACCGGCGCGGGCTCTTTCAGGAAGCCGGGCGGCTGATCGTGGACTTGGCACACCGCCACTACGAAGGGGACGACCACAGTATCCTGCCACGCGGCGTGGCCAACCGGCATGCGTTTGAGAACGCGATGTCGCTCGACATCGCCATGGGCGGGTCCACCAACACCGTGCTGCACCTGCTGGCGGCGGCTCATGAGGCGGAGGTGGACTTCACCATGGCAGACATTGACCGCCTGTCGCGCTGCGTCCCGGTGCTGTGCAAGGTCGCGCCCAGCGTTGCCGACGTGCACATGGAGGACGTTCACCGCGCCGGCGGGATCATGGCGATCCTGGGCGAGCTGGACCGCGCCGGTCTGCTGCACACGGACGTGCCGACCGTCCATGCGGGAACGCTGGGCGCTGCGCTGGACCGCTGGGACGTGCAGCGCGGCCCGGGTGGGGGCGTGTCCGCCTTCTACCGCGCGGCTCCGGGCGGCGTGGCGACGCAGCAGGCGTTCAGCCAGGAGCGGCGCTTCCGCGAGCTGGACCTGGACCGGGCGGCTGGCGCCGTCCGCGACGCGGCGCACGCCTTCTCTCGGGACGGCGGCCTGGCCGTGCTTTACGGCAACCTGGCGCAGGACGGCTGCATCGTGAAGACGGTGGGCGTGGATGCGGCCATCCTGCGCTTCACCGGCACGGCACGCATCTTCGAGAGCCAGGATGCAGCGGTCGAAGGCATCCTGGGAGGGCGGGTGGAGGCGGGCGACATCGTGCTGATCCGCTACGAGGGTCCCAAAGGCGGCCCGGGGATGCAGGAGATGCTGTACCCGACCAGCTACCTGAAGTCGAAGGGGCTGGGGAAGTCATGCGCGCTGGTGACGGATGGCCGGTTCTCCGGCGGGTCCTCGGGCCTGTCCATCGGCCATGTCTCCCCGGAAGCGGCCGAGGGAGGCATGATCGGGCTTGTGGAGGAGGGCGACCTGATCGAGATCGATATCCCGGCGCGCACGATCCACCTCGCCGTTTCGGACGAGGGTTTGGCCCGGCGCCGGGCTGCGATGCAGGCCCGGGGTGCCGAAGCCTGGCAGCCTGGCCCACGGGCACGGAAGGTCACGCCCGCCCTGCGCGCCTACGCCGCATTGACTACATCGGCTGCTCGGGGCGCCGTGCGCGACCTCGGGCAGCTCGTGCGGTAGCGCCTGCCCTGCCTCAGCGCGGGGCAGGCTCAGCCGGCAGGCCCAGCGTACGGCCGGGGTAGCCGGCGGCGTCGAAGTAGCGAGTTTCGCCCACGGTCTGCGTCAACACGGACGTGACCCGGCCGGCGGCGTCCGGCTGGGACCGCAGCGTCTCGTGCCGGACCTCGGGCATGGCGCCGTCCGGCATGGCCTCGGTCAGCACGCGGCCGACCAGCGTCCCGTTGCCGCGGATATCGAGGCGGAGCAGGTGCGCGAGCGTCTTTCCGACGTCCGCGTTGCTCGTGGGCGCCTCGTCGGTGAAGCCGTGGCGGAAGCCCGGCCCCACCGCGCCCATGACGATGCTGGTGTCTGCGCGGGAGAAGCTGCCGTGCATGCCCTGGCCCTGCTGCAGCCCGCTGTCCGCAACCTCTACGCCGCAAGTCGCCGGGTCGCCGCACCCGGTCGAGAAGCTGCGGAAGTTCACTGCAATCGCCGGGGTCGGCGTCACGGCCGTCCCCTTCAGCGCGATGGCCGAGAGCGGCAGCGTCCCGGGCACCGCGCCCAGGGAGTCGTCCACAAAGATGCCGCTGGCGTAGTCCTGCGCGGCCAGGGCGGCCACGACCCGGGCGGCCAAGACCTTGTCGCCGCCCGGCAGGTAGATCAGGTCCGACCCGCCATTGGCGGCGACGACGATCTCGGGATGGGTGGGATCGGCGCCGAGCAGGCCGTTGCCGCGGGTGGGAAAGGTTGACACCGCAAGGCGCGCGTTCTTCGCGTCGGGGTCGAACAGCGGCATGTCCAGCGCGCGCGCGAGGTCAATTGCCACGAACCCCTGCGGCAGCAGGCCGGCGGGCACGTTCGCGTAGGACTGGGTGGCGGCGAAGCTGGATGCGCTCTCCTTCGAGATGGTGGAGAAGCCGTGGTCGGCGGTCAGCACCACGTCGGTGTCGCCGTCCAAGCCCTGTTCGCGCAGGGCCGCCAGCAGGGCGGCCAGGTTGTCGTCGGCGTTGCGGATCGCGGCCAGCGAGGACGGGCCGTTGATGCCAGGCATGAGGAGCAGCGGGCTGTCGCCCTGGTTGTGTTGGGTCCCGTCCGGGTCGCGCGACCAGAAGACCAATGCGAAGGGCTTGCTGCGCTCCTTGAACAGCGGCAGGACCACCTTGGCCGCGGCCGCGGCGAACCAGGCCTGCTGCTCGACGTTCGCCGCCTTCGTGCCCGGCGCGGTACTGCTGCCCGCCTGCCCGTTCAGGCCCCGCGTCGGTGCCTGAACGCCCAGCCCGGCGGCAATGAGGCGCTGGCCGACCACGTTCGACACGGGGATGCCGCCGGGTCGTCCGGTGCTGTCGTCCAGCAGGATCGTCTGCTGCCCGGTGCGCTCCGTATGGTCCATGATCAGCGCGGGACCGAGCTTGCCGATGCTCGCCGTTGAGAACCCGGCCGCGCGGGCGGCCTTGAGGACGGTCCCCTCGTTCAGGTAGTCGCCGGCGAAGTGGTCGTCCACGTCGCCGAGCACCTGATCGTTCTCCAGGAACGGGGTCGGGCTGTCCGCCGCCCCGGGCACCGGGAAGCCGGTATAGACCGTGTTGCTGAAGTCGCCCGTGTCGCCCGGTTGATGGCCGGTTGCGATGCCCGCGGCGTTCGCCGTCGTGAAGGTCGGGAACAGGGAATGCGTGTTGGTGAAGCGCACGCCGCGCGTCATCAGCGAGGCCATGGCAGGCGTCAGCTCCGGGCTGACCATGCCGGGCCGCATGCCGTCCGCGACGAACAGGATCACGTTATGCGGCCGCGGCTGGGATGGCGGCTGGGATTGCGGCTGGGCCTGGGCGAGTGCGGCGGCGCAGGTCAGCGGAATGGACAGCAGCAAGGCGGAGGATGGTCGCATGCGTGGCACTTCCTTTGGCGATGTAAACCGTTGCTAAACTTTGGTTGCTGGATGGCAAGTTGCAGTTCCGTGACGGCCGCTGCGGTCAGGGCGGCCCTGGCTTGGGTTCCACGGCGCGAGGCTAACGAGTGCACGGTGTCATCCCACGTCGTTCTGCTGGCCGCTCACGGCCACCCGCAGCTCGTTCAACCGCCCAAGGGTCAGCATTGCCGCCTTTGGCCCGGCGGCTGCAAGTCCCAGCACCACTGCCTCAAGCCCGGCCAGCGTGGCGCCGTGCAGGGCGACACGCCCGGCGCGGCCCCGCAGGGCCTCCAGGACGACGTCGGCCCGCTGGGCGATCTTGCCTGCAGGTGCATCAGTCACGAGGACGATGGGGAGCCCGAGGCGCACCGCCTCTGCGGACACGGCAAGGACCTCGCGGTAGGGACGGCCGTAAGCCAGCACCAGGAGCGCATCGCCGGAACGGAGGTCCAGCAGTTGGTCGGCCAGCATGATCCCGGCGGCGTTCAGCGCCATGCTCCGCCGCCCAACCCGGGCGAGCAGGACCGCCACATACCTTGCAAGCGGCGCCGACGGGCCTATGCCGAACACGACGACCCTATGCGCCGGATGCAGGACGGAGACTGCCTTGACGATCCGGTCCCGCGACTGCGGCGTCCGGAGTTCGGTCAAGGCATCCGCGTGCGCGTCCAGCACCGCTTCCACTGCCCCTGCGGTGCTCGCCCCGCTTTCCTCCAGGGTCCGGCGCATGTCGTCGGCGGGCGTGGACGGCCCTTGCAGCGACGCGACCAGCGCCTGCTTGAGGTCGCCAAGCCCGGCAAACCCGAGCGCCTGGACCGAGCGCACCACGGTTGCATCCGATGAGCCGGTGCTGGCCGCAAGCTCCAGAGCCGAGCTGGCCAGCGCCGCAGCGCGGTTCTGGTCAATGTACCGGACGATGCGGCGGCCCGCGGGCGACAGGGAGGCCCCGTGCCGCGCCACCGCCTCGGCGAAGGCGTCCGTCCCCGGGGCCGTCAACGCGGCGGCGGTGGCGTCCGTCCCGGGGCCGCTCACGCCGTAGTGTATTCTTGTCTTGCCTGCCATTGACGTAGTGTACACTACAATAGGGCAGGTGTCGCGTGGCTCGGCACTCCGCGGTCGCTACACTGGCTTCAACGATGGAGGGATAGCAGGCATGACAGCTTTTAACATCGGCTGGGCACATGCCGGCCCTACGATCCTCGTCGCCTTCCTGGCGTCGCTGGTCGAGTTCGTCGAAGCCCTGACGGTCGTGCTGGCAGTCGGCAGCGTGCGCGGCTGGCGCGGGGCGATTGGCGGCGCCGCCGCCGGGTTGGCCGTGCTGCTGGCCATCATCGCGGCGCTCGGCTCGACGTTAACGCGCATCCCGCTCGACGCTATCCAGCTCGTCGTTGGGACCTTGCTGCTGCTGTTTGGGCTGCGGTGGCTCCGCAAGGCGGTCCTTCGCTCGGCCGGGGTCATCCCCCTGCACGACGAGGCGGCAGCCTTCGCCAAGGAGACGGAGGCGATGCGGCGCATCGGCGGCGGCGGCGGCGGCGGATGGGACCGGGTGGCGTTTGCGGCATCGTTCCAGATCACGATGCTGGAGGGTGCGGAGGTGGTCTTCATCGTGATCGCCATCGGCGCGGGCGGCGCGGGCCTGCTGCTGCCGGCCAGCCTCGGGGCGCTCGCGGCGCTCCTGCTCGTCATCGCGCTGGGGCTGCTGGTCCACCGTCCGCTGGCGAACGTGCCGGAAAACGGGCTGAAGTTCGTAGTGGGCGTGCTGCTGTCGGCATTCGGCACGTTCTGGGTGGGGGAGGGCGTCGGGATCAAGTGGCCCGGGGCGGACTGGTCCATTCTCGGCCTGATCGCCGGCTTCCTGGCGGCTGCGGTCATCGCGATCCCGCTCTGCCGGCGCGGGGCGGCGCCGCGCACGATCATGCTCAACCGATAGGAGGCGGCTTTGACCTGGCTCAAGACGATCGTTGATGAGGTGTTCGGCCTATTCGTGGACGACGGCAGCTTTGCCGTCGCGATCCTCGCCTGGCTGGCATTTGCCTGGCTGGCGCTGCCCCACGCCGGCCTGCCGGCGTCGGCGAAGGGGCCGGTCCTGTTCCTTGGGCTTGCGGCCATCCTGGTTGAAAGCGCCGCACGGCGGTCGCGTCAGTAGGGAGTGCGCCCTGCCCTTCTGCCCGGCAAACATCTTAAATTCCAGTTCATGGTCGGCCTGGCCGCAACGCAGAAGCTCCCCACGCTTTCTGGTATGATTGCCTGCCCTTCGAAGGACAGCCCTGATGCGTCTTAGCCCCAATCTGTCCGCGGCTATGCCGCTTCCCCGGCCGATAGCGGCCCCTCCAGTAGATGGGAATGACGCTAATCCAGCCAGGGGCCGGCAGCCCGCAACTTTTCGCCAACGTGGCCGTCAAGGTGTTCTAGCCGTTCGGTACCTTCCCGTCACGCACAAGGCCAACTGCGCCGACGTACAAGAACACCGGCCAGAACCTGAAAGACAACAAGTCGGTGGATTTGCCGGATTAGGTGCCCGCAGGGCAGCCACCAGCAGGGGCTGGCGCTGCTTGAGGCGGACAGCCTACCCCCAACCAGTCAAGTAGGACTAGGAGCGACTCCATGCCCGACACAAATTATGCCCCCCCGCAAGCCGGCGGCGGCCACGAGACCTTGACACACGGCACCATTGAGACTGCCAAGACCACGGCGCTGAAAGCCGACACGGTTGTGACGCAACAGGCCATGACGAACAACCAGGGCCTCAAAGTCAGCGACGACCAGAATAGCGAGAAGGCCGGCGTGCGCGGTCCGAGCCTGCTCGAAGACTTCATGCTCCGCGAGAAGATCACCCACTTCGACCACGAGCGTATCCCCGAGCGCGTGGTGCATGCCCGCGGCGCCGGGGCGCATGGCGAGTTCGTCTGCTATGAGGACCTGTCCGACTTGACGATGGCGGCGCCATTCTCGGCCGCTGGCAAGACAACACCGCTGTTCGTGCGCTTCTCGACGGTGGCTGGCAGCCGCGGCTCGGCCGACACGCCTCGCGACGTCCGCGGCTTCGCGGTGAAGTTCTACACCGAGCAGGGCGTTTGGGACCTCGTCGGCAACAACATTCCGGTCTTCTTCATCAACGACGCGATCAAGTTCCCCGACCTGATCCACGCCGTGAAGCCCGAGCCGCACGTCGAGATCCCGCAAGCCGCGAGCGCGCACGACACCTTCTGGGACTTCGCCTCCCTGTCGCCCGAGACCAGTCACATGCTGATGTGGGTGATGAGCGACCGCGGCTTCCCGCGCAGCTTCGCGACGATGGAGGGCTTCGGCGTCCACACCTGGCGTTTCGTCAACGCGCAGGGCAAGGGGCGCTTCGTCAAGTTCCACTGGAAGCCGCTGAAGGGTGTCCACAGCCTGGTCTGGGACGAGGCGCAGAAGGTCGCCGGCAAGGATGCGGACTACAACCGCCGCGACATGTTCGAGTCCATCGAGCGCGGCGATTTCCTGGAATGGGAGCTTGGCATCCAAGTGGTCGAGGAAGCTGACGAGATGTCGTTCGACTTCGACCTGCTGGACGACACCAAGCTGATCCCCGAGGAGCTTGTGCCCGTCCGCCGGGTCGGCAAGATGACGCTGAACCGCAACCCGGACAACTACTTCGCCGAAACGGAGCAGGTGGCCTTCTGCGTCAGCCATGTCGTGCCGGGCATAGATTTCACCAATGACCCCATGCTGCAGGGCCGGCTGCATTCCTATCTCGACACGCAGTTGCGCCGGGTCGGGCCGAACTTCGCGGAGCTGCCGATCAACCGTCCGCTGAACCCGGTCAGCAACAATCAGCGCGACGGCTTCGCCCAGCCGCTGATCAAGAAGGGCCGTGTCGCCTACTTCCCGAACGCGCTCGCCGGCGGCTGCCCGATGCACCAGCCGGAGGCGGTGGACGCCTTCCGGAGCTACGCCGAGAAGGTGGACGGCCGAAAGATACGGGCCAGGTCGGAGAGCTTCACTGACTATTTCAGCCAGGCAACGCTGTTCTGGAACAGCATGGCTGATTGGGAGAAGGACCACATCGTGGATGGGTTCAGCTTCGAGCTGAACAACTGCGCGACCAAGGCGGTGCCGCAGGCGGTGATGGCGAATCTCCTGGTCCACATCGCGCCCGAACTCGCGTCGCGGGTGGCGGAGAAGACCGGGCTGGACATCGAGGAATGCAAGCGCGTGGCGCCGAAGCCGGTCGTGACGGCGCTTGCCGGTCCAGCCGCGATGCCCAGTGGCGGCCGCAAGGTGAATGTCTCGCCGGCCCTGTCAATGGACAAGCCTGCGGACGGGATCAAGGGCCGCAAGGTCGCGGTGCTGGCCGGCGAAGGCGTGGACGGGCGTCAACTTGCGGCCGTCAGTGCGGCCCTGACTGCGGAGGGCGCGGTCGTGGAGGTAGTCGCTTCCAGGGGCGGCGCCCTCATGTGCAGCTTGGGCAAGACTGTCACGGTCACCCGTCCCGCCCCGAACGCCCCTTCGGTGATCTACGACGCGGTCGTCATCCCCGGCGGCACATCGGTGGCGAAGCTCGCCAAGACTGGCCTCGCGCTTGCCTTCGTGGCGGAGGCGTTCAAGCACGGCAAGCCCCTACTCGTGATGGGTGAGGGCGCGCAGGTGCTTGAGGCCGCGCACCTGCCCGGCGTGGGAGGCCAAGGGAGGCCTGACCAGGGCGTCATCGTCGGACGGGACGATGAGGCGGCCGGGCAGTTGATCGCGGCGATGAAGCGGCACCGCTTCCGCAACCGCGACATCGAAGGGGTAGCAGCCTGATGAGCCGTTAGGCTGCGACGGTCGGGTAGGTGGCCTCACCTTCGCAGGTATCGTTTGCCGTGATGGACGCCGTCACGCCCTCAGCCTGCCCGTGAAGGCGGCATTCTTGCGCCAGGGCTGGCGTGCCTGGCCCAGGGTGGGCCGAGGCGCAAGGTGCCATCACACGGCGTGGTTGCGGGGCATCAAGCCCGGCGCCGCCCCGCCAACAGCCCAACCAGGCCCATGCCCAGCACGGCGAAGGTCGCAGGCTCGGGCACGGCCGTATCCACCGGCGCGAAAGAGACGCCGCGGAACACCTCGCCCGGCAACGCCGTTTGCAGGACGTTGTAGGCCTCGACGCCGGCTTGCTGCGCCGTCGTGAAGGCCAGGGTGTCCGTGATCGAGACGAGCTGGTTGGGGTCGGCGTCAATCGCCGGGCTGCCGACGGTCGCGGTCACGCCGAAGATCGTCACGGTGCCGTTGCCGTTCACCTGTCCGGTAATGTTGCGCAGGCCGGTGACGGTGGACGGGCCGGCGAAGCCCGCGGGCGTATAGGTGTTGCCGATCAGCCCAGTCTGCAGCGTGTAGTCCAGGCTCCAGGTGCCGTCGCTGCCGCGGGTCCACTTCTGCAGGCCGGCCAGGGGATCGGCACCGGTTGCGCCCGGGCCTTCGTCTGCCACGTAGAGGGTGTTCTCGTTGGCGAACCAGATGCCGAACGGGAAGGAGTTGGACGCCTCGTTGCTGGCGAGCAGGGTGTTGAACCCGGGCAGGATCGTGATCTGCTCGGTCCCTGCCGTGACAAGCGTCGGCAACTGGCCGGCAGCGCCGACCTGGAACACCGAGTTGATGCCTTGGCTGCCGCTGCCCTTGGTGACGAACAGTGTGTTGTTGAACACGGTCTCGCCACGGAAGTTGTTGTACTTGTCGATTTTGGATGCGGTTGCCGCGTAGGGCTGGCCCGTCGCCGGGTCGTTGACCGTGTTGATGTTGAACGGGTTGACCCGGGTCGTGGTGGTGTTGCCGGGCATGCCGATCTGCAGCCCGGCCGTCAGCGCCGGGCCGGTGTTGCCGTTGCTGTTGCCGACCATGAGGAGCCCGCCCGGCGCCGAGATCGCGGCACGCGGGTTGTCGCCGGCAAAGACGTTGAACTGGCTGACCTGCACGGTGCCTTCCGCCTTGACTTGCGCGACCGAACGGTAGGTCGCGGGCGCGAGGTCGGTGTTCTTCGTGTCGGCGACGCCGGGCACGTTGCTGTTGGAGATGTCCAGCCGACCGGGCGCCGCGTTGTAGCCAACGATGGTCAGCGACTTGCCGTCCGTGGACAGGTTCAACGCGCCCTCAGACTTCGAGCTGAAACTGTTGCTGTAGGCGCTGGGACCGCTGGTCGGCAGGGCGAGCGAGCTGACCCGCTGATTGGCTGGGTTGTACTGGTCGAGCACGACGGCGCCGGTCACGCCAAAGTTCGGGTCAACCGTGACGCCGTTGTTCACCTCGTTGTTGAACACGCCCGGGAAGGCGCCGCTTGCTACGGCGGTCTTGCCGGCGATCGGCAGCGGATCGCCGACCTGCAACGGGTTGCCGGCGCCGTTGAGCGCACCGGTGTATACGACGCGGGACACCATGAGGTTACCGGGCGTGAACGGATCAGCCAGCGCGGGGGTAGCAGAGGCGAACACGCCCAGGGCAGTGCTAGCCAGGGCAAGGGTGCGGGCAAACATCATTTTGGAGGTCCTGGCCATTCTTTGTACGGCCTTATAGCTTCCGCCGAACCGAATTGCGCCTCCGTCATGTGAAACTTCCATTACGGCACGTCCCTGCTCGGCGGTGCGGTGGGCACGGTTGAATGAGCCTCTGCCTGTCACAACAGCGGGCTTGCCTTGAAGCAGAAGCTTTGTGCTTGCGCCAAGGATGCCTGTCCTGCTGCGGCCGTGCTGGCTGGGATCGTCCTGAACGGCTGGTCCGGCTGCTGGTGGGCCGACCTGCTCGCCATTCTGGCCATCGTCCATTGCGGTGCGCGCAAGATCTGCCAAGCCTTCAAGCATGCCCGATTCAAAATAGTAGCGGCGATTCCGCTCACTGCAGGTCCACACCCTGCAATCGCCGGGAAGCCGAGCGGGGCGGCGGACGGAGCAGTTCAAGCGGCCCCCCCGCTCCTGCTGGCGGCTGAGCACGACACTGTGCTGACCGCGAAGAAGGACGGCCAAGGGGACGTGACGCCCCCGGCATTGCAGGATGCGTTGCGAATGCCGGACAGCCGGTTCGAACTCCGCCGCGGGGACCCAGCGGGGCGCCGGGCCAGCACGGACCTGCTGGAGGAGGCCCAGACATTCGGGGCTGACCTGCTGGTCACGGACGCCTATACGCATCGCAGACTCATGGAGCTGGTGCTTGGCGGCGTCACCCGTAACCTCCTCGCCAACGTTCCTCTTCCTATGCTGATGCAACATTGAACCTGGGCCGCCCGTGGACATTCCGACCTTCATTACCGACTTCGCCGACCAGGCCGTCATCCTCCCATTCACGGCCATCGTCGGCATCGGGTTGGCCCTGGCCGGCTGGTATCGCGGCGCGGCCGCATGGGTGCTCGCGATTGCAGCCACCCTGGCCTTCATGCTGGTCCTGAAAATAGCCTGCCTGGCGTGCGGCTCCCTCATTGCCGATGGGCTTCACAGCCCAAGCGGGCACACCGCTGCATCCGCCGCGGCATTGGGTGGGTTTGCCGGCCTGGCGATGCGGCTGCGGACTGGCGAGTGGCGCTGGACGGTTCCCCTGGCCAGCGCAGTTGCCATCGTAATCGGATTGTCCCGCCTGGCCCTGCATGTCCATACGGTCCTGGAAGTCGCCTTGGCGGGAGCTGTCGGCGTCCTGGGCGCGTCAGCCCTCGTCCTCTTGGCGGGCAGGCCGCCACGCAGATTGCGGGTTGCCCCATTGCTGGGGGCGGCCATCGCCACGGTCGTGCTGCTCCATGGCGTCCGGTTGCCGGCCGAAGGCGCGATCAAGGACTTCGCTGCACTCCACCTATGGCCCTTGTCCGCCTGCAAGCCCGCATTTGCCAGCCTGGATTGATTGGAGCGGCGGACGTCGGCAGGCAGGTCACAGGGTCAGCAGCCTGCCTCCACGTGCATCTTGCGTCCCGTCGCATCCCATGCAGGCCGCCGAGAACGTAGACATGGAGCAGCCTGTTGCCGCCGGCCTGACGGCCACCTCTCACTTCTATCTGCCGGGCGCCCGTTTCGGTCCGCACGTGACTACGCGGGTGCTGACCGTGCATATCCGGACCGGGTTGCCGCGCAGGTCGTGGCTCGTCGCCGTCCACTCGCTGCCCGGCGGCCCGGCACGCTCCAGCAGCAGGAACCCGTAGCCGTGCTGGTTCATGCCGCCCGCCACGCGGACGCCCAGGATGGTCAGGCCGGCCGGGTCGTCCGGCACGCCCTCGTCGGCATAGTCGCCGCCGTGGCCGGCCACAACCTGGGGCGGCAGGTCCGCGGCCGGGTCGTAGTTGAGCACCTGGAAGGTATGGTGGTGCCCAGAGAACATGGCCGAGACCGCCGCCGGCATGCCCCCGTTCTGCGCCGCGGCGGCCAAGGTCTCGTTGGCGCCGACCACCCGGGCGCCCTTCATCTCCTCGGCGCTCCAGATCGGACGGTGCAGCAGCAGCCAGCCCTGCCCGCCGCCAAGCGCCTGCCCCACCGTTTGAAGCTGGCCCCGATAGGCCTCCGCCTGCACGGTGGACACCGTCTCCTCGTCCGCCGTCGCAACGTCGAGCACGGCGAGCGCGAGGCCAGGCAGCTTGACGGTGTAGGGTGCGGCGCTTGCCGCGACGCAAGGAGTGGCAGGGTCGAACCGGCGGGGATCGAGGGTGCGCGTCCAGCCCTTGCCGCCGCGGTTGCACTCCTCGTGGTTACCCCGCACGGCGATCCAGGGCGCGGCGGCCAGCAGCGGCTCCGCCGGGCTGAAGAAGTCGGCGCGCCATACCGCCCAGTTATCACCGAACGGGCTGCCGGCGCAGCCCAGGTTGCCGGCCGGGCAGGCCGTCTCCCGGTAGTGGTAGTCCCCCAAATGCACGACGAGGTCGGGCTTCATGGTTGCCGCGACGCTTGCGACCACGCGGAACGGCCACTGGTTGATGTCGTTGCAGGCTTGTACCTTGCTGCCTTTCATCCGGCAGCCGGTATCGGCGAGCACCAGGATGCGGCGCGGGTCCGCCACCGGCAGCCGCAGCGGGATGCCGTCAATCGCGGCAGAACGGGTGCCGTCCGGCACGGTCAGCGCGCACACCTGTATGGGGTAGCCGGCACCCGGCGCCGACCGCACCTGCATCCTGGCCGGCGTGCCGTCCAGCGTCGCTGCCGGGCACGCTCCGTCCTCGCCGATAGAGCGCGCTTCTAAGCCGCCTGGCACGTATTGCACCCAACGGAACGACTCGGCGGCATGCGCTTCGCCTCCGGCGCCCAGGACCAGCAGTGCTGCGGCAATGGCTGGAACTCGCGATCTTGCAATGGCCGCAGTCCTGGTCCCGGTGTCCGCCATTGTTGTCCCTCTCGCGATGCCCCTGACCGATAACGCTGGGCTGGAACCATGTCCGATGACGGTATGATGACAGTTCCCGTCGCAGCTGCCGGCAGACCCGGCCCTGGGCGGGATTAGGGCCGCGTGTAGCTCATCACCGTGAAGCTGTCCGGGTGGAACACCGGCGGGGGCAGCTTGCCTTCCGGCCCGGCGGCGGGCTGGCTGTGGCTGGCCGTGACCGTGAACAGGCGCTTGCCCTCCGCCTCCATCGCGATCACGCGCGCCATAGGCCGTGTCATAATGGTCTCCACCAGCTTGTAGCTGTCCGGGCCGTCCTGGCGGATCACCGACATGGTGGCGTCCACGCCGTTGGCCGTGATGAACAGGTGGTTGGCCTCGTCATACGCCATGCCGTCCACGCCGCGGCCGATGGGCAAGGTGGCCACCACTTTGCCGTTGGCCGGGTCCACGGCAATGAACACCGGCTTGTCGCCGCGGCAGCCGATCAGGATGCGGTTGGCGGCGTGGTCGAACTCGACGGCCACGGGCTGCACGCAGTCCCCCAAGGTCCAGGTATCCTGAATGGCTCTTGTCGGGTTCCGGGGTGGTGGCTGCATCACGCGACTAGGGCCGCCATGAGAGCGCCAAGGAGGGCTTTGCCACGTCGGCGCGCGTTATGCACGAACTGGAAAAAGCCGAGGTAGAGCGGCAGCTTGTCTTGTGAGATGCCGCGGTGCGGTCGCAGCCAGGAAC
>JAABUT010002300.1_pt1 | contig 18823 bp, 18 predicted proteins | sample 5559281 | NCBI WGS metagenome assembly JAABUT01 (sample SAMN10711880, study PRJNA513359) | rock metagenome | isolation source: Antarctica rocks | place: Antarctica: Victoria Land, Ricker Hills nord | collected 2016-01-04
GACCTCGAGAAACCCTGTCCCTGTGTAGGTCTCAGCGTGGAACTCCATCACCCGATGCCGCTGAGTGCGGGGGAGCACGTGCAGGCAACCGTTCTCCAGTGTCGCGTCGACCAGTGAGATCCACACGGTGATCACCGGGTTCGAGTTCGCGTCCGGCCAGTACGACTTGTCCTGATGCCACGGCACCGCGCCGGCCGCCACCCGCGGCACCTTCGGCCGGACGTTGTAGACAGGGTTGCTGAAGATCTCCGACCCGATCAGGCTCTCGACAGCGTCGAGGATCTTCGGGTTGCTCATCAGCGTGTGATACCCGCCGATACGGTCCCGCCAGCTTCGTCCGAACGTCAGGAAATGCTCGGGATCGAGGCCGTCGAACAAGAGCGCCAGCCTGGTCCGGAACGGTTCACCGGCCAGCGGATCGGAGATCAAGCCGGCGGCGACCAGCTCGGAGGCGATCGTGTCGACCTTCTCGGTGAGCGCACTCTGAGCGGCAGCCAGATCGTCGACGTGCAGCAGGTCGGGAAGGACGAGATAGCCCTCCGCGTCGTGGGTGGCCACCTGCTGGGGTGTGAGGCTGCCGCGGTTTCCGGCGCGACGGCGAGCGTCCGCCTCGGCTTCGGCGGCGCGTGTACGTGCGGCGGTCGGGCTGGTCGTCATGGGGTTACGCTAGATCGGGACGGCGTCCTCGAGGGCGCTCCGCCGCCAGTAGTCAGCGACGGCATCGTCGATCTCGACCGGCCAGACCATCCCGGCAGCCTCGGCCGCCGCCCGACCCGACGTCCGAAACGCTGTCCGCACCGACGACATCGCCGCGAGCACGAGCTCCCGATCGGCGGCCGGTGGGTCGGGTTCCGCCAGTAACAGCCGCTGTGACGACGTGAGCTTGCTCGACCACTGCTTCACACCCATGGCCGGCAGCGGCTGGTTGGTCTCGACGAACAGCTGGTACAGCATCAGTTTGGCGTTGTGCACACCCTCCTGACCGAGGAGCCAGTCGGCACGTCCCACGACCGCCGCTGGGAAGATCGCCTGCTGGCGAAGGAACTCCTGCACGATCGACGCGAGCGTCGCCGGGTCCGGGCCGGCGTTCGCGTCCTCGGACGGTGATATCAGCGCGCGAACTCCGGCACGATCGAACACCGTCACCCTGCGTCGGAACGCCGGCCGGTCGATGTCGGCGATGCGCTCCAGTACCACGTCGACGCGAAGACCCGACCGGGCCGTGAACGCGCTCGTGCCCGGCATGCCCGGGATCGCCAGCGTGATCACCGGGTCGACGACGTCCGCCAGGATCCCCGCGAGCTCGCCGGCGACCGCATCGAAGTCGGCATCCGACACGGTGACGAGCAGGTCGAGGTCGGACCCCGCGTCGGCGACCCCGCGTCCGATCGACCCACCCAGAAACAGCGCGAGAAAGCGAGGGTCGTCCCGGAGGACGTCACGGATTCGGACAAGAAGGAATTCATACCCCGCGGGCATCGCGACGATCGACGTCGTCACGTCGACAGGCAACGGCGATCCGGTCACGAGACGGACCGTACCCGCGCCGCGCCTTCACCCGCCCGTAGCCGGGTTGACGCCGCAACGCTGACTACCATCGGAACCGGCCGATCGAGGGTCACCCGGCTCGTCCGGCTCGACACGTGCACGACGGAAGCGAGGGGCAGTGGGGCTGCGAACGACCACCCGCCGGCATCCGTGGATCGTCACCCTGGCCGCTCTGGTACTCGTGCTCGCCGCATTGGGCGTCGCTCCGACGTTGTGGTCCGCACCGGCGGGCACGTCCGGCACCCCGGCCGCACCGTCCCGGCATGTGATCCTGGTCGGCGTCGCCGGCACCCGTTGGGCCGATGTGAGCCGCACCGCGACTCCACGCCTGTTCGCCACCGCCGAGGACGGCGGCATCGCGTCGCTGTCGGTGCGCACCGTGGCCGCGAGCACGTGCGTGACCGACGCGTGGCTGACTCTCTCCGCCGGACGACGCGCCACCGGCGACTGCGCACACGTGACCGTCACAGCGGCCGACGACGGGAGCGCGACCGTCGATCACTGGGCGACGTTGCGCGACCGTCAGCGCCGCGAGAACTACGACGCACGGCCCGGACTGCTCGGTGACGCGGCGGCGGCAGCCGGCGCCCGGGTGTGCGCGGTCGGGCCCGAGGCCGCGGTCGGTGCGGCGAGCTCGGACGGGCACGTCGAGCGCTACTGGCCAACCATGCCCGGCAGCATCGACGCCGACTGCGCGATCACCCTCATAGCCGCGACCGACCTCGAGGCCGAGGCGGCCGAGCTGTCCGACGCCCTGACCGGCGGGGCCACGGTCACCGACGTCTATCTCGCCGGGATCGCCGACGCGAACACCGCCGATTCCCAGCCTGGACTACGAGTTCTCGTGCATCAGCGCTATGGCCGCGGGGTACCCACCATGCCCAGCCGGCTGAGCTCGCCGTCGACGCGCTGGCCCGGACTCGCCCAGCTCACCGACCTCACGCCGACCGTCCTCGCCGCGGCCGGCGTCACGCCGCCCGGCGACGTCGTCGGCACCCGCATCGCCGACGACGGCCGCCGTGGCAGCGGGCCCTCGGACACGGTCCGCCACATCCGCGGGCTGGTCACCACCAGCGAACGTGCGGCGACGGGTGTGCTGGCCGGCTGGACCGCGCTGGCGATCGCCGCCCTCGTCGCGATCGTGGTCATCGCGGTCGTGCGGATCCGCAACGCACGTGGCGGTTCCCGGGCGGTGGGCCGCGGCGCGATGGCGGGCGGGCTGGCCTTCGTGGCCTGGGTACCGCTGACCACCTATCTCAGCACGCTGATACCACTCGGTGCCTGGGCCCCCGCCGGCGTCCAGATCGTCGTGAGCACGCTGGGTCTCGCGGCGATCGGTGCCGCGGCGCTCATCCTCTGGCTCGGCCGGCACCCACGGAATGCCGGAGTCCTGGGGGTCCTCGTCATCTCCGCTGTCACCGCCGGCATCCTCGGACTCGACACCCTCACCGGCGGAGCCCTCCAGCGGGCCACCCCGTTCGGAAACGATCCGGTGCTCGGTGGCCGCTTCTACGGGATTCGCAACCTGACCTTCGGGCTGTTCGCCGCCGGCGTCCTGCTGTCGGCGGCGGGGGCTGCCTTCTTCGCGCGTCGACACGCCCTGGCCGCTTCTGAGCTCGCGACCGAGACAAGTACTCCCGACGCCGATGACGCCGGCCGCCGCGGTCGTGCCCTGGCCGTCCGGGCCGTCGCCGTGATCGGGCTCGCCGGCATCCTGCTGGACGGTCTTCCCGCCACCGGCGCGGACGTCGGCGGGATGCTCTCACTGACTCCGGGCGTGCTGCTCCTCGCCTTGATGGTCGGCGGTGTCCGGCTCACGTGGCTGCGGCTGCTCGTCGTCGCCGGCGCCGGCATCGTCGTGTTCCTCGTGGTCGGCGGCCTCGACTACTCCCAACCCGTCGACAACCGCACCCACATCGGCCAGTTCGTCGCCCGGGTGTTCGACGGCGAGGCGTGGACGATCATCACCCGCAAGATCGGCGACGCGCTGCACGCCGCCGGGCCGCCCGCTGTTGCGCTGCTTCTGCTGCTGGCGCTGGTAATCACCGGCATCGCCGTCTGCGCGCCGGCGCGCTTCGCCGAGACCCGCTGGGTGCGTTGGTGGGGTGGCGCACGCCGCTCGATGCACCGCCTCGCCGTCGCCTACGACGTCTGGCCGTCGTTACGGCTCGGGGTCTGGTCGCTGGCGCTCACGGGCGTGCTCGGCATGCTCGCCAACGACTCCGGACTGGTGCTGGGGTCGGCGATGGTTCTTCCGCTGATACCCGCGCTGGCCATCGCCGGTGTGCTCGCGCCACGCCGTCGGCGGCGCTGAGGATCGCGTAGCCAGGCGAGAATCCCCCGCGGGCCCATCGCCCCACGCCTGATAGACCAGCGGACGAGCAGCACGATGATCGCGGTCTGCACGATCGGCGCCACGGTGTCACGCAGCCGGTCGGTGATGAACTGCAGCACCGGTGACAGGTCGGCGTCACGACCCGGGATGTAGCCGATCGCCATCACCGTCGTCCGGGTGAGCAACAGCCGGTCGAGGCGGCTCGCGACCAGCCCGGCCAGCGGCATCCAGGTGACGATGTCGTACCAGGGCAGGCTGTACAGAGCAGTGACCAGCCAGACGAAGGTCACTGCCACCGCCGCCTTGAGCGCGTCCGCCTGGACGGCCTCACCGTCGTAGCCGGCACCACCGGTGAGGCGTGTCAGCAGGCTGACCGCCCGTCCGGGGACCGCCAGCCTCGCCGACTCAGCAGCGAGTTCGGCCCGTTCGGCCTTCGAGAGCTCATGTCGTGCGATGACTTTCGGCATCACCTGCATGAGCATCGCGACGATCACCGCGAGCACGACCCAGACGATCGCAGACAGGATGCGCCGGGACAGGTTGTCGGAGAACACCCATGACAGCGGGGCATACAGCATCTTGGCGGGCGTGCCGGTGGACATGAACTTCGACGCGGTCAGGATCTGGTCGAACGCGTGCCGGCTCGTCGTCAGGTAGAGCCCGACGAGGCTGACGGCGGCGCCGCCCACCAGCTCACCCATGCCGCGCTTGGTCCCACGCAGCGCCCACAGCAGTGCCAGACCATAGAACCCGAGAGACAGCTTGATGGCACCGGCGATGCCGAGCAGCACCCCTGCAGAGGCGGGTGACTTCTTCAACGCCAGTAGAGCCATCAGGCCGAACAGAGCTGCCTGCGCGTCGTTGTGGGCACCCGCGACGAGGGCCCAGATGAGCACCGGGTTCGCGAGCACCATCAGCAGTGCGCGCGTACGGGCCGCCGGATCTGAGCCGGCGAGCTTGAGGACCAGCAACCCGGCCAGGATGAAGGTCGCGGCGTTGATCGCCTGCAGGATCCACACGGTCAGGTGCACGGAGTCGCCGCCGATCCACGAGGCGAACTGCTGCGCCCAGGTGGCGATCGGACCGTAGACCGACGGCGTGTTCTGCCAGGGACGTTCGACCATCGACGTCACCGGGTCATAGGTGAAGCGGCTGATCTCGTCCGGGGTGAGCGAATAGACGTCACCGTGATAGTGGTCGGCGATCCGTCCGTAGGCCGCGTACATGAGGATGTCGCCCGATCCCATCGGCGGGACCTGTGCGACCGCGATCGCACCGATGACCGCCGTGGGGGCGAGCTTTCGCAGGTTCGGCCGCCAGCCGGACTCGATCGCCTTGAGGCCGACGTGCACACCCCAGCCGCCAAGGAGCAGGAAGACGAGGATCAGTCCGCTCACCAACCAGGGCGAGGGATTGGCAACCACGAAGTACGGCGGGAGGAGTTTGTGCCGGCCGGGAAGCGACGGCTCGGTAGCCGACGGGCCGAGGAAACCGGTCACGACGATCAGCGCAACACTGACCGACAGGTAGATCGAGGCACGTCGCCCGAGGACGGACCCCGTCGAGGCCGCGGCGGACGTCGAGGCCGCCGAGGACGCGGCCGCGGGCGTGGTGGGTGCGGTCACGACCGGCCACCCCGCCGGAACCAGCCGGCAATGACCGAGACCATCCCGCGGACAGGTCCGGGCAGAGCCGCCATTCCCGGTCGTATCCGGCGTGCCGCCAGCGCTCGGCCGACGTCGCGCCACTGGCGCGCCCGGTGCACCTGCGAGGCGAAGTCGTGCCCGGTGGCGCGATGCCCGAACGGCACGTCCACCTCCAACACGTCCATCCCGGCACGAAGCACGTCGATGGTGAGGCCGACCTCGACACCCCACCCTGACGCGAGCGGCTCGGCCGCCAGGAACGCCGCCGGTGTCAGGCACCGCTGCCCGGACAGCGGTGCGGCCATCTCCCGACCGGTTGCCCGCCGGATCCCGTCACGGGCCAGGGCGAGGACGAAGCCGTGACCGCCGACGTCTCCGGAGGCGCGCGGCAGCACGGCGATCGACATCGCTGCCAGGCCTGACACCACCGGCGCGATCAGGGCGTCGGCGTGACTCGCGGACTCGCCCAGGTCGGCGTCGAGGAACACGAGCAGATAGTTGTCGACACCTGCACGTCGCAGCGTCCGCACCCCGGTCGCCATCGCCGCACCCTTGCCGCGGGAGGACGGATGCGCGGCCACCATCGCGCCGGCGCGCCGCGCGACCGCGGCGGTCTTGTCGGTCGAGCCGTCGTCGACGACGACGACGAGGTCGATCCCGTCCACCGAACGGGCCGCCGCGATCGTCGCGGCGATCCGCTCCTCCTCGTCCCGGGCCGGGATCACCGCGGCGATCCGTACCGCTCCCCGGGCGTGCGCGAACACGCTCAGCGGATGGACCAGGGGCTCGGACACGTCGGCAAGGCTACCGACCGGAGTGCAGCAGGGGTCGGAACCGTAACCTGCGTACGTGGACCAGCCCTGGGTGGACAGCGAGGTCGGCACGCTGCGCACGGTCATGTTGCACCGGCCCGGGCCGGAACTCTCCCGGCTCACTCCGCGCAACAACGACAGCCTGCTCTTCGACGGCATCCCGTGGGTGAGCCGCGCGCAGGAGGAGCACGACGCGTTCACCGCCGCGCTGCGTGCACGTGGGGTCGAGGTTCTGGCGCTCGTCGATCTGCTCACCGAAGCGCTCGAGGTGCCCGCCGCGCGGGCGACGGCGGTTGCGGACGTTCTCGCCGGAAGCCGTGTCGGGCTGACCCTGCAGCGCCGGCTGGCACCCGTCCTCCTCGACCTCGACGCGGCACAGCTGGCCGAGATCACGATCGCCGGCCTGCGCAACGACGAATTGGCGCAGCTGGGCGTCGGCTCCGACCACAGCATCGTCTCGAGCCTGCTCGCTCCGGACGCCTTCATCGTCGACCCGTTGCCCAACCTGCTGTTCACCCGCGACTCGAGCGTGTGGATCGGGGACCGGGTCGCCGTGACGAGCCTGGCGATGCCGGCCCGGGCGCGGGAGACCGGGCTGACGTCGATCATCTACACACATCACCCGCGCTTCGCCGCCCAGGCGCATACCTACGCACCCGAATGGGAACACCTGGAGGGTGGTGACGTGCTGCTGCTCGGGCGTGGAGTGGTGGCGATCGGTACCGGTGAGCGCACATCGGCGGCCGGGCTCGAGCGGCTGGCTCGTGCGGTCCTTCACGACGGGACGGTGCACAGTGTGCTGGCGGTTCCGATCGCGCAGAGCCGGGCCACCATGCACCTGGACACGATCGTGACGATGGTCGACGTGGACGCCGTGGTGATGTACCCGAACGTGGCGGATTCACTGATGGCATGGACGATCACGGCCGAACGCGGGGCGACCGAGGCGGCTGAACCGGCCGACCTGGTGCTGTCGGTCGGCGGTGCGACGCCGTTCCTCCGCGCCGCGGCGCAGGCCCTGGGCATCGACGAGGTGCGCCGGATCGACACCGGTCTCGACCCGGTGACGGCCGAACGCGAGCAGTGGGACGACGGGAACAACACGCTCGCGCTCGCACCCCGGCTCGCCGTCGCCTACGAACGCAACACCGAGACCAACGGACGCCTCGAGGACGCCGGCATCGAGGTCATCGCGATCGCCGGCTCCGAGCTCGGCAGCGGCCGTGGCGGCCCGCGCTGCATGTCCTGCCCGATTCGACGCGACCCGCTGGCACAGACGTGGCCGTGAGCACCAGCCGGGTGGACCGGTTCCAGCGCGCCCATCCAGCGGCGGGCTTCCCGATCGCCGTGGTCTACAAGTTCTTCGACGACACCGGCGGGTACCTCGCGGCGCTCATCACCTACTACGCCTTCGTGTCCTTGTTCCCGCTGCTCCTGCTGCTGTCGACAGTGCTCGGATTCGTGCTCAGCGGTGACCCCGCCCTGCAGCAGCGCGTGCTGGACTCGGCCCTCCACCAGTTCCCGGTCGTCGGTGGCGAACTCGGAGAGCCGGGTCGCATAGGTGGTGGGCCGATCGGCCTCGTCGTCGGCATCGTGGGCTCGCTCTACGGTGCCCTCGGCGTCGCCCAAGCCGTCCAGTACGCGATGAACACGGCGTGGGCGGTGCCGCGGAACAGTCGCCCGAACCCGTTCAAGGCAAGGGCTTTGAGCTTGCTGCTGCTGGCGACCGCAGGTGTGCCGATCATCGGGACGACGGCCCTGTCGACCATGGGTGGGAGTGGCGCCGGCGCACTGCGACCGGCGCTGAAGGTCGCTGCGCTCGCGCTCTCGGTGGCGCTCAACGCGGCGGTGTTCGTGTTCGTCTTCCGGGTCGCTGCGGCACGGTCGTTGACGGTTCGAAACGTCGCCCCAGGGGCGATAGCGGCGGCCGTGGTCTGGCAGCTGCTCCAGTCGTTCGGCGTCGTCTACGTTCGACGTGTGGTCGCGCACGCCGGTGCGACGAACGGAGTGTTCGCGATAGTGCTCGGGCTGATCGCGTTCCTCTACGTCGCAGCCGTCGCCGCCGTGCTGTGCGTCGAGATCAACGTCGTCCGAGTGAACCAACTGCACCCGCGGGCGCTGCTCACCCCGCTGACCGACAACGTCAACCTGACCGCGGGCGATCGCCGCGCGTACTCGACCCAAGCGCAGGCGCAGCGGATGAAGGGCTTCGAGGCCGTCGACGTGAAATTCCATCAGCCGGCGGAGACATCCGATGAGGATCCTCGGCAAGAGCAGTGAAGTGCAATTTCGACGCTACGGCTCGTTCACGATAGGCGGCTGACAAGCTTTCGCAGCCGTTACGGAACGTCACCGCGACCGCCGGTTTTCGGACAGACATCGGATCTCTCAGGATCCGGGCATGAGACTAGGTCGCCGCTGACGGGGGATACAACGACGACCTAGTGCGTCCACGATAGGCGCGGGATGGTGAATAACGCAAGTACTTCCGGCCACATTTCGATTGACGGCGGCAATTGCCCTGCAGTCTGCCGATCATGCCGAGATGTCGGCTCGAATGTGGGAGCGGATCGAACGTTGCGCATTCAATTACTAACGCAGAGTTACCTGTCGACTGCTGATATTTGCGCGTATCGACCGCTCGCGATCACTGAGCGGTGCAACCAGGTCCATAACGTCCCGCAGGGCGGCGTCCATTCGTGCAAGATCGTCCTCGACCTCGTCCGGCTGCGTACCCGTGTCGAGTTCCCAGACGGGGACGACGAGTCCACAGGTGCGGAATGATCCGATCAATCGACCGGACGCGCCGAGCCCGACCGCATCGGCTGCGGACAACCGGGCGAGCGCATCGAGCAGGGCACCCTCCGGCTCGTCACGAACCCAGCGCACGTACGTGCGCGAACCGATCTCGCACCAGTACGCGGCCTCCGCGGTAGCGAGCTTGGCGGTCGGGGAAACGGCTGCGTTCGCGCGCTCGAGGGATTCCGCCACCTCGCCGGTCTCGTCGTCGGCACCCTCGGTCCACCAGTCGAATCCGTCGCGGATCTCGACGACGAGACCGGCGTCGGGCTCGATCAGTGAGACCAGGCTCGGATCGTCGTCGCGCCAGTCCGGTGCCTCCTCGACCGGGTTGCCGGGCTCGAGGCCGACGGCGGCGCGGAGTGTGGAGACCAGGTCACGCGCGGGGTCGATCTGGTTCGGGTACTGGAGCTGCGCGCCGATCCAGATCTCGCCGTCGGGACGCACGATCGCCGGCCAGGCCATCGGGAGGAGCGTCGCCAACGTCACGGTGCGATCGGCGAACTCGCCGACCAGCGGCAGCCTCGCCACCGCCGACGGGATGAACTCCCGGAAGGCGACGAGGTCGCGCTCGAACGGGATGCCCGCGAACGGCCGGCCGACCGGGACGCCGACCTGCTCGTGGCTTGCGCGGCCGTGACAGTTCTTGTACCGCTCGCCCGAACCGCAGGGGCACGGCTCGCGCAACCCGACCGGCTGCGCGCCCTCGGGCCACGGCCGTTCAGCACGGGCAACGCGTCGATTCTTCTTCGCCATCGTCGATCCTCCAGACCCACACCCCGCACCTACTGGCGGAGCCTCCGGTGGACGGTAGCCCGTCAGAGCCGCGGCGGTGCGCGCCAGATGCGGCCCTGACGCTCGTACTCCAGCGACGTGGCGACCCGATCGGCCACGTCGGTGCCCAGTTCCCGCTCGGTGATCCACAGGCCGAGGTCGAGCCCGGCGGTGAGCGCGGCGGCGGTGATGCGGTCGCCATCGTCGACCACCCGCTCGTCGACCACAGTGCCGACCAGTGGACGGAACTCCTCGACGGCGTTGCGGTTGGTGGTGGCGTAGCGACCCGCGAGGAGGCCGGCGGTGGCGAGCAACATGCCACCGGTGCACACCGACGCGAGCCAGCGCGCGGACGCCGACGCCTGGACGAGTTTCGCCGCGAGCGTCCCGCGTCGAGCCTGCGCCCAGGAACCCTCAGGCGCGCGGTCGAGCCAGCCGCCGCCCGGCACGATCACGCCGTCCGGGGTGCCGAGGGCCGCCGCGACGTCGAGGCGGACACGACGTTGACTCACCACCAGGCCGGGTTTCTCCACGCCGACCAGGACCACGTCGAAGCCCGCGGCGGACAACACCTCGAACGGGCCGAACGCGTCGATCTCGTCGAACCCGTCGAACACCACGATCTCGATTCTCATGGGGCCAGCCTGGCCGGTGCGTCCCGCACCCGCCAGCGCCAGACCTGATCCCCGGCGTCGCTGCGTACCGCCGCGTGGGCAGAAGTCCCCTCGGGCCCGACCGCTGAGCGTGGCCGAGGACGCCGAAACCGACTTCTGCCCACGCGGCGGTACACCCACTACGGTCGGAGTCGGAGGCGACCTGCGATGGGAATCAACGAACGAGCGTCCTGGCCCACGCCCGCGACCGGATGGCCGGCGTGACAGTTCCCTACGTGGGTAAGGAACATCCGCTCGCCAGCACGTCCGGCCCGATCGGAGCCGGAGCGAACTGTCAGCGCTACGCGTATGCAGTGCTCGCTCAGTTCGGACTGTTGGTGCTGGCAGTCCGCTCGAGCGAACTCTGGACAGACTCCCGGATCACGCATGTACCTGGCGGAGACGCACGACCGCTCGATCTGGTTCTGTTCAACGAGGGCCCGAGTGTCTTCGGTGCGCACGTCGGGGTCCACATGGCCGCGGACCAGGTGCTCCACCTGTGTGCCGAGGTAGGCAGGCCAGTCGTATGGGCTTACGCGGACTTCGCCAATCGAGTTCGCCACAGACGACTGCTCGGCTCCGTCCGCGTGCTCGGCGACAGCCGAACCGCCTGACCGTCTGCGCGCCGGAGCGGCCGGCGCGCGACGCGCTGCGGCGATGCTGCGGGTTGGCGGATTCGCTGGCTACCGTGTGGCCGTGCGCGCAGTTCTGGCATCAGGCAATGCGAAAGGGAGTCGGCCGACATGAGTGAGCGATCGGAATGACGGAGCAGCCTTCTGAGCAGGCGTCCGGACCGACGACGTCGCAGCTGCCGACGGTCGAGCCGCAGACGGTCCCCAACCCGATGGTGACGGCACCGGTCGTCGCGCCGGAGCCGGTGGTCCAGGCAACGCCGGCCCCAGCACCGACCCAGGCACCCGCACCGTCACCCGTACAGACGCAGGCCATCCCGGTCACGCCGTCCGCACCGGTAGGTCCGGTCAAGCCGGCCAAAGCGGTGCGACGGCCGCTCGGCACCCTGCCCGCGCTCATCCCGGGAATCATCCTCGCGATCGTCGCCATCGGGATCGGCGTGGTCGGCATCCACGACGGGCTCGTGTACTGGACCCGTTCGGGTTCATGGGACCTCATCAGCCTTCATGGCGCGACCTGGACCGGCGCGGCGATCCACTGGGTGGAGAACCTGACGCCACAGCTGTGGATGACCTTCGCCGGCGCCGCCCTCGCCCTCGTCGGCATCTGGCTGATCGTCCTCGCCCTGAAGCCGCGCCGGGTTCGGGGCGTGGCCGTCACCTCATCCACGTACATGTGGGTCGAGCATTCAGGCGTGGGGCGCCTCGCCGTCGCCGCTGCGGCCCAGGTCCCCGGCGTCCGCTCGGCCCGTGGCTCCGCCGGTCGCCGCAAGGTCGACGTCACCGTCGAGGCCGGCAGCGGCGGCGACAGCCAGCAGCTGGCCACTTCGGTGCGGGACGCCATCGCCGCACGGCTCGCCCCGCTGACCAAGGCCCCGAAGATCACCGTCTCGGTCAAACAGCCCGACCAAGCCGCCGCGACTACGCCGGGGAGCACGACATGACCCCCGTCATCCGCTTCCTCGACCGCGCAGCCACCCTCGTCGCCGGCCTGGTCCTCCTCGGCGTCGGCGCGGCCGCATTCGTCTGGGACCGCGGCCTCGGGCTGAACTGGCCCGACCACCCGGACGCCACGCGCGTCCTGAGCTTCCTCCGTTCAGGCTGGGCCCCGTGGGTCGCCGGCCTGGGCGGCGTCGTCGTCGTCGTGATCGGGCTCGGATGGCTCGTCGCGCACGCCAACCGGCGACGTGTCGGGCCGCTACGACTCGAGGGATCCGCCTCGGCCGGGGTGGCCGGCGTCCCGACCGCTGACGCCGCTGCCGTGGCGCCCGTCGTCGACGTCGGTGCGATCGCTGCCGCCGCGGCCACCGAACTCGGACGCAGGCCCGACGTGCTCAGCTGTCGCGGCAAGGCCATCCGCGACCGCGGCCAGACCGTGGTCGAGCTCACCCCGACGCTGTCCGCACAGGCCGACCTCGCTGCCGTGACCGCCGCGGCCGAGCATGCCGCGGCGTCGGTCCACACTGCATTGGGTCGCGACGACGTGCACGTTCGCGTGGCCGCACGCGTCAAGCGCTGAGCCTCGGGGTTCCGAGTCAGGCGCTGCGCGGCCGGGCCAGGTCCTGAACGAGGGCCAGCGTCTCGGCCGGCCGATCGGTGATGATGGCGTCCACCCGGGCGGCGACGCATGCGGCTACCTCGGCCGGCTCGTTCGCCGTCCACGCGTGCACCAGGTGACCCGACTGCTGCCACGTCCGCACCAGATCGGGCTGGCCGCGCAGCATCCGCACCGATGGCCCGGCGATGGCGGCCCCACCGGGAAGATGCCGGCCCCACGGCCACGCCAGCGGCCCGGAGTCGGTCAGGAACACCCGCTCGAGGTTGGGGGCGAGCCTCGAGCAACGCTCGAGCGCGGTCTGGCTGAAGCTCATCAGCCGTACGTGAACCCGCTCGGACTGCGGGGTCAGAACGCCACGCGAGTCACGGCCGAGCAGGCCGAACCGATCGAGTGCCTCGACCGTCTGCCGTTCGACGGCGCCGGCGAACCGGGACGGGTGCTTCATCTCGACCGCCAGCACGATCGGCTGCCCCGCGTCGACGGCGAGCTCGCAGAACTGTTCCAGGGTGAAGACCCCGCGCTCTTCGCGGCTTGCCGTCATCCCCACCGGTCCACGGACGCCGAAATCGAGTGCCCGCAGCTCCGTCAGCGTGATCGACGAGATGGCGCGCGGCACCCCGGCCGTCCGCCTGGCGGTCGCATCGGTCATACAGACCGGAATCTGGTCGGCGGTCAGGCGGACGTCACAGTGGAGTCCGTCGGCCCCTTCCTCGATGGCCGCCGTATAGGCGGCGCGGGTGCTCTCGGGCTCGCGAGCGGACGCGCCGCGGTGCGCGATGATGTCGATCCGGTGCCCGTCGGGCAGCTGCACTGGCACCCGCTCATCGTGCCACCCGGCATGCCGCCTGTGGATGATCGACCCGGTCCGGGCGACCCATGTCGTTAGCCTCGGACGGTGTCCGGCCGCCGGCGTCGACGAGTACCTGCCACCGGTGGGCGAGCGGTTCGGGTCGCTGCGGCCATGGCCGTCGCGACTGTGACCGTCCTGCTCGGCTTCCCCCTCCACACGGCGTCGGCTACCCCGGGGGATCCGACGCCGACGCCCACGCCCACGGCCGTTCCGATCCCTACCCGCACCCGGCCGGCCGCGCCCATAGCGTCGGAAGCCGCGGCCTGCCCCAAGGTCGCCGCAGGCGCCGCCGATCCCTCCACGCCCTGGGCTCAAACCAAGCTCGGGCTGACGCGGGCCCAGCAGTTCTCCACAGGCGCCGGCATCACCGTCGGGGTGGTCGACACCGGGGTCAGCGCCGCCAACCCCCAACTACGGCAGGCAGTCGTCGGTGGTCGAGATCTCGTCGCCGATGGCATCGCCCCTACGGTCGACTGCGACGGTCACGGCACGCTCGCCGCCGGCATCATCGCGGCCCGGCCCAGCGGCGACTCCGGGCTGGTCGGGATCGCACCCGCTGCCCTGATCCGCAGTTACCGCTGGACCGACGGCCGCGAGGCCAGCCGGATCGCACCGATGGCGGTCGCGGTCCGGGCGGCCGTCGACGACGGGGTCCAGGTCATCTCGATCTCCTCCGTCACTAATTCCAACTACCGCCCACTCGCCCAGGCTGTCGCGTACGCCGAGGACCATGACGTGGTGGTCGTCGCCGCGGCCGGAAACGACGGCGCACAAGGCAATGCGGTCACCTACCCGGCCGGCTATCCCGGGGTGATAGCCGTTGCGGCGATCGGGTCGGACGGTGCCTGGTGGAAGAACTCGGAGAGCTCGGTCGCGATCTCCGTCGCCGCTCCCGGCGTGGACGTCACCGGAACCGCGCCGATCTCAGGGGGCACAACCGCGGACGGCACGTCGTTCGCCACGCCGTTCGTCGCCGGGCTCGCCGCCCTGGTCCGCTCGGAATATCCGGATCTCACCGCCACACAGGTGAAACGCCGGATCGAGATCACCGCCGACGACCCCGCCGGCGACCTGCCGGACAAGCGGCTCGGTTGGGGGACGATCAACCCGGTGGCCGCGCTGACCGACGTCCTCCCGGGCGAGACGTCCAAGCCCGCTTCGGCAAAGACGACGTCAGCCATGCCGGCGCTCGCAATCCCACCGCCGCCAGACACCCGGCGTCGCAACCTGTCCGTCGCGGTGGCGGGATCGACGCTGGGTCTCGGCGCACTGGGCGCAGGTGCATGGATGGTGATCAGCCGGGCGCGGCGACTGCGACCTCAGCCGAGCCGGTAGGCGGCTTCGCGCAATCCGCGGATATAACCGATGGCGTAGAGCCGGCCGTAAGGCGAGTAACCGGGATGCTCGTTGCTGTCACCGTCGACCGTCGGGACGTGATCGGGACGAAGCACGCCGTCGAAGCCGACCTCCTTGTAAGCCTGCATACACGCCAGGAGGTCGGTCTTGCCTTCGTCGTGCCAGGTCTCGACGAAGTTCTGCACAGTTCCCGACACATCGCGGAAGTGCACGAAGAACACCTTCTTCTGATCGCAGAACTTGCGGATCACCGAGGGCAGGTCGTCCGTCATCAGGGTGAAGTTCCCCTGGCACAGCGTGATGCCGTTCATCGGGCTCGGCACGGTGTCGATCAGCCGCTGGTAGTTCTCGATGCTGCTCATGATCCGGCTCACCCCGCGGATCGGAGAGAGCGGCGGGTCGTCGGGGTGCATGGCGAGCTGGACGCCGGCGCGTTCGGCGACCGGGACGACGATGGTGAGGAAGTGCTCGAGGGTCTCCCAGAGCTTCTCCTCGCTGATCGGGCCCAGTTCGGACTCGGGCTCGAGCGCCATCACCGACGCGTCGAAGCCACTGACGAGCGAACCGCCGCGGCCGACGATGTCCGTCCGGGTACGCAGCCAGTTGAAGTCGGTCATCCATTCGTAGCACCAGGTCGGGATACCGAGCCTGCCCATGTTCTCGAGAAGCGTGACGACGGTGGCGATCTCGGCGTCGCCACCCGGCAGGCCGCGCTTGGCCAGATTGAGCGGTGGACGGGACTCGATCACCGCGAGGTTGAAGCCGAGTGCCTCGTAGCCTGCCTTGAGCCGGGCGAGCGGGCCGAGGTCCCAGGGTGCCTCGCCGTCCTCGAGAAAACTGCCCGAGGGCAGGCCCCCGACGGCGTTGTCCACGCCCATCTGACGACACAGGGTGACGAGCCTCGAGGGCTCCGGACTACCGATCATCTCTGCAAGCTGGATCACCGGTTCAGCTTGACGTACCCGGTCGATGCCCGGTGGCCCAGCGGCCGGGATCGCCCGGCCTGCACCGGACGACGTGCGACACCCGCGGCCCGGCGAGCGCTCGAATGCCGTTCCGGCCGATCGAGCGCGCCGCCGCCGCCTTCCAGGAGTCGGTGACCGCCCCACAGGTCGAAGTCATGTGCCGTGCCGTCCCGGCTTCGGAGATGCGCCTCACGGCTGCCGTCGAACTCGGACTCGGCCTCTCTAGGACACCTTCCGCATCGAACTCGGCACGGTGCGGTCGGTGATCGTGCGCGTGGCGCCCGCGCCGGTGTGCCAGTTCCGGGCGGAGCGTGACCTCGCGCCCATCGAATCCCTGATACGGCAGCCGCTCGCCGCCGACTTCACCCGGGTCGTTGTTGGTGCGCTGACGGTGCCGGCGGTCTGGTGGCGGCGACGGGTTGCGCGGCCGGTCACACGGTGATGACGACCTTGCCGGCCGCGAGGTGACGCACAGCGTCAGCGGCTTCGGCCAAGCCGGAGAGCCGATCCATGACGGAGGAGATCTCACCTGCGGTAGCGAGAGCTGCGAGCCGCTCGAGCCCGGCCTCGTTCTCGTTGTTTATGATCGTCGCTGGGACACGAACGGAGACAGAAGGGTCGCGTTTATCTGGCGGCCCAGGCCGGGGCTCCACCTTGCGTCGCCCTCGCCGCCGATGAAGATGAGAGTCCCGGCCCGAGTGAGAGTGCGGCGCAGTCGTTCAACCGGCGTTGTGGATGCCACGCGATCAGACGGTGAAGGTTCGGTGCCGACGTCGGTGCCCACATCCAGCGGGACATGCCGTTCATACTCCGGCGACCGGTTGGTGCGGCCAGACCTGGTCGGCTGCAGCGGCGAAGTCGGCCATCGCGACGGCAACGGCAGCACGGCGATCCGCCGGAACGCGTTCGACAACCGCGTGGAGATCGCGTCGGCGTCGCGCGGTGACGGTTCGGACCGTCCGCCGGCCCACGGCGGTGAGCGAGAGATGGGTCTCCCGGCGATTGTCGGGGAGGACGGAGCGTTCGACGCTGCCGGCGTCGACCAGCCGGTCGACCATGCGCATCGCGGTGGACGGAGCGACGTCGAGCGCGTCGGCAAGGCCACTGAGGTTGGTCGGACCCGCGTCGAGCACCACGAGCATCCGGAACTGCGGCAGCGTGACCCCCTGCGCGCCGGCGATCGAGCGTGCCGAGACCGCGACGAGGGCACGGGACGACAACAGGATCGCGTCGACCAGATCGTCCATGCCCCGCTGGGCGTCGCGGGTCGGCCGCTTCGATGTCGTACTCGCCATGAACGCTCCTCGGGTGTCAGCTGCTGGACGCTGCCGAGCTTAGCTTGATTTGCAGACACCAAATATTGCAGTATGCAAACATGACGTCGATCACCGCGGTAGCGAAATTCCCCGGCTTCCGCTCCCGGCGGATCGGCCTGCTCGTGCTGTCGCTGATCGTCGGTGTCGGCGCCGGCCTCGGGGCCGTTGCGTTCCGGTACATGATCGAAGGCCTCACACGCGTCTTCACCGGCTACCTCGACTACGCAGGCGTGGCCGGACAGCCCAATCCGCACGTGAGCGGCCTCGGCCGGTTCTTCGTCGTGGTGACCCCGGTCGTCGCCGGCATCCTCTACGGGCCGCTCGTCTACCGGTTCGCCCGCGAGGCACGTGGCCACGGAGTACCCGAGGTGATGCTCGCGGTCGCGCGTAACAGGGGCCGGATCCGACCGCAGGTAGCCATTGTCAAGGCGCTCGCGAGTGCACTGTGCATCGGTGGCGGTGGGTCGGTCGGACGTGAAGGCCCGATCGTGCAGATCGGCTCAGCTCTCGGATCGTCGCTGGCCCAGCAGTTCCATCTCGACGAGCGCCGCGTCCGGCTCCTCCTCGCCTGCGGCGCTGCCGGCGGTATCGCCGCCACGTTCAACGCTCCACTCGCCGGGGTGTTCTTCGCAATGGAACTCATCCTCGGGCAGTGGGCCGCGGAGTCGTTCGGGATGGTCGTCCTGTCCTCGGTCACCGCAAGCGTGATCGGACGCGCCATGCTCGGCAACACCCCCTTCCTCATCCTGCCGGCGTTCCACGTGGACCGAGTGTCGAGGGTCAGGATCCTGACCGAGTTCATCGAAGCCCCCTCACCGCGGCGCTACCCGAGCGAACCCATGCCTTGGTGCCACCGGCGATTTCGTAGCGTCGTACCCGAGACTCAGGTGACGATCAGTTCCTGGTGCATGCCGTCGGCATAGTGGTTCGCCAGGTTACAGATCAGCTCGTATTGACCCGCCGGGAGAGTCACGGTGGTCCAGCCGATCGCCCCTGAGGTGATCCCCTCCCCGGCTCCTGCGGCGCAGGAGCTGGATGCCTCACCCAAACTGCCCTTCTCGTCGACTTTCCCGTCAGCTCCGGCGATCCGCTGACCGGCGACCGCACCGGCTGCAAGCGGCAGGATCACCAACTCGTGGACACGCCAGCCCATGTTCTGCGCCACCAGAGTGATCTTCCCGGCGGGAACCGAGGTGGGAAGGGCTCCGAGCATCATCCGCGCACCGATGGGTGCGGTGCTGCCCATCATCTGCGTCATTCCCATGTCGCCGAGCGTCACCTGCACGGCCGTTCCTGGCAGCGAGGTCGGTGCGGAGCAGGTCAACCGGGAGTAGTGATACCCCGGCGGAGCGCTGGCCATCATCCCTGAGCCGGAGCCTCCCCCCATCATGCCCGGCGCAGGCGTCTGGGCGCCTGAGCTGCAGGCAGCCACGAACAGGGCAACCAAAACCCCGGCTAGTGGCTTGTCGTTGAGGTTTGTTTACGTTTGATCTTGGTGAGGATGTCGTCTGGGGTCTTTGTCCAGATGAATGGGTGCCGGCGTGGGTTCCAGCCGTTGATGAACTGGCGGATCTTTGTC